>ENA-OROS01000339-OROS01000339.1-human-gut-metagenome-genome-assembly--contig:-NODE-339-length-33544-cov-9.866523_pt1 | contig 33544 bp, 29 predicted proteins | sample MGYA00242134_ERZ509059 | MGnify/ENA primary metagenome ERZ509059 (study PRJEB26280, sample SAMEA2338753) | human gut metagenome | biome: human gut; feature: human-associated habitat; material: faeces... | reverse complement strand
TAGGAAAGCTCATACAGCAGCACCCGATCCTTTCGCAGATTTTCGAGGAAGGCTTTGTCCTTGTTGTACTTGAGAGAGCCGGTCGTCACAACGTCAATGCTCTTTTTGAGCGCGTCTTCCAAATCGGCATACAGACCACCAAGGGCGAACAGGCCGCGCAGCTTGGGCGCGTCCACGCAGAGGTCTACATCGCTGGCGGGCGTTGCGTCGCCTCTTGCATAGGAGCCGAACAGGAACACCTTGTCCACGCCGTGCTGCTTTGCAATCGGCGCGACGATCTCACGAATCTCATCGATCGAATATACTTGCGTCTGCATTCCGTGCGCCCCCCTTCCTGTAACTAGTATACCCTAAAACAAAAATCTTTGCAACAGCAGAAAGTGGTGACTAAAATCAGCAAATTTATTGAATTTACCCCAGAACAAAAAGAACGTGCCGCAACCGTTGATCTCGAAGAATTTCTTCTCCGGCAAGGGGAAAAGTTCATCAAATCCGGGCGGGAAAAGCGGCTTGCAAGCGACCACAGCGTCACGGTGCGCGGCTGCGAGTGGTTTGACCATGCCTCGAACGAGGGCGGTCGAGCCGTCAGCTTTATACAAAAATATTACAGCAAAAGCTACGTTGAAGCCATGTCCATGCTGTTGGGCGAGAGCATAGAGCCGGTTTATCCGCAGGCAAAAAAGCAGAAACCGGTCGATCAAAAGCCCTTTGCGCCGCCTGTTCCGAATGCAAATATGCACCGCGTATTTGCGTATCTTCTTAAAACGCGCGGGCTGGATGCCGACGTGGTTTCGTACTTCGCACGCAGAAAACTGCTCTATGAGGACGCTGCGCATCACAACGCGGTGTTCATCGGCACGGACGAAGGTGGCTGCCCGCGCCACGCACATCTGCGCAGCACGAACAGCTTCGGCAAAGCGTTTCGCCTGAACGTCGAGTCGAGTGATCCGCGATACAGTTTTCATCACACCGGCACGGACGGAAGTCTGTATGTGTTTGAAGCGCCCATTGATATGCTCTCGTATATCTCTATGAATCCACATCAGTGGCAGGAGCACAGCTACGTTGCCTGCTGCGGCACGTCCCCACTCCCGGTGATGCAAATGCTGAAACCGGAGACGCAGATTGTCTATCTTTGCCTTGATAACGACGATGCTGGGCACAAAGCCAGCGAACGGATGGCAGAACAATTACGCGAACGCGGTGTTATGACAGAACGTCTTGTGCCGGAACTCAAGGACTGGAACGACGATCTTCTTCATGCTCAGAAGGAGGATTTAGCCCCATGCCTGAGTCTATGACTCCGTTGATCATACTCGGCGTGGTGGGTGCATTGTTCATTCTTCTGCTTTCGCTTCTTACCAACAACTACTCCTTAAACAACATCAAATCGAAAACTGTTGGCGACGGTCAGTACGGGACTGCGCGCTGGGCAACGGATCAGGAGATCCGAAAAGCCTACGTCACGATTCCCTTTGACGTTGCAGCATGGCGTGCCGGAAAGAAGCGCCCGACCGTGCAGGGACTGGTTCTTGGAAGTGTGCAGCGCGGCAAACGACTGGAGGCGTTGGTGGACTGTGACGATGTGCATTGTCTCATGATCGGCGCATCCGGCGTCGGCAAGACTGCGTTCTTTCTGTATCCCAACATCGAATTTGCCTGCGCTTGTGGTATGAGCTTCCTGATTTTGGGCACTAAGGGTGACCTCGCGCGCAACTGCGGAAAAATTGCGCAGAAGTACTATGGCTATCGCGTATCAGTGGTCGACCTGCGCAACCCGATCCGCTCGGATGGAAACAATCTGATGACGCTGGTCAACCGTTACATGGACGTGGCCCGTGAGCATCCGGATAACCTTGCGGCGCGTGCAAAAGCGGAAAAATACGCGAAGATTCTTGCCAAAACCATCGTCAATCCGGGCAGCGACGATCAGGATCGCGGGCAGAATGCGTTCTTCTACGATGCAGCCGAGGGACTTCTCACGGCGGTCATTCTTCTGCTTGCCGAGTACGTTCCACTCGACAGCGCAGGACATGAAAAACGTCACATCGTGTCCGTGTTCAAGCTGGTGCAGGAGCTTCTCGCGCCCAGCGGTCAGGGCAAGAAAACTGGCTTTCAGGTCTTGATGGATAATCTTCCTTCAACACATAAAGCCAGATGGTTTGTAGGCGCAGCGCTCAATACATCGGAACAGGGCATGGCATCCGTCATGTCCACGGCGCTTTCTCGCTTGAATTCATTCATAGATTCCGCGCAGGAACAGGTGCTTTGCTATGACAGCCCGATCGATGCGGAGCACTTCGCGTCCGAGAAGTGTGCAATTTTTCTAATCATCCCGGAAGAAGACCCGACGAAACATTTCATGGCAGGTCTCATGATCCAAAACTTGTCGCGTGAGTTGTTTTCTATTGCAAACGATAACGACGGCAAGCTAAAAAAGCGCGTGGTATTTTACTGTGATGAATTCGGCACGATGCCGCCATTTGACGTTCTGCCGCTCTTTTCCGCAGGCCGAAGCCGCAAGCTGACGCTCGTGCCGATCATCCAGAGTCTCGCGCAGCTCGAAAAGAATTACGGCAAGGAGGGCGCGGAGATCATAGCCGATAACTGTCAGGACACGATCTTCGGCGGCTTCGCACCCAACAGCCAGACGGCGGAAACGCTCTCCAAAGCGCTCGGCAGCCGGACGGTTTTGACCGGTTCTGTCAGCAAGGGCAAGGACAGTACAAGCCAGAGTTTGCAGATGGCGGAACGTGCATTGCTCTCTCCGGACGAACTGAAAAATCTGCCCAAGGGCAACTTCATTGTCATGAAAACCGGCACGCACCCGATGCGTACCAAGCTGCAATTATATTTCAAATGGGGAATCAAGTTTGAAGAACCATATCAGACACCGGAACGCGCCCAGCGCGAGGTCTATTATGCGGGAAAGGAGGAATTGCTGATGAACATCAAGAAAAGTCTGTATTCCCAACCACAGCCGATCCCAACACCGAAAGCGGACGGCTATATGAGCAGCTACGGCGAGAAATGAGCTTCTTCGGTGAAATTTACGCCGCCCCAGACTTGCCGCACCGAGCGCGGACAGTCTATATGTACCTCCGCGACCGCGCAGGCGGCGGAAGCTGCTGGCCGGGTGTGAAAACCATTGCCCGCGACCTGCATCTCTCGCCGCGCACCGTGCAGCGTGCGCTGAATGATTTAGAACGCGCCGGATACATCCAGCGCCAGCGCCGGCACCGCGAAAACGGAAGCTGCACGTCAAACTTATACATTATAAATATGGATGGCAAATAGCAATGCGGACGCTCCCCGCCAAGGGGAACGTCCGCGCATTTGCTGTCACCAGCGCCGCGACACCACGGCGCAGCTTGAAGGGCCAACTCTAGCTGAGAACCAATACAGAAAGAAGAAATCTGTATTTTAGAGATGAAGATTCCAGATGAGTACGCATCTATATCCTTCCGGTGCTGTCATATAATTGCTGCAATTACCTTGGCATCTGTGAAAAGCAGAAGTTAAAACGCATAGAACATAAGCAGTTCCTTAAAAAATAATTCACAAAAATTAAACATGTTATTTGGTTAATCTAACATTACTTCTTCTGTTGACAAATTTCTGCGAAAGACTTAAACTATATACAAATGAAACGCTTCATTGTTGGCGGCGAAGTTGAGGGCATCATCGTGCAGAGAGTTACGATCAAAGATATTGCCAAGGCTGCAGATGTGTCCCTTGGTACGGTCAGTAAGGTTTTGAATGGCGACCAGAGCGTCAAGGAGGCAAATCGGCTTGCCGTTGAGCAGGCAGTTCAGGCGCTTGGATACAATGTCAACAAGGTTGCGCGGAGTTTGGCGCATAAACCGATCAAAATTGGCATCATGCTTCCGCATGTGTTTGAAGAATATTTTGATCCGATGGTGCGCGGGATCGCGCGCGTGGTAGATTCTCTGGCTGATTACAAGGTCAGTGCTGTCTATAAAAGCTACGAGAAATTCGACGATGACGAGACGGTTGCTGAATGCCTGGAGTATTTCATTTCTGAGGATGTCAGCGGTATCCTGTTGGGTCCGTTTCATCATATTGGCGCATACAGCGGTGTGATGACAGCGCTGAAAAAGCACCAGATTCCAGTGGTGCTTGTGCTTTCGGATCTTGAGCAGACGCAGCGGTTGGCCTGTATCAGCGTCGATGCGCGTCTGTCCGGCAAAACAGCCGCGGAGCTTGCATCGCTTGTGATGAAGCCGCATGAAGCTGCCGCTGTTTTTGTTGGCAATAAAGACGTCACAGAGCACCGCACAAAGGCGGAAAGCTTCTGCGGACGGATGCAGGAATTGAATTGTAAGGCCATCGGCGTCTTTGAAACGCAGGACGAATCGGAACTGGCCTACCAGTTAACGGTCAGTACACTCAAGCAATACCCCCAGCTTCGCCTGATCTATGTTGCAACGGGTAACTCTGTTGCGGTCTGCCGGGCGATCTGTGACCATGGCAGGCAGGCAGAGGTTCAAGTCATTGCAACGGATCTGCTGGGCGGTCTGCAAAATTATATTAAGCAAGGAATCGTGATCGGCGCTCTGGATCAGCATCTGGAGGAACAGGGTGCGGTTGCGGTCACAACTCTGTATCAGTATCTGACGGAGGGAACGCTGGAGAGCAGCGAGATCAAGATCGCGCCGAGCGTCCTGCTGCAAAGCGGAATGCTGGAGCAGTTTGACACGCATGAATGATAGAAGGTCAAATGCAAATTTGACCTTTTCATTAAAACAAAAAATGAAACGCTTCATATTTGGAAGAAGGAGAACCATTATGCAGAAAGTAAAGATTGGATTTGTTCCCTCCACGTGGGAATCGTGGGATGGAAGCGCTTATACGGGCAAGCTCGCTGGGAAAATGCGCGCGCGCTGTCTGGAAGCGTTTGCAAAGATTCCCGGTCTGGAGATCGTGGCTCCCTCGGAGGAGCTGACGCAGGACGGCTGCGTCGGCACCGTGGAGGAGGGCATGAAGGCTGCCGACCTGTTTAACAAAGAAAACGTGCAGGGTCTCATTATCGGCAATATGAATTTTGGCTTTGAAACGGCCATCGGTGCCATGCTGTCCAAGATCCGCAAGGATATGCCCGTGCTGCATTTCGCCACCCGCAGCGGTCCGTTCTCCCCGCAGGGCAATCGCGCCAACGATACCTGGTGCGGCCAGTTTATGACCTGTTCCGCGCTCAAGCGCCGCGGCTTCAAATTTGAGCACATCATCACCTGCAACCCCGAAGACGAGATCTTCGCCAGCAAGGTCGAGACCTTTACGCGCGCCTGCAACGCCATTTCCCGCTTTGTCGGTATGCGCATCCTGCAGGTCGGCACGCGCCCGACCGGCTTTGAATCCGAATTTTTCAGCGAAGAAGGGCTGATGCGCAACTTCAGCCAAGTTCTCGTCCCCGTCGATCTGGCGACGGCATATGAGAGAATGGACGCGCTGACTGCCGAAAATCCGGAGGTGCAGCGTATTGCCAAGGAGATCCGCGGCGGGGCCGATCTGATCACGGATGAAACGCCGAACTCCATTGTCAATCAGGCACGCTTTGAGAGAATGCTCGTCGAGCTGGCCGAGGAATACCACTGCAACACGATCGCTTCGAGCTGCTGGGAATCCCTGCAGCACCGGTACGGCATTGCCGCCTGCTCCACGTTCTCGCGTCTGAACTCGCAGGGTTATTCCGTGGGCTGTGAGGTCGACGTGATGGGCGCGATCACCATGAGCATCATGAACAGCTGCGCGCTGGGCATGATACCCGCCGATTTCATCGACTGGACCGATCTGCATCCCACCGAGCCGAACGTCTGGCTGGCATGGCACTGCGGCAATGCAGCCTGCGAGCTGTGCGCCAGCAACAGCAAGACCCACCTGATGATGAACGAGCGCCTCGGTCTCTGGGGCCCGTATTGCTACGGCTCTATGGAGTTCCGTATGAAGGACGGCCCGGTCACCTGCGCCCGCATGGTCGAATACGACGGCAAATATTCCATCTTCTATGGCACCGGCGAGTCCATCGACATCGGCCCGATGACCAGAGGCGCATACGCCTGGATCAAGGTCAACGACGTTGCCGACTGGGAACAGAAGATGATCGAGGTCGGCTGTGTCCATCACGGTGTCCTGATCCACGACGCGAGGGTCGCCGATGCGCTTGCAATGTTCTGCAAGTTCATGGGGATCGAAGCTGTCCGGGGCGCATAAGATGAGTGTTCTTGGTCTGGACGTCGGCACCTCCACCTGCAAAGGTGTTGTGCTTTCGGCGGATGGAAGCATTCTGGCGCAGGAGCAATACGCCTATGCCGATGCCGTCCGGCTGGATGGCCCAAAAGCGGAGCTGCCGCCGTCCTGCTTTGAAGACAGCGTCAAGACGATCGTTGCCGCACTTGCTGCAAGATGTAAGGATGATCCGATCCGCGCGATCGCAGTCAGCTCACACGGTGAGACGCTGGTCCCGATCGGTGCAGACGGAAAACCGCTGGCGGACGCCATGCTCAGCATGGATCGCCGCTGTCAGGAAAATTCTGATGGATTGACAAGTCGGCTGGGGCAGGAGACAATTTACTCGATCACCGGCTCCAAAATGCACCCGCAGTTCCCTGTGCCGAAGGTCATGTACCTGCAGCAGCGGCAGCCGGAGCTTGCACGACACGTAGTCCATTACGACACGGCAAATGATTACGTCTATCGAATCCTCGGCTGCCCCGGCACGATGGACTATTCCATTGCATCCCGCTTCGGCGGCTTCGATGTTCGCCGGCATCAGTGGTCAAAGACCATTTTTGAGGCAGCAGATTTTTCCCCGGAGCTGTTTTCCAAAGCGGTCTGCGCCGGAACCGTCATCGGCGAGATGCCCCGTTCGCTTGCCGCTTCCCTTGGGCTGACAGAGCCAGTCCTGCTTGTCGCAGGCGGGCACGATCAGCCGTGCGCGGCGCTTGCGATCGGCGGCGGTGACCAGACGCTGCCCGTATCAGCCGGTTCTTATGAATGCGCGGTGCTGTCAACTGCGCAGCCGCTCAATACGCCGGATGGCTTCCGCTATGGACTGAATTCCTACTGCCACGTTCTGCCGGATCGCTATGCAACGCTTGCGTTCTTCGTTTCCGGCATGATGGTCAAGTGGTATCTGGATACGTTCTGCACCGAGTTGATGCAGCGTACCGGCCCCGAAATATACGCGCATATGGAGCGGAATTGGAAGGCTGGACCTACAGGGATCTGTTTTACCCCACATATCTTCGGCGCGATGAACCCGGAATGGTCGGAGCACGCGGCCGCGAAGATCAGCGGTCTGACGGCAAACGCGACGAAAGCGGATCTATATAAAGCGGTTCTGGAAGGAACGTGCTGCGAATTGGATCTGAACGTGCGCGTGCTGGAAAAGCTGACCGGCCCGATCGGGCGTCTGGCAATGTCCGGCGGCGGAACGCGCTCGGAGGCATGGATGCAGCTTCGCGCGGACATCACAGGAAAACCCGTTGCGGCAATGCAGAGCGGTGCGGAGGCGTCCTGCCTTGGTGCGGCAATGCTGGCCGGTCTCGGTGCAGGGATCTTCAAAGACCCAGACGACGCCCGCAGCCGGCTTCATCCGCAGATCCGTCAGTACGAACCGCAGCAGCCGGAACAGTATGCCGCACAAAAAGCGGCTTACCTTGCCCTGCACAGTCCCGGTCTTCTGGACTGAAGCATCATTCGTTGTTATCCGTGAGAGCTCCACGGATGATATAAACCCACACACAAAAAATACAAAAGGAGTCATGCAAAATGAAAAAACTGATCGCTCTGCTCTTGGCGGTCGTCATGGTCCTTGGTCTGGCCGCATGTGCCACCAAGACTGAGACCCCTGCCACCGACACCCCCGCGACCGATACCCCTGCTGCTTCCACCGAAACCGAAACCAAAACCGAGACCAAGGAAGAAACCCCCGCAGAAGAAACCGATGCAGAATTCAATCCCGCTGACTACACCCTCGTAATTTCGATGCCTGTTGTCAACCATCCCGTTCACCGCTGCGTCCAGCTCGGCTTCGTCGAAGCCTGCAAGGAGCTTGGCTACAACTATCAGATCGTTGGCACCGAGACGGGCGACGACAACGAAGTCATCGCTGCCGCTGAGGCTGCCGCTGCTTCTGGTGCTGCCGGCATCATCATCTGGGGCCAGAACGAAACCTATCTGCCCTGCATCGCAACGCTGAAGAACGACTATAACGTTCTGACCTGTGTCCCGCACTTTGCATGGGATCAGGACCAGGCTGTTGGTCTGGACGTGAACCTTGCATGTGACGCTGCTACCTACGCTGTCTCCGTTGCCGATTACATGGCTGAGCAGCTCGAAGGCAAGACTGGCTCCATCGCTCTGACCCAGGCTGGCTACACGACCAACGAAGACGCTGCTTCTGCTGCTTTCAAGGCTGAGATCGAAAAGCTGCAGGGCGAAGGCAAGCTCGCTGGCATCACCGTTCTCGATCCGGTCATCGAAGGCTCTGCCGACGTCACCGAGTCCACGGACGTCAATGCTTCCATCATCCAGGCGAACCCCGACCTCATCGCGGCTGTTTCCTGGACCGGCAACGGCCCCGTCACATGGTCCAACGCTGCCCGTAAGGCTGGCAAGGCCGCTGGCGATCTGCTGATCGTCTCCATGGACTACACTGCAGACAATCTGGTCGAGCTGGAGAGCGGCTATGTCTCCGCGCTTGTTGCGCAGCCGCTGTATCAGGAAGCTTATCAGGCTGTTTACGACTTTGACACGCTGCTCCGCGGCGGCGAGGTTCCCTATTGGACGCTGCTGGATGCACCTCTGATGTACAAGGGCGGCGAAGGCGAGCATGATCCTGCTTACTATCAGGATATCCTCGACCGCGTTTCCACCACGTTCGGCAACTAATCACAACGCATACGCGGGGGAGCAAAATGCTCCCCCGCAGCTACAAAAGCACCATGCGCAGCTGCCGCAAACAAAACAAAGAAAGGTATGAAAGCATGCAGCCTTATATGATTGAAACCGTAGACATTACGAAGCGATTTCCCGGCACACTGGCAAACGACCACATTTGTCTGCGGGCACGCGCAGGTGAGATCATGGGTCTCGTCGGTGAAAACGGCGCAGGCAAATCCACGATCCTGAAATGTCTCAATGGTGTCTATCCTTCGGATAGCTATGAGGGAAAGATCCTGATCGAAGGCAAGGAAGTTCAGCTGAACTCGCCGCTTGACGCGATCCGCCTTGGGATCGGCTTTGTCCCGCAGGAGATCAACGTTCTGCAGGATATGAACGTTGCAGAAAACATCTTTTTGTTTGACCTCAGAAACGGCGGACAGGAGAAGCTGGTCAATCACAAGCAGCTTCGGCTCCGCACAAAGCAGCTCCTTGAAAAAACAGGGATCGATCTCGATCCGTCGGCGAACGTCCGGCGCTTGTCGATTGGCCAGCAGCAGATGCTGATGATCGCACGCGCGCTTGCGACGGACCCGAAAATTCTAATCTTGGATGAACCAACGACCTCTCTTTCCGGACAGGACGTGCAGAGCTTGTTCAAAGTCATGCGTGTGCTGAAAGAAAAGGGCGTTGCAATTATATTCGTAACACATAAGCTGGCAGAGATCATGGAAATGACCGACTGTTTGACCGTCATGCGCGATGGCAAAAACGTCGGAAGCTATACACGGGACGAGTACGACCAGAACAAGATCGTAGAAGACATGATCGGCCGGAAGCTGACCGTCATGTATCCGGAACGTGCATGCAGCATTGGTGAAGAACTGCTCCGTGTGGAGCATCTGGACGTTGAGCACCCCTATATCGCAGACCGCTATCTTGTGCAGGACTTTAGTCTGACGGTCCGTGCGGGCGAGGTCGTCGGGCTTGCGGGTCTGGTCGGCGCAGGCCGTTCGGAAGCCGTCATGGGGATCTATGGTGAGCTGAAGCGCAGCCGCGGGGCCATCTATGTGGCGGGGCAGAAAGTCCAGATCCATAATCCCAGAGACGCGATCCGTCACGGGATCGGCATGGTCACAGAGGACCGCAAAAAATACGGACTTCATTTTACATGGAGCATCCGAAAGAATATTGCCCTGTCGAATCTGCGCGCGATCGCACCGCATGGATTTATTCAGTTGAAAACAGAACAGGCATCTGTGCAGAAATACTATGACGCAATGGGCGTAAAGGCGAATTCCATGAATGATCTCGTGGAAAGCCTGTCCGGCGGCAACCAGCAGAAGGTCGTTATCGGCCGGACGCTGAACGCAGAGCCCCGGATCGTGATCCTGGACGAGCCGACCAAGGGCATTGACGTCGGCGCAAAGGCTGAGATCTACAACCTGATCAATCAGCTGGCGGAGCGTGGCGTTGCCGTTGTGCTGATCTCTTCCGAACTGCCTGAACTGATGGCAATGAGCGACCGTTTTCTTGTCATGGCCGAGGGCCGTGTCGCCGGTGAGCTCTCCAAGGAAGAAGCAACGGAAGCAAAGATCATGAATCTGGCGACAACGACCTATAAAACGTTCTGAGGAGGAAACGCCATGCTGAAACAAAGAAATCAATCCGGCACGGGACAGAAAACGTCGATCGTAGAAGTTCTGATGACACCCGAAATCAGTATGCTGATCGTCCTCGTGATCCTGTGCGTCTATACCAATATCATCAACCCCGCGTTTTTCGCAGTAAAAAACATCCGAATCATCCTGCGAAACTGCGCGTTTATCGGCGCACTGGCAATCGGTGAAGCCTTTGCACTGATGTGTGGAGAAATCGATCTTTCCATCGGCTGTAATTCGCTGTTCAGCTCCGTGGTTTTTGCCAGCTGTTCCATTACACTCGGCTGGGGACCGCTGCCGTCCGTATTGGCAGGGCTTCTTGCGGCAGTATTGATCGGTGTTCTCAACTCAGTGGTCACGCTTCGCTTTGGCATGACCTCCTGGATCACGACGCTTGCCACACAGTACATCTGCAAAGGTCTTGCAACCGTCATTTCCAGAGGCGGTGCAATTTCCAGCCTGAAAGGCATTTTCCAGAAGATCAGCGCGGCGCGCCCCATCGGACTGAGCTGGATGCTGCTGATCGTCGTCCTGATCGCGGTGATCGCAGAGGTGCTGCTTCGCTTCACCCCTGTCGGCAGAAAGGTCCATGCGGTCGGCATCAGTCAGGAAGCCAGCCGGATCGCCGGTCTGAACGTCCGGCGCATCAAAAGCCTCTGCATGATCTTTGCGGGCTTTATGGCAGGCGTCTGTGGTGTCCTGCAGAGCATTGGCAGTCTTTCCGGTTCTCCGACGACCGGCGTCGGCAATGAATTTCCTGCAATTATCTGCTGCGCCATCGGCGGCGTCAGCACGACGGGCGGAAAAGGCAGTATTGTTGGTGCAATGGTCGGCGTCCTGATGTTCCAGACACTGAAAAACTGTCTGCAGACGCTGGGACTCAGCAGCAATGTTCAGACGGTCGTCACTGGCATCATCCTACTTGCAGCGGTCTCCTTTGATCTGATCAAAAAGTCCCTGCAGACGCGCAGAGTAAAGTGAGGTGGGCGTGATGAATAAAGAGAAACAAGGCAAGAAGCTCCGCTTCAATTTGAAAAGCAACCCCATCATGGGCGTTTTGATCCCGCTGATCTTCATCATGCTGGTCACGCAGATCTTCAACCATAACTTCCTGACTGGTGCGAACCTGAGCTCGATCCTCAAGTCGATCCCGTTTCTGGCGCTGGCAACGCTTGGCGCGAGTTTTCCGCTGCTGATCGGTGAAATCGATATTTCTGTGGGACGCATTGCCGGTCTGTGCGGCATGTTCTTCAGTTTGCTGTTCGTCGTATATAATCTGCCGCTGCCGGTCAGCATTCTGTGTGCGCTCGCGCTTGGACTTGTGATTGGCTTTGTCAATGCGTTTCTGGTCGTAAAGATCGGGATGAGCAGCTTCATTGCCACGATGGGCACGCTTTACATCTGCGGCGGTCTGCGGTATCTGGTCAACGGCGGTACAGTTATGACACTGCCCACGGAAATGCGCAGCTTCTCGCAGGCAACGCCGCTCGGCATCTCGTGGTTCTTCTGGATCGTGCTTGCGATTTATGCGATCGTCGCGTTTTTGCAGAGAAAAACTGCGTTCGGCCGTTATTTTTACGCAGTCGGCAATAATGCCGATGTCTCACAGCTTCAGGGTGTGAATGTGAAGCGGGTCAAGGTTGCCGCTTATCTGATCTCCGGCGTTCTGGCTGCGGCTGCCGGTGTGATGGCGACGATCGATATTAACAGCGCACAGCCGTCGACGGGCACCAACTGGGAGTTCAAGGCTGTCGCGGCCTGCGTGGTCGGCGGCGCGAGCCTGACCGGCGGTGTCGGCAACGCGGTCGGCGTAGGCTTGGGTATTTTCGTTGTGTTTGTCATCAACAACATCATCAATATGATCGGCCTGTCCAACTACTGGGCGGATGTCTTTACCGGCTGCATTCTTGCAGGCGCGGTTATGATCGACATTATCCGTCAGCGCCAGAAGATCCACGCATAAGGAGAACATCGCAATGAAAAACTGGAATCCCAATCTGGATAAGGCAGCGCTTCTGCGTCATATGGGCTCCGTCTCTCAGCTCGGCGGGCTGAAGCGGTACACATTTGCCGAGGGACGCGCGAAAGGCGTGGAGGCGGTCGATGTTGTGACCGGCACGGGCTTTGACTTTACCGTCCTGCCCGGACGGTGCATGGACTTAGCGTGGGCGCGTTATAAAGGTATCCCGGTCAGCTACATGTCCAAGGCGGAAATCACCGATGCTTCGTATCTGGAGCAGCAAGGCATGGAATGGCTTCGCAGCTTCCACGCCGGAATGCTGACGACCTGTGGTTTTTCCAATGTCGGCGGTCCGTGCCAGGATGGGCGGCGGATCTTCGGCCTGCAGAGCTTCGGTCTGCATGGGCGTCTGACGCATATCCCTGCCAACGAGGTCTGCTGCAGAGGCGAGTGGATCGATGGACGCTATGTAATGACGGTGCAGGGCCTGATGCGCCAGAGCGCTGTCCACGGGGAGAATCTGACGCTGCGGCGGACGATCACAGCCGTGCTTGGCGAACCGAAGCTGCATATCCACGATGTGATCGAAAACGAAGGTCATACGGCAGAGCCGTTTATGCTGCTCTACCACATGAATTTCGGCTATCCGCTGCTCAGTCCGCAGAGCCGTCTGGTTGTCCGTTCGGACGCCGTGCGCGGCGCGGATGAGACAGCGCAGGCGGAGATCGATCAGTATGCCAGCTTCCACGAGCCGATGCACCTGCGAGATGAGCGCTGCTACTTCCATGACCTGCACGCGGATGCAGATGGAAGTGTCCGCATTGCACTGGTCAATGATTCACTGGAGCTCGGCGCGGTCCTGCGCTTTAACAAAAACGAGCTGCCCTGCCTGACAGAATGGAAAATGCTCGCCGAGGGCGAATATGTCCTTGGTCTGGAACCCGGAAACACGAACCCGATCGGACGGTTGGCGGCAAAGGAGCGCGGAATGCTCCAGTATCTGCAGCCGGGCGAGATTCGCCAGACGCACATCGAGCTGGAGATTCTCGACGGCGGAGCCGCGATCCGTCAGGCGGAGCAGGAGATCGGAGGAGAAAGCATATGAAAACAATGAAATTCGGTATCATCGGCTGCGGCCTGATGGGGCGGGAATTTGCCAGCGCAACGCTTCGCTGGGTCCATCTGAAAGATGAGATCACAAAGCCGGAAATTATCGGCGTCTGCGACATGAATCCCGCGTCCTTCGAGTGGTTTGATAAAGCCTTCCCGAACCTCAAATATCACTTTACAGATTATCACGATCTGCTGGCCTGTGAGGACATTGAAGCTGTCTACTGCGCGGTCCCGCACGTTCTGCATCAGCAGGTCTACAGTGACATCATCAACGCCGGAAAGCACCTGATGGGCGAAAAGCCGTTCGGCATGGACAAAGCACAGAACGATGCGATTCTGGAAGCCCTCAAAAATCATCCGGAGGTCTTCTGCCGCTGCGCCAGCGAGTTCCCGTTCTTCCCCGCCTGCCAGAAGGTGATCGAGTGGGCCAAGAGCGGCAAGCTCGGCCAGATCATTGAGGTCAAGGCTGCTTTCAATCACGCCAGCGACCTCGATCCCAACAAGCCGATCAACTGGAAACGCAAAAACAGCGTGAACGGCATCTACGGCTGCATGGGCGATCTCGGCCTGCATACGCAGCACGTTCCCTTCGCACTCGGATGGATTCCGGAGACGGTTTATGCCGTGCTCAGTAATATCATCACCGAGCGGCCGGATGGCAAGGGCGGCATCGCCCCCTGCGACACATGGGACAACGCGACCATGCTCTGCCGCGTCAAGCATGACGGCTACGAGTTCCCGATGACGCTTGAAACGAAGCGCATTGAGCCGGGTGCAACGGATCAGTGGTATCTGAAAATCAACGGCACGAAGGCATCTGTCTATTTCACCTCTGAAGATCCGGATGCGTTCCATTATCTCTATGCCGATGGACCGATTCAGTCCTGGAGCCGTGTGCTGGTCGGTTCCCGCACGCTGTTCCCGACGATCACGGGCGAGAATTTTGAATTTGGCTTCTCCGACTCCATCCTGCAGATGTGGGCGGCCTATATGTCCGAGTTGGGTGGGAAAGAGCTTCCGTTCGGCTGTGTCAAGCCGGAGCATACACATCTGTCACACGCGCTCATCACGGCTGCACTGCAGTCCTATGCGGAGCAGCGCGCCGTCAAGGTAGAATATTGAAAGAAGGTTCACCATGAGAAAATTACTGTTGGAAGCACCCTATCAGATGCACATGGTCGACGCGCCGATTCCGGAACCGGCAGCGGACGAGGTGCGTGTACGCATCTGCAAAATCGGTATCTGCGGCTCTGACCCGACGATCTATAAGGGTCTGCATCCCTATGTGACCTATCCGATGGTTCCCGGTCATGAGCTGTCCGGCGTGATCGACGCAGTCGGCAGCCATGTGGACGCATCCCGGATCGGTCAGCGCGTGACCATCATCCCGCATCAGGTCTGCGGGCATTGCGAAGCCTGCAAGCATGAGATCTACAATTTCTGCGAGGAGCTCAAATGCACCGGCGCGGAAGCGGACGGCGGCATGTGTGATTACTTCTGCATCGACGCCCAAATGGCACTGGAGATCCCTGAAACAATGACGCTGGAGCAGGCTGCGATGGTAGAGCCCGCCTGTGTTGCCTATCATGGTGCAAAGCGCGGACAGATCGTTCCCGGCGACCGTGTCCTGATTGTCGGTGCCGGACCGATCGGTGTGTTCTGCATGCAGAGCTGCTTCGCGCTCGGTGCAAAGGAAGTCTATATCGCGGATATGGACACAGATCGTCTGGCTCTGGCAAAGAGCCTCGGCGCGACCGGGACGATCGAGGTCGCCAAGGAAGATCTGAAACAGGGTCTGACCCGTCTGACCGGCAGCGAAAAGAACATTGACGTGTTCTATGACTGCGTGGGTGAGAAGGGACTCGTCCTCAACAATATTCTTGCGGTTGCCCGCCGCGGCAGCCGGATCGTTGTGATCGGCGTGCTGCAGAAGCAGTTCAACATTCCGCTGCTGCCGGACTTTGTGCAGCATGAGCTGTCGCTTTCCGGTACTACGATGTATGTTCCGCAGGATTACCGCGATATGATCGACTTTATGGGACGGGGCGTGATCCGCACCGAGGGCATGGTGTCGCATCACTTCCCGCTGGAAAAGATCCCGGATGTTCTGGATATGATCGTAAACCATCGGGAAAAGACATTCAAGGTCATCATTGACGTTGCAGAATCGTAATGGATCAAAGGAAAAGCCGGCGGCAGCCGGCTTTTCTCATGAGTAAGGAGATTTATGAAAATAGAAGCATTGCAGCAAACAGCAACTATCATCCGCAAACAGATCCTGGATATGGTGTACCATGCAGGCTCTGGTCATCTGGGCGGCAGCTTTTCGGCGGTCGAGATTTTGACGGATCTGTATTTTTCTCAGATGAACATCGACCCGCAGCGCCCCGATTGGGAGCTGCGCGACCGCTTTGTTCTGTCCAAGGGACACGCAACGCCGGTCTATTATGCGGTACTGGCCGAGCGCGGATACTTTCCGAAAGCAGATCTGGTTGGCTTCCGGCAGATCGATTCCTATTTGCAGGGGCATCCCGATAAAAAGCACACGCCGGGCGTAGATATGAGCACGGGATCGCTTGGGCAGGGCCTGTCTGTGGCGGTCGGGATGGCACTCGCCGGTAAAATGCGCAGACAGGACTACCGCGTCTACGCCCTGCTCGGTGACGGCGAGATTCAGGAAGGACAGATCTGGGAGGCACTGCAGTTTGCCGGAAATCAGCAGCTTGATAATCTGGTCGTCATCCTGGACAACAATCATATCCAGAGCGATGGAACGCTGCAGGAGGTCAATTCTCCATATCCGATCGACGCAAAATTCCGGGACTTCGGCGCGGAGGTTCTGACAGTCGATGGTCACGATTTTGCACAGCTGGAGGCCGCCTTCCAACTCGCACGCGGGATCAAAGGAAAGCCCACCGCCATCCTGGCTCAAACAGTCAAGGGAAAAGGTGTCTCCTTCATGGAAAATCAGGCTGCATGGCATGGGAAGGTGCCGAACGAAGCGCAGTATCAGCAGGCTATGAAAGAAATCTGCGCAGAAAATCAGATACTTGACAAATAATGGTTTTGAGAGGATTGAGAAAACATGAAGAAAATCCTTTGCTACGGTGATTCCAATACTTGGGGATATGATCCGCGGAAAACGACTCCAGAAGTTATGGCACGGTATGAGGATACGGTCAGATGGACTGGACGACTGGAAATGGAATTAGGAAAAGACTACCGTGTAATTGAAGCCGGTTACTGCGGAAGAACAACTGTATTTGACGATCCGCTGGTTTCACATTGTAATGGTTTCAGCTTCCTTGAGCCGGTCTTTAATGCAAGCTATCCGATTGATTGGTGCGTGATAATGCTTGGGACAAATGATACAAAAACGCACTTTCACGCATCAGCGGCAGTGATTTCCAGAGGAATGGAACGTATGGTACACGAGTTTTATCGTTTGTGTGAAACAATACATTCCAACAGTACAAAGCTTCTGCTGATGAGCCCGCCATATCTGACACGGGCAAAAACGGGGCAATACAGTGATCCTTGTTGTAACGAAGAATCCGAAGAAAAGGCTCGTGCACTGGCGGAGTATTACCGAAATATTGCAGCGCGAAATCATTGCTTCTTTATGGACGCTGCGCAGTATGCGCAGCCAAGCGGCATTGACGGTATGCACCTGGGGGAAGATGGGCACGCGCAGCTCGGAAAGGCAATCGCTCAGTTTATCTTACAAGAAGATCGTATTTAGCGAGAGCTGACGGTGATTTTGGTACATAAAAATTATTGTGGAGAGAAATACTATGAAAAAAGCAGTTATGTACGGCGGCGGCAACATTGGCCGCGGCTTTATCGGTGCGACACTCAGCCAGTCTGGCTACGAGGTGACGTTCATCGACGTGGCGGAGCCGGTCGTGAAGGCTTTGCAGGAAAAGCATCAGTACCCTGTCCGCTATGTGTCGAGCGAAGGATACGAGGACATTATGATCGAGCACGTCACAGCCGTCAACGGCAATGATCAGGAAGCGGCTTCCGAAGCGATCGCAAGCTGTGATATTATGGCGACAGCCGTTGGTGCGAGAATCCTGAAATTCATCGTCCCGAATATCGTTGCGGGCCTGCGCAAGCGCTGGGCGCGGACAGATGCGCCGCTCAACATCATTATCTGTGAGAATCTGAATGACGCAAATAAAATCCTCGAAGGAATGCTCAAGGAGCAGCTCTCCGAGGAAGAAAAAGCGTTATTTGGCGCACGTGTCGGTCTGGTAGAAGCCTCCATCGGACGGATGGTGCCGGTGCAGACAGAAGAAATGAAGGACGGCGACCCGATGCGCGTCTGCGTCGAGCGCTACGGCTTCCTGCCGGTCGATCTGGCGGCGTTCAAGGGCGAAGTCCCGGGAATTCAGAATCTGGTGCCGTTTGAGCCGTTTGACTTCTATATCAAGCGCAAGCTGTTCATCCACAACATGGGTCACGCGACCTGTGCGTACCTCGGCGGTTACGTCGGCCGGAAATATATCTATCAGGCAATCGACGATCCTGAAATTCTGAGCATCGTGGAAAACGCGATGCTGGAGAGTGCAATGGCGCTGTCGCAGAAATACGGCGTTGAGCTGGAGCCGCTGATGCTCCACATCACCGACCTGCTGGGCCGCTTCCGCAACGAGGCGCTGAAGGATACCTGCAAGCGCGTCGGCGGCGACCCCGCGCGGAAACTCGGCGCAGCCGACCGGCTAATCGGTTCAAGCCTGCTGTGCTTGGAAATGGGCGTAACGCCGGCGTATATTGCCGTCGGCGCGGCAGGCGCGGTCTACCGCTATCTGAACGAGACGGGAACGGAGCAGTCGTATGACGCTGCGAAGCAGGTGCTCAGAGAGGTTTCCGGCCTGCCGGACGAGCATACGCTGTTAAAAATGATTATGCAGATATATGGTCTTTATCTTGAAGGAGAAACCGTTGCAGCAATGCGTAGGTATGCACAGAGGGTCAAGACTGCCGGAATGCACGATGTGATTTAATGGGATGTGTACTTGTCTATTTGAACGCAGGCAATCATGCAAAAAATACTAAAAAAGTACACCAACCGATGCGTGTTTTTTGGATAACGGGAATAGTATAATTATGACGTGGAAACTATACTCTGAAGCCGAAGAAGCTGCGTTCTATGTTCGCCTTGGACGAAATATTTATCAGCTGCGAAAGGCAAGAAAAATATCGCAGGAAGAACTCGCCCGACGGACAAATTGCAGCCAGAAGTACATATCAAATATTGAATTAGGAAAGGCAAGACCAAGCGCAGTGCTTTGCGCCAGAATTGCAGTAGCGCTCCATTGCTCCACAGATGCGCTTTTTGCAGATATACTTTCCAGAGAGCAAACTGCGGATCTCATTGTTACTGCATCTGAGAGGACCCTGATGCACGAAGTCTTGCGGGCCGTCGAAGAATATCGGCATCGCGAGAAATAGCGACAGCCGACCGGCGTGCCGCTATGCTTCTCCCCCGTATTTCTGCTTCCGCATCAGGCGCATCATACCGAGCAGGAATTCCTGCTGCTCGTCCGAGAATGTGGCAGCCAAATGGGAAATCTCGCGTAAGCGGGCATTTTGCTCTTCAAACTCCGGATAGACGAGCCACTCGGTCGGTGCGCCCAGCGTCCGCAGCAGCTTTTCCATTGTATTGAGCGTCGGCCGCCGCTCACCTCGTTCCAATGCGGCGATATGCCTTGCGGTAAGCCCAACCTGATCCGCAAGCTGTTCGCGCGTCATATTCTTCCCCTCGCGCAATTCTTCCAATTTTTCACCGAAACGCTCCTCTAATGGAGTATTATAAATCGACACCAGTAGTTCACCTCCGACACGAGTATTGTACAGAATACCCGCTGTTTCAGAAATGCTCTAATGGTGTCGAATTTTGTTCACTATTAGAGGACGAAATAAGGAAATACCTCCAGCGCCGCATATAAAAAAACGGCAGTGCTGGAGGGCGATCCGTGCGACTAAAGCGCTCCATTCCTGCCGGGATGGAGCGTTTTATGCTATTTTCCCCTAAAAAGAGGCGCGGGCTGCGCCTCAAATGGTGACCAGCAGCCCAGAACACCGGTAGATTCCACTCGTGCCGCAAGGCCGCTTTCAAACAAGTGGCAGTTGTACGGCGTCGAGTGGAACTACTGGTGAATATTTTTAGCGTCCGCCAGTGTGCATACGCTGCAAATTGCAGCCGCAGCGCACTGGCGGATTTTTATTACCCTATCCGTGCCCCTCCGTTTCTGACATTTGCCCATCCGCGCAAATGAAATTCAGAAATGGAGGCAGCGATATGCTGATTAAAATTGTCCAAAATGGAATCGAATCTGACTGGTTCCAGCTCACGAAAAAGGCCCACCGCGAACTGATCAAAAAGAAGCCAGAAGCGGCGGTTATACATAGCACGCTCCGGCGGCAAGGTCGCAAGCGATGCACGGAAAGCCATCGAGCAGCAGACCGGCGTGCCGGTCATTACGTCCAAAAACGCCGCGCAGCTCAATCAGGTCGTGACAAACCTGATTGAAGCGACCGACGAGATTGTGAGTAAAGACAAGTCGAAAGAATAAATTACAGAAATCAGCCGCTGTAACGTGTTCATCTATAGTGTAGTGAAAACACAGTGAATAGCCAGTAATTGTTTTGATTACTGGCTATTTTCTTTGTTTCTATGCACTTTTCAACTGAAAAAGCTCGGAAAATGTAACGTCCAAAAATTCCCCCCCATTTTCCCCCTTATCGGGAGCAGGTAACAGGTGGTTGATTATACTTCCAGATGGTTATAAAATGCTTGCATCCGCATGGCACTTTCCTGCCGCATTTTCTGCGTGACATGCCCGTAGACATCAAGTGTAAACTGTGCCGTAGCATGACCTAAATTAGCCTGCACTGTTTTAACGTCGTCGCCAGAGTACAATGAGGTTACTGCGAAGCTGTGACGCAGATCATGAAAGCGCACATCTGAGGGAATATTTGCTCTTTCAATCACTGCTTTAAAGTGTTTTACAACCGTTCGGCGAACAAGATTTTTACCAAGTGCATCCGTGAACGCAAGATTCCATTTGTTTTCCCAGGCTGCTCCGACAATTTGCTTGTTTGCATTTTGTTGTTGCTGCTCATCTTTTAGAGTTTCCATTACAACTGGGGCCGGGGATAGCACTCGACACTTTCCGCTCTTGGGCGTTTCCAGAAAGTAAACGCCGTCTTTGCATTGAAGCTGCTGCTTGATGGTGATCCGGCCGGTCTTGAAATTAACGTTGTCCCAGGATAGACCTAACAACTCACCTTGACGCATACCTGTGAACATCGCAACGATAAACAGGTTATCGTATGCATCTTTCTTCGCTTCTTACAGCATTCGGGCGATTTCCTCTGGCTCCAAGGGCTTGATTTCCGGCCGAACGACTTTGGGAAGTTTGCAGCCGACAGTTGGGTTCTTGTGAATATAGCCATTTGAAATTGCCTGCTCTAATGCGGCATGGAGGACACCATGTATGTTCTTTACTGTTTTCGGTGCCAGTCCTGATTTTGTAAGGGAGTTATAGAACAGTTGAATTGTATGTGTGTCCAGATCTTCCAGTTTCGCAGCGCCGAGGCGTGGAATCAGGTGCTTCTTGATTTGTTTTGAGTAGTTGCAGACTGTGAGCGGCTTCCAGTCTGCAGTATACTCTGAGATCCAGGTATTCAGCCACTCACCAGCTGTTAGTTTGCAGGAAGGAAGGTAGGTGCCGGTATCAATCGACGTTGTGATCTCTTTTAATCTCCTAGTAACCTCGCGCTGTGTTTTTCCGCTGATACTTTTTTGAATCTGCTTGCCTGTGCCGGGATCGATCCCGACGGTGTAACGTGCTTCGTAGTAGGTATAGGCTTTTCCGTTTATAACTTTCTCTTTTTTTCGGATGGAGCCCATTCCGGCGACAGACTTTCTTCCAGATGCTTTGCTTTGCGACATAAATACGCTCCTTTCGATGCCGCATAGCAGGTACGAATCAATCATACCACGAATGAACCCAAATCACAAGATGATATGCTTCAGCCGTTGTGCAGATACTCGTTGAAAGCATCTAAAGGAATTTTATATGTGCGCCCAATTCGGATGCTTCTGATTTTCCCTGAACGCACTAGTTCATAGGCCGTGTTATGGCTGATGGAGAGCAATACCTGCAGGTCTTTTACATGTAGAATCTGAGGAAGCTGATCTTTTTTTAATTCTTCTTCGTTCATAAATACCTCGATTTTATTTGATGCAGCCTTTCTCGAAATAATGAGAAGGCTGTTTTGGTTTTATAAGCCATCTGGCAGTCCGTTCCTACGCTCCGGTCAAGAGCGCGTAAGGAACGGAATTTCTATCAGGCGTATCTGGATTCTTATAATGGAGATACGCAGAAGCGGATGAAAATGAACGACTATTTGTCGAAATTAAAAGAAGATATCTTTGATAAAAATAAAATCAAATTTGGAAGCACCCTATCAGAACTGTATAAAATTAAGAATATTGCAATGACGCAATATACTTTTTACTTTACAAACAGCTTGTTTCTCCCTGGGTTTCAGAATCCAAAGATATTTATGAAGCCATACATCGAGGCCATCATCTGTGCAAATTCAGAAAAAATCAGAGAGATTAAAAAGTTTGCAGAGATTAGCATTGTTGGGGAAAAGTACAACATACAAATGGAGGATATTGATATAATATCCAAATTCACATCACCTAAAGAATTGTCATTGTTGTTGAGCAATTATAAAATAATAGAATTGCAGTGTGACGCAAAAACACAGAGTCATGTAATAGCATGTTTCTGCAATATGGCGGATTCTCTGATTCAGAATCATTCTTTTTGGATGGCATGATTCGACGATAGCCATTATTTCAAATTTGGCTATTCTCTTGGCTAAACTCTCTAAAAATGAAACGGAGCAAAGAAAAATCACCAAAGCTTTACATGGCATTTTTTCTGATATTAGTATTACTGAAAAAATATTAAGTGTTAGGTGTGCAGATTACCAGTACTGTATTAAAGCTTTTGCGGATCTGTGCTCTACGCTACCTCCCAGAACGTCTATCAATGCCTTGAAATGTATTGTAGGGAGTAGCGGGTTTTCTACACTTGTAATTAACTGTGATCGTAATTTGTTAAGAAAGTTGCTTCTTTTTTTCTGCCCTAAGATGGATCATCAAAATGATTTGGGAATAAAGGAAATAATAGATTCACAGGAAAGCGTGAAGAAAAAAATACATATTTTGTCGCTCCTGTACAAAGGAATATCAACAGATGCTGTCAAGAAAGAATATCAGCAATTTCTTTCGGAGAATTTTGCCAACTTAGGTATAGCAGAAATATATGAATTTGTACTCAATGGTTGGGTATTGCCGACAAAGGACGATATTTTGTGCTTCACAAATGAACTACTAGAGGAGAGCAAACGGCAAGAACATGGAACCTATCTGTTTCCCGATAGAGTAGCAATAAGGTTGGAATGCCTGTACATATTGTTTATAAATGGCGTAATTGATGATCTCAGCATGATAGAAAGCCTAAAAGAAGGACGTCCGCATCTTCGGTTTATCCTTGACCCAGAACATTTCGATTATAGCAAGGTCGATTTCTCTGACTATATGTGGGAAAATTTTGCGAGACGATCGAGGTTTATGAGGTACTTTGTCAAGCATAAGGAGAAAATCATCCCTGTGATGAAAGAACGATTGCTGCGTGATGAGGCGACGGAAGCTGAGAAAAAAGTACTATATGGGTTCTTCCTAAAAGGGACTGACGTTTGGAAAGTGTAGAAATGTTTGCTTGTGCTGAGCAGGGGGATTATTCCTGCTCAGCACATCGCGCTATTGGTCATAGAACTCCCTCACGATCCCCGCGCTATCCTGCGCGGTATATCCCCACAGCACCGAACTGAGCACCTCGATGGCTTCTTTGCGCTTCCGGTAATACGTTTGGGTGCTGATGTCACGGATGTGTGGGCGGAGTTGGTCGATGATCTCCTCGACGTTCTGCAGCTCATGCGGAGCGAGGTAAATCACGCCCAGACAGGAGTGTATTTCATGTATCTTGAACCAATTATTACGTTTTTTCGAGACTATCAACATCTAACAGAAAATCGTAGATATTCATTGTCAGGATGCCGTTTTCATCGTAAAACGCGGGCACAATGTCCTTCGTTACAATGATTTTCTTGAACGAATCGTCAATTTTTCGGAACGGTCTGACCTCCTGCGCTCGTTTGGCTTCGTCAGGCAGCGAATATGCAGACTGGATATAGTAGCGCAGTGAGCCCATGTTGCATACGAAATCGACTTCAAGCTGTTTTCTGACAATCTTACCGTTCGCGTCCCTTTCAGCAACCGGAACCACGCCCACATCGACATTGTATCCCCGCATCCGAAGCTCGTTATAAATCACGTTCTCCATCGAATGTGTCTGCTCAAATTGCCGGAAATTGATACGCGCATTGCGCAGTCCCAAATCGGAAAAGTAGTATTTTCGCGGCGTTTCAATATAATTGCGCCCCTTGATGTCATATCGCTGCGTAGATTCAATTAAGAACGAATCCTCCAAATAACCAAGGTATTTGCGAATGGTTGTCGCCGTGATTTTAGACTTTTTAACCGTCTTGAATGTGTTGCTGAGTTTTTCCGGGTTGGTCAGTGAGCCTATGGACGAGGATAGAATGTTCAGCAGGTCTTCCAGCTCACCGGTGTTGCGGATTTTATTTCGCTTTTCAATGTCACGGATGTAGATTTCATCGAAAAGGCTCTGCAGCGCCGTGCTTTTCTCATTTGCTCCGTTGCGCAGTACAACCAGCGGGATACCACCATACAGCATATATTCCGACAAGCCAGCATATTTGTCCCCAGAATAGGCTGTCATAAATTCCGCGAAACTCAAGGGGTACATATGGATTTCGTCTCCGCGGCCAGCAAATTCCGTAATAATGTCTTTGGATAGAAATTTAGCGTTGCTGCCGGTCACATAGACATCCATGTTTTCCTTGCGCAAGTACCCGTTTAAGACAGCTTCAAAGCAGTCCAGCAGTTGAACTTCGTCCAGCAGAAGATAATGCATCTGGTTGTCCACTACTTTTGAACGGATATATGCCATGAATTTTTCTGGGTCAACGCGCTTTTTGCTTTTTTCCAGCTTGATTAGATTCTCTCCAATCATCAGCAGGTCATCCGCCGAGTCGAATGCAAACTTGACGATGTGGTCATCCGGCACGCCAGATGCTTTGAGGTGGCTGTAAAAGAGTGTATTGAGCAAATAGGACTTGCCACACCGCCGAATACCAGTAACCACTTTTATTAGACCATTGTGTTTTCGTGCGATGAGCTTGTCGAGATACAAGTCACGTTTAATTTCCATGATGCCCTCCAATATAGAAGCGATTTTTGCAACTATACACATTTTTCACTTCTATTATAGCGATTCGCCGTGTCGAATGCAAGCACTATCGTAAATATAGAAGTGATTTTTGCAACAACGCACGTTTTCGCTTCTAAATATGACGCTGTACTCGACTTGGTTAGCGTTATCCACAGTACTTTCCATTTGTCGATTGGAAATGAGCATCAGCAAAAGTCTCTCAATAAATGATTTACGGGCAAGGCACATTTTCGGGTGCACTGCCCGTAAATGTTCGACTTACTGCAGAAACTCCCTCACAATCCCCGTACTATCCTGCGCGGTATATCCCCACAACACCGAGCTGAGTACCTCGACGGCTTCTTTGCGTTTCCGGTAATACGTCCGGGTGCTGATGTCTCGGATGTGCGGACGTAGCTGGTCGATGATCTCCTCGACGTTCTGCAGCTCCTGCGGGGAGAGGTAGGCGTAATAGAGCAGCCAGTAAAATTCCTCGCCGTTCTTGTGCTTGGCGCGCATGAGCTCCACGGCGCTGTCTACGAGGCAGAGCATTTTATGGCTCTGCTCGATGCACTTCGCCTGATGCTCCAGCTCCGTGCCGGAGAGATCCGCACCGGCCAGATAGACGGATTCCAGAAAATCCTCAATCGTCTTGCCGTAGTCGATCCGAAACCGGTTCCGAATCTGCCGCACGGAAACCTCCAAACTCCAGACAACATCGCGGTATTTCCGCAGCAGTGTCCATGTATCGTGATAGTGCGGGTCTTCGGTCACGTCTGCCGCGGGCAGCTTATTCTTCGCCATTGTCGTTCGCTCCTTTCTGCCGGATTGTGAGTTCAAAATACCGCGTTTGCGTGCTGCCGCAGGAGAGCATCAGCCCCAGCCGAAGATCCTCCGTTTCGTGCTCCCATAAGACTCCGGCGCAATCGGATAAGGGATATAACCTATGTTGAAACCGGGGGCAGGTCGTACAGCAAACACCCTGTGTTTTCAAGAGCTTCAGGACTTCGGCAATCAGAATCTCTGTGTGCGATTTTGAAACGCTGATCGAGCAATCTGATGCGCAGTCTGGCTGCGCCATATCCTGTGCGCAGTCCTGCACGCGGATGCAGAGGTTCAGCGCCATTGCGACTTCTTCTTTGTCCACCATGACATCGGAGATCTGGAACATGGTGGACAGATAGTTCTGCAAATAGATTGCCGTTCCGCCGCGGCCGGGGAATGAAAATGTCTTGATGTATTCCAGCCGCGCGAATTTGCTGAGGATACGTCCAGCAGTTGCCTTGGAAACGCCCCAGCGTTTGCCAAGTTCGGCATAGGAAACGAGCGGGCTGCCGGTGCCGTTTCGCAGATAGACCACAGGCCCGGCCTCAGAACCAGCGACCTGATGGTCATTGTAGATCGCGTTCAGCCAGAGATCGAGCAGCGCGTCCATCTCGGAGCATTTTCCAAGACTGAGCAGCCGCGACGCCGCGCTCATCGGCAGAAAGAAGAAGCCGGAATCCTTCTGGCACGGGCAGCTATAATCCAGCACGGTGTTATAGCGCGGCCAGTCGAGAATGCTGTACTGTACAAGCTGTCCGCGGCCGAGCAGGTCGTATTCGATGAAGTGGTGCCGCTGGAGAGAGTCAAGGTGGCGCAAAAGCTGACGGTTTGTGCGCACACGGAACCACGTCCGCAGCTCCCGCAGCGGGCAGATCCACTGGCCGGGATGTACGATGTAACTGATACCGTCGTACCGCTGATAGGACGTGCGGAAGTTTGCGTAGCAGCAAAGCACCGCATAATGAAAAAGACCGGAGCACCCGTTTGTACGGATGCTCCGGTCTGAGATCAGACTCTGTATGAATTGCCGATAGATGCGGCATTTGGGGTAGTCTACGATTTGCTTGAGTTCAAGTTTGTAATCGGTCATAGGGCAAAATCCTTCCTGAATGAGACGATGGAAATGGTCTTGCAAGTGGCAAAAAATAGGATTATAATTATCTTATAAAAGGGGAGTGCGAAAGCCAAATTCTATGAAGGGAAGGGCAATCATAAGCGTACCTGCTATGCGGAAAATTGCCTTAAAATTTTCCCTTATTTTTTCCCTTATGAGATTGGTTAACCGCGGTTAGGGGTAATGTCATCAACTTAAGCCCATCATTTCAAAGTGTCAAAAAGCGGGCGTAAATATTAGTGAAAATGCCAATTGACAAATGTGGATTTGTTTCAAAATCAAGATGATATTTTGATTTTGGAGTGATTTTCGTGAAAAGCTTGCCTTTATATCTTGAAATTGTTCGTCATATCCACAATACTATCTGCGATGAACACTTTCTCCGCAGATCAATAAAGCGGCAGAGGGATTTTTCAAGGAGGCGTAAAATGAGCTTTACCGACTATATTTACGTAACGGTTCAGAACCTGAAAAGCAGTTTGCAGGCAGGGCTGAATGCGTTTTTTGACGCACAGAAGGATGGTCAGATCGAGTATTCCAAGCAAGCTTTCTCCAAGGGCAGGAAACGGATCAAGCCGGAAGCATTTCAGGAGCTTTTTCAAAGTGTTGTTGACAGTTTCTACGAAAAAGCCGAATTGGCTGACTGGAAAGGCTACCAATTGTTTGGGATCGATGGTACCCGGTTAAATCTTCCCTGCACAAATGAGCTGGCGGAACTGTATGGGATCCAGACAAGTCAGGGCGCGCCGCAGGTTCAGGCGCTTGTTTCGTGTATGTACGATCTGCTCAACGGTATGATCGTAGATACACGCTTTGCGCATTGCAGATCCAGTGAACGAGCTGCAGCAAAGGACATGATCGGCTCGTTTCGACTGCAGAACGTGTCAAACCCGGTGTTTGTCATGGATCGCGGCTATCCTGCAGCTGAACTGATCGACGCAATTGGAAGCAGCGGACACAGCTTCATTATGCGCTGTCCCACAGAATTTCTGCGTTCCATGAAGCTTCCGGAACAGGACAACACGTTTGAGCACAAGTTTGCAAAGCTGAAGCACTCCCTGAAGCTCCGCGTATTGAAAATTCAACTTTCTAATGGAGATATCGAGTATTTAGCAACAAATATCTTTGATCCTCAAATAACTTTGGATGATTTCAAATGGGCTTACCATAAACGCTGGGGCATTGAAACCAAGTATAACGACGTGAAAAACAAGCTGGAAATTGAGAATTTTACAGGTTACTCTCCGGACGCGATCTTACAGGATTTCTATGCGACAATGTTTTTGGCCGATTTGGCCGGCGTCCTGGAATATGATCTCCGCGAAGAAATTGAGGCCGCACATATCAGGCCAGAGAACCGCTATACCTACAAGCTGAACGTGGCAATGACCATTTCAGAGCTGAAGAGAACGGTTGTAGAGATGCTTTCGACATCTTCCAGACTAAAACGGGAGCGTTTGTATGCGCATATGGTTGTTCGTCTCTCAAAGGCCGTTGTCCCGGTGCGCCCTGATCGCTCCTCTGATCGTCTGAAAAAACACAAATCTTTGAAATTCCCAAGCAACGTTAAGAGATGTTGAACCGCCTTAAGTTGATGACATTACCCTGAAAGGGGAGCTGTCAGCGAAGCTGACTGAGTGGTTCGCAGCAGGCAGTTGCAAGATGCGAAAGCCCAATGCGAATTCGTCCCGCAGCTGCCCACCTGTTTGTAAGGGGCCGATGCCCACATCGTCCCGACAGAATGCACCATTTTCACGAAGATTTTCGGCGAAGTCGCAGCTTCCCAACGGGCCGATGTAGGCATCGGCCCCTACACTGAAATGGGAAGATGCATTCGTGTTTGCCGCAGCTTTTCGCAAAAAACGCTGCATTCTGCGGGCGGACAGAGTCGTCCGCCCCTACAGAGACGGTTTTGCGGTGCGTGAAAAGGAGGGAGCCATGAAAAAATCACACAAAATCCTGCTGGCACTTGCTCTTTTGGCCGCAGCCGCAGCCGCAGCTGTGATCGTGATATCAAATCTGCCCATAGCCAAAACGCAGGAGGCGGTGGGGGAGCTGCTTCGGAAGAAGCTTGACCTCCCGCAGGACGCCGTCATCATCTGCGCCGGAGATTATACGGCGGATGCGTATACACTGCTCTGGTTTATCATACAGAATCAGGACATGACGCTTTATCGGGCTGTGGACTGCCATGTGCTGAATAACGGCAGCTATTGGATGAAAAAGACATACACGCCCAGCGCATACGCGCGGGACATCGTGCACGTTGTATGGCGGTATGCACGCGATATTGTTCTCATCAACAATTCCGACTGCCGCTCGATCGTGTATCATACCTCTTACGGCGACGAGAAGACAGAGCTTTCGGCTGAAGACATTCCGTATGTTATTCCATATGCACCGCCGTATGGCACAACAGGCTGCGATTTTCTGGACGCTGCCGGAAACAGCATCCGATAATTGATAAAAATTTTTCAAACATAGAAGGAGTAATCACAATGGGTATTTATGAAGAACTGCAGGCCAGAGGCCTTGTCAAGCAGGTCACGAACGAGCCGGAGATCCGCGAAATGGTCAACGCGGGCAAGGCCAAATTCTACATTGGCTTCGACTGCACGGCAGATTCTCTGACTGCCGGTCATTTCATGGCGCTGACGCTCATGAAGCGTCTGCAGATGGCGGGCAACCAGCCCGTCGCGCTCATCGGCGGCGGCACGACCATGATCGGCGATCCGTCCGGCCGCACCGATATGCGCAAAATGCTGACCAAGGAGGATATCGACCACAACGCCGAGTGCTTCAAGCGTCAGATGGAGCGATTCATTGATTTCGGCGAAGGTAAAGCCATCATGGTCAACAATGCCGACTGGCTGCTGAACCTCAATTATATCGAACTCCTGCGGGAGGTCGGCGCCTGCTTCTCTGTCAATAACATGCTCCGTGCTGAGTGCTACAAGCAGCGCATGGAAAAGGGCTTGTCCTTCCTGGAGTTCAACTATATGATTATGCAGTCCTACGACTTCTATCATCTGTTCCAGCACTACGGCTGCAATATGCAGTTCGGCGGCGACGACCAGTGGTCGAATATGCTCGGCGGCACGGAGCTGATCCGCCGCAAGCTCGGAAAGGACGCGCATGCCATGACCATCACGCTCCTGACCGATTCGCAGGGCAAAAAGATGGGCAAGACTGCGGGCAACGCCGTCTGGCTCGATCCGAACAAGACCAGCCCCTTTGACTTCTATCAGTACTGGCGCAACGTCGATGATGCCGACGTCATGAAGTGCATCCGTATGCTGACCTTCCTGCCGCTTGAGCAGATCGATGAGATGGACAAGTGGGAGGGCAGCCAGCTCAATAAGGCCAAGGAGATTCTTGCCTACGAGCTGACGCAGATGGTCCACGGCGAGGAAGAGGCGAAGAAGGCGGAGGCCAGCGCAAAGGCCCTCTTCGGCGGCAGCGGCAGCAGCGAGAATATGCCGTCGACCGAGCTGGCGGACGATGACTTCACTGACGGCAAAATCGACACCCTGACGCTGCTCGTCAAGTGCGGCCTTGCCGCATCCAAGGGCGAGGGCCGCCGTCTCGTGCAGCAGGGCGGCATCAGCGTCAACGACGAGAAGGTCACGGATTTCGCGACTGCGTTTGAAAAGGCAGTCTTTGCAGGCGACGGCGCGATCATCCGCAAGGGCAAGAAGGTCTTCCACAAGGCGCTTGTAAAATAAAACTTATGTCAACCGCCCGGAGCGTTCCGGGCGGTATGCACAAAGCAAATTCAAAAACGCCGCAGGATTTTGTCGCTTTCACAGTTGACTTTGCGCATTTAAAGCAGTATAGTAGCAAACATAAAAAGCCGGACAGTACGGCAGAAGGGAGTTCATTATGATGCAGATCCGTTCCAACGATTTCATTATGAATATGAGCTTCCGCTTTACCATGGCCCGCGAGCTGTTTGCGGGCCTCTATTACCGTACCCAAAATGAGAAGCTGTCCGTATAAGACCGGTGTTTTCTTCGTAAGTAAGAAGGAGGCTCTGTTCCGCGGACAGAGCCTCCTTTTTGTTTTAAACAATCAACTGTTATCAGAGAAAAGGAGCAATTTATCATGAAAAAGATTCTTGCAATGCTTCTGGCGCTCGTGATGGTCCTGAGCCTGGCCGCCTGCGCCTCCACACAGCCCGCAGCTGAGCCTGCGGCCTCCTCCGACGCACCCGCCGAGAGCGGAAAGACCTACACCGTCGGCGTCTGCCAGCTCGTGCAGCATGAGGCGCTCGATGCCGCAACGCAGGGCTTCGTCGACGCACTGAAAGAAGCGCTCGGCGACGCCGTGACCATCGACGTGCAGAATGCCTCCGGCGATTCCGTCAACTGCGGCACTATCGTCAACGGCTTTGTCTCCAAGGGCGTCGACCTCATCATGGCGAACGCCACTCCGGCCCTGACCGCTGCCGTCTCCGCCACAGCTGATATTCCCATCCTCGGCACGTCCATCACGGCCTACGGCGTTGCGCTCGACATCGACGATTTTAGCGGCACGGTCGGCGGCAACGTCTCCGGCACGTCCGATCTGGCCGACCTGCAAAAACAGGCCCAGATGATCCTCGACTGGTTCCCCGAGACAAAGACGGTCGGCCTGCTGTTCTGCTCCGCCGAGCCGAACTCCCGCTACCAGATCGACGAGGTGCGCAAGGCGCTCGAGGCCCAGGGCGTGACCTGCGAGGAATTCGCCTTCACCGACAGCAACGACGTTTCCTCCGTCACCCAGAAGGCTGCTGATTTCTCCGACGTCGTCTACATCCCGACCGACAACACCGCCGCTTCCAACACCGAGGCGATCGCAAACGTTCTGATTCCCGCCGGTGTTCCCGCGATCTGCGGCGAAGAGGGCCTCTGCCGCGGCTGCGGCGTGGCGACGCTGTCCATCAGCTACTATGATCTCGGCGTGACCACCGGCAAGATGGCCGCGAAGATCCTGAAGGGCGAGGCCAATATCTCCGAAATGCCCGTCGAATACACCGACGCGACCCCGAAGTACAACGCCTCCATCTGCGACCAGCTCGGCATTACCCCGCTGGACGGCTATGAGGCCATTGACGGCTGATTTCAGCCGGCCGGTCATGGACATATGCCCATGACCGGCCCTGTATGAAACACTGTTTGCCCCTGCAATCGGCCGATAACCGGTTTTCTTTGCCGGTCGATTGCAGGCGCAGACCAAGAAGGAGAATGACTATGAATTTCCTTTCCGCGCTACTAAACTCGCTGCCCGGTGCAGCGGCGCAGGGCCTCATCTGGGGTCTGATGGCCATCGGCGTCTACATTACCTTCCGCATTCTCGATGTGGCCGACCTGACCGTCGACGGCTCCATCGCCACCGGCGGTGCGGCAGCTGTCATGCTGATCCGCGCGGGCATGAACCCGTGGCTGGCACTGCTGTGTGCGTTTGTCTGTGGGATGCTGGCAGGCTTTGTCACGGGGATGTTCCACACCAAATGCGGCATTCCCGCGATCCTGTCCGGCATTCTGACGCAGCTTGCGCTTTACTCTATCAATCTTCGCATCATGGACAGCAAGGCCAATCAGGCCGTCGGCGTGGATAAATACCCCTTGATGGTGTCGCAGCGCTTTGTGCGTGACCTGAGTCTGAAAAATCCGCTGCCAGTGCTGCTTCTTTTCACATTCGGCGTGATCGCGCTTCTGTACTGGTTCTTCGGCACGGAGCGCGGCTGCGCCATCCGCGCCACCGGCGCGAATCAGAACATGGCCCGTGCACAGGGCATCAATACGAACGCGAACGTTGTATTTGGCCTCATGCTTTCGAACGGTCTTGTCGCCCTCTCCGGCGCGCTGCTCGCACAGTTTCAGGGCGCGGCGGATGTCAACATGGGCCGCGGCGCGATTGTCATCGGCCTTGCTGCCGTTATCATCGGCGAGGTCATTTTCGGCAAGCTGTTCACGAATTTCGGCCTCAAGCTTCTGGCCGTGTCCATCGGCGCTGTGATCTATTACTTTGTGCTCCAGATCGTGCTGCAGCTCGGCCTGAATACGAACGACCTCAAGCTCATCACGGCGCTGATCGTCGCGCTCTTCCTCGCCATTCCGTATTGGAAGGGAAAAATGTTCCATGGAAAAGCCAAAAAGGAGGAATCGCGCCATGCTTGAGCTTATCAATGTCTGCAAAACCTTCAACCCCGGTACGGTCAACGCCAAAACGGCGCTGAATGACCTGAATCTGACCCTGAACGACGGCGATTTCGTCACTGTCATCGGCGGCAACGGGGCAGGGAAGTCGACTATGCTGAACGCCATTGCGGGCTCGTTCCAGATCGACAGCGGCAAAATCGTCATTGACGGCACGGACGTCACCGGCCTGCCGGAGCATAAGCGTGCCGCGCTTCTCGGCCGCGTGTTTCAGGATCCCATGATGGGCACCGCGCCCACCATGCAGATCGAAGAAAACCTCGCCCTCGCCGCCCGCCGCGGGCAGCACCGGGGCCTGAAATGGGGCATCACAAAGGCGGAGCGCGCCGAGTTCCAGAAGCGCCTGCATGCGCTCAATCTCGGCCTTGAGGAGCGCATGACCG
>ENA-OROS01000321-OROS01000321.1-human-gut-metagenome-genome-assembly--contig:-NODE-321-length-34674-cov-10.774632_pt1 | contig 34674 bp, 23 predicted proteins | sample MGYA00242134_ERZ509059 | MGnify/ENA primary metagenome ERZ509059 (study PRJEB26280, sample SAMEA2338753) | human gut metagenome | biome: human gut; feature: human-associated habitat; material: faeces... | reverse complement strand
TGGCCATGACCTGATCTTCCAGACTCTCGCGCAGCTGCATCGGGCCGCGGCGGCCGTCGATGATGGGGCGGATGCCGATTACGGGGTATTCGCCGATATAACGATTCTTTTCCATTATATTCCTCCTCTTTGTATTTCTGTGTTCAGATTTCTGCCCTTGTTGTTTTCTGCTACGCCGTTTTTAAGCGGTTTCCCACACAGGAAAACCGTTTTACGGTTCACTTCTTCATCACACACGACGAAGTCCGCGCGTTTTCCGGGCGCGATGGAGCCGATCTCGTTCTCGCAGCCAAGCTCCCTCGCAGGGATCAGCGTCGCGGAGAGAACGGCTTGCTCTTTCGGAATGCCAAATTCGACTGCTTTCCGCATACAGTCGTAAAGATTCGTGGCCGAACCGGCCAGCGTGCCGTCTGCCAGCTTTGCTACGCCGCCATACAGGAACACGTCCTGTCCGCCGAGGGTGTACTGCCCGTTTGGCATCCCGCAGCAGCGCAGCGCGTCGGAAACGAGGCAGATACGCCCCGGAAACAGCCTAAACGCCATCCGCACGGCACTCGGGTGGATGTGCTGACCGTCACAGATCAGCTCCGCGACCACGTTTTCACGCTCGCTGCCCGCCCCGATGGGACCGGGCTTGCGGTGGTGGATGCCCGGCATGGCGTTATACAGGTGCGTCAGATGGGACGCGCCCGCGTCAAAGACCGCGCTGGCTTCTTCGTAGGTGCAATCGGTGTGCGCGATGGAGACGGTGCAGAGCTTGGACGCTTTTTGGGCAAATTCCACCGCACCGGGTAGCTCCGCTGCCACATCCGCGATGCGGATGAGCCCCTCAGAGGCATCATAAAGCTGTTTGAACGCTTCAAAATCCGGCAGTCTCAGATACGCGCCGTTCTGCGCGCCCTTTTTCTTTTCCGAGAAGAACGGTCCCTCCATGTGGATGCCCATGAGATGGGCGCAACCCTCCGGCTGTTCTCTCCTAAACTGTACAGCCGTTTTGTACGCCGTTTCCAGCGCGTCGTAGGGCAGCGTCATGGACGCTGGCGCAAAGCTGGTCACGCCGTTTTGCGCGAGATAGCGCGCCATTTTGACAAGGCCGTCATAGTCGCCGTCTGAAAAGTCCGCACCGGAGTTGCCGTGGTTGTGGACGTCCACAAGACCCGGAATGACATACTGGTTTTCCAGATCGATGCCGTCCTCCGCAGGGACAGTGTTCAAAACCTCCGTGAATCTGCCGTCTTCCACACGGAAAGCGCCGTGCTGAAAACGTCCGTCCACGAAAATATTTGCGTTTTTGAACAGCATGCTCACACCTCCGGCAGGCTGGCGGCCGCCATCGACTGGCCGACGCGGCGGAAGTTCTCATCCGGCAGCATGACGCGGAGCTTCTGAGAAAGCTCGGGATATTCTTCGCTCAGAACGCGCTGGCATTCCGCGACGATCAGATCGCCGCCCACGCCGGACGCCACACGCCCCAGAACGATCAGGTTCCGGATGTCATACAGCATTTCGTACAGGCACAGAGTATGCCCCAAATACACGCCGATGGATTTGAAAATATCCTGCGCATACGAAACGCCCTGCTCTGCCAGCTTCTGCACCTCCTTGAGCTTTTCCGCAGGCGTCAGGCTTTCCGCCAGTGCGATGCCAGCCGCCGGAGCCAGCTTTATGACCGCGTCCTGCGAGAAGTATTTGCAGCCGACGCCGATGTCGCCGGACCATTCATCGCGCATGGCGTGTTCATTCAGATCGACCGGCGCAAACGCCAGCTCGCTGAACCAGCCGAGCAGATTGCTGTCAGCGTTCACATAGCCAACCGCTTCGCTCGTGCCCATAGCAAGACCCATGACCGCGCCTTCATGCAGACTCATCGCGCCTGAAAGCGCGGACACGTCGCCGTCGTTGGCAACGACGATCGGCACATCGCCGATCTCCTTCGCGGCGCGGTCGAAGATGGTCTTGACCTCCTCGCGGCGGCTGCGCGGCACCTTGAGGAAGATGGAGGAAACCATCGGCGCGTTGCCGATGAACACGCCTGCGGATGACACGCCGATACCGTCCACACGGGGCATCTTGGACGCCGCCGTTTTGAATGCGTCGACAATGCCGTCGTACTGGTACTGTGGGTCCTCGCTCGTCTTCGGGTGCCAGACGACCTCCTCAGAGTAGACTGTCTTGCCGTCCACGACGGCGGAGACTTTGCGGTCAGAGCCGCCCGCGTCAAAGCCGATGCGGCAGCCGTTTGTATGACCGCCGGCCTTTCTGGTCTGCTCGTGGGCAGCGGGAAAGTGCGCTTCGTCAGAAACCACGATCTCAAAGGGTCGCTCATAGACATCCTGCATAAAGCCGACGTCGAATTCCCGCTTCCCACCCGCGCGGTATTCGTTCTGCATACGCTTTGCGATCGCGTCGTCGCCGCAGAGGGAAACTTTCCAGCCGCCGACGCTCCAGAGAAGCATCTTGACAAAGCGCTCTGCGTAACGGTAGTTGGCTTCGGCAAATTCCGAACCGCGGAGCTTTGTTTCAAACACGGAGGTCAGACCGTTTTCGCGTTCGACTGCGATTTTGAACGGGTGAGCGGCATCCTGCAAATAGGCTTTGATCCAGATGCCAAATGGAATGAAGTCCTTGTCCAGCAAGGGCTGATTTTTCAGGGAGTATGTAATACCGAGATAGTTCATAGTGCTCTCCTTTTCGCTCACAGCGGGAGCATGGCAGCTGCCGCCTCGTCGCAGATGACGGTGACATCGGGATGGAACTGCAAAATCGAGCCGGGGACCTCCGGCGTGACAGTACCGAAGAAGACCTTGTAGAGGATGTCCGCCTTGTCCGCGCCGGTGGCGATGAGAAGGGTCTTGCGCGCAGCCATAACAGTGCCGACGCCCATGGTGATGGCAGCAGTAGGCACGTCGTCGAGGGAATCAAAGAAGCGCTTGTTCGCCTCGCGCGTCATTTCGGTCAGCTGCACCTCGTGCGTTATGACCGGGAAATGGTCGCAGGGCTCGTTGAAGCCGATGTGGCCGTCATGGCCGATGCCAAGCAGCTGGATGTCCACGCCGCCCCAGTCCTCGATCTGGCGCTCGTAGGCTTCGCACATGGCGGGGATGTCGGCGGCCAGACCATCGGGGACGATGGTATTTTCGGGCTTGATGGAAATGTGGTCAAACAGGTTTTCCTGCATGAAGCGGCGGTAGCTCTGCGGGTGGTCGGGCGCAAGACCCTTGTACTCGTCGAGGTTTGCGGAGCGAACGCGCGAAAAGTCGAGCTTGCCAGCCTGTTCCCGCGCGATCAGCTCGCGGTAGAGCGGCAGCGGCGTCGAGCCGGTGGCAAGTCCCATCACACAGGCGGGCTTGCGGCAGATGACCGCCTCAAATTCGTCGGCAGCCGCCTTTCCCATTTCTTCGGGTGTTTTGACTTTGATGATATTCAGGTGCAGCATTTTGATCGCTCCTTATTGCTCATATCCGTTTGGATTTTGTTTCTGCCAGTTCCACGTGTCGCGGCACATATCGACGAGATCCTTTTCCGCCTTCCAGCCGAGCACCGCGAGACTTTTCGCCGGGTCTGCATAGCAGGTCGCAAGGTCCCCGGGGCGGCGGGCAGTGACCTCATACGGCACCTTGACGCCGTTTGCCTCCTCAAAGGCGTGAACCATGTCAAGCACGCTGTAGCCGTGACCGGTGCCGAGGTTGAACACGCCCTCGCCGGTGTGGGTCATCAAATACTGGATCGCGGCAACATGACCCTTTGCCAGATCAACAACATGAATGTAGTCGCGCACTCCTGTTCCCTCGGGTGTGGGATAGTCGTTGCCGAACACGTTCAGATGGTCGCGCTTGCCGATGGCGGTCTGCGAAATATACGGCATAAGATTGTTGGGAATGCCGTTCGGATGCTCGCCGATCTTTCCGCTTTCGTGCGCACCGACCGGGTTGAAATAGCGCAGGTTCACGACCGACCATTCGGGGTCCGCTTTTGCGATGTCGCGCAGGATCTGTTCCCCCATGTACTTTGTCCAGCCATAGGGATTGGTGCAGTTTCCGGTTTTGGAGGTCTCGCGCAGCGGCATCTCGTTGTCGCCGGAATAGACCGTGGCGGACGAGGAAAAGATGATGTGCTTGACGTTGTGCTTTGCCATGACCTTGCAGAGCATCAAGGTGGCATCGAGATTGTTCTGATAATACTCCGTCGGCTTGGCAACGGATTCACCCACCGCCTTGAGGCCCGCGAAGTGGATGGCGCAGGAAATCTCATGCTCTGCAAAGATTTTTTCCAGCAGCGCCTCGTCACGCACGTCGCCCTCGATAAACTCCACCGTCTTGCTGGTAATTTCGGCCACGCGGTGCAGGCTTTCAGGGTTGGAATTGCTGAGATTGTCAATTACAATCGGCGTATGGCCTGCTTCGATCAGTTCCACACAGGTATGGCTGCCAATATATCCGGCGCCGCCGGTCACAAGTACGTTCATCTCGATTCCTCCTCTACGATCTTCCGCATTTCGTCCCACTTCTTCTCCATGTCCGCCACGAGCTTGAACTGGGTGCGGCAGCGGTCAAGATTCTGCCCTTCCCGATGAACGGCAAAATAATGATCCCCATCAAGATAGTCCGTCAGGAAGCGAACGCCGCACTCCATGGTCATGGTCTTAGCTCCCATTGGCAGCAGCTCCAACTCCTTTGCCGTCAGGCCGGGGCAGGCGCGGACATAGCCGCGCGTAAAGACGCGGAAGCGGTCGAGACTCATCTCCATTTTGGAAATGTCTTTTTCATCCTCTGCGGCAGTTGCCGCGCCAAAGCGAATGGAATCGCCGAAGTCATAAAGACTCGATCCAGGCATGACCGTGTCGAGATCGATGACGCACAGCGCTTTGCGCGTTTTCGCATCCAGCAGGACGTTATTCAGCTTGGTATCATTGTGTGTTACGCGCAGCGGAAGCTTTCCTGACGCAAGCGCGTTCTGAATGGCCGACATTTCTGCCTGTCGTGCCAGCGCAAATTCAATTTCGGGCTGAACCTGCACAGCCCGGTGCATGGGGTCGCGCTCCAATGTCTCCAGAAGCGCGCGGTAACGGTCCGGTGTATTGTGGAAATTCGGGATGGTCTCGTGCAGCTTCGCCGCCGGGAAATCCGTCAGGAGCTGCTGGAAGGTGCCGAAGCCCACGGCGCTCTGATAAAAGTCCTCGTCCGTCTCGGGAAGCTGGAGGCAAATCGAATCTTCCACAAAGTCATACACGCGCCAATAGGCATCCTGCGCATGCAGATAGCTTGCGCCGTCATGCGTTTTTACAAGCGTCAGGACGCTGCGCGGGTCGTCTGTTTTTGTCCGCAGGAACTCCGTGACGGCAGTGATATTTTCCATCAGCTCCGCCACGTCGCGGAACGTGTTGTTGTTGATTTTTTGCAGGATATAGCGCCGGCCGCTTTCCGTCACGGCAAGATAGGTCACATTGATGTGCCCACAGCCATACGGCTCACAGGAAACAGGCTTTGCGTCCAGCCGGAAGGCGCGCAGTACTTCAAACAGGTTTTCGTTCATTTCCAAAGCTCCTCCGTATAGATGCCCTCCGCCTTCATCTTGGCCACGGCTTCCTTGACAGATGCCAGATCTTCGCGGTAGGTCACGCCGTACCATGTTTCCTCGCACGGCAGCACCTGCACGCTTGCGGACTTGTCTGCAAGCTGCTCATTTACCACAAACGGCAGGAAGTATTCACACTTGAGCGGATTTGTCTTCATTGCTTCTGTCAGGAACGCGCCCATGCGCGCCCAGAGCTCATCCAGCACACGCGCCGAGAAGCCCCAGAGATTCATCGACACGATGGTGTCGCCCGCCAGCGGGAAGAAATGCTCGCCGTCCTCGGTGTATTCGGCGTCCGTGCCCTTTTTGAAGATCTTCGTGCGTTCCGTCACACCGGTCAACATCCCGTCTTCGATCTCGCAGACGCCGCGCGCCACGGAGCCGAACTCCGTTACTGTATTTTTCAGGCGATAGCCGACCATGGCATACTTGCTCTCATCGGTCTGTGCCGCCAGAAAATCATAGATTTCCGAGAATGCCGTGTGCCCGTAGAAGTCATCCGCATTGATGACGGCAAACGGACCGTTTACCACGCCCTTGCAGCAGGCCAGCGCATGGCCGGTGCCCCACGGCTTTGTGCGTCCCTCCGGAGCCTCTATGCCCTCCGGCAGGCGGTCAAGATCCTGATAGACATAGGACACATGGAAATACTGCTCCATGCGGTCGCCGATGCATTCGCGGAACTCCGCTTCCATCTCGCGCTTGATGATGAACACCACATCGCGGAAACCAGCGCGCCATGCGTCAAACAGGGAAAAGTCGATGATGATATGTCCTTCCGGATCAATCGGCTCGATCTGTTTGAGCCCCCCAAAGCGGCTGCCCATTCCGGCAGCCATGATGACTAGCGTTATTTTTCTCATGCTGACCTCTCTTTACAAAATGTACGCGCCGGATTTTGTAATCCGGCGCGTGTGTGTTTGACTTTATCACTCCAACGCAGCGCAAATTTGACTGTACCGGCCCTCTGTGTAACCGATTCCCCACGACGCATCGGATTTTTTCTTTCCGCCGTACCAGACGCGCAGCAGGTCGGCTTTGTGATCCAGAAGAAATGCCGTGCGGTACAGGCAGAAATCATCCCAGCTGCCGTCCTTGCCCTGCTCCATCAGAGGCTTTTGGAACGTTTTCCATGGCTGACCCGCCTGCTTGACTGCATAAAACAGCTTGCAGTAGTCGCAGTTTGTGCCGTTCGGGTACGCAGGATAGATCGCGTGCAGCGCGTCGGTTTCGGGGTCGTGCCAGACGGTCAGGTGCCAGATCTGGTAGCCGGGCTGCGACAGGTCTTCACAGGTTTCCTCTGCGCTCCAGTGAAGGCCATCTTCCGATGTGCGGGTGCGAACCTTGTTGCTTTGATTCTGATACCCTGTATTTCCAGTATCGACGTACCACATCCGCCACGTTCCATCCTGCATTCTTTGCACGCAGGGCGACAGAATGCTGTATTTCTGCACAGGATCATGCAGCACGATCTCGGGCTTTGTCCAGTGTACACCGTCCTTTGAGCGCATCAGCTTGACCCAGGACTGCACAATATCGTCCGCCTCCACATAATAAAGCCACAGCTCGTTGCAGTCCCTGTTGTAAACAAGCTCCACGTCGCAGTTATGGCCGGGCTTCGGCGCGGGTGTCAGCGGATTGGTCAGGCCGTCCGGAACGACCCATGTTTTTGTGTCATTGGAGGCCAGAACAGAGGGATCCTCCAACCCGTCATAGTTAAACGGATACGGGGTCATTGCCATCCAGAACCGATAGCCGTTCCACGGCGTGTCAAACTGCAGTACGGACGGATGCGTCGACTGGTTTGACCCATCATAGGTCGGAATCAATTCCGGCTGCGGCGCGTTTTTCAAAATACTCATACCGTTGTCCTCCATTCCTTCATATGGATCGCTGTCCCGTTTTGCAGACGGCTTTCTTCCGCTGCCAGCGCGATCAGGTGGCTTTCTACGGACGCATCCGCGCTTGTTTTGCTGCCGCGTCCGGAACGCAGCGTCTGCAAAAATTCGCGCATCATGGCCGCGTCGCTGCCACTGTGTCCGCCGGATGGCGTGTGGACATGCAGCGTTGTATGGTTTCCGGTCGCAAAATCACTGATTTCCAGCGTGGACGATTCCATATTCCCACGAATTTGTCCGCGGCTGCCCATCACATTGATGATCCGCTCGCAATGCTCTGTAAAGGCGCACATCGTCATGCTGACGCTGACGCCGTTCTCATAGAGCAGGTTCACGACCTGATTGTCCACGACATCATTATCGCACTGATAAACACACCGACCATACGGGCCGCGCTGCAGCGCATGCAAAACCGCTTCATGGGAAGGATCGAGACTCACTACGGAAACAAATCCATCGGAAATGGCTTTCGGATGCTCCAGATAGAAACGCGGCGCGTAATAGGGACAGGTGTCCCTGTGCATACAGCCATCCAGACAGTATTGCGGTGCGCCGTCCGGCTTGTGCGCGGAATTAAAGTGCGCAAGCGAGCCGAAGCTGCTGACTTCCCTGCACGGGCTTCCGACCAGCCATGTCAGAATGTCCGTATCGTGGCAGCATTTTGCCAGGATCATTGGGCAGCTATCCTCGCTGCGACTCCAGTTTCCGCGCACAAAGCTGTGCGCCATATGCCAGTAGCCGACGCTCTCAATATGCTGAATCGAGACAAGCTGCCCGATCGTGCCGCTGTCGATCAGCTCCTTGAGCTTCACAAAGAACGGAGAATAGCGCAGCACATGGCAGATGGAAAGCACGTGCCCGGTCTGCCGGGCTTTTTCGCCCATTGCGATCAGCTCCGCGCGGTCATAGCTCATCGGCTTTTCGCAGAGCACATCGTAGCCCTTTTCCAATGCCTGTGTGACCGGTGCAAAGTGCATCCGATCCTGCGTGCAGACAAAGACGCAGTCGGCAAACTGATCTTGTGCCAGCGCAGCTTCCCAGCTTGCAAAGCATTTGTCGGCTGCGATGTGATGCGCTTTCGCAAACGCTGCACGCCGATCCTCCCGCGGCTCTGCCACGCCGACGATTTTCAATTCATTCGGGAAATTCAGCGCGTAGCCGCCGTAGACATTCGCGCCGCGCTGACCGGCGCCCAGAATGATCGCGGTTATGGGTTTCATTGCGGATCCTCCTTGTATTCGATTGCAAGCACGGTATCGGTCGTGTCCGGCAGCAGATAGGTAAAATGCGGGATCGTACCGAGGGTCACAAACGCGAGATTTTCATAGGCATTCGTGATCCAGCTTTCGCCGCGCAGCACCTCGCTGCCGTCCGCCAGCCGACGCACCGCGCCGACGCGCTTTGCGTCAAGTCCTGTCAGCGCCAGCGGGCCGATTGGATTTTCCAGGATATGCGCGTAGATGCGCCCTGATTTTTTCGTGTACCAGCCCCAGTCCGGTTTCGGCACATCGGCGCTGCCGCAGCCATAGATGCTCTCGCTGTTGACCGACATCCACGCGCCGATCTCGTCCAGCAAGCGGCAGCTTTCAGCATTGAACCGGCCGTTCGCATCCGGACCAACATTCAGGATCATGTTGCCGCCCTTGCTGACGCATTCGACCAGCTTGCGGATCAGCATGGACGCAGGCTTGTAGTCTGTATCATAGGGGTTGTAGCCCCAGTTGTTGTTCATCGTCGTACACAGCTCCCACGGTACGCGCTCGCCGCGCACATTGCGGATGCCCTCCGGCGGAAGGATCTGTTCGGGGCTGACAAAGTCGCCGCTGAAATACGCAGGCTGCTCCGTGACAAGACTGCCGAAGCCCTCGCCGCTGGTCTCCAGACGATTATCGATGATAACGTCCGGCTGATGGCGGCGCACCATCCGGATCAGCTCTGTTGCCTTCCACGCCTCGCCGCGCAGCTCGTCATAGGCATAATCGAACCAGAGAATGTCGATCCTGCCGTAATTCGTGACCAGCTCCTCGATCTGTCCGTGCATATAGGCAAGGTAGCGGTCAAAGTCGATCTTCTCATCTTGATAGGCGGGATCGCCGCGCATGGGATGATTGCAGTCGTTGTATTTTGGGAAATCCGGGTGATGCCAGTCGATCAGGGAGTAGTACAGACCCACGCGCAGCCCTTCGGCTCGCACTGCGTCCACGAATTCCCGCACAAGATCGCGCCCGCAGGGGGCATTTGTACTCTTATAATCCGTCAGCTTGGAATCAAACAGGCAGAAACCGTCATGGTGCTTGGCGGTCAGCACAACATACTGCATGCCCGCCCGCTTCGCGCGCCGAGCCCAGTCGCGGGGATCATAAGCCTTCGCGGTGAACTCCTGCATATACTGCTCATATTGCTCTGCGGGGATCTTTGCCTCGCTCATGTACCACTCGCCGCGCCCGGGAATCGCGTAAAGGCCCCAATGAATGAACATACCGAAACGCGCTTCGGTGAACCACTGTGTCCGTGTTTCTCTTTCTGTCATAGGTTATCCTTTCACGGCGCCTGCCGTCAGCGACTTGACAAACGTTTCAGACAGCAGGCAGAAGATGATGATGGTGGGCAGAACGATCAGGATGATCGCCGAAAACATTCCGTTCAGATTCTTGGAATACGCCGTCGTAAACTGACCGAGCAGCGCGGGAAGCGTCATGTGCTCCTTGGATTTGAGCAGGATGGATGCAAAATAATACTCATTCCAGTTATTCAAAAACGCCATGATCGCGGCTGTGGCAAGGCCCGGCTTCGCGATCGGCACAATGATCCTGAAATAGGTGCTGATATAGCCGCAGCCGTCCATCATGGCCGCCTCCTCCATTTCCTTTGGAATGGAGAGAAAATAGCTGCGAAGGATGAAGAACGTGACCGCGATGCCGAGACTGGCATAGACAAAGATCACACCGGTCAGCGTATCCTTGAGTCCGAGGTCGGAGAGCAGCCGGTAGATCGGGAAGCTGATGGAAATTGACGGGATGAACAGCGTTGATGCGAACATCAGCGTCACAAGACTTTTCCCCTTAAAGGAGATCCGTGCAGACACATACGCCGCAAGAGAGACGGCAAAGACGCTGATCACGGTCGATATGACGGTCACGATAAGGCTGTTGAGAAAATACTGACCGATATTGAGCCTTGTAAAGATGGTGATGTATCCGTCAAACACCCATTTTTCTGGAAGACCCAGACCGCCTGGCGTCTGCTTGAAGGAGTTGAGAAGTACCCACAGGATCGGATACAGGGAAATGACCAGCACGAACGCCATCAGCAGATACCGAAGCACTTTTACAGGAATTGAGGAACCGTTGCTTTGTTTCATTGTTTGATACCCCCTAGTCCGATGTATCCGAGCGGAATGCACGGTTGATCAGGCAGACGAGCACGATCCCGAGAAGGAACTGGATCACGCCTGCGGTGTTTCCGCGTGCAAAGTTCAGCTTCGTGCTTCCAAGCGAGGTTTTGTAGATATAGTAGCTCAGCGAATACGTGGCGTTATCCGGGCCGCCAGATGTGATGAGCGCAATTTCATTGTAAAGGAGCAGGCCGTAATTCGCCGCCATGACGGAGATCGTCCCGATCATCGGCCGCAGCAGCGGAAGCGTGATATACCAGTCGATCTGCCGGTCGGACGCGCCTGCGATGCGGGCCGCTTCATAAACAGCAGGATCAATGGAAAAAATCTGTGTCAAAAGCAGCAGGCAGTTGGAGCCGCCAAACAGGATAAAGGTAAAGGTAACGCCCCAGAACGCATATTTGGAGTTAGACAGAACGCTCACATCCGACCCGGGCCAGATCAGATTGCACAGCTCTGTGACGATGCCGCGCGCCGGACTGTACAGGTTCAGAAAGATCAGACCGATCGCTGCGGTCGAGATGATGTTAGGGATCAGGAACATATTGCGGGTGAATTTCCAGCCGCGCATTTTTTTCGACAGGGTCAGCGCGACCAGAATGGTAAACGGCACCTGGATCAGCAGCGTCAGCGCGACCCACTTGAGCGAGTTGACCAGCGCCATTTTGAAGTTTGCGTCGTAGCGGAACAGCTTGATATAATTATCAAACAGGTTTGACCATCCCAAAAACTCCGGCGCGGTGAAATTCTCATAGTTCCATTTGCAGAACGAGGTCAGAAAAATCGTGATCAGCGGATATGCGTAGACGATCAGAAACAGGATCGTACAAGGGGTAAGGAAGGCCAGAATAAACCCTCGTTTCCGATATTTTCCCATTGCACGAGCAGCTGTTTTCTCTGCTGTTCCAGCCTTCATAATGTGTCATCCTTTCTTTGCGGTATAGCAAAGGGGGCTTTACGCCCCCTTCGTCACCATGGATCGTGATCAGTTTGCCGCAATCACAGCATCAAGATCCTTGACGACATCGTCAACCGTCTTGCTGCCGTCCTTCAAGCCGGCGTATTTGGACTGGATCTCGCCCTCAAAGTCACCGAACTCATTGCCAAGTCCGAGCGCCTGATAGTCTGCCGCCATGCAGAGCTGGCAGGCGGAAACCAGAAGCTTCGCCTCGGGTGCGTCAACGCTGTCCATCAGCGTGGTATAATCCACGTTGGTATTCGGGGCCATGCCGATGCCGAACGCGATGATCTTGTTGGCGATCTCTTCGCTCGTCATGTACTTGATGAACTCGATGCAGGCTGCGGTCTGTGCGTCGGTCAGGCTGTTCGATACCACAAAGCCCGTGCCGCCGGACATCAGGGAAGCGCGCTTGCCGGATTCGTTCGTCGGGAAGTTGGCAGGCTTGATGTTCTCCGCGCCCGCCGCACAGTCTACGCTTCCGCCGGCATCCCAGACACCGTTGAAGAGCATAGCGGTCTTGCCGTCAAAGAAGTCATTGCGGTACTGCTCGTCGTCGTCACCGCCGGGGCCAAAGTTCGCGGAGTCGATCTTCTGCAGAACCTTCTCCTGCATGAACGTCATGACCTCACGGAACGCGGGATCGTCAAACGATGCGACCTCTGCGCCCTGTGCATAGAATGCGCGGGTGGCTTCGTCCGCCTGGAAACGGCCAGCCGTCAGAATGTTGGTGGGCCAGCCTGCGTTCAGGCCGAACGGGGTAATACCTGCGTCAACAAGCTTGTCGACTGCTTCCTCAAAGTCCGCCCATGTGCTCCAGTCGGCGGGGACCTTCGCGCCAGCTTGCGCGAACAGCGCTTCGTTGTACCAGAAGCCAACAGCTTCGATCTGCTCACGAACGGAATAGATTTTCCCATCCGCAGTCAGGTTCTGATCGTAGCAGACGCCCGCGCCTGCCTTGAAGCCTGCGTCCTCATCCAGATACGGCTTCAGGTCAAGGATCAGACCGGCCGCGCTTGCGACGGGAACGATGTTCCAGCCGCCAAAGTCGGCGATGTCATAGAACTTACCGCCGCTGATGTCGTTGAGCGCTGTGTTGTAGATGCCCTCTGCGCCGGATTCATCGGGGATCGCGACAAAGGTGAACTCATCCTTATGCATATCCGCAAAATCCTGATAGATCTGACGCATCTGTGCAGCTGCGGGCCATTCGGACTCGTCATGGTAGTAGCCGTGAACGAAGGTGATCGTAGGCTTCTCCGCGTCCGTCGGCATCTCATCCGTCTTTTCGCCCATGTTTTCCTTCGCCGTTTCGCCGTTGGCGGCGGGCTGCTCGTCTTTTTTCATGGTGTCATTGGTCTGCTTCGCGCAGCCTGCAAACAGGCTGATGACCAGAAGCGATGCCAGTAACAATGCAAGGATCTTCTTCATAATACCCTCCGTAATTTTTATTTGTCAGGCCTGTCTTTTGCAGGTCTGACCGGTAAGTTCAGTCTAGCTGTGAAAAAAGAAAAACGCCATAAAACATTTTGCCGAAAGGTTGTGTTTTTTTGACCTCGGGCGAAAAAAGAATCCGCCGTCGGATTGTGCAATTTCAACAATCCGGCGGCGTTTTGCGCTGCAATAGATGTAATATTTTGATTCAGTTGCGATATTTTTACCGTTATTCGCGTTCCTGCTCCAAATCTGCTATGATGGAAATAACAGACCGCTGCACATCCTTTCCCCGCAGCAGCTCTTCCAGCTGCTGCTCCAGCTGGGCACTTGATTTGGCGGGCAGGACGGAATAAAGCGTCAGGATCTGCAGGTCTGCCTGCTTGCAGACCTGCACGGCATCTGCCAGAACCGGCACCTGCTCGTGGATCCATGTATCCGAGATATTGGGATTGCTCGGCGCCTGATGCGTTTTTGTGACGATCTGCTCCTGCACGTCTTTACTGAGCATATATTTCAGGAATCGAACGCAGGCGTCGATCTGCCTTTTTGAGCCGTCGTTGCTGATAACATAGCCGGTCGCAGGATTGGCGTATGCGATCGTTTCTCCCGAAAAACCGGGAAACGCGGCATAGCGGATCTCCTGCTTTGTCGTCGTCTCCGCAAGCTCTGTATTCGCCCAGACGCCGTCAATATAGATCGCGCTCTTGCCGTCAAAGAAATTCCGGCGGACGTCCGGCGCTGTGCCGCGCTGCGTGTCATAGGCCAGCGCACGCATAAGCTCGGACACCGCAAGCTCTGCATCCGCCTGGCGGCACACAGGCGTCTGCTTTTGCATAAAGGACAGCGCATCCCCGGATGCAGCGGCCAGTCTCGCGCCAAGGAAGAATCCCATCTGGCTGACCTGAAGCTGAAGCGGCACGGCGCCGGTCTGCGGCGAGATCTCCGCCAGCGCATCGCAGGCCGCCCAGAACTCATCCCAGGTCTGCGGAAGCACGACCGTGCCCTCCGGCGTTCCGGTATCCGTGATCCCCGCCTGCTGGAACAAAGACGCATTATACCAGTAGCCGATATACTCCACCGCATCCGGGAGCGTATAGACCGCGCCGTCCGGCTCCTGCAGCGCCTGCAGGATCTGCGGACTGACGTCCGAGGCGAACGTCGCGTCTTCCTGCAAATATGGCGTCAGATCCAGCGCCACGCCCTTCTTTGTGGCATTTGAAACATACTGCACATTTCCATTTGTACTGATGATGTTCGGTGTTTTATCGACCGCAAGCATATCCGCGGCCTTTTCCATGACGATCCCAAGATCCGGCGAGGTATCATAGACAATGTGAATGTCCGGGTTTTCTGCCTCGAACGCGGCAAACAGCTCGCGCATACCGACATGGTCGGCCCCGCTTCCGCCCCAACCGTGCATGAAGCTGATGGACACCGGCTCCGTCTCCGCTGCTGCGGAGCAGGCCGTCAGGAAAACGCACAGAAGCACGAGCAGCCCGCACAGCTGCCTTTTTTTCATAACCACACTTCATCTCCTGTTCAGCTTTTCTTTCTTTTATGCTATCATAACAGGAAGAACGGCAAAAAAGCAAGAGAAAGGCAAGGATATTTTTATGCGCGAACGATTTAGAAACTGGATGCGCACACCATCCCTGCGCGGGCAGCTGATCTGGCTGAGCGTCAGCTCCGTGCTGGTCACGCTGCTGATCAGCCTGCTGATCCTGGTGCTTCTCATCAGCAACGTCATGGGGCCGTTTGTCAACCGCGAGGCCGAGTTTGCCATGCAGACCGTCAGCCGCAGCCTTTCCACAAAAACGCAGCTTCTGGAAGACATCCTGCTGCGCATCTGTAAAAGTCCGCAGATGACCGGCGAGGCCTCGGATGCCAGAGGGGAACAGTTCCGCAGCCTTGTTGATATTTACTCGGATAAAAATATTGTTGCGCCGGGGCTTCCGTTTGTGGAGATGGCATATTTCATGGATATGCGCGGCTCGTTCGACGTGGTCAGCTACCACGAGCAGCTCTCAAGCGAGCAGCTTCGGCTGAATGAAGACAATCTGGCGCGCTATCGTGCCTTTCAGGAGAGCGGCACGGACGTACAGTGTACTGCGAGCGAACCATATCTGTACATTATCTTTACTGTTTACGACCGCTGGGCGGACCCGTTCGGCACGGTGATCTTCGTCGTCAACCAGTCCGCGGTCACGTCGATCATGGGCAAGCTCTCCGACTATCAGGATGCGTTCTGGTACCTGTTTGACAAGGACGGCGCGGTCGTCCTGTCGGAGAGCGCGCTGCGGCTGAGCGCGGAGGAGCAGCGCGAGCTGGCCGATGCCGGTCACGACGCCTGCTATACGCGAAAGCTTGACGGAAGCCGGTATCTCCTGTTCAGCGAAGCCTCCGGCATGGGGCTGCACTGTGCTGTCGGTGTTCCGTCGGTGCAGATCCTGCGGCTTCTATATCAGGTCGCCGCGCCGTATGTGATCGCCTGCGTTCTGCTTTTGCTTGCCGTCGCAGCGGTCATGTTCTTCGCTGTGATGCGGCGGCTGCGGCCGCTTCAGGAGATGACGCTCCAGCTCCGGCAGGTCGCGCAGCAGAATTTCAGCGTCAAGCTCCCGCAATACGATTGTCAGGAATTTTTCACCATGAGTCAGGCGTTCAACGCCATGACGGACACGATCGACCATCTGATCAACGACGTTTATGAGAAAAAGCTCATCGCCATGGACAGCGAGCTTCGATTCCTGCAAAGTCAGGTCAACCCGCATTTCATGTATAACGTCCTGTGCAGCATCGCGCTCATGGCGCAGATGGATGGAAATACGGACATCCAGAAAATGGCGAGCAACTTTGCAGGGCTGACGCAGGCGCGGCTTTCCAGCGGCGGCGACATCAAGATCCCGCTGGCGCAGGAGCTGCAATACGCGAAATTTTATATAGAACTGCAGCAGATGCGCTTCGGCAATAAAATATCCTATCAGGTGTCCGTCTCGGACGAGGCGCTGCTTTCCTGCCTTGTTCCGAAGCTCACGCTTGAGATGCTGGTGGAAAACGCGGTCGGACACGGCATCGAGCCAAAGGAGGGGCCGGGGACTGTCCGGGTCTCCGTCGGCTGCACCGAAAACGGGACGCTGGAGCTTGTGGTCACGGACGACGGCGTCGGCTTTGCCGGACAAAACGGGCAGATCCAGCTGCCGCTCGACCTGCCTGCCGTCGGAAGCCGCCACAACAGAGTCGCGCTGAACACGGTCTATCAGATGCTCAAGCACCTCTACGGTCCGGAATATGGGATCCGGATCACCAGCTTTGAAAACAGTGGGACGAAGGTCACAATCCTGCTTCCAAAGGAGGACAGTCAACATGTACAAAATTCTGATCGCGGACGACGAGGCGCTGATGCGCAAGGGCCTTTGCACACTGATTGACTGGGCAAAGCTCGGCTGTCAGATCGTCGGCACTGCCGAAAACGGTCTGCAGGCAAAGCAGGCCGTGCTCGACTATCAGCCGGACATTATCATCGCCGACATCAAAATGCCGGTCATGGACGGGCTGGAGCTTGCGCGGTGGGTCTGCGGCGCACAGCGGCAGATCCAGATCATTCTGCTGACCGCCTTTGCGGATTTTTCCTACGCGCAGCAGGCGATCCAGTACGGCGTCAGCGACTACGTTACAAAAACGGGAAATATGAATGACATCGTTGCCGCTGTCGAACGATGCAAGCAGAAGCTGGATCAGCAGCGGCTGCTCCATGTGGATGTTGGAAGCCGCATTTCGTCCATGCTCAGCGCAGTCCTGAGCGGTACGCTGCACCATGAGGCGGAGATACGTCAGCAGGCGGCAGCCCTTGGGCTGACCGCCTCCGGCTACGCCGTCGCAGTCGCGGATCTGCGCAGCGCGGAGGCCATGAACCCGTCTCCCATGCTTCGGGCAGGACTGGAAAAGCTGTTTTACAGTCTGCTTCCGCCGGAGCAGCTGTATCTCTGCCCGCAGGGGCGGCATGAGCTGTATATTGTGTTTCCAGACTGCTCCGACACGCAGCTTCGCAGCTTCTGCTTCGACTGTGTTTCCACGGCAAGAAAGCTACTGGGAAAGACGCTGTATCTCGGTGTGAGCGAAAACAGCCGGCCGCTGTGCGAGCTGCAAGACGCGCTTGCGCAGGCACACCGCGCACTGCAGGATCGCTTCTATGATCAGCAGGAGGTTCATTTTTTCCGGCATGTGCAGACCCAGCGCGCACCGACGTACGCCGCGTACTTCACGACGCTCGGCAACGCACTCAAAAGCGCCGATCTGCCGCAGGCGGAGACGGCTCTTGAGCATATTTTTGACACACAGCGCCGCCAGCATGCGCCCGAAGCGCAGGTCAAGGAGACGGCGATGATGGTCATGCACACCTGCCGCAGTACGCTCGAAGCGTTCGGCGCGGATCTGGACGCAGTGGATCTGGACCGGGCGGAGTGGAAGCGTCAGCTTCAGCAGCTGCAGTTCCATCAGGACTGCATCCGTCACCAGAAGCAGCTTGTGCGCGCGGTCTGTCAGTATCTCGCGCTGCTCTCTACGGAGGGCGGCAATCTTCTGGCAGACGTGCAGAACTACATGGACATGCATTTCTGCGAGGCGCTGACGCTGAGCGAGCTGGCGGCTGCCGTGCACGTCAGCCCCGGCTATCTCAGCCGCTTCTTCCGTCAGAAGACCGGGCGGACGGTCATGGAAACGATCGCCGGAAAGAAGATCGAGTATGCCCGCCAGCTTTTGGACGAAGGAAATCTGAAGGTATTCGAGGTCGCGCAGCGCGTCGGCTTCGAGGACACCACCTATTTCAGCCATGTTTTCAAAAAATACACAGGGATGTCCGCCAAGGAATATCTGACGCAGGCACAGCGCCGCAAGCGCGCGGCGGCGGAAAAAACGACCTGACATACACCAGCGGGGAGCCGACCGGCTCCCCGCTTTTTCGCTATTTTACCAAATCCGCTCTGCGGTTTTTATGCAGTTTATGCAAATAGAACAAAAGTGGTCAAAAAATCACAAGTGGACGTGAAAAAATCCCATGTTATTAGGACTTTATTTCATTTAGTATGGGAAACAGGATACCAGCCATTTTGAAAAAACAGATAAGTAAGGAGGATATGAAATGATAAAAGGAACCCGCTTTTTCAGCAGGCGCCTGCTTCCGCTTCTTTTGGCGGCTGTCATGCTGCTTGGAATGCTGCCGGCGCTGACGCTGCCGGTGCTGGCGGAGGAACCGCCTGCATTGACAAATGTTGCACAGGGAAAAAACGTATCCATTCACGGCCCGACCAGTGGCGCGGACCGTCCAGCCAGTTGGTTGACGGACGGCATAACCGAGAGTGGAAAATATGTCGAGATCAGCAAGGATACGGAGCAGAACAGCACAGATCCAAGCTACGCGCAGATCGATCTCGGTACGTCCTATGATATTACAAAGGTGGAGTTTTGGAACTACTGGGATGATGGACGCACGCTCGTCGGACTTGTAATTCTTGCTTCCGAAAAAGGTACGTTTGCTGAAGATGATCGCACAGTCATTTTCAACTCCGACACGGAGAACTTCTTCGGATTCGGTGTTGGGACAGATGCTTCCTATAAATCTGTCTCTGCAGGCTTGAGCGTAGAGAAAGAAGCAAGGGGTCGCTATGTTCGCGTGATGAACAACGGACATGACGGCGGCACGCCAGGGCAGAAAAAGCATGGCGGACATTATATGGAGATCAAGGTCTACGGCACGGAGCACACCGGCGGCGCGCCCGAGACTACGCTATATAATGTCGCGGCTGGCTGTAATGTAATTGTAAATAAATGGGGGGCGGAAGTGACCGTCCGAACAGTTGGCTGACAGATGGCATCAAAGATAACGCAAAATATATCGAGGTCTGCAAGGACAAGGCGCAGAACACGAGCGACCCGTCCTATGCGCAGATCGACCTTGGCAATGAATATCCCGTCAGCAAGGTCAACTTCTGGAATTACTGGCAGGACAACAGAACGCTGAACAGCCTGCATATCCTTCTCAGCACAACAGCAGACTTCCAAACGGAGAACACAAAGGAAATTTATTCAGGGAACTGGCAGCCAGCGAAGGAAGGATTGACTGTGCTGGTACAGGATGCTCCTTTTGAAGCGCGTTATGTCCGTATCTGGAATGACGGTCACGACAAAGGAAAGGGCGGGCACTATATTGAGGTCGAGGTTCTGTCCACCGAGGATAAGAAAGCCCCTCTGCCCGCGGAGTACAAAAACCGCGACGTACTTCAAATTCCGACCTATTCCTATACGGCACAGGGAGGACAAGCTCAAAAAGCAGAGTGGGACGCCACGCATCCGGATGTCATCGACTTTACAAAAACGAATAAAGCGGGCGGCAAATGGGGCGGCTATCGCTACTGGATGGCACTGACGCCGAATCAGGACGGCTATTCACAATACGAAAACCCATGCCTTGCCGCCTCCCACGACGGCATCAACTGGGTCGTGCCGAACGGCATTGAAAACCCGCTGAGCAATGTGGAGCATGAGCCGACCGGCACGCACAATTGTGACACCGATCTTGTATATAACCCGGATTCCGATGAGCTTTGGGTGTATTACGTCTGGGAGCGGGATCAGCCGGCGGGAACTCCCTCCAACCTGCGGCTTATCCGTGTGAAGGAGAAAAACAACAGCTTTGAGATCACCAGCACAACGGGCGGCAATCCTTATGAAAGCCTGATCAACAGTCAGTATCGCTATGATATGCAATCGCCCGCCATTGTCCGGCGTGGTGCTGATAACTGGCTGATGTGGTCGAACAATTCCGACTCCGACAACAGCGGCAACGGCTGGCAAAGTCAGGTCGCGTTTGTCGAGCTGCGCACGTCCACGGACGGAAAGAACTGGACGAACAAGCAGAGTCTTGCAGACACGCTTGTTCTGAAAGGCACCGACGGTATAGACTCTTACATTCCTTGGCATCTGGATGTGCAGTGGGTCGAAGGACAGGGCGAATACTGGGGTCTGTTCTGTGCCTACCCGAGGGGCGGCAATACCACGCGGACGTATCTTCTGTTCGCTACCTCCAAGGACGGGAAAACGTGGACGACGTACCCGAAGCCGCTTATCTCACCGCGTGATAATAAATGGGACAACAACTTCATCTATCGCTCGACCTTTGTCTACGACGATGCCAGCGGAACGCTGCAGGTCTGGTACTCCGGCGGCAAATCGGGCGGCTGGCGCATTGCCTACACGGAGTTTGAAAATTTCCTGACGGATACGCTCCCGACCTTGGGCGCGCCGTATACGCCGGGTACACCCACGCCGCCTCCCGCAGGCGAAGACGGATGGGTTCCGGTTCCGGCATCTGACGATACAAACATTCACTTTGACGGCGCATGGACCTATGAGGCACCCAACCGCTTTGCCGATGCAGAGGGATCAACCGCGACGCTTTACTTCTATGGCTCTGGCATCCGCTACTATGCGCAGTATGAAACGAACTTCGGTGAGGTAGAGGTTCAGATCGACGACGGCACACCTGAAACGTATGATCTGCATCGCGATACGGCGGGCGCAATGGACAACAAAATTCTTGAGAAAGAGCTTGAGGCAGACTATCACAGAATCACCATTAAGCGCAAGCACGGCGGTGGTCTTGACAGCGGCGTCATCGACCTGAACAAATTCGAGGTTCGTTATGACACGTCTGCAACCATCAGTAACCATCTCTACGGTGTTTCTCCCACCGAAAAAACGCTCTGGGTAGACGATACCCTGCAAATCTCGGCGCTTGTGCCCTTCAACGCGACAGACAAGACCGTTACCTACACCAGCAGCGACACAGATAAGGCAACTGTGACCGCCACCGGCCTTGTGACTGCACTGGCTGCCGGTGATGTCACGATCACGGTAAAAGCAGGTCAGTCAGAGAAGACTGTTGCGCTTACGATCCGTTCGCTGGATGCGGGTGCGCTGCGTATGACGGTCGATAAGGATAATCCTCTGTTCCTGCACGGCCTTTACAAATATGATGGAAAAGGGTATCCTGCGAATGGTCTTGCAGGCCCGCTGCAGGGCGGCAAGAGCATTCAGGGTTTCTGGACCGCACTGACCGGGTCGGACGCAACAGGCTGGCAGGGCCCGACCGTCCAAGCAGGCAATAAGACCGTTCACCATGCGATCCTGATCCATGCCAGCGGAACAGTCGAGGGCAGCGAAGCAAACAAGAAGTGGTATCTTGACCGCATTGCCGAGACGAAGAAAGACAACATTCCGTTCTTCCTGATGGTTTCCAACTCCCACACAGGGGCGTTCCTGGATCTGGACTGGCTGGACGGCATCTATGAGCAGAATGAGAATATGATGGGTGTTGTCTTCTCGGAAAACCACAATGCCGGTATCAGCGAGAGAGACCGCCGCATCACCTATATGGATGCGCTTGTCAAGCAGGCCGCGAAATGGGGCGGCTATGTCATCAACTGCGACATGAACGACGCCCCGAAGGACTCCGGCGGCAGCGACTACGGCGGCACACTGGAATACTTCCTGAACAACGAAACGCTTTATCAGACGCTGAAAAAGTATTCCCAAAACTACATCCTGCTTGCCAAAACGACCAGTGCTTGGAGCAACGTTTCCTACAATTCGCATGAGAGCGTCGCCCTTGGTGCATGGCTGGACGGTCTGTGCGGCAACTGGGGCAGCCTGATCGACTCCTGGATGTGGTTCATTGAGGGATACGGCCCGCAGTGGGGCGCGAATACCTTCAGCGTTCAGGGCGGCCCGGAGGAATGCCGCGGCCCGGTCAGTATGCCGGAATTGCTGTTTGCCATGCGTATGGTGCAGCAGGCGCGCACAGGCGCAACAGTATTTACCTTTGAGCATCCCGATCATGCCGAAGCCGTCGGCGACAATGAGGGAGCAAAGACTTACTTTACGCCGAACTACAAGTACAGCATCGCCAAGGCCATGGAGTACATGCGCGACTATGCCATCCCGACCCGTGAACAGGTGATGCAGAATACGAAGGTGTTCTACGCATCGAGCGGCGGCACGCTCAATAAGCTTGGCTCAAATGCTGCCAACCGCCTGCTTGACCCGCTTTACGGCGACAGCGGTTCGTCCGGCCCCAACAAGGGCAAAAACAACGGAACGACCATGATGACCTACTCGACCGGCCGCTACGGTACGATCCCGTCTCTGCCCAAGCTGGCGCAGGCCCCGACAGGCAAGGACATCCTGACCATGACTGACGTTCAGGCGCTCGGCGGAGCATCTGGCATTCAGAACTATTTCAACGCCCGCTATCCGCAGCGCTATAACGGCACTGGCTATGCGCACTATGACGAGCTGACAAAGAGCTGGCTGACCTATAACAGCAACTGGTTCTTCGATACCCGTGAAAACAGTGCGCTGCACAGCAAGCAGAATGTATCGTTCCAGTTTACGCAGAATAGCTTCGGCGCGAATATCGAATTTGAGCCCTACTCCATGTTTCTTGTGGACGAGGCGCAGGCGGGCACACTCCAGTTCCGCTTCAATAACTACTGGGTCGACAAAAACCCGATCTGGGAAGGCTATGTGAAAGGAACGACTCCCACATGGGATTCCGACAACAACCGCCTGATGTATAACTACCTCAAGGACAGCTACGCCCAGAACACCGCGCACAGCGAAAACACGTGGCGCAAAGCCACGATCACAATCTCCGGTCTTGGCGCGGAACCAACGCTGGCGCTGACAAGCAGCCTTGCAGGACAGTCCAAACAGATTCAGACGGCGTTCGACGCTGCTGCCGGTACATACACCATTACACTTGACGGCAACGGCTATCAGGAGTTCACGCTGACGAATCTTGTACCGGCGCAGGCTCCTGCCGAGAACTGGGTCTCCGTTCCTTCGCGCGTCAATGGCAATCAGCTTTCTCCGCATATCCAGTTTGAGGAAGGCTGGGTCGTCGACAAGCTCAATCAGGAGGATCCGTCTTCCTATACCAAGGGCGCACAGGCATCTCTGGTGTTCTATGGAACGGGTGTCCGCTATTTCGCCCAGAAGGATACTAACTTTGGCACTGCGATTGTCAGACTCTACCGGCATAATCCGAGCGGCGAGCCCATTTTGGTCGAGACGAGTGAGGTGGATCTGAATGGTGCAGCGGCTCCGGCGGCAAAGGTCTATGAAAAGACAGGCTTGACGCCTGATGTCTATCTGATCAGCGTTGAGCCGAAGGAAGGCTGGAATAACGCCGATAAAAATGTCATTGATCTTCAGAAATTCGAGGTCAATCAAACGGCGATTGAAACCGTGCCTACACGGGTCTGGTCTGTTGAAGCTGATCCGGCAAGCATTACGGTGGGTGGAACTTCGACGCTAAAGACACGGCTGAACTTCAACGCCGCAGACACGGCTGTCAGCTATGCAGCCTCTCCGGACGGAAAGGTCACCATTGATGGCAGCACCGTGACCGGCGCAGCCAGAGGAACCGTCACCATTACGGCCACCGCTGCGGGCAGCTCCAAAACGACAACGCTTACCGTAACTGGCGGTACGGCTGGAAACTGGGTATATGTGGACAGCCACAGCGGCCAGATCCAGTACACCGGAAACTGGGTCGATGAAACCAGCACAAATCATTACGAAGGCAGCGCGAAGGAGGCCAATGACGCTCCCGGCGCTACTGCAAGTCTGACCTTTACCGGTACCGGCTTCCGTTGGATTGGTCAAATGGACAGCAATTATGGTCGCGCATGGATCTATGTTGACGACGTGTTGGTCGCGATCGGGAATGCAAACAGCAGCACAAATCCGTATCAGTTCACGATTCTGGAGCTGCACGGACTGGAAAACAAACAGCATACGGTTCGCCTGGAGGCGGAGAGCAATGCCCCGGTCCAGGTCGATGCCTTTGCGTATTACACCGGTACGGATCTGGATGAAACCGTCTCCTCTGTCGCGCTGGAGCCCAGCGGTCTCATTCGCCTTGGAGACGGGGAATCGAAGCCTGTTCTTGCAATGGCAATGAACGCTGAACGTGTTGTAGTTTTCCGCGATGATTTTAGATTTACACTGGAAAACGACACAATTGCCGGTCTTTCCGGCGACGGCAAGACGCAGAAAACTGTCACCGGTAAAATGGCGGGACGCACCAGACTGCACGTTACGCTTCCTGAGCTGAACGACAAGTCTGCTACGGCGGAAATTGTCGTTACCTCTACAGAGCCGGCCACCACGCCGCGTATGCTGGTCGATGCGGAGCATCCGCTGCTGCTTGTGTCGCTGTATGCAAATACAAAGCATCCGGCATGGTGGGATAATTCCGGAATTCCCGGCGTTCCGATGCAGGGCCACAACACAATGGAAGGCGTATGGAGATTGATCCCAGAGGATCTCAAGCCTTACACGGCAATCCAGCTTCATGCCGACGACTATCTCGGCCACGCATGGGGAGGCATTGGCAATAAGGAGAATCTCCAGAAGTTCTATGAATACCATGTTGCAATCGCACAGGAAAAGGGGATCAACCTTTACCTGACGCTGATGACCGGCGGTGTTCCGATCAACACGTTCCGCAATCTGATCGATATGGACTGGCTGAACGATTTGATCGATAACAATTCCTGCATCAAGGGCGTTGTCTTTGCCGAAAACCATCATAATGGAGATACGGGTGCCGTCGCACAGCTGACAGCAGAATACCTTGAACTCTTCTCCTCCAAGGGCATCTATCTGGTTCTGACCGACATTGACGATGCAAACCACCGGATGGAAAAATGGTTTGAGAATGATACGCTGTTTAAGACTGCGCAGAAGCATCATAAGTATCTTGTCATCAACTCTAAGAGTACCTCCAGTAGCGGCTACAATACGGTGCGCAGCTTCGCGCTTGGCACATGGCTGAGTGGCCTTGCAGACAACTGGGGCGCGCTGACCGATGCGTGGGCGTGGTACGAAATCCGCTACCACAAGCTCTTCGAGCCGGTCATGAATACCACCTATGAAGACGTGCGCCGCGTTTATACCTTCCCTGAAACGCTGTTTGCCATGAATATGCTCCAATCCTACGTCAATGGCGGCACGGTATTCAACGCCGAGCATCCCTTCTACTGCACCGGTGTCTATGATGAGGCATCCTGGGTTCTCAAGGAGTCGATCATCCCAACAATGCGCTATATGATCGCAAATCCCGCTGCAACGCGCGAGCAGGTTAAGGATGAAATCAAAGCCGTCTATCATACGGACAGCTATCTCCCGACGAACTTTGCTGAAGGATTGTACGGTACAGCGCAGGACAACAACCTCCTGCAAACGAGCGGCCGGTACCGCACACTGCCCGTTCTGTCCAGTAAACTGTCTGATGCAGAGGCTTCCGCGTTCGGCAGGGTGCTGAAAAGCGCAGATCTGGCAGATAAGATAAATATTCTGAATGCGCAGTATCCGGAGCTTTCCACAGGCGACGCCTTTGTGGAGACACTCCTGGGCGGCGGAGCAGGACAGACCGGCAGACGGCTTCTCATTATGAATAGTCTCTTTAATGAAAACAAGAATCAGTCTGCTACGCTCACTCCTACAGACGCGAAATTCGCAACCAGTATGGGCTTTACTCTGACGCCACATACCTATTTGATTGCGCATGAGACGGCTGACAGCATTAAGATCGATCTCAACAACTTCCGCACGGACAAGGACGAGCTTTGGGTTCCCGGCGAAAGCGAGAATCCGGACTGGACAAGCTTCGGGAACGACTGGAACGGCGATCATAAGGACTATGTACAGGACTATATGAAATACCATATTTCCAATCCCAAGCTTGATAAGGACCGCGATCTCCGGAGCACGGTGATCACGCTGCACACCGAAGAACGGCCGACCGCAGTTGTCACAAGAAATGGCGGCAGTACAAAACTCGCCGATGACAACTTCTACACGGAAACGTATGAAAACGGCGTCTATACGCTGACCATCACGCACAACGGGCAGGTCAATGTGACGATCCGGAAAGGCAGCGCGGAGCCAACCCCGACAGTAACCGAGTTCAAGCTTGTGACAGACCCGGAGGCGCTGACCTCTGCGGGCGGCAAGGCAATGCTGACCCTTACCGGAACGAACCTGCCGGATGGCACGAAGTTCTATTGGGGCACAGACCAGGCTATGCTGACTCCCGTTGATGCGGAAGGCTCGGATGCCTCCCGCAGTGTGGAAGTCAAGCTCCCGGAAAATACCGGAACGGACGCTGTGACCTACTACTTCCGTTACAGTCTGGACGGAACGACGCTCGCGGGAGAGCTGACCGCAACAGTTCCCGGCACGGGCGGCGGCACACAGCCCACTGAGCCATCGGTGACGGACTATAGCGTAGCGCCCACGGAGCTTCCCTCCAACGGCGGCATGATCATGGTCACGCTCACCGGCACGAACCTGCAAAATGGCATTCAGATCAAGGCTGGCACGATCACTGCGCAGACGAGTGGCGATGCAGCGAAGCAAACGGAAACCCTGACTCTGCCTGCTAATTACAGCAGCAGCTCCGTCAGCTATACGGTGCAGTACAGTCTGAACGGAGTTGACTGGGTTGGCGGCAAAACCGTCCGTGTTTCCGGTCGCTATACGCCGCCAGTCAGTCCTGGCACACCGTCTGTGCCGACCAAGCCCGGCGTTCCGGAAAGAGATCCTTTCCCGTTCACCGATGTCTCCAGAAGCAGCTGGTATTATGACAGTGTCCGCACTGCATGGGAAAAGGATCTGATTGACGGTGTAACGAGAACGCTCTATAAGCCGGATGACACGCTCACCGTTGCACAGGCTATCAAGCTGTCCGCCGCTCTGCACCAGATGCTGAACAACAACGGAAAGGTCACACTGCGCAATGGCACTCCGTACTGGTACAGCAGTTATGTCAGCTACGCGGTAGAGAACGGGATCATTGAAAAGATGTATCTGGATTATACGCCTGCGCAGATGAATGCCCCCGCCAAGCGCAATGAATTTGTCCACATTTTCTATGGCGCGATGAGCGACTACCGGCAGATCAATACCGTCGCGGATAACAAGATCCCGGACGTCATAACAACAGATACTTACGCATTGGAGATCTATACGTTCTACCGCGCGGGCATTCTGACCGGTTCTGACAAAAACGGCACCTTCTATCCGACGAACGACATCAAGCGGAGCGAGGTCGCGGCGATCCTCAGCCGCATGTATGACAAAACAGCCCGCAAAACTGTCTCACTTCCGTAAAAACGTAAGCTTCCCCCTGCTTTGGCGCATCCGGTTCGACCGGATGCGCCTTCTTTTTCAGTATGCTCCTTGCCTGATTGGGAAATTGGACATACGAAACGCCTTTCTCACGATTTCCTGTTCCCAAAAAGAAGCAATTATGCGCACATTCAGCATGATTTGCAATATTTTAAGCAGGATATTGCATTGTCGGCGTGCACTCCATGTCATATAATTGAGAACATGAAAGCCAGACATTTGCCGCACGGCAACAGAAAGAAAGGAGATCCTTCATGCACAAAAGCACAACGAGCAAGCGAAAACTGCCGGATACATGGCTGGTCGTTTTTTTCATATTGGTCGTGATCGCGATTCTAACGTGGATCGTTCCCTCCGGTTCGTTTGACTATGAAACAATAGATATAGACGGCACTGCAAGAAAGGTCGCAATTGCTGGAAGTTACCATGAGATCAGCAAATCTGAAGTATCCGCCACTGGACTTCTCGGCCTGTTTGCTTCTTTGTATGAGGGCTGCGTCAGCGCGGCGGACATTATTTTTGTGATCATGACCTGCGCCGCGACATTCGGTGTCATTGTCAAAACCGGCGCTTTCCACGCATTTATCGGTCGCGTGGTGCAAAAAAACGGTAGCCGCTCGCTGATCCTGATCCCTGTTCTGATGCTCGTCTTTGGCCTGGGAGGTTCTCTTTTTGGAATGCTCAGCGAGTTTTACGGGTTCTACCCGTTGATCGTCGGACTGATGATGGCTCTTGGATATGACGCGATGACGGGATTTGCCACGATCGCGCTTGGAGAATATATCGGGTTTATGGCCGCGACGCTGAACCCGTATACCGTAGCCGTTGCGCAGTCCATTGCCGGTGTGCAGCTATATTCTGGCATCGGTTACCGCGCAGTCTGCTTTGTCGTGCTGATGGGAGCAGCAGTGGCATATCTGATGCTGTATGCACGCAAGGTGCGCCGGAAGCCGGAGCTTTCGGTGGTTTATGGAGATTCGTGTACGCACTCGTTTGAACGCAGTCAATTAGACTCGTACACATTTACATGGCGACATACGCTGATTCTTCTGGATGTGCTTGCCACATTGGTCATCCTGATGATGGGAATGATCCGCTGGAAGTGGGGCTATAAAGAACTCTGCGGATTGTTCATTATCATGTCTGCCGTGGCCGCGCTGATCGATAAGTGGTCGCCAAACGACTATTGTCAGGAGATGCTTGCCGGGATCAGGAGCGTTGTGTGGGGATGCATTCTGACCGGTCTTGCCAAGGGCATCATTGTCATTATGAATCACGCGCAGATTATGGACACCATCATCTATGTGCTTGGAAATCTTCTGGAAAAAGCGCCCTCTGCAATTTCAGCACAGCTCATGCTGGTGGCGCACACGTTGATCAACTTCCTGATCCCGTCTGGATCCGGTCAGGCCGCCGCTACCATGCCTATCATGGCGCCATTGGCCGACGTGCTGGGCGTCAGTCGTCAGGTGGCCTGCCTGACGTTCCAATTCGGCGATGGTTTGAGCAACCTGTTATGGCCAACCTGCGGTATTGTGATCATTTGCGGGCTGGGTGATGTACGCTATGACCGCTGGCTGAAATGGTTCGGAAAGCTTTTCCTGATCCTGTTTGCCGCACAGACGGTGTTGGTCGAAATCGCCGTGCTGACAGGTTTTTAACGGGAGAAAACTATGAATTATATTCGAGAAGCCATTACACAGCAACACATCGGGGAAGAGGCCATTGCGTTGCGGCGACACCTGCACGCCCATCCGGATCTATCCGAGCAGGAGTTTCCGACGATGGAATTGGTATGTGAGCATTTAGAGGCGGCGGGCATTCCATACGAGAGGAATGTGGCAGAAAGTGGCGTCGTAGGGCTGATTAAAGGAGCTTTCCCCGGTCCGGTAATTGCGCTGCGGGCGGACATGGATGCGCTTCCGATACAGGAAGATCATCCGGACGCGCCATATTGCTCGAAGACAGCGGGTGTGATGCATGCCTGCGGTCACGACGCGCATACGGCGATCCTTTTGGGAACGGCAAAGCTGCTCCAGTCCATGCGCGAATCCCTGCATGGCTCCGTCAAGCTTTTATTCCAGCCGGCAGAGGAGACCATTGGCGGCGCAGCGCGCATGATCGCGCAGGGCTGCCTTGAAAGCCCACATGTAGATTCCGTGCTTGGACTGCACGTTGCGGGCGATCTGCCTGCCGGACAGATCGGGCTGAAATACGGAAAAATGTATGCAGCTTCTGATATGCTGACGCTTAAGGTCTATGGGACGTCCTGTCACGGTGCACATCCGAACGAGGGCGTGGACGCAATCCTGATCGCGGCACAGATTCTGACGGCAGTACAGTCGCTGATTAGCCGAAACATCAGTCCCACCGATTCCGCTGTATGTTCTTTCGGGTCCATTCACGGCGGAACTGTGCGAAATCAAATTGCTGATTACGTTGAATTATCCGGCATTATTCGAACACTTACGCCGGAAACACGTCTGTTTGCCAGAAAACGCGTCCGCGATATTTGTGAGCAGACTGCAAGCATGATGGGTGGACGAGCAGAGCTGATTGTCGAGCCGAGCTACTCTCCGCTGATCAACAATGACCGTATGGTTGATTTGGTTCGTAATGTAGCGTGCGCACAGTTTGGCTCAGACAAGGTGATCCTGCGGGACGTGCCATCGTTGGGGGTGGAGGATTTTGCGTATTTTGCCGCAGACCGTCCAAGTTGCTTCTTCCATCTGGGTTGTGCGCATCCAGAAGAAAAGCGACGCATCGGACACAGCTGTTTCTTTGACATCGATGAGCGATGTATTCCGATCGGGATCGAGTTGTATATTGCCAGCGTCTTGCGCTTTTTACAACACGGCAACAGCGACGTAGCCGGTATCGTGTAGTCAATTAAAAAGCCCCGGCTCGGTATTCCGAGTCGGGGCTGCCGTATGTCCATCAAAAATTCATGTCAGGCTACTTTTCGAAATCGCAGACCGTTTGCCCTTACGGACAGCTCCTGCGACAGAAGGCGTAGCGTTTCAAAGTCATCGTCGAGACCGTCAAGCTCCCGGCGAAGAATTTCTTCATAGTGCTGCTTCTTCTGCTCCAGCGTGGCAATTTTGTTCACCCACCGCTCCATAACTGCGGGGCTGCGGCTGCCGCTCTGGATGAGGTAGTCGGCCTTCTCCTGATACAGCGCGATCTCCTTTTTGACCGCGGAATAAAATTCCTCCGTCATTTTGTCGCGCTGCTTGGCATCGTCAATGATGTAAAAGTTGTTGACGCTCAAAGCGTTGTCATTCTGGTTTATCGCGCTGAGTTGCTCAATGAACGTCTCAAACGTATCCACTTTGTCCATGTGCTGACGCGGGATAAAATACAGATGTCCAGTCGAGCTGACCTTGGTGGCCTCCAGCATCCGCAGATATAGTACCGATGTAAGAAGCATTGCTGCAATACGTTTCATGGCCATTCTTTTTCCATCTCCTTATTGTTCGCGGATAACAGGTGGCTGCCAGCTATCCAGTGCTGTCATATCCGGTACATAGATCCGCATGAACAGATGAAATTCCCCGTCGGAAACAGGCAGCCAGTTAGAGGTGTCTTCCGGTGCATCCTTGGACAGGATAATATCCAATGTGCCGTCCGCATTCAGCTTGAAGTCGGAGCGGTCGTTGATGCAGTAGCGGTCGATGGAATTGTCAATGAGGAAATCATCCTCTCCGTAGGCGGTCACGGACCAGAAGCCGCCCTCCAGCGTGGGAGGAAGGGTTTCAAAGTGGAGCGTATACTTCTTTTCTCCGGTCAGCGCTGCGCCGGTCTCATCCACCGCTGTCTTGGGATAGATCGCCACGTCCACGGTGTTGGCGCCAAGCCCCACCAGCGCTACCATCGCGCGGTAGGTATACTCCGTGCCGAAGTCGCCGATGGGCTTGCCGTAATAGATCCACTGACCGAGTTTTTGCGCATACTTCGCGCCGTCGGCGGCAAGCGTGGCGCGAAGCCCCTGAAGCATCTGCGTCCAGCGCTCGGCAGCTCCTTCGCCCAGGAGGGCGGCGTCGAAGGTCTTACCCGCGCCCACGTTGATGGCGGAGAGTTTCTTCAGCAGTTCCTCATCCGCATCGGCGGGCGGGTTGACCTGCATCAGAGCGTTCGCCGTATTGAAAAACTCTGCTGGCGTCATGGAAAGCACCTTGTTCACGGGAACAAAGTCATTTTCCTCTTTATAAGCTCCCTGCGGTGCGGTATACTCGCCTCCCTGTACATAAGCCGAAAGAGGCAGGAGCTGCATCTGCTCCTGAATGGCATAGACATTGGGCAGATCCTCGTTCCCGGACAGCACCGTGCGGGTGATCGACCACATCGTTGCGGTGGGCACGTCCACGCGCGTCACACCGTCGGGCAGCTCGCCCTCCCAGCCGGGAAGCGCGATGGCATAAGCACCCGCCTTGTCCAGCACGGCGGCGGTGTTCGTCCACGCATCCAGAAGCTGCACATTGCAGAAGCGATCCGTTTCCGGCAGGACGTAGACCATAGGCTCTGTGCTGATGTCAAGCCATGCCTGCGAATAGATGGTATCGACGTTCGGCGTCACGACGGTGCGGAAAGAGGCGTCCGCCAGCTTTTTTGCATGGTTGAACTGATTGATGGGCGCACGGCCAGTCATGGTCCCGTCCGTATTGGTCGATAATGTTTTGGTTGCGTCGGTCAGCACCAGCGGGAACGCATAGATGTATGCCTCGCTGACCGTTTCCCACACGGTTTCAGTATCCGGTGTATCCGGCTGCGTTTTTTTGGCAGAGCAGGCGGAAAGAAGCCCGCAGGAAAGCAGCGTAAGCAGCGATAGTAGAATTGCAAATATCTTTTTCATGTTGTCCTCCTATGATTCTTTTCTGTTTTTGGTCATCTCCTCGGAAGGGTTTGTGCGTATGGATTGACTATGAAGTCGTTTGTGATTTTCTCTTTATGGTAAACTATCGATTATTCCGCCCCTTTCTTTCCGCAAGCCTTGAAAGCTCTTTTTTGACCGCTTCGATTTGTGGGTCAAACAGCGCTCGCTCGGCAAAGATCATATAATTGTTGATGGCGAGGATCGACAGATGAACGAACGGCGCAACCTCTTCGTCGGTGCAGCCGAGGATCTCCGCAATCCTGCCCGTGTAATAAGGGTATCTTGCCGCAAGCCGCACAAGGGAAGGCTTTACCTTTTCTCCGTATTCGCGCGACACACATACGCTGACCAGAAAGCGCATGGTAGGCGACATTTTATCCGCCAGCTCACCGAGATGATCCATCATGCTTTTGATGTCACTAATATCTTCAAGCACGATGGCAAACGCGGCTTTTTCAATTCGACTGATCGCTTCTTCGGCGCAGGCAAGAACGATTTCCTCTTTGGTGGAGAAGTAATAGTAGATGCCGCCGTTTTGCAGCTTTGCCGCCTTACAGAGGTCCTTTGTCGTGGCAACGGTCAGCCCCTTTTCGACAAAGCAGTCAAGGCAGACGCCTACAAGCTCCTGTCTCTTTTCGGCTTTCTTTTCTTCCCGCAAAACACAATCCCCCCATTTCTGTGCATTATCCAGTGTTTCTTATAATAAGATATCAGACTTCGCAAAACAAATCAAGCGATTGCTTGAATAATAATTATAAATTTTTAGGATCACATTGCTTGATCAAACATCACAACAACCTCACTTGGCGGCTTTGCCTCCGGTAAGCTCTGTATGTGCCGAATCGCCGTCTTTGCAAAGATGTTGGACTTTGTCGTATCCCAATCTGCAAGTTTTGCGATCTCCGTTGTGCCATTCTCAAAATCAAACCGCAGCTCACCCCATTCGCCGTCGTTGTCTGCCTGATACAGGTAGGCAGCGGCGGTGATTTTCCCGTCCTCTTTTTGGAACTCCGTCTGCCTCAGAGAGATTGTGTGCAGCGCATTGCATTTCGGTGCTTTTGACACTTTGACCGGAGGAATAGGCTTCTCCGGGCGGTCCATCTCAAACGGCGCAACAGCCTCCTTCAGCAGCCGCATCTCTGGCAAACTCTGTATGTACCGTATCGCCGTCCTTGCGAAGACGTTGGACTTTACCGTATCCAACTCCGCCAGCCAGACGATCTCCGCCGTGCCGGTTGCAAAATCAAACCGCAGCTCGCCCCATCCGCCGTCGTTGTCCGCCTGATACAGGTAGACAGCGGCGGCTATTTTTTTGTTCTTCTTCGTGCTTTTCACCTGTTTCAAGGTCACGGTATGCACCATGCCGCTCTCCATGAGCTTCAGGCGTAGCTTGTCCAAAGCGCGGTGGTACTTTGATTTTTACAGCGCAAAATGGCTTGCCTTTGCAAACGGACCGGGAAATATATGAATGAGGTCCATCTTGATGCGCGAAGTGAAATCAGAATAAGAACGTCCGCCCGTTTCTGCCCTTGAGGCGTGGAGCGGGCTTTCGTTCATTTTCCGGATTGGTCTCGTTGCACTTTTGTGACACTTTCCATGCACTTTTGCGGGGGAATTTCAATGTAGCTTCTGGTATGCTACAGACAAGGTTGATACACAACCACAAATACTTCAAAAAAGGAGCGTAACATACCATGAAAAAGAAAACGATTTGGAGCCTTGTATTGGCACTGGCGTTGGTGGTAACCGCCATCGGCACAGCAACCTCCGCCTTTGCCGCCACACCCGCACCAATGGAGCCTGTTACTAAAATTGCAACCGAGAACGAGGACGCCATCTGGGAGCAGATCGAGGCGATTGAGGAAAAGAGCGACGCCATCTTCCAAAGAAACGCGGCGCTGTGGGAAAAGCTGGACGAGGTCTACAACGCCCTGCCTGACGACTACGACTTCACAAACTTTGACGAAGCAGCGTTTATCCGTAACACCAATGCCCTGACGGAAGCGGAGAAGGAAACGCTTCTGGCGGACATCAAGGAGCTGAACGGCCTTGACGCTGAGATGGAGGCACTGTACGCTCAGCTGCCCGACTGCGACAATATGCCGCTTTACGAGAAGGCACTGGAAAAGGCCGACCCCAAGGTGCTGGATGAGATCGACACCTTGGAGCAGGAGTATGACCGCGTCTGCGAAAAGCACGCCGACCTGTGGGACAAGGTAGATGAAGCGTACTTCAATCTGCCGGACGACTACGACTTCGACAACTACGATGAGGCAGCCTTCATCCGCAG
>ENA-OROS01000320-OROS01000320.1-human-gut-metagenome-genome-assembly--contig:-NODE-320-length-34728-cov-10.631269_pt1 | contig 34728 bp, 28 predicted proteins | sample MGYA00242134_ERZ509059 | MGnify/ENA primary metagenome ERZ509059 (study PRJEB26280, sample SAMEA2338753) | human gut metagenome | biome: human gut; feature: human-associated habitat; material: faeces... | reverse complement strand
CTTCATGCTTAACCATTCGTTTTTGACAACATTTCAATGACCTCTTTAGTGTTTCTGAACCGACTTTTGCCGGTTTTATTGTTTAACTTTTAATTTTTCGGTAAAAATTTACCGAAGTATTGATTCTATATTTTCCAATTAATTGATTGGATTGCTCCTATAGGACTTATATTATTCATTTTTAATTTTAAAAAAAGACTCAGATAATGGACGAAGTAAAAACGCACTGGGACTCAATGAGAATTCCCCCAAAAATGAAATATCTAATGCCCATTCAACACAACCCAATACATCATCATCCTTGGGCGATAATTCGGCAGAATCAATTCTCACATTCTTCTCCTATGCAGTATTAGTTTTAGGACTTATAGGTTCTATCATTATTGGCATTGTTGTAGGTGATGACAATGAAGCATTAGGCTGGGGCTGTTTCTTCGGTGGAGTAGTTTCTGTAATCATTACTTGGGCTGTATGTATGGTGATTATTAACATTTCCAATAACATACGGCAAATAAAAAAACATCTTCAAGGAAGAATTTGACAGATAGGATTGAGCGCATCAACCGCCATACCAATTAACCAATAAACAAAGTTCATATGAACATCAAGCAATGCATCTATTTATTTGCCGCAATTGCATTTTCACTCTCATCTTGTAGCGATGACAGCGGCATGGAAAATGATTTTGAGCCTAAGACTCATCTCTAGAAAAAAGGCAAAAATGAATATTATCTTCTTAAAAGTGAATATTGCCCTATTTGGAAACCCCTCTATCTTTGCAGTTGATTATGAAAGTATTGATATGAAACAACTAATATTCATTTTTACCGTTGCATGGGGTGCTGTAGCAGGCAGCCGTGCGCAAGAGGTGCTTACTTTGGATGATTGTCTTCGTTGGGGTATTGAAAATAACCTTTCTCTCCGGGGACAGCGCAATGAGATTCAAAAAAGCAAATATGCTATTTCTGAAAACCGTGCCAAGTTATTACCGCAAATTAATGGAGTGGCTAATTTTAACGACAACTTCGATCCTCCAGTGTCCGTAACAGACGGTTCTGCTTATGACAAACCTTATAATGTAACCCAGACGCTGCAGTATAATGCCGCAGCCGGATTGCAGCTTCAAATGCCACTCTATAATCAGACGGTTTATACCGCTCTTTCCATTTCGAAGGTATTGGATGAAATCAGCCGTCTGTCTTATGAAAAAGCGCGCGAGGACTTGATGATGCAGATTGCTAAGATGTACTATCTGGGACAGGCCACGGCCGAGCAGATAACGCTGGTTAAAGCCAATATTGCGCGTCTGGAGGAATTGCGTGACATTACGGTGGCTTTCTATGACAATGGCATGGCTATGGAGGTGGATGTGAAGCGTGTCAATATAAACCTGGAAAACTTGCAGGTACAGTATGACAATGCACAGGCCATGCTGGCTCAACAGCTGAATATGCTGAAATATGTGATGGATTATCCGGCAGAGAAAGATATAACGCTGGAACCGGTGAATGCTGAAACTATTGCTCCGATTGAATTGACCGGCTTGTCAGAAAATCTGTATGAGCTTCAGTTGCTTCAGTCGAAGAGCGACTTGGCAGAACGGCAGAAAAAGATGATTTCCCATGGATACATTCCTTCACTTACATTGACGGGCAACTGGATGTATACGGCTTATACGGATAAGCTTCATCATTGGTTTCATTCCGGCCCCTCCAATCATTGGTATCGTTCTTATGGTTTAGGCTTGGCACTGCGTGTCCCTATTTTTGATGGATTAGATAAGAGGTATAAAATTCGCAAGGCGAAAATTGATCTGGAGAATATTCGTTTGGCGCAAGAGAATACGCGGAAGAATCTGGAGACACAATATATCAACGCTACGAACGATTTGATGAATAACCAACGCAATTTCAAGAAACAAAAGGATAATTATCTTTTGGCGGAGGATGTCTATGAGGTAACATCTGACCGCTATCGGGAGGGTATTGCCTCCATGACAGAGGTTTTACAGGATGAAATGCGTATGAGTGAAGCGCAGAACAACTATATCAGTGCGCATTATAACTATCGTGTAACTCACCTTTCTTTGCTGAAGTTGACTGGACGTGTAGAAAGTCTGCTGAAGTAAGTTCTCAATTATTTTATTCATAGTCAATGATCAGCTATCAATTTTAAACATATGGAAACAACAGATAAAAACAGTGCTGCAATGAGCACACATCACGAACAGGCTAAGAAATTGAGAAAATTGCGCACCCGCCAGCGTGTGGTAAGCCTGATTGGTATAGCTATTTTAGTTTGGGGGATTATTCAGGTTACTTTCTTGTTTCTGGATTATAAAAATACAGAATCCAGTAATGATGCTCAAATAGAGCAATATATCTCGCCGGTTAATCTGCGTGCTTCAGGTTATATCAAGAAAATCTATTTCACCGAACATCAGGAAGTGCACAAAGGTGATACGCTGTTGGTGCTGGATGACCGTGAATACAAGATCCGTGTGATGGAAACTGAGGCTGCCTTGAAGGATGCATTGGCCGGAGCTACTGTAATTGGCGCCACACTTCAGACGACACAAACCACAGCTTCGGTGTATGATGCTTCTATTTCTGAAATTGAAATTCGTCTGGCAAAATTGGAAAAAGACCGTCAGCGTTATGAAAATCTGGTGAAACGTAATGCTGCTACGCCCATACAGCTGGAGCAGATTGAAACTGAATATTCTGCTCTACAACGCAAACTGGAAGCTACGAAACGTCAGCGCAGTGCAGCCTTGTCCGGTGTGAATGAAGTTTCGCATCGTCGTGAAAATGTGGAAGCCGGTATTCAGCGTGCCACAGCGGCGTTGGAGATGGCCAAATTGAATCTGTCTTATACTGTAGTCGTGGCTCCGTGTGACGGTAAGCTGGGACGTCGGGCTTTAGAGGAAGGTCAATACATTACTGCCGGGCAGACCATTACATATATCTTGCCGGATACTCAGAAGTGGGTGATTGCCAATTACAAAGAGACTCAAGTGGAAAATCTGGCTATCGGTCAGGAAGTAAGGATAAAGGTGGATGCAGTAAGTAATAAAGAGTTTACGGGTAAGATTACTGCTATTTCCGGTGCAACTGGAGCCAAGTATTCTTTAGTTCCTACTGATAATTCTGCCGGTAATTTTGTAAAAATTCAACAGCGTATTCCGGTTCGCATTGATTTTATCAATCTTTCTGAAGAAGACAATGATCGCCTGGCTGCAGGTATGATGGTGGTTGTGAAAGCTAAACTCTGATGTTATGCCCTCTTATCCAAGAAATTATCCGTTCTACAATTGGGTGCCCAAGTGGTTGGGCATTCTGATATTGGTGTTGATGTTCATCCCCATTCTTACTGTGGGTGGTGTGTATTCTGTGAACAGTACTGAGATGATGAGCGGGCTGGGTATCATCTCAGAACATATCACTTTTACCAATTTTGCCACCTCCATCGGGATGGCTGCTTTTTGTCCGTTTTTATACCGGCTGGTGGTGATTCGAAGAGAAAAAATGATGTGTCTGGCCGGTTTTTCCATGATGTATGTGCTCAGCTATATTTGTGCCGAAACCGACAGTATCTTTTTGTTGGCTCTCTGTAGTGTGTTGATGGGCTTCCTTCGCATGGTACTGATGATGGTCAACCTGTTCACCTTAATCCTTTATGCAGGGCGCATTGAGGCCTATTTGAAAATTAAGCCGGGGCTGGAGCCGGTAGACGGTGAGGGCTGGGATAAGCTTGATATTGAACGAAGCATAGCGCAGCCTGGCATTTATCTGTTCTTTATGATATTAGGACAGCTGGGAACATCGCTGACTGCCTGGCTGGCTTATGAATATGAATGGCAGTATGTGTATTACTATATGATGGGGATGCTGTTGGTATGTATCCTGGTTATTTTCGTAACCATGCCATACCATCGCTTCCAGAACAAGCGTTTCCCCATTAATTTCCGTCAGTTTGGCAATGCTACCTTGTTCTGCATTCCGCTGGTGTGTTTTACATATGTCATGGTGTATGGAAAGGTGCTGGACTGGTGGGATGATCCTACTATCCGCATGGCCGCGATTACTGCAGTTCTTACGGGTGCTTTATTCTTTTATATGGAATCCACACACCGCAGTCCGTATTATCAGGTGGGCGTGCTGAAGTTGCGCACCATTCGTATGGGAGTATTGTTCTATTTTTTGCTAATGTTTCTCAATTCCAGCGCCATGTTTGTCAATGTGTTTGCCGGCATTGGCATGAAACTGGATAACTGGCAGAATGCTTCGCTGGGCAACTGGACCATGTTGGGCTATTTCATCGGGGGGATGATTACCATCTTTCTCAGCATGAAGAAGGTGCATTTCAAATATATCTTTGCAGGCGGATTTGTCATGTTGGGCTTGGCTGCTCTTTTTATGTATTTTGAGGTGCAGACGGATGGTCTGTATGAACGGATGAAATATCCGGTTATTATCCGTTCCACAGGCATGATGATGCTCTATTCGCTCATTCCCACTTATGCCACTCAGCGGATGCCTTATAAATTTCTGTCATCATGGATTTGTACCATGATTACCATCCGTATGGTCATTGCTCCCAGTTTGGGCGCGGCAGTATATACCAATGCCCTGCAGGAGCGTCAGCAGAACTATGTTACCCGTTATGCACAAGATATTGATTTGCTACATCCTGACGCTTCCGCTTCTTTTATGAGTACCGTACGTGGCATGAGTTATCAGGGAAAAAGTAAGGCTGAAGCAGTGAACATGGCAGCCATGTCCGTCAAGGGACGTGTTCAGGTACAGGCCACTTTGGTTGCAGTCAAGGAAATGGCAGGCTGGACACTCTATGCCTGTCTGGCATGTGCAATATTTGTGCTGGTTGTGCCTTATTCTAAGAGAAAATTAGTATCTTAGTCGCTTGAAAGTGCCTAATGCACACGGACAAGCATGTATGAAGACAGTTCAAGAACGTATTACATTATTAGGAAAGGCTTTGTTTAGGCGAGATGACATATGCAGTTCGGAAGGAAGTATTTCCTCCTTCCCAATTCTCTTTCACACCCCATTTTTGGTCAGTGGGGTGGGAATAGTGATTTGTATGCAAGGGTTTTTTACTTTTGCCCTGAATCGTTGTGTGATGCGAGCATCTGCCGGAGAAACCTTGTTTATTCCTGATGGAGCGGAGTTTCGGGTTATGGAAGAGTCTTCTGATTTGGATGTGCATTTCCTGCTGTATCAGGTTGAACCTATCCGTGATATTTTAGGGAATCAGGTCGTATCTATGTACCTTTATTCTCAGTTAGTGCCCAAACCTTGTTATGTTTGGCAGACTGGCGAAGAGGATGAGTTACTCCGTTATATGATGCAGCTTGATGCTACCCTTCTTCAAAATGATACTTTCCGTCAGTATGAGCAGAAACTGTTGCTGCTGGCACTGACCCATCGGCTCTGTTCGCTCTATAATCGTAAGTTGATGAACAATCAGAATGCGATGGGACATCGTAATGAGGTGTTCTTAAAGCTTATTTCGCTGATTGAACAGTATTATATGCAGGAACGTGGAGTGGAGTTTTATGCCGATAAATTATGTCTCTCACCTAAATACCTTTCTGTCATATGCAAATCAATATGCGGATATACAGTAAAGGATTTGGTGTCTAAGTCCATTATACGGAAGAGTATTTCTCTTTTAAAAAATACACAGAAAAACATACAAGAAATTGCAGATATGTTCAATTTTCCTAATGCCTCTTTTTTTGGAACTTTCTTCAAAAAGCAAATGGGCATGTCTCCTGGACAATATCGCAAGAACATCACTTTTTAATTCGCCTTCATTATGGCTAAGATCTGTATAAAAAAAGCAACTACTAAGTGCGAAATGGATGATTTCGTACGACTTCACCGCAAGTTATATGAGACAGCCTCTTTCTATATTAACTAACAACACGATCACAACTAAAACATAAAACTAAAAATTTTCTTTTGAGAAGTCTTAAATCGTTCAATTTCCAAAGAGAGCGATTTCTTTAATTGAACAGCCATAAAGCCCAGAAAAGGCAGATTTGTTTCTTCTTCCTGTGATTGACGTAAGGCAGAAATATACTCTTCCCTATCTTCCTTAAATATCTTAGTCGGAAAAAGGTTGTAGCAGAACTGAATATAATTCATCAGTAGGCGGGCGGTTCTTCCGTTGCCATCGACCCACGGATGAATGGTCACTAAGTTAAGATGAGCATTGAAACTTAGTTCGTATTGTTCCCGAAATGTTCCCACTGCCTTCTGTTTTTCCTGTAATAAAGCGCAAAGTTCCTCTACTTTGGCAGGGACTTTCTGATAACTCATATAAGAACGTCCATCAATACCAGCCGTCACGCCACACAAGCGAAATTCACCTTTGGAAGAATCAAAAGAGCCACCCATAACGTTATAAATACTGCCTGTCGTACGCATCAATGTCGAATTCAACTTTTGCAAGAATGCTGAATTAATTGGTTTCTTACTTTTGGCTTCCTCTTTGGCAAGCTCATATGCCTTCTTTAAGTCCTCATTCATCAAATGATACACCAAAGGCTTCCCTTTAGCTGTCAATCCCTCATCGAAAAGCATTTGTGCCTCCGCTTCGGTGAGTGTAGAACCCTCAATTGCTGTAGAATGGGTAATAAGAGAATAGAGGTAGTACTTTTCATAGTCCACCGCTTCACTAATACCAAGTTGCTGAAACTTTTGGTATAACCGTTCAATCTCTTGCCAAACACCTTGTTCCATTGACTTTTATTTAATTGGATTTATCTCTTTTCAAAGGTAGTGTATTTGTATTGCGTAGCCAAAGAAAATAATGACTTACTACTATATTTTTGCGCCTGTGGGGAAAATGTGGGGAAAAATCAGGCAAACAAAAAGGCTAAGCGATTAATTGTTAATCGCTTAGCCTTTCATTCAGTACCCAGACCCGGGGTCGAACCGGGATGGATGTTACTCCACTGGTGTTTGAGACCAGCGCGTCTACCGATTCCGCCATCTGGGCAACTAAATCAGGGAATATGTATTTCCTTAATTGCGGTGCAAAGGTAGTCAAATATTTTGAAACCACAAGCATTTCACGCAAAAAAGTGAAAATAATTTTCATCTAACACTATTTAGAACTCTTTCCGGACATTGTTCGAAAAATAAAGGCTATCTTAGCATAAACTTTTAAAGCTACGCCGATATCATGAATAACAACTACTATTGTATCATCATGGCTGGAGGAATGGGACGCCGTTTCTGGCCTTACAGTCGCAAAGCATTGCCTAAACAGTTTCTTGATTTCTTTGGAACAGGACAGACTTTATTACAACAAACTTTCGACAGATACAAAAAAATAATTCCAACAAACAACATTTACATTACAACTCATAAAGATTATAAACAAATCGTTCTTGATCTGCTACCAGAAATAACTGAAGGACAGCTGATTATTGAAGAAGAAAGACGTAATACAGCCCCTTCCATCGCTTACGCATCGCACATTATTCAGAAAATAAATCCAGACGCAACCATCGTCGTAGCCCCGTCCGACCATCTGATACTGAAAGTGGAAGAATTTAAAGAAGCTATTTTGAAAGGACTGGAATTTGCATCGAAAAATGACAAGCTGGTTACATTGGGAATAAAGCCTAAACGCCCAGAAACAGGATATGGATACATTCAGATAGACGAAGAAAAAAAAGGAGATTTTTATAAAGTAAAAACTTTCATAGAAAAGCCGGCTCGTGAATTTGCAGAAATATTCGTGCAAAGCAATGAATTTTATTGGAACTCTGGCATTTTTGTATGGCATGTCAATACTATACTGAAAGCTTTTCACGAAATGATGTCAGAAATCTGCCCACGAGTAGAATGTGATGTACCCGACTTCACTTCGTGTCCGAACATTTCGATAGATTACAGTATTATGGAAAAAGCCGACAATGTATACGTGCAGTTATGCGATTTCGGCTGGGCCGATCTGGGTACTTGGGATGCACTTTATGATGCTTCGCCCAAAGACACGAACCACAACGTAATAATTAACAGTAATACTGTACTTTACAATTGCAAAGACAGTATCATATTAGTACCGGAAGGACAACTTGCCGTAGTTCAAGATTTAGACGGCTATCTGGTTGCATCACGTGACAACGTACTCCTTATCTGTAAAAAAGATGACCACGATGCAATCCGCAAGTTTGTAAATGATGTAGAAATGAAGTTCGGAGAAAAATACTCCTGATCTTATTATATATAAAATCAAGAAAAACAAAGATTTACAGATATTATACACGATAGAGAAGGAGCTTCCCCACTACTTTAATTCCTTCTGCATGTATCTGTAACATAGAGGCGATAAAATCCCTCGATTTTTTCGTACAAAAAAGAAAAAAACTTCTCGATATTTTTATAAAAACATGCCCATATTTTTTCCAAAATATGGGCATGTTTTTTTCGATAGCAATTATGATTGGTTTCTTGACACTTTAATATTCAAAAGTGATACCAAGAGTAGGCAGCAAGGTTCCACTTTCCTGTTTTATAGACTTCATTACGTAACGTCGTTCCGAAAGAGGAGCCGTTGGATTTTCAATCTGCCCGGTACTCATCAGCACATCAGGCTGACGAAGTTTACTAGCCGTAATATTCTGGATATCAAGATAAACACCAAACATACATTTCTTCCAATAAAACATTTTATCAACACGGATATCCAGCTGTCCAAAAGCCGGCAGACGCTCTGTATTATACCGATCGTAATCATAATATGTTTTACCCTGTGCATTCCATGCTTCTACCAAGGATGACTTTTCTACATCATACGGTGTATAAGGCGAACCTCCGATGCAGCTTATTTTCATACCCACACTCCAGTTTTTTGGAAAGTTATAAGTTCCACTTACATTGAATATAAAGCGATTATCCCATGCAGAGGGCACATAATCACCTTCTTTCCCATCACGGAATTCACTTTTGAAAATTGTTAATGAGGATGATAAGTTCAACCGTTGAACTAACAGCCACTTAAACATCATTTCTATTCCGTATGAACGTCCCTCAGCTGTAGATATCAGCTGTTCGTTACCTATTACCCCGTAGTCATTTCCCTTACAAGCCAAAGGTATGCCGTCAGACACGGACAAAGGCATATCGCGATAGAATTTATAAAATCCCTCAGCCGATATTTCCATATTCCCATTAGGCTGCCAAGAAAGCCCAACACTTTCCTGAGATACGGAAATATAATCTAGATTACGGTTCAGGTAACTGCCATCATTTCCTTTAAAACCGAGCGCTGTATAAGGTGGAAGCTGATAATACAGTCCCATGTGACCACTTAAGAACAGACGGTCAATCAATCTGTACGATACAGACAGACGAGGAGAAAGCTGCCTCCACAGCTCTTTCATCTTGTCGTTATAATTATTCCCATCTGTACGAACTCCAAGTGATGCAGTAAAACGCTCGTCTGGAGCTGAATAATCCATTGAAGCAAAAAGTCCCCAACGGAATATATCCAGATTTGTACGGTAATCGAAAATTTGTACTTCATCTGTAAAAACTCTCTGGTAAGTTGTATTGGAATATTGGGAATAATTCAATTCCACACCAGCATTCAGCTTCCAAAGGTTCCAGGTAGAAGTGTTTTCCATCCGCAATTTCGTTTCTTGCTCTACTGACCGAAGACGCAACGTCAGATTATCCTCCGAGCTTTCATCATTGTCGTGATATTTCAGGTTACGGTTATTTAAATAGCTATGGCTTAACGTCACCGACTGAACATGCGGACCGGCATAATGCCGATATACACCTCCCAAAGTAAAAGTTTCCTGATTTATCTTAGGCAAATAACCTAATATATATTCAGCATCCTCTCCTTCTATATCAAAGTTCAGCTTCATCCGGTCAATACCGCCCAATCCAAGCAACGTCAGTTCATTACGTGCATCAAAACGCGTTTTCAGTTTAAACGAAGCATCCGTATAAGCAGGAAGCAAAGGTAATCCCAAAACTTTAAACAACATTTGCAAATAAGATTGTCGTACTGATACCAGATAAGAAGTCTTATCTCCCAGGTGTCCGTTAGAGGTAAGCGCTACTTCCGACGCTCCTAACGTAGCTTTCAGTGAGTTATGCTCCATATCTCCGTCGCGCAGACTAAAATCGAGCACTGAACTCAAGGCATTTCCCCTATTGGCAGGAAAAGCACCGCTATAAAACTTCACATTACGTATCAGATCGGCATCAATCAGTCCTACCGGACCTCCTGAAGCCCCCTGCGTACTGAAATGATTGATATTCGGTATTTCTACCCCATCAAGGTAAAAACGGTTTTCCGATGGTCCACCACCACGTACAATCAAATCATTCCGGTAGCCGATGGGAGAAAAAGCAACTCCCGGATAGTTTTGTACCACACGGGATATGTCACGATTGGCACCGGGTGCTTTTTCTATCTCCTGCAAACCAATTACACGAAGGCCGACCGGACTTTCTGCTACTTTTTGAAAAGGAGAAGCCGTAACAGTTACTCCTTCCAATTGTGTTCCCTCCTCTTCCATTTCAATCTGAATATGAGGAGTACGGTGATTTACACGATACTCGGATGTAAAGACCGTTTTGTACCCCAACATGGAAGCCTGCAAACGGTAGATTCCCGGCGGAACCTGTTCGACGCTAAAATGCCCTTCGGCATCTGTAGAAGAGCCTATTCCTAAGCCAACAACCAGTACATTGACAAATTCCAGTGGTTTACGACTTGTTTTATCTATTACAGTTCCTTCTATGCGGTATGTTTGTCCATAAGCCAGCATACAAAAGGCCAGCAACATCGACAAGAATATCACTTTCTTCATCATAATAAATACTTTAAATCACTGTATAAATCAAAAAAGCCATCCTGCGAGATGAAGGATGGCTTTCATTCTTGTAATATTGTGGTAGAAAGGAGGTATCAAGCTTTGCCTTCCCAGGCGTTATGAATACGTTCTGCGATGGACTTAAACTCTTCATCGCTCAGCTTCAGTTTCGGATTAGAAAACAGCATATCCGATTCATTCTGAATAGGGATCAGATGAATATGAGCATGAGGTACTTCAAGACCAATTACTGCTTCTCCAACCTTGCGGCAAGGGAAAGCTTTCTGAATAGCCAGCGCCACATGTTTTGCAAATACATGCATAGCAGCCAATTCTTCATCGCTCAGATCGTAGATATAATCGACTTCTTTTTTAGGGACAACCAGTGTATGTCCCTTTACCAACGGATTTATATCCAAAAAAGCATAGAACTTATCGTCCTCTGCAACCTTATAACTGGGAATTTCCCCCGCAACGATTTTACTGAATATTGTTGCCATAATATGATATATAAAAAAAGGCAAGTCCGCAACAAAGCAGACCCGCCTTATAGTTAAAACGATATTCCTGTTACTTCCAGACTGATTTTACCCTGTGGAATAGTAATTTCTGCAATATCACCCACTTTCTTACCCAACAAACCCTGAGCAATCGGTGTATTTACAGAAATCTTACCCAGTTTCAGGTTAGCTTCAGTTTCCGACACGATAGTATATGCCATCTTCATGCCAGTCTTTACATTCTTCAGTTCTACACGAGTAAGAATCTGAACTGTATCAGCTTTCAATTTAGATGTATCTATAATCTTCGCATCACCAATTGTTGCTTTCAACTGATTTATTTTCATTTCCAGCATGCCTTGAGCTTCCTTAGCTGCATCATATTCTGCATTCTCAGACAAGTCACCCTTGTCGCGAGCTTCAGCAATAGCAGCTACAATCTTCGGACGCTCTACAGATTCCAGATGCTTTAATTCTGCTACCAATTTCTGATAGCCTTCTTCTGACATATAAGCCATAGTTTTTTCCTCCTTATTATATTCGTTATTAATTAAACTGTTCTTGCTTATAAAACAAAAAAGAATCCCGATACACAAACATGTATCGGAACCCTTCTCTGTTATGACTTTGGCAAAGATACGCCTTTTATTGATACCAGTCAAGTACCAAAGCGCACTATTTTCACATGCTTTTCAACATGTTATAATAATTTCTTAATCGCTTCTTCCAAATCTGTTTTCGGACCAATTCTCATATTCAGTTCATTGTTCCGGCCTACCAAAAATGCTGTCGGCAACTGAGTCACACCATACAATCTGACATAAGTAGAATATGGTCCTTGAGGATCGCGAACGCAAATCCAAGGCAGATTATCAGCTGCGGTTTTCCAGAAATGCTCATCGGTATCTAATGAAACCTGATAGATTTCCAATCCCTGTGAAGCATACTTATCATATATTTCACGCAACAGCAAATTACGTGCTCCTGATTCTGCACTTCCATATGCGGTAAAGTCTATCAGCACTACCTTACCTTTTAAATCTGTAAGATGACGGACTGTACCTTTTATATCCATCAATGGAATATCAATAATAGAAGCTTCCTGTATTTTATCTGCTGGAATATCCAAAGGTTTCACCTGCGGAGCACGGGTATTTTTCATACCCTTGATAACCATATTATACAGATTACGTGAACGGTCAGCATGTGGATACAAATTGTTCATACTTGTAGCCACAGCAGCAAAACATTTCACATCTTCCTTATTATTCAACGGATCGAAAATCATATATCCATTTAAGACCTGGAATAAAGCAAAATACGCATAAGGTTTATTGGGAGCAACGAATATATAATTCCGCTTCACTTCATCCTTATATGCATCTACCATACGTGTCAGACTGTCTTGAGCAATACCAACAGGTATTCCCGACTGAGCCATACGATTCACACGTTCCTGCAAATCAGTCTGCAATAAAACCAGTTCTTTGATTTTCTGATTATTTTCAGAGCCTTGAATATTGTACTCCGTTGCAAAATTTTTATAATCAGCCTTTACTTCAACAGTTTCAGTAGAATCAACCGAGAAGTTTATCACTTTATTATCAATACGCAATCGGTAAAAATCAGGCGCTTCGGGACGAGCGGCAGCAAAGCTGAAAGCTCCATCACTTCCTAATTCCACTGAATCCAGCGCAACAATACCATCTAATCCTGTCTGCTCCAGATATAACATTTTATCGGCAGCATCGGTCACTTCTCCCTGCACCTTAAAAGCAGGCTCGCTGTTGCAGGCCGTAAAACCTGCGAACAACAGAGCTGCAGCGATATAAGCATTTCTTTTCATTAGCGATTATTATTCATTTCGGGATGCAAAGATACGGCTTTTTATGAGTTCACAAAGTTTTTATCCAAGTTCTTATAAAATGACATATTTTTTTTAGCCTGATCCAAGTGCCGATATTATAAACCTCAAATGTAAAATGGAATAAGAATTATATAAAAATACGTACAGACTAAACTTTTATCTCATTTACACCCGATTAGTATAATAATATTTGTATCTTTGCGCGAACTTTAAGAAGACTTTTATATTAAAACATTTTTTATGATCAATCCTATTGTTAAGACGATCGAGCTAGGTGATGGAAGAACCATTACACTCGAAACGGGAAAGCTGGCAAAACAGGCAGATGGTGCTGTTATGCTACGCATGGGTAATACCATGTTGCTGGCTACTGTTTGTGCAGCAAAAGATGCAGTTCCCGGTACAGATTTTATGCCGCTCCAGGTAGAGTATAAAGAAAAATATTCAGCATTCGGACGTTTCCCGGGTGGCTTTACCAAACGCGAAGGCAAAGCTTCTGATTATGAAATTCTGACTTGCCGCTTGGTAGACCGCGCTTTGCGTCCATTGTTCCCCGACAATTTCCACGCAGAAGTTTACGTAAACATCATTTTGTATTCAGCAGACGGTGTAGATATGCCTGATGCTTTGGCAGGTTTAGCTGCTTCTGCAGCATTGGCCGTATCCGACATTCCTTTCGGCGGTCCGATTTCAGAAGTACGTGTAGCACGCATTGACGGTCAATTCGTTATCAATCCTACATTCGAACAGCTTGAAAAAGCCGATATGGATCTGATGGTAGCTGCCACTTATGAAAACATCATGATGGTAGAAGGTGAAATGAACGAAGTGAGCGAACAAGATTTGTTAGAAGCTTTAAAAGCTGCTCACGAAGCAATCAAGATACACTGTAAGGCACAGATGGAACTGATGGAAGAAGTTGGTTCTACTGTTAAACGTGAATATTGCCACGAAGAAAATGACGAAGACTTACGCAAAGCCGTTCATGACGCTTGTTATGAAAAAGCTTATGCAATAGCTGCATCAGGAAACCGCAATAAACACGAACGTCAGGATGCATTTGATGCAATCTGTGAAGAATTCAAAGCTCAGTTTACAGAAGAAGAGCTTGAAGAAAAAGCAGGAATGATAGACCGTTACTACCATGACGTAGAAAAAGAAGCTATGCGTCGCTGCATCCTTGATGAAGGAAAACGTCTGGACGGTCGTAAGACAACAGAAATTCGTCCTATCTGGTGCGAAGTAGGTCCATTGCCTTATCCACATGGTTCTTCTATCTTTACCCGTGGAGAAACACAGTCTTTGAGTACCGTTACATTGGGAACCAAACTTGATGAAAAGATTGTGGATGATGTACTTGATCAGCACAAAGAACGTTTCTTATTGCATTATAATTTCCCTCCATTCTCTACAGGTGAAGCAAAAGCACAACGTGGAGTAGGACGTCGTGAGATTGGTCACGGTCACTTGGCATGGCGTGCTCTGAAAGGTCAGATTCCAGCAGATTATCCATATTGCGTACGTGTTGTTTCGGATATTCTGGAATCTAACGGTTCTTCTTCAATGGCAACTGTATGTGCCGGTACTTTAGCACTGATGGACGCAGGTGTACCTATTAAGAATCCGGTATCAGGTATTGCAATGGGATTGATCAAAAATGCCGGAGAAGAAAAATATGCCGTTCTGTCTGATATCTTAGGTGATGAAGATCACTTGGGAGATATGGACTTCAAAGTTACAGGTACTAAAAATGGTATTACTGCAACTCAAATGGATATTAAGTGTGACGGACTGACATACGATATTCTTGAAAAAGCATTGTTACAAGCTAAAGAAGGTCGTGAATACATCCTGAACAAATTGACAGAATGTATCGGTGAGCCTAGACAAGACTTGAAACCAAATGCTCCACGTATCGAAACAATGATTATCCCTAAAGAATTCATTGGAGCTGTAATCGGCCCGGGTGGAAAGATTATCCAGGGTATGCAGGAAGAGACAGGTGCAACTATTACAATTGAAGAAATTAATGGTGTTGGCCGTATCGAAATTGCAGGAAACAATAAAAAGATGATTGATGATGCAATGCGTCTGATAAAAGGTATCGTTGCTGTTCCTGAAATCGGTGAAGTATATCAAGGAAAAGTTCGTTCAATCATGCCTTACGGTGCATTTGTAGAATTCCTTCCTGGTAAAGACGGATTACTCCATATTTCAGAAATCGATTGGAAGCGTCTGGAAACTATCGAAGAAGCAGGCTTAAAAGAAGGTGATGATATTGAAGTTAAGTTACTGGATATTGATTCTAAAACTGGAAAATTCAAACTGTCACATAAGGTCTTATTACCTAAACCAGAAGGAATGGGAGAAGGTAACCACGCAAAACGCGAACGTAAGCCTCAACAAAATAAAGAACAGAAATAATAAACATTCTTTATAACAAAAACAGTCCGAGATTTCAAATGAAATCTCGGACTGTTTTTGTTATATACACATTATATAGCTTCAGTTTCCTTCTTATTATACTTATTCCGATAATCTTTAGGAGTTACCTGAAAATGTTTAGAGAATTCCTTATAGAAATGAGAGCGATTAGCAAATCCCGTTTTATACATAATTTCTTGAACAGTCAGAGAAGTTGTCCGTAATAGTTTTGCAGCTAGATTTATTCGATATTCCTTTATGTAATCTTTAGGAGATTCTAAATCCATTTCTTTAAAACGACGATACAAAGTTCGCACACTCACTTGCATATACTCAGCCACCTCTTCCAAAGAAAGGTTTTCTGAGTCCACATGTTTCTCTATATATTCTGTTATTTTCGATAGAAATTCCTTATCTTCAGCCTTAACCAGATGTCCATGAGAAAAATCATACGCACAAGCAGAAGTATTATAAAAATCTTTCATCTTACTGCGATTCTCTATTAAACGTTCAACCACAGCCTTCAGATAGTCTATATTAAAAGGTTTTCCTATATAAGCATCCGCTCCAGCATCCAGCCCTGCAATCTTTTCCTGACTAGAATTTTTTGCTGATAATATAACTACAGGTACAGACATAGTATGCTCATTCTGCTTCAATCTTCTCGTCAGTTCAAAACCGTCTATACCCGGCATCATAACATCTGTAACAATCAACATAGGTATATCATTCTTTACTTCCTTCAATGCTTGCTCAGCATCATGTGCAACAACAACCCTAAATTTGTCAGAAAATGCTTCTTGTAACAACATTAACATTTCAGTATTATCATCAACTATTAGAATCTTATGTTTTGATGAAGCCAGATCTGTAGAGTTTTCAGAAATTTGTTCTAGCTGATCAGATTTCATTATTGGCAAAACGTTATTAATGTTGAGCATAGCATTATCATTAACATCTACCTTTTCTGATGTCAGTTCCAACATTGGAAGCAGAACGATAAATTCAGCATAACTGCCATATTCACTCTGAATTTGTATTTCTCCTTTTAGCAACTCAACCATGCTATGACAAATAGCGAGTCCTAAACCATTTCGAGAAGTCATTCCCTTTATAGTAGAAGCTTCCACACCATCCAGCACTTTATATCTGTTAAAAATCAAAGGAATATCCTCCTGACGAATACCTTTTCCCGTATTATACACCTTAATACGCAAACTTTGGTTATCAACTACATCTACCGTTACACGAATACGTCCCCCTACAGAGGTATATTTAAAAGCATTCGAGATTAAATTATTCAAAATTTTCGTCAAACTTTTACTGTCGGTATTCCAAAAAATATTTTCTGACACTACATTTTCAAATTGAATCATGTTTTGCTCTGCCAACTCCGAAAACGAATGAATAATATCATTACATAAAGCTGAAATATCTATCTGTTGGATACATTGAACCTGGTGTCCCGTTTCCAGTCTTCTAAAATCAATAATCTCCTGAATCAAAGCATTTAACCTCTCTGCATTTGCTTTTATCAATGAGACATATTTATGTACATACTCCGAATGGTCATATTTCAACAAGCGCTCACAAGGGCCATATATAAGTGTAAGCGGAGTAGAAAACTCATGAGTTATATTAGTAAAGAAACGTAGCTTTTCCTCATATAAATCTTCTTTATGTTGTTGCTCCATTTTTTCCAGCACTAATAGCTTTTTACGCTGTTGCTTTAATAAAAACCAGCGAATACACAACAACACAGCCAACAAAAGCAATAGAACATAAATAACAACAGCTAACGTACTTAAATACCAGGGGAAAGCAATAGTTATATGCACAGAATAAACAGGACTAAACTCCCCTGTTGTCTGATTCTTATAACGAACTTCAAGAAGATAATCTCCATAATTCATCTGAGTAAAAGAGATACTGTTATTCGTTCCATTATCTATCCATTCCGTTTTCTCATTCAAACGATACTGATAACTATAGTTAGTTGGATTTACATAATCTAACGCAAGAAAAGATATCGCAAAATTGTTCTGATCAGACTCTAATGACAGAGAAGGTTTATCTCCCCAACTCTGTACATCAACACACATGCCCTGTTCACCTAAAATATCAATGTTTGTAAAGCGTAATGGAGGTTTTACAGCTGCCTTATCAGAAACATACATTTCGTTATTAGTTATAGTAATAAAACCATTAATACCTCCAAAAAATAAGGTATTGTCTTGACAGAATGAAGCTCCGTCACTAAATTCTAGTATTTCCAGCCCACTACCTTTTCCATAATTCTGAAATTTATTATTCAGCACATTAAAGCTGATAAGTCCTCCATTGGTTGCAATCCATAATCTTTTATTTTCGTCTAGAAGCATTGAATGAATTGTACTATTAATAAATCCATCCTGCTGATTAAAATACATTTCTTCATCATGTAACTTTTTAATCAGTCCTGCTCCTGTACCAAGCCAGAAAATATCTTCGTCACGAATTATCGAAAAGATATCATTCACAACTCTACTTGAATATTCATTTTTTAAAGGCATGGCAGCTAAACTATCGCCTTCTATATGAAAGAGTCCATATCCTCGATTACCAAACCAAATATTATCATGACTACTATCAGCAAATAGAGTAAAGAAATAATTTGAAGAAAAATTTCCACTATCAATGGTATAGCATTTTAAAGAATGAATATATGGAACGCCAGATCTGTCTTCAATACGTGCACGAATAACTCCTGTCCCAACGGTAGCTATCCAAAGAATCGAATCATTCTCTTCATATATGGCATGCACGTAATTGATTTTTTCTGGCGAATAAACGCTCCTGATTTTTCTATCTCGGTATGAATAATAACTGAGACCAGCATCATGTCCTATCCAAAACATAGGTCTGCAACTTTTTGCAAATGCATATACAGAATTATTTATTAATCCACCTTCTTGAGAATTTATCAGTTCTGTCCTATAGTTCATATTATGCTTCAGAGGAGAAAAATCATAAATTTTAAGAATTCCCTCCCCTTTAGTACCTAACCATAATGTACCTTCATTATCCCAAAAAATAGACCGAACCGGCTTACCTATACTTTGATTTAGATCTTGATAGGTTACCGATGAAATTGAATACTTCCCCTCAGAATAAATATATACGCCTTGACCGTCTGTCGCAATCCACACAATATCTTGAAAACGATCTTTTAAGATCCGAAATACTCCAGACTTTATGCCTAAATCATCTACCGTATACTTATCATTTGCCTGCAAAGAAATCTTCAATAAACCATTTGTTTGAAACGCAACAAAAAAAGATGTTCCATCACGAAGTATATCTACAATGGTTCCTCTTCCATCCAATGCCTCTTTCCAGTTACAAATAAGCTTTTTTACAGGCTTATCCAAACTATATCCAAATAAATTATAATCTTTATCTAACCAATAAACCTGATTTTTATCTCCAAAGCCATAACGTACCTCTGTTTTTTCACTAGTGTTTAGTGTAGAGAGGGTATATTCTCCTTCCGGAGAATGTTTCATTTGATAATATATAATCTCGTTTTTTAGGAAAATAATTAGATAATGTTCATTCACATAAAGATTAACAATATCTTCCCTATCCAAAGTTCCTATAGGAAGTCTATAAAACTCTTGTTTTTTTTCATTAAAAGCGTATAACAAATTACTACTTGAGAAGAAGAACAGATTCCCTAGTTCATTCTTGACCATCATATAACTACCCTTAAACTGGGGATAATCAACAACAAGGCGTTTTTCTTTATCAACTTTACTCAAACCATAGTTTGTCTGTACCCAAATTACTCCATCATGAGTTTCTAATATTTCTTCTATGATGTACCCAGATAAGTTCAATTGCCCCCAACCATTCCAACTATATGCTTTTGTGCCATCATATATATTCACTCCATCACAAGTCCCCATCCATAAAAAGCCATTACTATCTTGCAGTAAAGAAAGTACAGCACTACTGGTAAGACCATCTGAATTAGTAACCTGCCTTAAATTATAAGCTGATAATGAATTTATTACACATACCAGAAAAAAAAACAATCCTCCTATAAATTTCATAACAGCATTTATCATAACGTGAGTTCGAAATAAGAATCAATATAATCTATTGTAAATTAGGGACATAGCGATAAAAGTATTAAATTTATAGTGCAGAATTATAATATTTAAACGATTACCACTATGTTTCCAGAGTCTAAAGTTACAGAGATTTATTGTATGGCTGATGATTTTTGCAAGGAATTTGCGTTACAACAGGAAAAATATATGATTGAAGACAGTTGGAAAATATAAAGTCACTTGACCCACTATTATACTCTAAATTGACCCATCAAAAAATATTAGAATTAAGTAGAGAAAAAATGCATTTTAACCCGGGTCAGTTTCAATTATAATTCTTTATAGCAGATACTACTTCTTTTTAGCATTAATCTTTCTTACAGAATCACCCGTTAGCTCAATTTTGTGTGCAGTATGTACGATTCTGTCCAGGATTGCATCAGCTACCGTAGGATCTCCAATTGCATCATACCAACTTTCAACTGGAAGTTGTGATGTTATTATGATTGATTTTAGTCCGTGTCTGTCTTCTATTATTTCCATAAGTATTGACCTTTCCCTGGCATCCAGTCCTATAAGAAACAGATCGTCAAGAATTAGCAATGAACACTTCTCAATTTTTTTCATCTCAGCCTCAATAGTACCTTTGTTTTTGGCCATTTTAAGTTGTCCAATAAGCTTTGACGCATTTGAATATAATGTCCTGATTCCATTTTTGCATGCTTCATAACCTATTGCTGAAGCAATATAGCTTTTACCTGTTCCGGAGCTTCCTGTGATAAAAATATTCTGTCCGTCTCTTATAAAATCAAGAGAAGCAAGCCTCTCTATCCGGTTACGGTCAAGGTTCCGTTTTATTGTATAGTCTATTTTCTCCATATATGCCTTATATCTGAAGTTTGCAGATCTTATCAGTCGCTCAATGCTTACATTGCGTCTGTAATCATACTCACTTTCCAGAAGCCATTTAAGGAACTCATCATTTGTCATACCATCAGAGGATGTTGTCCTGCAGTCATTTCTGTATGTTTCAAGCATACCGTAAAAACGTAATTTGGAGAGTAGCTCCATTATTCTGTCCATATTTTTTCCGACAGTTCTGTTTGTTTTATTATTACTTGTCATTTTTATCTATGTTTTTAGAGTTAAAATAATCCTTACCTCTGATATTTCTGTGTTTAGGGGTAAGTTCGGGAGCCTGTCCTTCCATTTGGACATGATACTTTTCATCTTCCCTGTTTACCAGAATTTTTTCAAGTTCGTTGTATCCGAACATTCCTAATTCCATTGCTATCTGGCATGAAAGAACTACTCTGTCTTGCCCGAAATGTTCCACAAGACTTAATATACCATCGGCTGAACGTACGGCCTGAACAGGATATTTTTTGGCAACAGCCACAAGTCTTATGTACTCTTCCACTGCCGGATCGATTTCACGTGCTTTCCGGTATATATCATCCATTCTGATTTTGTATTCATGTAGTACTCTGGGAAGTTTATGGGACGGTTTTTCTGAGTAAGTGAAAGGTGTATCATCCCTGCGGTGTGTCGTTATGTGTCTGAATTTATGGTATATCTCCACTGTGTCTCCATCATACAATAATTCTACAGTATCACCGATATACTCTTTAGGAACACTGTAATAGTGATTGTTAAGCGATACATAACTGTTTCTCATGACAGTTGCCGTTTTCCGGCTTTTTGATATAAATCTTGTTGCCGGCAACGTATGCAGCCTGTCTTTCTCGATTTCCTGAAAACGCTCCCTACAGCTGTAGCTGCGATTGTACATCTTTCGGCTGTTCAACGCATCCGTATGTTTCATTATTTCTATGTTCAATGCTTCAAGATCATTGAATTTCAATCCCGTCATCTTTGAATAGACCTCCCTATAAAGCAGTCTTACGGCATTTTCAACCAAAGCCTTGTCTTTGGGTTTGCGAATCTTGCCGGGAAGACAACACAGCCGTAATGGTCTGCAAATGCAGCAAAGTCATCATTTATTACAGGCTCTATTCCACCGGGCTTTGTTACGGCAGATTTGAGGTTGTCGGGAACTATGGCATTGGGCACACCTCCAAAATAATGGAAAGCATTTTCACATGCCTGGATAAGATATTCTTTCTTTTGTGATGGTACAGCCTCGTAATAAGTAATCTGGCTGCAAGGAAGTATCGCAGCAAAGACTTCTACGGGAATCGTATTTCCTGTATTACTGTCTGAAATATAGAGTTTGTCACTGGCAAAATCTACATACATCTGATCACCCGCTATATGATCTATACGTCCAACCGGTACTTTTACCTCCCTCTCACGTCTGAGATACAGGCAGAATGAACAATAACTGTAACCTTGGGGACGGTTTCTCAGATACTCCTCATACAAGGACCTTCTTGTTGTTCCACGGGATTTAAGTCGTTTTATGTACTCAGGTATATGTTCTTGAAGATACTTATACTCTGCAGATCCTGCTGATTCGTTGTCAGTCTCAGTACCGAAAAGCTCATGCAGATGATGCTCGTCCATTTTAAACAGGCGTTCCAGCTCTATACCCATATCTTCGTATATACGGATATACCGTTTTACTGTATTACGTGAAATCAGAAGAGAAGAACTGATACTACGGATACTCATTCCTGACTGGTAGCACCGCAGTATGTGCTTGATTCTTATTTTCATTCTTTAAAATTTTTATTGGGTTAATAATACCGGGGTAAAATGCTTTTTAAAGTACAAAAACAAGACTGAAATGTGGTAATTCTATAGGGTCAATTTTTATTATAATCCAAGTGGGTCAGTTTCGGTTATAAAGGTGGGTCAGGTGACTTTTATAATAGTGGGTCAAGTGACTTTATATTTTCCACTTTAAAGCCCGGGGGAATCGCATCATCGAAGTGAACCACCGGTTGAACCAATATAAAAGGAAGGCGCGTGAAAGGTTGACTTCAGAAGAAGGGGTCAAGCACAGGGGAAAGCGGTGCATAGAACCGGAAGCCGTATTCGGACAGATGAAATACAACATGGCGTACCGCCGTTTCCGACATGTCGGGAAAGACAAGGTCACAATGGATTTTGCCTTCTTTGCCATTGCTTTTGACATCAAGAAAATGTGCGCAAAAATAGCGAAAGAACCTTCTAAGCTACCCCTTGACCGAATTTGCAGGGGAAACACACGCTTAAGAACAATTCATGGGATGAATTGGGAGTTTTTAAAATCGCCGATGCGGGAAATGGCTGCATGAACAAACTGCCGAACTGTATCTGATATGAAAAGAGGATGTGCCTGTTTTGACACACCCTCATGTTTTTCAGTTCGTCATTCACGTCTCTATTATAGCCCTCTTCCTGAGAAGCAGTTTGTCGGATACGGACATCAATGCTCCCTTCATGTTGCTCTTCAGTTTCGTTATAAGTTGTATGCCATCCACAAAGAGCCTTTCGAAAAGACGCTTGATATGCCGACAATGTCGCAGAAACCCATTACGAAAAACCTAATAGAACGGGCAATGTCTTTGCAAATAATTTCTTTTCTACCATATTTTTTACTAACAACATTTTGATAATGTAAATATATATTATAACATATATAATTATAGTCCTCGTTTTTGCCTTTCTTTTTCTGTTTGTCTACAATTTTGGCATTATATAGGACATATTTATGAAAAACATGGGGTACATTTGCAATCGGAAACAAAACACCATATTATTTATGAAAGCAGCCCGTCTGCGCATCAGTGCCTTCCCTGTAACGAATCAATAATCACAAAACGATAAATAATAATGAAAAGCAAAATTCTATTAGCAGCCTGTATCTGTTGCTCCCTCTGGGCACAGGCCAAAAACAACTATGCCGACTACGTGAGTACGCTCGTTGGCACTGACTCCAATTTCGAATTATCAACGGGTAATACTTATCCCGCCACGGCCATGCCTTGGGGCATGAACTTCTGGACACCACAGACAGGCCACATGGGCGATGGGTGGGTTTATAACTACACGGCCAACCGCATACGTGGCTTCAAGCAGACCCACCAGCCAAGTCCGTGGATGAACGACTACGGACAGTTTGCCTTGATGCCCACCACAGGAGCCCACGTATTCCGTGAAGACGACCGCGCCAGTTTCTTCAACCACAAGGCTGAGACGGCCCTTCCCTATTATTATCAGGTCTATCTAGCCGACTATGACATCAACACCGAGTTGGTGCCCACGGAGCGTGCCGCCATGTTCCGCTTCACGTTCCCCGAGAACAGCCAGTCGTGCGTGGTCGTTGATGCACTGGACCGAGGCTCGTCAGTGACTATCATACCAGCCGAGCGCAAGATAGTAGGCTATTCCACGAAGAACAGCGGCGGTGTGCCTGGCAACTTCAAGAACTACTTTGTCATCGTCTTCGACAAACCTTTCACCTACACTGCCGCCGTTCCCAACGGTGACATACGCACTGCCGAACTTGAGGCCACGGGCAACCACGCAGGTGCCATCATCGGTTTTGCCACAAGGAAAGGCGAGCAAGTACATGCCCGCGTAGCATCTTCCTTCATCAGTGCCGAGCAAGCTGAGTTGAACCTCAAGGAACTGGGCACACTGAGCTTTGATCAACTGAAGCAGAAGGGTCGTGACCGCTGGAACGAAGTACTGGGCAGAATAGAAATCGAGTCCGACAACATCAATGAGTTGCGAACATTCTACAGCTGTCTGTACAGAAGTACCCTCTTCCCTCGCATGTTCTACGAGAAAGATGCAAAAGGTAATATCGTACACTACAGCCCACATACCGGCAAGGTGCTGCCTGGCTATATGTTTACCGACACAGGTTTCTGGGACACTTTCCGCGGACTGATGCCATTCATCAACCTTGTATACCCAGAGATGAGCGCACAGATGGAGGAAGGCTTCTACAATTCCTATAAAGAAAGTGGATTCTATCCTGAATGGGCAACACCAGGTCACCGCAACTGCATGGTGGGCAACAACTCTGCATCCGTAGTTGCTGACGCATACGTGAAAGGAAATATCAAGAAGGACACACAGGCTATCTTCGACGCTTTGTGCAAGGATGCCAACTCTGTCCATCCAACAGTAGGCTCATCTGGCCGTACGGCATATAAGGAGTACAACCAGTTAGGATATGTTCCATCCGACGTAGTTGGCCAGAGCACCTCACGCACCTTGGAATATGCCTATGATGACTGGTGCATCTACCAGATGGGTAAGAAACTGGGGCGTCCAGCCAGTGAGACAGATATCTACAAGCAGCGTTGTCAAAACTACAAGAATGTGTTTCATCCAAAATATGGTATGATGAGCGGTCGCGACTCTAAAGGCAACTTCCCAGATGACTTCAAACCAGATGCCTGGTGGGGACCGTTCACCGAAGGAAACAGTTGGCACTGGACGTGGTGCGTGTTCCATGACATCCGCGGTCTCATCACGCTGATGGGCGGCGACCAAGCCTTTGTCGACAAACTCGACGCTGTGTTCAAGGAGCCCCCGACGTTTGGTGGAAATGTCGATACCCGTAAGCAACTCATCCACGAGATGCGCGAGATGCAAGTTGTAAACATGGGACAATATGCCCACGGCAACCAGCCCATCCAGCACATGATTTATCTCTACAACTATGCCGGACAGCCATGGAAGACCCAGTACTGGGTACGCGAGGCCATGCGTCGTCTCTACTACCCCACACCAGACGGATATTGTGGTGACGAGGACAACGGCCAGACCTCAGCGTGGTACATCATGTCGGCTCTCGGATTCTACTCCGTATGTCCTGGCACCGACCAGTACGTACTTGGCGCTCCGCTCTACAAAAAGGCCAAGATACATCTGGCCAACGGTAAGACCGTTGAACTGTCAGCCCCTGCCAACAGCGATGAAAATCGCTACATCGAGTCGCTTAGCATCAACGGCAAGGCATACGGCAAAAACTATGTGACCCACGACCAACTGCTGCGCGGTGCCCGTCTGCAATATCAGATGAGCAGCAAGCCCAATATGCGCCGTGGCACCCAGCCTGCTGCCTACCCATACTCTTTCTCAGACAACAACGAGTAGCAGCCGACGAATATACCTATAATAAACGTGGCTGTGTCAAAAAACAGGAAGTGAGCACTTCTTCATTTTGGCACAGCCACGTTTGTGGAGTACTGCATAAACCCGTAAGGGCACCTTTCACTATCAGTGGTTTCTTTCAGGATTGTTTTTCCAATCCACAAATCAGTTCCAGGTCTATTTATTGCTCTTAATCAAAAAGCATCCAGCACAGACGGTTTGTCGTCTTGCCGGATGCCCATTTCCTGATAACAATCTTATAAACTAACTAATACTTAAACTAACTACTAACTACCAACTACTAACTGCTAACTGTTAACTACTAACTTAAACTACTCTGCTGCAAAATTACGGCACAGTTGCATAAGTCCGTGGCAATATAATCATGTTATCCAAAGATTATGGATGCTCTGAACATAAAGAAAGGTAAATCCTGCACACCGCGTAGTTGTGCTCTAAAGCCTTTCAACTTAGAGTTAAGAGATTCAGCATGAGCATTGGTTGATCTGTTTATGAAGTAATTTAGTACTTCTTCTTCCTTGTACTTGATGGCATCCCTTGCAGCCTTTACTTCACGCAACGTACAAACTGAAACCTTCTGATACCACTCATGCAGTTTAACCTTAGCAGTACCCCGGTCGATAGACTTGTTGCTAAACACGCTTCTTAGGCTACAAATCAAAGTATATGCATCCTTTATCTTTGGGAACATCCTGAAAAGTATCTTTGCACGTGTTTTCTGCCTGTCAGTCCATTTTTCACCACTCACACTCAGCAGATACTTGCTTCTTGTCAGTAGTTCTATGACAGTTTCGCCATTGGCAAGCATGGTTGGTCTGAAGCGTTTGTTCAACCTCTGTGGCTTGCGTCCCCGCTTCTTGCCTTTGTATTTCTTTGGATGTTTCTTGCGGTAGTATTTACGGCTCTTTACCAGCTGTTCAAGTTTCTTTTTGAACATGGCCTTCTCCTTGTTTTGTGCTTTCTGTGCTTCTCGTTTAGCTTTGAGGCGGAATTCCTCCACTGCTTCGATACAACGTTTGACGATATGGAAGCAGTCAATGACTATGGCTGCATTGGGAAAGGCTTCTGTGACGACAGCAAACATGCTGTCAGAGAAGTCCATGGTGACTTCCTCGACCTGCTCTCGCTGTTCCTGCGGTATCTGCATAAGAACATTGATAATGTCTGATGCCTTAGTGCCTTTTACAGCTGCTATTAAGGTGTGACGTTTGCCATGCCCTTCTTTGTTGGTCAAGAATGTCATCAGGTCCTTGTGGAGCATGGTCTCGTCAATGCCCAGCCGTTTGCCTATGTTCTTAGGATGCAGCACCCAGTCCTCTGCATGACTGGCTTGTTCCCAATTACGGAAACCGCTCAGATGATCCTTGTAAGCACGCTCCAGGTTATTGCCATCTACCTTAAAGTATAGCCCCGGCGAGCGGGCCGTTATCGGGTAGGTATCCAAATATTTTTTTTAAGACATCAGCAAACTCCTTAGAGTAGCCGGTGTTGTCAGCAAGCAACGAGTACCTGTCAAGGATTATGTTTCTGCCTTCTGCCGTTAACCATCTGCGACGTCTGACATGAAGAACGACCTTGTGATCACGGATAGGAAAGTCGTTAACCTGACGGCTTTCCGTGAAACCATTGGGCTTAAGGTCGTGCCACTCTTCTTCCCGTGCATCTTTTTCGTCAAGATAGATGTGAAGAAGGACGCGCTCATTACCAGTCTCTTCAATAATGCCAGTGTGGTCTTCGTTAACGGATGTAACGTCGAAGAACTCAAGTATGCCTTTGGGAAGAAGGTAACTTGCCAGAATCTTATAGTCAAATGCTGATTGCTTACTCATGAGTGCAAAGGTAATGCTTCTTATAAACATTTAAGCATTAAACAAGAAAATATAGACCTATATTACAAAAATAAGCCACGGATATTTGCAACTGTGCCTGTGGGGCTCACAGTCTTAACTTGTTTTATAGAAAGATTTTGGATATGTTATATAATTGAAATAAAAATCGTATCTTTGCACTTAGAAAAGAGTTATTTGAAAAGCATGAGAAATATAGTGTAACAAAACAAGTTAGCAATTTCTTATCCATTGCCCATTCTCATGTAAGTTCTTCTTAATGGTTTGATACTCAAAGGATCTTAATCAAACTACATCAAATATACTAAATAGTTCACCTTCTGTTTCGAAATTAATACGTTCATCGGTAGTTGTCAGTTTCGCTTTATAAGGTGTATCAAATAAAATTCCAAAAGAAGTTCCATCTGGACGAACTCCCATTACCCAAGGATGTTACTGATACAAGCGTTTTCCATTATCAACACTATATGCACCTGAATCTGTATTCCACAATTTGATACTTTGTCCGTTTCGCAACAACGGCCCTGTAACCTCACCGCCACCATAAAGACTAGTACCTTGAGGTACGTCCAAATAGGCACTAGCATGTCCTTTTTTCTTTTCCATTATAGGATAAAGCTGCCAATTTGAAGGTAACATACCTTTTTCCTGAGGCTCTGCTTTTAAGGCAAAAGAAGGCATTTGACTCAGATTGAAACCTTTTGGAACAAATTTAGCAATACCATCACCGACTATTACTTCCTTTTCCATTTTCACGTTATGGGCAGATAACCATCCCGTAAAACATAACATTCCTAAAACTCCAACTATCTTTAAATTTACCATATTACTATTGCTTACATCATTATGAATACTCATTTAAATGATAAATTAAATATCATGATTTCATCTAATTATAGGTATTCGTATAACAAACATTTAGGCAATATGAACTATACTGCCTAAACATTCCACTTTAAAGAAAATCATAAAGGTTGTAGGACACACATCGCTTCCATCAACATACATCCTGTTAAATGAGGAGTTAGCCCTACTTTTTCATTATCTGCAGGAGCCTTTCTCCAACGTCCTCCATATAACATGGTGTTGGGATTAATTCCTTGAGTAGCCATTACAGTGGCACAGCGAGTGATATACTCATGAAACTTCTTTCTATCTGAATAATCTACAGAGTGATCATTGATCAGCTTAACAAAATAACGGAAAAAGATTCCATGAAACAATCCTCCATCGCCACTTACAGCATCAGGCAACAAACCTTCATTTTGTGATAATTGTTCTACAACAAAATTGGCAGCCTTTACTGCGTCATCTAAATACTGCTTATCACCTGTTATTTTATAAAGCTCATGGGCAGCTCCTAAAAAGGTTCCAATGTTATAAGTAAATATCCAGTTTCTCTGAATTTCACCCTTTCCATTAATATTATCATAAACAGCTCCTGTTTTACGATCAAATAAGTAGTTTTTCTCCCAAATATAAATTTTGATAGCTTCATTTAAGTAGGCATTTTTAATCTTGCCATCGCTAAATTGAGCCTGATCGTAAAAAGAGTAAAGACGAGCAGCAATTAATGCAGCCGGTCCATTAGAGCAAGCATTCTTTGATTTTGCGACATCCGTCTTCCAAGTAATTCCACCAAACCAGGGAGCTTCATCTTCCGGTCCCCATGTAGGCCAAATCCAATCATCATATACTTGTCTCGCTTTCTCTATATATTTTTTCTCCCCTGTACTTTCAAACATTCTTATTTGTGCTAATACGATCCATTCCATATCATCAACAAAAACATTCCACCAAGGATCTTTGGGATTCATTTTTCCGGCAAAATTATATTTGGGCATACCTTCCCACCACAAAGGAAAAAGTTCTTTATAATACGATTTACCAGTACGCATATACGCGTCCACCAGAACATCCATTGCATGTGCCTGTGGCCAATAGTTATTTGTTGACATATCAGAAAGATCGCTACCATAATTAAAATAATAGCGTTTTTCGTAGCCCTCAAAACTAGCTCCCCAAAAATGTTTGATAAGTGCTTCTGAAGTACCATTAGCCATTTTATTCCAATAAGTTATATCTTTCTGAGCAAATACTCCAAAGACACAACATAACATAAACAGAATCGTTAAAGTTTTTTTCATAACTAGCTTCCTTATAAATTTTAATCAACTGTAATGACAAGTTTCTTTCCCTTTTGCAACTGTCCGTGAGATACAAAATATCCATCAACGACCTCATTATCATAAGTTATCTGACGGATTTTTCTTCCATGTCCTTGCTTCACAATAGTAAAAGGTTTATCCTTTAAATAAAACGTAACCTTATCAAATAATGGAACTGTAACGATATATTCCGGATCTGCAGGAGAGTATGTATAAAGCCCAATGGCATTAAATACATACCATGACGACATTTCACCAGCATCATCCATACCAGCATATGCCAATTTATCCTTACCCATATCATAATAGTGCCCCATCAGAGAATCAAGTACCGCTTGTGATTTTTCCTGCTTCCCGATAAAATAATAAGTGTAAGGAATACTATGTCCTGGCTGATTTCCATGACAATAGTTTCCAATAAATCCAGTCATATTATCAACTTCATACCCATGCCAAGGCTCTGTAAAAAGAGAATCCAATTTATTCTCAACTGCCTTATTATTAGGATAGAGCTTAATCATTCCTTCAGGATCATGGGGAGCAAAGAAAAGCGCATTCCAGGCATTCGCTTCACGGTACATGTACTGATAATAAGGATAATATGGATCAAAATCTGCAATCCAACTTCCATCTTCAATTTTACCACGCCAGAAACCTGTACCCGGATCGAAAAGAGTTTTATAATTATTAGCACGTTTCATCAACACATCATAATTCTCCTTATCACCTAATTCTTTAGCAACCAAAGCTACAGCATAATCATCATAAGCATACTCTACAGTCTTTGTTACAGCACCTTTATATTCATCTTGCGTAGGAACATTTACCGTATCTTTTTCTGCAATCCATCCACGTTTTATATATTCATCCAAATAAGGTCGTCCTCCTTTACCTGGAACCGTAGCATTTTTCAAAATCAGGTTATATGCCCTTTGTAAATCAAAGTCACGTAATCCACGTAACCAGCTTCCCGCAATAAAAGTAGAGGCATGATCTCCATGAAAAAATGTTGGCATATATCCGTTACTCTTTTCTCCTTTATCGATAATTGACTTAATGACATCAATTGTCACCTCAGGTGATAACATTCCCAACAAAGTCAACTTATTACGATAGTCATCCCAAAATGATGGATTGGTATAATAATGAAATCCATTATTTACCACATTCCCTTTAATATCAGTATATTCAAAATTTACATCACTTCGTAAAGCCGGCCATTTAAAAGCATGATACAAGCAAGAATAAAATAAGCTTTTTTCACGTTCCGTTCCCCCTGACACTTGTATTTTAGACAAAAGCTTTTCCCAAACTTCATCTGCTTCACAAGCAACTTGCGCGAAGTCTTTATGAAGCATTTCATGCTCAAAATTCATTTTTGCATTCTCAACACTAACAAATGAAAATCCGATTTTCATTTCCAATGGTTTGCTATCTTTGCTATTGACAAAATTGACCAAAGCGACTTCATGATGCCCGTCTTTCTTCATTACGACGTCATCGATTACATAATTGGTCGTCGCATAAAAAAAGATTTTACCTTCTCCAGCCTGATATCCTGTAAAAACCTTATCCCCTGATTTTTCGATATGCCATTCTGTAACAGTGTTATTTGAACGACGAATATCCACTAATACAGACTTTGCATCTTCTTTACGAAAAGTATACTTATGATAAGCACAACGCAACGTACTTGTAAGTTCAACATTTACATTGTATCTATCCAAATAAACCTGATAATACCCGGGACGTGCAGTCTCTTTCTGATGGCTAAAATGTGAACAGTAATTACTTGGACTAATTTCTCCAACAACAGGCATCATTGGAACGTGCAATAAGTTCCAATGTCCTTTATTAGTATGAGAAAATCCATAAATAACACTATCTTCATACTGATAACCAGCACCACTCCGATATTGAGTTACAGGACTCAACTGCACCATTGCATTAGGTAGCGTTGCTCCAGGAAATGTTTCTGCTCCCCAAGTTCTCGTTGCTTTCTTACGTACATAGCCCAAATCTTCCTTTTCCCATAATGTAGCACTTCCCAATAAAGGATTAACATACTCTGTCAGTTTATTCTGACTCTCACAGCTTGTAAAAAGTATGAGAGATATGATTGATATTAAAAGTTCATTTTTCATTTTATTTTCTATTTTTTCATACCTATTGAAGATTGTACATCTAAATATTCTATTAACCACCTAATGCCAATGCAATGTAAGTGAATACATTCAATTATATTATCAACCCCACTGAAAACTCCTTCTGCCATACTTTATCAACATGACAGTTTTCAAAATCACCATTAATTATAAAACTTTATCAATGGCTTCTTTTATTAATGTTTCCATAACTATATATCCTTCGGCAGTAGGGTGAACACCATCTTTTGTATATTTAGGATTAAGAGCTCCATTTTCTCCATAAACCATTTTTCCGTAATAATCTACATAAGGTATCTTATGTTGATAGGCATATTTTTTGATTCGTGCATTAAGAGAAGCTATTTTCTTTTGCGCATCTTTAATCGCTGGATTCCAGCCAAAAGCAGCAGCCGGCAACGTCGAAGTTAGTATAACCTTTATTTTATGTGCCTCAGCCAGTTCTACCATAGATATTATATTTCCAAAAGTATACTCTTCATTATAAGCACATGTGTTCTCTGCAACATCATTAGTACCCGCATTAATAACGACCAATGACGGAGATAGCTTTATAACATCTTCACGAAAACGCAACAAGAACTGATATGAGGTCTGCCCACTAATACCACGTCCCACATATCCATTATCTGTAAAGAAAGCAGGGTGGGTATTCACCCAACCCTCTGTTATAGAATTCCCCATAAAAACAACTTTTACAGTTTTGTGAGAAATAGTTATATCTTTATTCTCTTGAGCATAACGATTTAAGCCACCAAAATCTCGATCCTGTGCATTTATATGCGTACACGTTAAACTAAAGGAAACAATTCCTATACCTAAATATTTTACCAACAGTTTTATTCTCATAACACTTTATTATATAAAATTTACTCTACAACAGCTGCCCATCCCCCATTACGTACCAATTTAATATTTAATTTATCAGAAGAATTAACCTGATGTTCTTTTTTGCGATAATCCATTGCTTGTCTATCAGCATTAATACCATCCTCAAATGAAGTCATACGGTAAGTTCTAGCTTTATCCAAAAAGTCAAAAGATAAAGTAAATCTACGTGAAGCTTCCTTTCCGTTACAGATTGCACCAATAAACCATTTATCACCCTTTCGTCTGGCTAGTACTACATATTCACCAATCTTAGCATCTAATATTTTCGTTTCATCCCATGTAACAGGTACTTTTGTTATAAAATCTGTACAATCAGGATTGCGATAGTATAGAGTTGGATTATCAGCCAGCATTTGAACCCCACTTTCGAATACGACATAAAGAGCAAGTTGATAAGCACGAGTTCCGATACTAGCTGCATTCGGGCGGTCTGCTCTATAGACTTCAGGTTGCATACTGATCATGGCTCCAGGTGTATAATCCATTGGACCTACAGCATTTCGCATGAAAGGTAAGTACAAACTATTATCTGGATAACATCCCCCCATTTGTTCCATTCCGCGAACACCTTCATAAGACAAAATATTAGGATAACGATACTCCAATCCTGCTGGTTTGAATGAACCATGGAAATCAATCAACAAATGATATTTTGCGGCTTCTTTTGCTACCCGTTCATAATAATTGACCATCCACTGATCACTACGATCCATAAAATCAATCTTAATACCTGCTACTCCCCAATCAGAAAAAGTTTTAAACACATCAAAATGGTTCTCAACAGTAAGCCAAGTAAGCCACAACAAGACTCCAACTCCTTTTTCTTTTCCATAACGGATTATTTCATGTACATTAACTTGAGGATTAGGAGTATAAGGATCACGTGTACTCAAAGCCCATCCTTCATCCATCAATATATAAGGGATATGATACTTAGCTGCGAAATCAATAAAGTATTTATAGGTATCCATATTAAAACCGGATACAAAATTTACATCAGGACCATAAGGAGTAGCTCCATTCCACCATTCCCAACTTACTTGTCCTGGTTTTACCCAACTATAATCTTCCAATTCACAAGGAGAAGACAAGTTATAAACCATTTCATTACTCAAAATATCTTTATCATCGGAAGAAATCATAAAGAAACGCCACGGAAAAGTTCGCTTTCCTTCTGTCTTAGCGATGTAATTAGCTTCTTTAAGAATCTTTACGCTACGATCTCCGTCATCTCCAAACTCCAAAGGGCATTTCGGAAAAACAGCAGTCAATCCATTCTTATCTGTCCCCTTCACAAACATACAAGGATAATCATCTAAATCAGCCTCCGAAATCAATATATTATATCCCTGCGGACTCTCTAATAAAACCGGGAAATAACTCATTTCATCCGACGACTTATAATCCATTGTATTCAAATGAGAATATGGATTTTCATATGAAGTCTTAAATCCTGAAGTCTTAGACAAATGAGCCCAATAATTAGTCGGGAAATGGATAGTAAATTCTTCGTCTAATACCTCAAGCTCATTTTTTCTATCAGTTACAAAACGATAAGCAATTCCATTATCATAAGCTCTAAACTCAACAGAATAATTGCCCTTCATATTCATACGAAGAGTATTACAATAATTCCGGACTAATGCATTTTTTAATGGGATAGGACGCAGTACTTCTTTGTCAATCTTTCCCCTCTTTATATTTTGAAGACTTGGTTTTGCCCCTAAAACATCATCTGATAAAGTCATAGACAATGTACAATCTTTCAATAGTTCGTTAAAAATTCGCCACGCCTAAGCGGCTCTGGCAGTAAATAAAATG
>ENA-OROS01000255-OROS01000255.1-human-gut-metagenome-genome-assembly--contig:-NODE-255-length-38723-cov-10.084540_pt1 | contig 38723 bp, 38 predicted proteins | sample MGYA00242134_ERZ509059 | MGnify/ENA primary metagenome ERZ509059 (study PRJEB26280, sample SAMEA2338753) | human gut metagenome | biome: human gut; feature: human-associated habitat; material: faeces... | reverse complement strand
TTGAAAATGGGTATAAAAAAAGACCGTCAACTTTTCGCATAGTGCGACCAGTCAACGGTCTGTTTTTCGGTATTCGTTATGTTCTAAAATCAGTTCTTTGAAAGATGGCGTTTTTCAATCTCTAATGTTATGAGGGTAGCAGTCATTAGATAGAGGACGGCTATGACACATTCCAAAGTAAGCGAATTGATAGAGCGAGGATAAAAATGTACTAACGCCATTGCCAACAGTCTAATCGGGAAGTATGCGCCTAACCATGCAGAGACTTTATAAAACCGCTTGCGGAATTGTATTGTTCTCTCATTCTGCTCATTTGCCTTTTTTTGATATGCGTATTCAAAGCCTCCAACCATAGCAATAAAAGGAATAAAACTCAAGACACCAAAGAAAATGTTTTGCAGGATAACAACAGACATGAATTGAATTATCAACACCATCACTTCAAGAGTGATCAAAAAAATCATGATCTGGTGGATGCCGTCTGTTTTGACTTCCTTAACTTTCGGCAGGTCATTGTCGCTTTGGTATTCATCATTTAGCAAGTAGTCTGTTGTAACCTGAAACAGCCTACTGAGTTGAAGAATGTTTGTTGCATCTGGCATAGCTGTTCCCATTTCCCAACGGGAAATGGCTTGCCTTGATACGCCCAGCTTATCAGCTAACTCTTCCTGTGACATTCCATTGGACTTTCTCAACCTAACAATCTTATCTGATAATTTCATAATGAAATCCTCCTTTGATTTGGTGATTTCATTATAGCAATGAACGCTTTCAGTCACCACCACTTCAAGTTTACATTTCCGCAACATAACTTTACGCTGTGTTTTTACTTGCTGGCGGCGAACAGCATTTTATGCTGTTTGCGGACGGCAAGTCCACAAGGGATAGCCGCTTTAGCGGCGCAAGGGGGTGTAGCCACCTTGACGGAACGAAGTGACGCAACATTCTCGGTCAAGCAGTTTTCTTCTGCTGACGGAGAATGAAGCTCCGCAGGACGCACGATACTCCCGATAGGAGAGTATAGAAGTGCGCCCTTAGAGTTCTAAGGGTATTTTTAGATAATTGGGAATGTTTCTTTGTCAAACTGCGTAACATTGAACACGATACGCCACTCGACATCATCACCAACCGGTTCAAAGTGCAGAGCAGAACAAGCAGCATGAAGTTTTTCTTGTGAATTTGTTCCATATATAACTGCTGTCGGACCATCTGCACCACCAATAACACCAACAACAAAACAGGAACTACTGCCAACTGGACGGAACGAATGATCGTCTGGTGTAACTTCTATCGGTCTATCGCCTTCATCACAGTCAAAAACCGAAATGTTCTCCATCGGTTCAGGGGTAAGTGTATAACTCATGGCAATATAATGTGTCGGATAAATCCAGCGATCAGAACCAAAACTATTTTGAGGAACTGTCTGCTGTTCTATTTCCTGCACGGTCAGTGTATGGGTTATTCCGCTAACAGGATGGGAAAACATAAATGAATCTCCGGGTGCGTGAACTTTGAAATGTGAGCCTGGAACTTGTCCTGGTTGCTGCTCCATTGTAAGAAAAAGTTTATTGATTTCAGGGTGATGCTTGGTTCCCCAAGGAAATACGTCTCTGCATATGACCCAGCCATAAGTACTATCCAGCCCATAATGGTCGATTGCCCATTTTGCTTCCAACTCATTGATAACGCCATCTGGCAGACAAGGATTAAAGCTCACAGCGCAGCCATGGGTTGTCTGTAATATTTTCTCGTTTAACTTCAAGCAAGGTTTGAAGTTAAAACAAAGTGGGTTTTCCCATTCCATCTGCATTTGTTGCTCACGGGTAAAATTTTCACATGAGTCATTTTCCCAGTCCAGATTCCATTTTTTCATGAAGTCACGGATGCTTTCTGAATCAACTCGCATACAAAAATCAACGACAAGTCCTTTGCTACATGAATAAGCTGCCGGAATTACCCAATGATATCCAGCCCAATCGAATTGTTTATCCAGCTTGATCTCTTTTCCGGCACGGTCTTTACCTCGATGTCCCCAGAAATCTCCATCAAAGTAGACCTTCCATTCAGGGGCAACCAATTCTGCCTCTGAAGTCATATCATTATCGTAATAATCTTCTGTGTATTTAATCTGACTGTAATCAAAGGAAGATTGCAGGTTTTTGATATATGTCCACGGTTGTTCCATAGGCAACAAATTCATCTTCTCTGAAATTTCCGATAAAGTTTGCTGTTGTTCCTGGGTTGTAGGGTTTTCATTGAGAAAGGCTTCAAACTGTGCTTCGTTCCACATCCACGCTTGTTCCACTGCCGCCACATCACCACAAGCCAGTATAAGCCGCAGAAAGTCGGTAAAATTTTCAGCTACTGGATGAACATAATCAGGAGAAGTATTCATGGGGCTGACAGAGAAAACCATCTCTCCAAATCCACGAATGAAACAGAAGTGGATACCATCTATCCCTGCCCATCCAAAAACCGATGCCCCTTTTGGGGTACAAAAATAATTTGTATTATCCTCACGGAGTTCAACTCCCACAGGACTTAAATCGACACCCCGCTGTAAAAATTTTTTCAAAATTCTATTCATTAAGCATCCCCCCATAAAATTAGTGCTATCACGCTCTTTATTGTAGTAAATTTTATCACAAGAGTGTGAATAAATCTACTGGCGAATGCTGAAACCGCCCGAACAGTTTCTTTCTGCTCAGGCGGCTTTCTTCATCTATTTTTCTTTCTTCTGCTGCACTTGTTCATGGGCTTCCTGCTGAACATCAGCCCAGCGGAAAAGCCATACTTGAAGTGACTTTCACTTTCTTCACATTGGGCGATTGCTGTCTGCGCCCGGAGTTCCTGCACCAGCTCATAGTCCTCTTTGCTGAGCCGCTGGGACAACTGCTCCATGAGCTTTTCACAGGCTATGACTGCCTTTCGGTATTCCGGTGATGTAGGTACAACTGTCTCGCAGGGATAAAACTCCCCATTATACATGGCTTCCAAAATCATAGCTTTACCTCTCTCAACAGTAGATTAGTTCCGTCTTGATGATTTCCTCTGCCCGGCAGCGGATGGAGTTCATTGACTGCACCCATAACATCTGATTTTCCGCTTTCATGGCTTCGGTCACGCCCTCGGCTTTCATCATCTGCCGGATAATCAAGTCCAGCCTGTCTGCCGCCTGCTCGTTCAGATCGGCAACGACGGTGTGGAGCCTGCCGGACAAAATTAGCTCGTTGTAAAGCATGGGACGGTGCAATTTCAGATAGGACTGGTGCAAGCGTCCCCAATGCCCAATAGGTCGGCGTTCCTCCGGCAGCTTCAAGTCCGGCACATAGTAGTCGCCCACCAACACATAGTCCATACCGTTCTCATGGATTCTCGGTTTCAACTCTTTCATAAAATCACGCTCCCTTTCTCGGTCCCAGCTGCGGCAAACTGCTCACCGGGATAAATACCCCTCTGGCAATACCGGGATATTTCGTTCGGCAATATGTTCTTTGATCCGGATACCGGCGATGTGCTGATCTGTGATAATGACAATGTATCTGCCAATGGAATCGACAACAGCTCCGTATATGGCACACCGCGCTTCATGGCCCCGGAAATCGTCATGGGACAGGCAAAGCCGTCCCGAAACACAGACCTCTATTCGCTGGCGGTGCTGCTGTTTTATATGTTTATGATGGGGCATCCTCTGGAGGGCAAGCTCGAAGCTGAGATCAAGTGCATGGACATTCACGCCATGAACAAACTATACGGCAAGAACCCGATTTTCATCTATGATCCGAATGACAAGAGCAATCGCCCCGTCAAGGGATATCAGGACAATGTCATCATCTATTGGGAACTGTATCCGCAGGTCATCCGCGATCTTTTTATAAAGTCCTTTACAGTTGGTTTGACCGCGCCAAATAAACGCGTAACCGAAAAAGAGTGGCTTGAGGCATTTGCCAATCTGCTCTCCGGCATTGTTCTTTGTCCGAAGTGCGGCGCGGAGGTATTCTTTGATGCACAAAAACACGATAACGGCATAGCGCAGACCTGCTGGAACTGTAAGAGTACGGTTCCCATGCCGGCGACGCTGATCGTCGGGAAGAGTCGCGTCCTGCTTCAAAAAGATGCCAAGCTCTATGCGCATCATATCTACGGTAATTTCGACATGAACACCGTTGTCGGCTCTGTTGTCCAGAATCCGAAGAATCCAAATCTCTGGGGCATTCGCAATGAAAGTACGGAGAACTGGACGTATATCAAACCGGATGGAATGCAGATTCCCGTTGCAATCGGCAAGAGCGCAGCCATCGCAAAAGATGTCCGCATTGACTTCGGTCAGATGACCGGAGAATTCAAATAAACACAGGATGCTACATAGGAGGAAATTAAAATGGCAGAAGCATTGAAACGTCCAGGCGGTGAATTGGCAAGCAGACCGCTTCATTTCTTTTGGGTGGTCGACTGTTCTGGCTCCATGTACGGCGAAAAAATTGGTACTGTGAATCACGCAATTCAGTCTACCATCCCGGAGATGGTAGATGCTGCAAAGGATAATCCCAATGCGCAGCTCCTTGTGAGAACGCTGAAGTTCTCCACCGGGGCGACTTGGGTGACGCCGGACCCGGTGAACATTGAAGACTTTGCATGGGATGATCTGGATGCCGGTGGCGTCACCGATCTTGGAAAGGCTTTTGAGCTGCTGGCAGCGCAGCTTACCATTCCACCAATGACGGATCGCGCACTTCCCCCCGTCATCGTGCTGCTCTCGGACGGACAGCCGACAGATGACTATAAGAAATCTCTGGATAAGTTGCTGCACTTGCCCTGGGGAAAGAAAGCTGTTCGTATCGCGATCTCTATCGGTCAGGATGCGGATGACGATGTGCTCCAGCAGTTTACTGGCAACCGCGAGCTTGTCTTGCAGGCGAACAATCCGCAGGCACTCGTTAAGATGATCAAGTGGGCATCTACCGCAGCCTCGCTGGTTTCTGCTCCGGCAAGCAGACCGAAAGAAATGGATGTCGTTCCTGCTGGGAACAACACGCCCAGCGCAACAAATGCGCCTCTGGTGCTGGATATGAACAACATTCCCGATCCGGGTTCGATTGGAGCAAATGATGTATGGTGATCGGAGCTTTCTCCGGGAGAGGATGATTGCATCATGAAACGAATGGTATTCGGAGAAAGTGTGCAGGGTGCCTCCCACAAGCGGGTAGATAAAGAGTGCCAGGACAGCTTTAAGAAACTCGAATATGATGACGGGACGGTTATCATGGCAATTGCGGACGGACATGGCAGCAAGGCTTGCCCGTACAGTAAGTCCGGGTCCAGCATTGCAGTCAATGTTTTCTGCAAGGTCATGGATGAGTTTCATGCAAGTTACGCAGAAAATCTAGAAATGCTTTTAACCTACTTGAACCGTGAAGGCGATACGAAGGTCGCGCAGGCTGTTGATGCAGAATGGAAGCGGCGCGTTCTGAAAGTACACACGAACCAAAAACGAGAAGTTCTGCTTACCGAAGACGGAGAAAAAAACAAAGCGGAAATCTACAAGCAATATGGTTCAACACTCGTTGGATTGATGATTACGCCAATCTTTGTTTTCGCGTTCCAGCTCGGTGATGGTGATATCAGCTATGTCGATCAGAATGGGCTTGACCATCTTCTGGAGGATGAAAAAATCCTCGGTGTAGAGACACACTCGCTCAGCAAAATCGATTCATGGAAAAAAGTTGTATCTGCCGTTCGACGCCGAGATGAAGCCGACGGGCTGCCGTATATGCTGATGCTTTCTACAGATGGCTTTGCGAACAGCTACAAGAACGCAGACGAGTTTCAGAAAACCTGTGTAGACTATTTCGCCATGATCCAGCAGTACGGCGCAGATGCTGTGGCAGCAAATTTGAAGAGTTGGCTCTCCGAAACGAGTGCTATGGGCTGCGGCGACGATATTACCGTCCTGATCGCAAATTTCTCCGATGACGCTACGACGGAAAGCGAGGCTGCTGCCAATGAGTGATTTCAACGAAGCCGTTGTGCTGATTGCAAAATGTGGCGAAAGCCATAAAACATATGGTATGCGGCTGGAAAAAACGGGACATGACCGATGGCTCACAACGTGGGCTTTCCCTATTAAGGAGTCGTCTGCTAAGCGCGAGGGATACGATAAAGTTCAGGTCAAGGGAGATATTTCATTTGCAGATGACTATCCCGGATGTCCTTATTGCGGTGGCCGCGGGCTGACGCTTTGTTCCTGCGGTCATTTGAGCTGTACTATTTTGAGAAACGACATCTTCACATGTGAATGGTGCGGAACGCAAGGGCAAATCGGAGACTATTCCGGGGAAACGATCACTGCCGGAACAGACTATTGATCTGCTTTTTCTGAGTTTAATCGGAGAAGCAATGAGAGGGCCGGACTCAAACAGCGCATAACACAGGTTTTCTTTGCGGTGCGTTCATGTTTTTTTACAACTATTTCATTTTCCCGCTATCCCTAGTTTTGCACCCTTCAAATCATTAAATCGAGGCTGCCTCAGACGATGCTGAATCGTTTTGAGGCAGCCTTTTTAGCTTATAGTGAGATTTTCAAATTTGATATTGCCAATTATTTACATTCTCTGTTCGTCTTCTTTTGCAAAGAACTCAGACCATGAGATACCTAAGCCGCGGCAAATTTGTTCAAGCGTTTCTACAGATAATTGTCCTTTCCGCCTTGCTGTATTTTTAATTGTAGACTGAGGCAGATTACAGAGCTCGGCCAGCTTGCTGAGTGTGAGGTTTCGCTCATTTGCAAGTTCTCTCACACGCTGAATTGTATCCATTCACAATCCCAACCTTTCGTGTATTGTACCTCCTATTCTACAACAAACACTGTCCGTTAATTGGTACAATTAAAGCACTCTTCCAACAATCTCGAATTGATTTTCCGGGCGGACAATCTTGTCTGCATAGTTTCGATTGTAGGAGATCAAAACAGGCTGCATATGAATAACGCCATAGCTATCTGTATAAGCGTCAACGGAGTCATTCTCCGGCTGCTGTTCTCCATAGCGTTTTATATATCCCTCACCATCATAGACAAAGATGCCAACTTGTCCAACAGAGAGTGTCTCACACTTTTGTACCCAGACAATCTGCCCATCGTGGTAAACCGGTTCCATGCTGTCTCCAGAAACTCTCACCCCAAAATCTGCGTCCGGAGGGACTGCATTTTCAGGGAAGCTGACCATCTCATAGTTTCCTTCATCCAGAAAGGCTCCTGTGCCGGCGGATACGCACAGGTTGCTGACTGCCTTACTAATGTATCGAATCTGATTGTCATCTTTTGACTGAGGTCTATACCTTCCGGAGGCAATCAGGTCATCCCGATAAGATCGCATTTTTGCCATTCCGATTTCATTAAGTTCCGAAACATAAGAACCTGTAAAGTAGGAAATACCCTCTTCAATATGCAGTGCGTGGCAAATTGCAACAAGCTGATAGGCACTCGGGACGGTCAATCCGTTTGTCCATTTACCCAGAGCAGAGTGCGTAACATCCACACCGTAATTTTTCAGCACTTCGCAAAACGCCTTTTTACTATATCCACAATCGCGGACAGCTTTGGCAAGCTGCTGTCCGATTACATTTCTCTTTTTTTCTGTCTCTGCATTATACGGAGAAGCAGCCGTTCTAAATGGAACGACTTTTGTGTCTTCGCGGTTCATAAAAGCACCCTTTCCTTTCGTATGTTCTGATTATACACGATGAAACACTCTCACGTCAAGGATAATAGCGAATAAAGTCGCAACTGCGACCTTGACATAGCGCAATTCGCTATTATATGATAATGGCACAAACGGAGCAGAGGGAGATACGCACGCCAATCATGGAAAGTATGTGGAACGACCACATGTCCCCCTTTTTATTTTGATAGAATTATGGATAGGCTTCAGCAAATACGACTTAACAAAAACGCAAAGTAGAATTATGCCAGGAGTATCCAAGCTGGCGGCTTTGTTAAAACGGCTTTTGCGAGAAGTCAACTATACTGCCTAGGATTTCGAGAACGAATCAACAATTTCTGAAATGCTTTTTTCCTTTTCGTGCTGAAGGACTATGTAGCAATTATACAGTAGTGCGCGGTATTCTTCGGATAAAAAGAGCAGTTCTGTTGACTCGATTTTCAACGGACGAATATCTAATCTTTGAATAATCGCCTGCTTTTCCTGAAGACAGATTTTTCTGCAATCAGCGGCACTGATATTGCAAAGATCCAGTTGCACATAATCTTGATCTTGCCGTAGTTGAGAGTCTGCATTTTCCAACTTAATCTCCAACCAACGAGCTTGGCGTTTTACTAGCTGCCTGATTTGCTCTTGGCCAGCAGGGTTGAACGATGCGTCCGTTTGCAACTCATGCAGCGATGCCAGAGGACCTCGGAGTGCGCCCCAACACACTCTAACACATGTCATTACCAAAAATGCGTCATGGACTTTTACAAAAAGTTGTTCGTAGACATTTCGGAGCAGTCCATCCAAGAAAATGCCGACTGCAGATCCGTATTGAATCTGCGTACAATAATACGGGATAAATTGGCCCCGTGATAAGTCGTCAAACATTTCGTCAATCCGCTTTTGAATCTTTTTAGCAGCATACTCTCGTACAGATTCTATCGATTTCACCTCTAAAAAATTCCAATAAAACCGATATGCTTCACGAAGGCTGTCCCCTTTCCTCGTTATTGTTAGATCGAGTTGATTCAAAAGCCATGTTTTATAATATGGCAATGCTGACTCGTCATATTTGCGTTGATTTTTAACTGCACCCGGGCAGTCAAGGTAATGCTTGAGCATCTTGTCATTATCTGAACATTTTTCATCATGAATTTGAATTCGACAATCAAATTCATGCTTTGAATGGCGGCGAATCCCCTCGCTATATACCGCTTTTCGTTTTGATAGCAAATCTGAACGGAGATTGCTCAAGTCCGTGCTGTTTGGAGCTGGTTCGGCATTTTGGGTTGAATCCATTGGCCATGCTTCTATGCGGTCTTGTATAGATCGGCGAATCTCATTTGCAAGCGGCAAAGCGGTACACAGGATATCAATAGCCTGATCTGCCGACATAGTTTTGATATCATTCGTTGTTCTTTCAAAGTTTTCTGTCAGACGGCTTTGAAACCCTCGCAGCAAACGACAGGATATCTGCGGCGTATTAAGATAAATATAATCAACATAGTCTAACGGTTCTGATGTCAGCAGTTTTTGCTTAAGTTTTTCTGTTAGCTTGTCAAAAGTACGCTGTTCCAATACTCCACGGGTTTCATGCTGCCGCGCATTTGGGGAAAGTTCATCCTGCGCAATAATAATTGCGCGATAGAGATCTTCAACTTCAGGATAAATTTTCATCCACTTTGATCCAGAATCTTCTGGCTTGGAGTCTTCTGACTTAGTGAGTTCATAAAGAAGTCCAAAACGAATTGGGTCGCACTCGTCCGTGAGGTGATCTTTACTCGGAGAATCGGTAATTACTCCCAGCGCATAACAAATTGTCGCCATAGCGGTTGTACGATCATGTTTTTTCGGCAGCTCATTTACAAACTGTGAGCCAGATTTATCAAATGGAAGTTCTCTTTCATAAGTTATTGGGTAACCAGAGTAATTGTTCGATTTATTTTCCATAGTTTCTCAGCACCTTTCCTATTTCAGTATATCATAGAAACCCGCAACGGGAAAGATATGCCGAAAATGCCACATGTCATATTCCTGCCATTTGGCAGCTTGCTAATAAATTATAAATGACACAAGGAACGCCTGCCAGATACGGCAGGCGTTCTGATTTTGGAATATACGGTCAACAAATGGCAGAAAATCCGTGTTAATGTTTAACAAGGAACGAACACAATAGTAGGACTCAGAGGAAGCGTCATACCAAACGCTTCCTCTAGCGAAAGTGTACAGTATCCACAATAAAGCAAAAAAGAGGTTCACAATATATGAAAATGAAAGAAAGTAAAACAACTATGATATCTATAAAATATACACAGCAGGATAAAGAATATTTGCTTGCTGAGGCTCAAAAGGCAGGATGCTCTTTGAGCGAGTACATTCGCGAAAAATCCTTACAAGGCGATGCAATTCTGCTCAAAAAGCACGATCAGATTTTTTACCGTCAATTGTGCAGACATAACATGATTTTGAAGGATGCAGGACTTTCTGCGGAGCAGCAAGCGTCCTTTGAAGCATGGGAGGTAGCAACATGGCAGTCCTTAAAATAAAGTCCGTTCCGCAGAAATATACAGACGAGCTTGCTTACCAGCAGCTTTTGGATTACATTATGCGGTCAGATAAAACACCGGATCACTATATCGGCGGATTCGCAGTGCATCCACAATATGCAGCGGAGGAAATGCAGTTGGTTTCTCAGGCATATCATCAGGATCGTGGAGTTCGTCTCCGTCACTGGATCATCAGCTTTGAAAAGCATGAGCTTGCAGACGCTTGGCACGCAAATCAGTTTGCGCAGATGGCGTGCAGATTTTATGCAGATACATATCAAATCGTCTATTCCGTCCATGAAGATGCCAAGCATTTGCATGTTCATTTTGTAATGAATATGATTTCCTATCAAAATGGAAAGCGATACTCCGGACAGAAGAAAGATTTTTACGACTATCTGAAATATCTTCAAGAAATCGCAGATTTGTTTGGCACATATATCATTCGCGTCAAGGACGATTTATCCAGCCAGAATACTTCACCTTTTGGTGCAAACGGCAGGCTGCGGCCTTTGGGCAAAAGATAGGCATGTGTTCTCCCGTGAAGGTGGAGATGCTCACACTGACCGTCTGTAATCAGCAGAATCGGCGCATCCTTTGGGAAATCTTCTGCGCGCTCCAGCAGGTCGATTCCCGGCTGCAGCTGCGTACCTCCCCGCCCCTGCACATGGACGGCTTCTGCGAGACTGTCCGGACGCACGACGCCCTGATCGTAGGCTGCTGCATCGCAGAATACCAGACGAACAGCGTGAACATTCCGCGCTGCACTGTAGCTGGCGATCGCGCCCAAGGCTGCGGCAAGGAGCGAACGCGGCATAGAACCGGAGGTATCCAGCACAACGCCGAACGTTTTTTCTTCCTGCGGCTCCAGCGGATGCAGCCACGCCGGTCTTGGAATATCCGGCGCCGCACTCTGCCTGCGGCCTATTCTGGAATAGGAGCGGTGCAGCTGCTCTGTCGGAAAATGCTGCACGAACCATGTGCCGAGCCTGACATCCCAGGCAATCGGTGGAACAGAAAGCGCATGAATTTCTTCAATCAGTCCGGCTGGCAGGAATCCACGGCTGCTGCTTTCGTGATATTGAAGCCCACGCTGCAATGCGCGCCGGTAAAAGTCGTCCATTTGCGCTGCATTCTGCGCGGTGCCGTCCTGCCCATAAACAAGGTCGCCGGAGCGCAGCTTTTCATAGCGGCGCAGTTCCGGCAGCAAGCGGTCATAGACGGCTTCTGCGGACAGACCATGAAACTGCGCATCATACAATGCGCCATTTGGCATACAGCCGACGTGCATTTCCAGCAGCCAATCATTTATCACAAAATCACAGGCAATATTCCAGAGCAGCGGGTGTCTCCCGTTCAGCCGCTCTGCGTGCTGCAGCGCGGCATGCAGAAATTCATGTGCTAGAACAAAGCGCCATTCCTCTGTGCGCAGTCCGGCATACGGATTGATATAGATTTCTGCCATATGGCAGGATACCGCCGCAATGCTGACACCGAGCCGTGAAACGGCAGCGCTGTCGGCGATCAGGCGGAACCGTGCTGCAACAGCCCCCAGCAGCGGATAGCAGGAAAGAAACCACGACCTTGCCAGCTCTGCCGGGCGGCACGTGCACGGCCGTGCCGTTTGTCCATCTGCGCAGTCGCGCAGTGTCTGCCGGATCGACCATTGCAGATCCTCGGCAAAAAGCCGGGCCCAATCCTGACCGGATGGCCGCCAATCGAAGATCATGCCGGTTCTGCCATCTGTCATTGTGGCAAATCGCGGAATCTTGGCAGTCGGATGCTCCAGCAGCCAATGATAGAACGCGGTTTCCTCTTTCACGTTTGCGGGCGGCGCTTCGGCAAACTCTGCAGGTGGTCTCCCGATCCGGAGATCCAGCAGCATTTTTGCCGCAATGCAGTCGCAGGCATGCTCCCACACGGCGTCTGTTTTCCGGTCCTCGCGGATATGGCCGAGCGCCAGATGCAGACAGCAGTGAGACAGAATATACACCCATTCCGGGCAGGAGGCTTCCCGCTCCGTGTTTACATACAGCCAGCCGGAGGACGTGATAAACGCCCAGTCTGTCTTACGCATGGGCTTTGTGTGACGGGTCTGACAGCGGACCTCCGACCAGACACCGGCAATTCCCGGAATCTGCTCCATCTGATCCATTGCTTCCAAAAGCGTGCTTGACGGTTTTCTCATGCGCCGTTCCTCCGCTTCGTCAGCGCTGGAATTTCCCGCACAAGCTCCACAAGGAACCAATTTGGCAGGGCCTGCTCCTCCTCACCGGAGACAACCATCTGTGCAATTTCCGGTGAAATTGCGGTGAGTTCTACCAGCAGCTGCTTCGCCCGATAAGAAAGCGTCTGGGTCTCCGGCGAAAGCTGCCCTTTCTGCGACGGGAGCTCCTTGTGCAGCCGTGCGCGTAAGCTCTGTGCCAAAAAATAGAGAACATCCCTGTCCTCCGGCGCATCCGGCCATCGCTGTGCGCCGGACAGGATCTTGCTGAGCATGTATTTTGTTCGGATTTGCTTGCAGAACGCAAGAAACTGTGTCGTGTGGGCAGAAGAAATCGTACCATATGCAAGAACGGACAACTGCTGCTCTGAAACAGAAGCGCCGCAGCCATACAGTGCGTCGCTCAGCATGTGCCAGCTGCGCGGAGACGAAAACGGCTCCTCCGTTTTCGGCGGCTGGCTCCATAGATGGTCCGGCCTTGCACAGAGATAGTCATAAACATACGGATGAATTCCATTTTCCGTCGCCCATTCCAGCCAGACGCGGCTGCTTGGGCGCAGCTCGACGTGTACCATCCGGTTTATCAGCGCAGACGGCAGCTGCCGCGTGATTGCGTTGTCCTGCATACGGTTTCCTGCGCCGATGACGATTGAGCCGTCCGGCAAATGATATTCTCCGATTCTGCGCTCCAAAATCAGTGAATAGAACGCCTTCTGCACCTCCAGGGAGCAGGCATTCAGTTCATCCAGGAACAGGCAGAACGGTTCCTTCTGCACCAGACAGCGGGGCGGGCAGAAGACACTTGTGCCGTTCACGATCTGCGGCACTCCGATCAGATCCTCCGGGGCAAGCTGGCTTCCCGTCAGGCAGACGCAGGGCAGACCCAGTTCTGCGGCAAACTGCTCCACAATTGCGGACTTCCCGATTCCGGGCGCACCCCAGATAAAAACGGGCCGGACAAGCCCAATCTGCAAAAGAAGCTCCTTGAGCTGATTCTGGTCGATTGAAACCGATAGCTCCATGTGTATCACATCCTTTTCCTTATCATAGTCTCTGTGCTGGACAACATTTGTCCAGCTCTGAAATTTATCGTAATTTTGCTTGTAAAATACGCATAATTTTGCTATACTGCAAGCAAGGAGGGATGCAGTATGCCAAATATTCGTCCGATTTCTGATCTGCGCAACAGCGCGAATGAAATTTCTGATTTTTGCAAGCAGACCCGCGAGCCGGTCTTTATCACAAGAAACGGCACCGGCGATATGGTCGTGCAGAGCATGGCGGAGTATGAGCGGCAGCAGGCGCTGATCGATCTGTATTCCAAGCTCTCTGTCGCGGAAGCCGAAATTGCAGATGGCGCGGAAGGCGAAGACTTTCTGCGGGTCGCCGGAGAGCTGCGGGGGCTGGTGCATGGACGTTTATAAGGTCAAGATCTATCCGGCAGCCAAGCGCGACCTGCAGCAGATCGTTGATTATCTCAACACGCTTTCCGCGCAGGCCGCGCTGCGGTATTATGACCTGCTGGTCGAACAGATCAGCAGCCTGTCCCACATGCCGTTCCGCTGCCCAAGACCGCGCGACGCGGCGTTGGCCGCCAAGGGGTATCGCTATTTGCTTGTAGAGAAATATCTGGTGTTCTATGTTGTCGTCGGCGATACCGTACAGATCCGCCGCATTTTGTACGCCAGAAGAAACTATCAAAGCGTCCTGGCAGATCCAATGTCATAAAGTTACCGCAGGGACATACCGGCATGCCCCTGCGGTTTTGTTATTTCTCTGCGTCATAAGAACCAAGCAGCTCCAAAGCCAGCAGCGCTCCCTTCAGGAGCGCGGACAGCGCGTTGGCGATGGCAGCAAGGTTTATCATTTTCCGGCAAGCTGACAGCCGCTGAGCAGCATCACAGCAGCTGTAATCAAGAATCCGAGCACATACCAAACCATACATCTTCCCTCCCTTCTGTGCAATAGAAATACTCCTCAATCTCCTCCGGCAGCATTCCGCCGCGAAGCAGTGTGTCCACGTCCTTCGCCGAGAATCCGAATGCCGGGGCCATCCGGCGAAGCTCCTCGGCGTAGCCGGTATTGTCCTGCACATCCGGCCAGCAGGAGCCGTAATACGGGGACTGGCAGAGCTGGAATTGATAGAGCTTTTTCAAAGAAAAAGTTTCGCTCTCCCGGCTTCCATCCGGAGACAGTCGAAGGATTTCCCCTTCTTCAACCGGAATATTCTGCATACTTCCGGAAAGCAGCTTCCGGATCTTGAACACAGCCGCATCCAGAACCGCCTGCGTGGAGGCGTAGAGATACAGCCCCTGTTCCGGCCAATGGTACAGGCAAAACGGATTGTTCCCGCGCACGATATAAAGTCGCCCGTCGCCATCCAGAACCGTATAGGTGAAGGAACCGGCTAATTGCTCCGAAGCAGTGCGAAGCGTCTGAAAGCCGATGCTGCCCGCCTGCTCCAAAAGCTGCACAATGATAAAGCTGTCCGTTTCGATTTTGGAAACGGGCAGCTTTTCCTGTCTGCGCAAAAGTCCGTCATTCGTAAGGACGCCGTTATGCGCCAGCGCGAACGGCTGGCCTGCCTTTCCGGAGAAAGGATGATTATTATAATTCCGGTATTCCGATCCCTGCGTTGTCATGCGGGTATGCCCCATCACGGCGGCTGCCTGTTCCGGGATGCGGAACCGCATCCAATGCGCCGGGAGAGGCCGTTTGTAGACGCTCAGATGGCCGTTCATGCAATACGCGATCCCGGTTGCATCGATCCCGCGCACCTCGCTGGCAGCGGCCAGAGCCGCAATCATCCTGTTCTTCTGCTTTGAGGAAAGCGTTCCGCCGTAATCATAAAATCCAAACAGGCAGCACATTACAGCTCCACCTCACTTTCTACCGGCTCGTTGAGATACAGCCGCCGCTCTTTCAGATACTGGATCAGCTCCGGTTCAGTGATACCCGCCGTGAAATCCGACCATGACATGGCGTGAAGCTCCGAATCCGTAAGATAAATCGCGACATCACAGAGGCGGTTCACCAACTGCAAGGTCGCGATAAATGTATTGTATTTGAGCGTTCCGCGGAAAATCCGGATCTCCACGGTTTCCGTATTCGTCAGGTTCACGCAGGTATAGCGGCCATAGTGATAGCTCTTGGCGTGATCCATCATTTCCTTCGGCGTGTCCTTGTAGCCGTATCTCGCCGCCCAGCGCTCCAACTGGCGGTTTGTCCGGCGGCTGAATTTCAGCAGCTCGTTCCAATGCTTTTCCACGAAGAACAGCAGGCGGGCAATCGCGGCCTCCTGTGCCTGCTCGGTTCGGCCAAAGGCGTCCCGGCTGATATGGACGTGCAGGCCGCAGGTGGTGGCCTGATGGGAGCGGTAGCCCATCGAAACTGCCGCGTTCATCATCTGCGCCCACGGGAAGCTGTGCATATGGCTGTCCAGCATGGCCGGGTGGCTGACGATCTCGAAGCCCTCATCCAGACTGCCATCATGCTTGCAGTACACGCGCGGTTCGTCGTGATTGCCGATGGCAAGAATTTTGTCCGCGTTGCTGTCGTATTCCCCAGCTCCGTCGATTTCCAGCTCCACGCCGAAATAGCGCGGTCCCACGCCGTAGAAAATCGGCAGCGGCTTGTAATCATAGCTGTGGATACCACCCCGCCGAAGCTGCTGGTAGCAGCTCTCACAATACGGATAATCTTCATCGCCGTTGTTCAGATAACAGGCATCATCATACAGAAGCAGCCGTCCGCAGCGCTCGCAGGTCGTGTAAGAGCTGTCATAGCACCGCTGGCAGAGCGGGTGATCGTCAGACCCGGCATTGGAATCATTCCAGAGCCGGGTTCCGCAGTCGGCACAGACAATGGTTTCTTCGTCAAGGCAGTGTTCACAGAAGTAATCTCCCGCAAACAGTGTCAGCGCATCCTCCGGAAATTTTCGTCCGCAGATGCTGCATCCATGGTAGTCTCGCATAGTCGTTTTTCCTCCAGATAAAAAGATAACCGCCGGACGCACTGCATCCGGCGGCTTCACAACGATAATATGTGGTTGAAATCAGCGATTTTTACGCAGTTTTTCGGAGAAATAAGGGAACATCATGGTAAAAAACAAAGAAGGAGTTTTTATCATGAACGATTATGATAGACAAGATTTGATCAAGCAGCGGGCCGGTTTGGAGCCGCCCGCCCACGAAGGAGATTACTGGAGCGATGAAGACCGTGCGCGGTTGAAATGCCTGTTCGACATGGGTTTTGGTATCAGCGAAATTGCGCTGGAGCTCCGGCGCGGAGAGCCTGCTATCTGTCAACAGATAGCGCATATGGACCTGTTTGAGCGTAAGCGCCGTCGGCACAGGGTACGCCCCGCGTTTCCAAGCGGCTGCCTGTGCAAAGAATGCACGGCAGACCCGGAGGACTGCACCATCCGCCGGCTGCAGAAAGCAGCAAAGGAGGCCGTGTAATGTTTGAAGATTACCCGGATATCCTTTCACCGGAGGAGGCCGCAGAAGCCCTCAGGATCGGTGAGAATGCGATTTATGAACTGCTGAACGAAGGAAAATTAAAGGCCTATAAAAACGGAAGAACATGGCGTGTACCGAAAGAAGCAGTAAAGGAATATGCGATTGCACTTTCAAAAATAACACAACCGTGTTCGTAATCTAAGAGATATGCCCGCTCCGATTGAAGCACCCCATCAGGCGGAGCGGGCTTAAATTTCCTTTTGTGAGAAGCACTATCATCGGCTTAGCCAGAGAACCCCATATTGTGGAAATTTTATGGTAAAATCACATAAAAATGTCGTACATAGACACAGACTGTCTATGTGCTTTGCTATATTGTTCTTACAATCCAGAATCATCAAAAATCAGGAAGCGGTATGCCGGAACATCCAGTGCCTGCGCGATAGCAAACAGGGTGTCGAGCGAGACGGCCTTTTTGATATTCGGCGCCTCCACATGGCCGACGAAGGCCGGGGAGCGGTCGATGCGCTCGGCCAGCTCCTCCTGCGTCAGACCGCGCAGTTTCCGGTAGTATGCAATTTTCAGACCAAGCTGTAAGTATTCCTGTTCAAACTCCTGCCGCATGGGTTTCACCTCGATACTATGTTACCCAACAGCGACAAGGATTGACATGATTTACAAGATATAATATACTATTTATCAGATAGTAAATTGTGCTTTTAAGCGCATAGAAAGGAACCGAGATGGAAGAATTCAGCGAACTCAAATCTGCACGGCTGCTTTCGATCTATGCCAGACTCCTGAATGGGCGGGTACTGAAAAAGGCGCTTCTGGCGCAGGAATTCGGCGTTACGGCGCGCAGCATCCAGCGCGATCTGGAATCGCTGCGCTCGTTCCTCTCCAACGAAATGCTGCCGCAGGACGTGGTCTATGACCGCGCGGCGAGCGGCTACCGGCTGACGCACGCAAAGCCGATGGGCCTGAGCAACAGCGAGATTCTGGCCGTGTGCAAGATCCTGCTCGAAAGCCGCTCCATGCGGCGGGATGAAATGCTGCCGATTTTGGACAAGCTGGTCGACTGCTGCGTACCGGAGGAAAACAAACGCGCCGTGCAGCAGATGATTGGCAACGAAAAGCTCCATTACATCGAGCCGCACCATGGGCAGCCCGTCCTGCGTGGCCTGTGGGAGCTGGGGCAGGCCGTGCAGCAGCGTCAGGTGCTGGAGCTGGACTATCAGCGGCTCAAGGGAGCCGAGACGGTACGCCGGACGGTCGAGCCGGTCGGCATCCTGTTTTCGGAGTATTATTTCTATCTGGCCGCGTATCTGCGCGGCGTTGACCGGAAGCAAAGCTTTGAAAACCCGGAGGACCCTTACCCGACGATCTACCGCATCGACCGCATCCGCGCCTTCCGCGCGACCGGCGAGCACTTCACGCCCGCCTACGCCAAACGCTTTCAGGAGGGCGAATTCCGCAGGCGCGTACAGTTCATGTACGGCGGCAAGCTGCAAAAGATCCGGTTCAGATACGCCGGCCCGTCGATCGAGGCGGTGCTCGACCGGCTCCCGACCGCCGAAATTCTCTCGCAGGACGATTCCGGCTGGACAATCTCTGCGGAGGTCTTCGGCAAGGGGATCGAAATGTGGATGAGAAGTCAGGGGCAATACATCACGACAGTCAATGCAATCTGACGCGGAAGTGGTTTTATTGATGAAACAGACAAATCACGATTTTCAGAACGCGCAGATTCTCCTGCTTGAAGACATATGCTGCACACTGGACTATCTTGTTTCGGCTGCCTGCGGTGCAGTTGCGGGCCTGATCGATATCTTTTTTGTAGGCGCGCCGGGAGAAAGTGCGCTTGGCGCATGGAGTGATGCACAGGTTGACGGCGCTGTTTTGAAATTATCCAAACTTTTTGGTTGGAAGCCTGGCGCGGGAAAAGAGAATTCCATCGCAAGCGCGATCGGATTTCTGGAAAAGAAGTTCAAGGTCAACTACGATCAAAGGCATACTGCCGACGTCGGCGGTTTGTTTGACATGAGCACCAGAAATCACCACATCAAGTCTCTGGCACATGCCCCGGATATCATCGGCCTATTTTTCTCTGTTTTGAATCAGTTCACAAATACTGCTTCCTTTGTCAGTCAGGGAACTCTTATTACGGTACAGACGGATACATTTGAGCTCGTCGGTGTCAATCCCATTTCCAAACTGTTCTGCGGTATCGCAAACTGGTTTGGACATATTCTCTCGGATATTGCGGGCAGTTCCGGCAGCCGCGGCAGCTCTGGCCGCGGCGCAGGCATTGCAACTCCTTTTTATGAACTGCTTCAATTTTGTGATTTTGGCCGGTTGGATATTGGAAAGGACAAACAGGATCTTGCGACTTTGGCTGTCCGTGCGTTTCAGGAAGGCTATGATGCCAGATTCGGAATCGCCGCGGCACTTCCTGTCCTTCTCTGCGACGTATCTATTCGCCTGATTTGGTCTATCACGCGCTATTTCAGCTTGAAATTGCCGCTGAAAAAATGCCTGCCGGTTTCTGCGCATCAGGATCTTTGGGTTATGCTGCTGTTTGGAAACGGAACCTTATGCCTGATTGACGGCGTAGACGCAGCTGTTCGATCTGGTGGAAATTGGCTGAACTTCTTTATGCGGCTGAACTTGATTGCATGGGTACATTTCGCGGGACTTGTTCTGAAAGAGGTCTGCATTCGAGCAGGAATTGCCTTACCGCTCGAAGAACAGATCGAGGCGCATCGAAGGATTACAGCCAGTTTGCAGGCGTATCTCCAAAAATTAGAAGAAGTCGATATAGAAGGCTTTGAACAGACATCCAGAAGCTATTATCAATGGAGCTGCCAATTGAACCAAATTACAGATGAGGAAGAACTGCATGCAGCGCTTTTCGACATGGCGCAGCGATTAGACGCGCCGTTTCCATGGAAAGGAAGCTTCGAGTCTTTTATGTGTGACAGCGCCGAATACTTGCTGTTCCAATAGTACTCAGAATTATAAAAAATGGAGGGATGTAATATGCCGCTACCGTTAATTCTTGGTGGAATCGCCATTGCATCCGGAGCAACCGGACTTGGCGGTATTGTAAACGGCGGGCTGAAGCTGAAAAAAGCAGAGAAACGTCAAAAGCTCGCCAGCCAGAGGCATCAGGAAAATGTACAGCGTGTTGAAGCACAGAACAAAACCACGATAGAAGCTTTGGATCGGCTTGGCGAAAAAGAGCTTGAAATATTGGAGAGCTTTCAACATTTTTCAGACCTGTTCGAGCAAATCAAGAACCGCCCAATATTCAAGGGTTTTCAAAAAGAGCATGTGCAGATTCCGACCTATGATGCGGAAGAACTGAAGAAAGTCTCGATTGGCGCAGGCGTACTGCTCGGCGGGCTTGGAGGCGCTGCGCTTGGTACAGCTGGTGGATTTGCGGCTGCCGGTGCAACCACGGCTGCTGTTATGGCGCTCGGAACAGCCTCAACCGGAACGGCGATCGCATCGCTGAGCGGTGCTGCGGCCACAAATGCTGCGCTCGCCGCTCTCGGAGGCGGCGCAATCGCGGCTGGCGGCGGCGGTATTGCACTTGGTACAGCCGTGCTTGGCGGAGCCACGGCTGGTGTTGCCCTTTTGATAGGCGGTGTAATTTTCAGCCTGAGCGGAAAGAAGCTTTCCGACAAAGCAGATGAAGCATGGAAGCAGGTGGAGCAAGAAGAGACGGAAATCAATAAGATTTGTTCATATCTGGAGAAGCTTCATAATGCGGGGACAATGCTTACTGTCTCTCTGGATGCAGTAAACCGCAAGTATCAGCAGCACATGAAGCTGCTGGAGGATTTGGTCGTAACACAGGGGCGGACGGAGTGGAATACCTATACAAAGGCTGAAAAATATCTCACTGAAAACACTGTGCTGCTTGTGAATCTTCTATACCAGATGTGCAAGGTTCAGCTGGTGCAAAAGATAGAAGCCGAAGATCAGATCAACCAGGTCAACGAAGAAGCCGTGAAGCAAACGGTGAATGATGCGACGGCTGTATTGAGATCGTTATAAGCTGCGGCGGGTGAGTGGATTCTGATTTTCTGCACAGCTTGCCACAGAGGGAATCGTCGGGGAAAATGAGAGATAGATACGAAAGGAGAAGGTCGAGATGAGGTATCGGATCGGCTCGTTTAATCTCAAAAATTTCGGCGCATATGCAAATTTTGAAACAGCAGATGCGCCACGGCGGGACTTTGAAAAAATCGCGCAAATCATACGCGAGGAAAGTTTGGACGTTGTCGCGTTTCAGGAGATTCTGAGTGAAGGAAAGGGCCTTAGGAGACTGCTGGAGCAGTACATAAACATGCCCTATCACCCATGGGATTTTTGCTGGGCTTCGCCGCGGGAATCAAGCGACCCTGCAAAATGTGGAAAAGATATGCGCGGCGAGGGATACGCCTATATCTGGGATAAGCGGAAGCTCAAAAAATCCGCTGCGCAAAGTATTCTGGCAGATGAAACGGAGATGTTTGAACCGCGTATTTTGAATAGCCTGTCAAACGATGTAAACGCAGACTGTTCGATTTTTGCGCGAACGCCATACTATCTTCGGCTGGAGCCACGCTATGGCGGTTTTTTTGAGCTGCGATTTTTGAACATTCATATTTACTATGGGAGTGCGTCAGATGTACAGAAGCGGCAGGCAGAATACGACTTGCTGATGCGAGAAATTTACCCGCGGATCTCACAGCGGCGGTACGGGAATTTCCGCCCAGCTTTCACAATTGCCATGGGTGACTATAATCTAAATATTTTCTGTCCGGGACGGCGAGACTGCCTGGCAGATGTGTATCAGCAGACAAATTTTCAGATCAAAACAATCCAGCATCAGCTCAGTACGCTCCGAAAGCCATCAGACACGCAGTCGAATACACGCAAGCTTACGCTTTTCAGTAGCAAAGAAAAACATTTGGCAAACAATTATGACCATTTTACTTATAGCCCGGAACTTTCGCCGTTTGCAAACGTTTCCTGCCAGACGATTGATGCAGTTTCAAAATACTGCGGAGGAGATTACTCGTATTACTACAACCACATATCAGACCACCTTCCGGTTCTAATGGAAATCGAAATATAAATATTGAGGAGGCACTATCATGTATTCAAACGAAGAAAAATTAAAGGCAGCATACGCGCTCAATCTTTGCACCGTGTCTGTTTCGCAAATTGTTGATTACGCGGACATCAACATTATGGAGCAGGAAGCCAACACGATCCTGAACAATCTGAATCTGGAGCGGATGCCGAATGCAGACGCTCTGCGCGATATTCTGACACAAATTTTAGACACGACCGCCTTTTGCCGTTTGCAGGAGAAGGATAAAGAAATGATCGACCGTGAGTATCAGCACCAGGTAAAAAATGCTGTATGGAACTCGATTCCAAGGCTCGGAATGATCTTTGCATCTGGAAATTCGGCTGCAATGGCACTGACGCTAGCTACACAGGTTGGTATCGGATACATGAACTACCGGCGGAACAAGGCAGACTATGCCCATGCCGCAGAGCAGAAAAAATGGGAACTGGAGCGAGGCAAGCTTGAACAATTCTATGGTCTGCAGAAAGCTCTGTTCAGTACCGCATGGAATCTGGCAAAGGAATATGAATTTCCGGATGAATATCGCTTGACTGACCAGCAAATTCAGGATTACAGCAAGATATTGATGGAGCCAAACGCCATCACCCGATATAGTAAGTTAAATGCGATTGAAGATAAATTCCAGGTGTATCCTCAGTTCTGGTATCAGATGGGAAGCACCGCAAACAGCATTTATGGGAGCAACGCGAGCGGACTCACAAAGGCCATCAAAGAACTTTACAAAGCGCACGCATTGGAGTGTTTTGAAAAATACCAGGAGCTGAATCGTTTCGCATTGCTGCGGGAGGACACGCTGACGGCGGCCTGGGCGCTGGAGTATATTGATCTGCTGGATCTGAATCATCCGCAGGAAAAGGAGAAGGCGGTTGCGCTGGCTGAGCTTGCAGAAAAGAACGCAGGCTCGGCAATGGATGTCATCGAGCTATGCGCCTTTGCACAGTTAAAAATCGGGAACCATGAAAAGGCTGCAAAGCTGTTTGAGCGCATGGTTGATTACCGGTATAATGAATCGCTTGCAGCACAGATTCTGAGCGGTCTGTATATTCAGAAGGGTAAAGCAGAGGCCGAACGGGACGAGGCATACAAACAATATCAGATCCTGATGCAAAAGACAAATCCCAACTACCTCTTGCCCTTTCCACAAGATGAAGCTGCATGGGAAGAGTGGAATCCGGAATGGGCCGAACTTCCTGAGAATGATATGGCCGCGAACACCGAAAGCGAAAATGCAAAGGAGCCCATCTCAAAGGAAACACTTGAGCTTCAGGCAGCAAAGGCGACCAACGTTGTGCTTGCTTTTGCTGCGTCCACCGGTGTGACGGGGGCAATTCCCATTCCGTTCGCTGACGCACCGCTTCTGATTGCGCAGCAGGTCGCAATGATGGGTGCAATCAACGCAGTGTTTCATATCACAGTCGGGAAAGATGTGCTCAAATCTCTTGCAATGGGTGCTATCGGTGTCGGCGGTGCAACTGTCATTGGACGAACAGTTGCGACGAGCCTGATTAAGTTGATTCCGGGAGCCGGAACAATTATGGGTGGCACAGCCGCAGCCGGTACGGCAGCTGCTCTGACACTTGCCCTCGGAAAGGCCTACATCGGAATCTGCAAGTCGATCAAAATGGGCGATCTGAATCTGGATGAGCTCTCTCAGAAGAAAGGCCGCGAAGCTTTTAAGCAGGCATTCCGTGACGAAATGAAGAAGAAAAAATAACACAAATCGAACCCGGTATTTCCACTAACTCGTTAAAATTTGGATGCTCAATTTTAGCCTTATTCTTAGCCTTACGTCAAAAGCATGGCCAAAACCCACAGAGCACCAAACAGCACAATACACTGCACCGGCAGCACAAAAAATGACCGTAAAACATGGCAGAACAGGACTCGAAACCCGGAAGACGGGTTCGAGTCCTGTTCTGTCCACCATAAAAAGTTCTGGAATCAGACGATTTTAGAACTTTTCCTTTTACTTTTCGCGTTAAAAAGTTCTTGGTTTACGGGTGGCAAAAAATGCAACTGCAATGTGATCTCGCTGGGGGAGTTCCAGCGCTGGCCGCACGAGTCCTGAATATGCAAATACGCTGCCGGTTTGAAACCAGCAGCGTATTCTTTGTCTATTGCGGAGCAGGAAATATTCATCAAGGAGATACGATTTCGAATCATTCTTCGTTGAGAGACTCGTACAAATCATCTCCGACGGGCGGCACTTAGATTCAGCATTTTTATTCCGCTACTTTTCGTACGATCAATATGGTAAAAACGCTCTGCAAGAAGGATGGATCGATCATTTTCGCATGTTCCAAGCACCTGATCCCCCAACATGGTGACCTGCGCGCCTTTTACGGTCGTACAGCCAATCGCCGGCTCCTGACGGGAGGTCAGCTGGAAGGACAACAGTAGGGTTCCATCCGATTCCATCGGGATTGTCAGGAAGCTGGCTTCCTCTGTACGATATACCTGACCATTTATGCAACACGCGGCATCTTCCGCGCTGTCCGGCACATAAAACCGCAGCGTCTTTCGCGAAGCGACACCGCGAATGGAGATGCGGACATCATTTGCATCCGGATAATGGGTTTTTACCGAAATCTCCAAGCCATTTTCCGAGAATTTTCCAGGCAGATAGTTCACAAACCAAATCTGCTCCGCTTCAAATAGAATACAGTTTGCAGCAGCGCTGCAAAGCCCTTCCGCGCCACGCATGGAGCAGCACCACCACGCCTCATACACATCCGCTTTGGGCTGCAGCAGCTCTCCGCTCTGCGCTGTTCCACTGCATTGATCGCATCCGAAGCCGCCATTCGGGCGTTGCGCTGCCAGAAGCGCATTGTAGTAAATTCGATTTGCAATAACTGCGTACTTGCGGCACTTTGTCATGCGAAACAGCGCCATTGCCGCCATGTAAGAATCCACAACTGCGCACGGCTCCGTCCAATAGGGCCGTCCGAACCAGTTATAATTTGCATAGTTTGCGGTCATTCCGTGCCTGATATAGTGATCAAAGAGTTTCTCGGCAAAAGTTTGCAGTTTCGCGTTAGGCTCCGTCTCGCAGAAGCGTAGAACCCCGCGCAAGGCGGAAAGCGTTGCATGGGTCTGCAAGGAACAGTTTTCTACATCGATATTTTTGAATGATTCGATCATCTCGCAAATGAGCGCACGAATTTGCTCTCCGCCAAACAAACTATAGTACTGTGTCAACGCATCCAGCGAAATAAATGCGCAGCCAATGTCCGTCGAAAGCATCCAGCCGTCGAGGGTATTTCCGGCAATATGACCTGCGGCGTCTCCTTTCAATACCCGTTTTTCCGGATCGGAAGGATAAGACAAAAAGTGCCCCAGCAGCGGAAGATAAAGATTCTCCACAATGCGTGCCGCCCTTTTTGCATCGCGCTCGTCTTGCCGTTCACAATAGAGTTCCATGAAACTGCGCAGAAGCCAGTTATGCCCGGCAAGTTGTTGTTCATTTATGACACCATACGGATAGATTTCACCCAAGTATCCTTTTTCATTCCACCGCGCCTCCAGTGCTTCCAGAACATCATCCAAGAAAGCCGCTTTTCTGCCAGAAAGCTGCTCATGCAGGCAAAGCGCCAGCATCGTCCGGCCTTCCCAATCGCCTGGCCATCCCTGTTGATCCGCCTGAAAAATCTCCGGTGCGCGGTACATAGGGTCTTCCAATCGTGAAAAATTCCGACCGAGGCGAAACGCCAGTTCTCCCGTCAAAGTAATATGCTTCAAATCAAGCATTTGCATGTATGTCGTTCTCCGTTCCATATATCTTTGCCAGCCAGTAAAGAACATGCGATGCAAAACCATGGCAGCAACTGGCGCTCGGCAAATTATGTTCCCATAGCGTTCCGGTTTTCTCTGCCATCGGCTGAAAATACATCTGTAAGTCTTTCAACAATGTATCGACCCGTCCGTCCAGGAACAGCAGTTCCAACCGGAGATAATCTCCGATAAATGCGTTGGCCGGAGTGACCTGCGGATAGCACTCCGCTGCTCGTCCGGGGCCAAACGCTTTTACAAGCGTTTCCCACAGCTCCGGATCCGTCTGACGATCCGCAATCCCCGTAAAAAACGCATAGTATTGACATACCTCAGACTGATGCCCCGGATTCTGATACTGCCCATTTTCAATCACTTCATGATCCGTGAAGAAATGGCCGTTATAAGAACGCTTGCGGATAACTTCCCTGAGACTGCTGCTTTTTTTCAGCAGACCGGGTTCCTGATACAGTCTGGCCACCGCCTGCAGCATTCGTGCATAGAGCATATTGCTCGGGAAATTCACATCCTGTACCCAGTCGTTTGCAGCAGACCACTCCACAAATACCCAGCTCGGCAGCCGCTCCAAGAGACCGTCTGCATTCTCAAACGTTTCGAGATAACGAAGCAGATCGAATACCCGCTTTTTCGCCCGGATAATCAGCTCCGTGTCACCGCTACGCACCAAATATTCTTCCAGTTCCAGCACAAACCACATGGCCCAGTTTGGAATAAAGACACCGTCATAATGGTCAGCCGGATAACACATGGGCAGCATTCCCTCCGGCAGATGTTCGAACTGATCCGCAAGCAGAAAATTCTCCAAAAATACTTTCTCAACCGTACACGTTCCGGTGAGGACATATTCGACTCTTGCAGTAAAAAAGCTGTCACACAGCCAGCCGGCACGTTCCCGGGAAGGGCAGTCCATAAACACATCCAATGCGTTCTGTCTGAACGTCCGGACTGCAGAATCGCGAATCAGGCAAAGGGCCTGATTGTCGGGAATCCTGATCTGCACAGCAGGTTCCGGGTGCTGATATTCGATGATACTGACATCTGAAATTGTGCATGCGCCTTTGACCACGGCCTTGAGGTACATCATGGTGTACGGTGCGAAGCTCATAATCGAATGTTCGCCGACACCCAAATAGTACTTAAAGCAGTTGCAGTTTGTCAGACGCAGGAAATCAACGTCGCCGTCTGTCAGAATTTCATCAAACAGCAGATAGACAACACACGCCTGCTCGCACTGAACATGCAGCCGTATAAAGCCGGTCGCGTTATAGGCAAATCGATAGAGCGCATATCCGTTTTGCAGGGAAACACATGCGGGGGTTGCGGGCCTTTCCATTCCTTCCTCCCATACAAACGTCTGCGTTTCGTCAGAAAGATGCTCCTCCAGTTCCTCCATCCGGTAGCCTTTGAGCTTTGGCCCGATATTGGTATACGCGCGATCCCGGATTGGCACTGCGCACGGAATGTCAAACCGCACACGCCCCATCCGAATCACTTCCTCGGCCGGAAGCCGTTCAAAGTCCGGCATCTTCAATTCACGCACGAGATAGCGCTTATCCGGCTGAATTGCAGCTTCCAAGCGTTTTGCATCCATGCTTCCCAGATAAAATCCACGCTTTTCTGCAGCAAGCCGATACGCTTCTCCAAAGGCACGCTGGAAGCTGTAGCGTTGAATACGCTGAATACGCTCATGCAGATCAAACACAGCAAAGGAGGCATCGCCTGTGGCAGCAGTTACTTTGTCATTTTGAATCACCTCCGCAGTAAGAAACCCAGGCTGATCCAGCGTGTCATAGCTGTTGACGTTGAACGCTACTACCTCGACCACGAGCGTATTGCGTTTTAGCTTCAGATATGGCGTAAGCGAGATCTCATCGACACGATAAAATCCATGCGCAGCACGTGCCGGGCCAGCCGCCACAAATTCTCCGTTCATCCAGACGCGATAGATGCTGGATGCCGTGAGCCGCAAAACAGCCTCCGCGCCGCTAATCGCGGCTCGGAATGCCAATTCGCAATTCATTTCTCTTTCGCGTTCTTTGGCCCATATTGGAACTGCTCGTTGAAAGTCAAATGTCTTCATTGTCAATCCTCTCTGAATACTAACTCATGCAGATAGAAACCACAGTCAACTTGCAATTTTTATATTGCTCAACCAATACGTTGTATCATAGCTAGAAGACTGATTCTGGTTTAAAACAAAACAGATGGTATCACCCGTATTTACAGAAGTCGCTACGCTGAATTTAATGCCCTGCGCATCGTCAAAGTCCAACATTCCCCATCCACTTTCCGGCCATATTTGCGTTCCATTTTTAAGGATTTTCAACCGAACCCCATCGCCTCCCGTGATATCAAGCTTTTTTACCTCATTTGAAATAACAATATTTCCTGCTTCTTCGCAACGCCAACTCCGTACCGCATTCAAATTCGCATCTGGATGCATATGAAGTGCTCCAATAGAGCAATATGAACCATTTACCTTCCATTGTTTTTCAGCAGAATTCCACTCCATCGCAGAGTAAGCACCATTAGATTCAGAGAGATATCCCCATTCTCCAGAAGTCGAAGAATACTCATTCCTAGAATCAAGCATTCGTGTCAATGGCGAGTATTCAATCTGCGGATCCCAATACGTTGAATCATATGCCGAAGACCCATTCGAATCCAACACAAAAAAGATTTTCTCGTTTGCATTAACTGCAATTCCGCAATCAACATTTACTCCAACTGCATCATTGTAGCTAATTGTCATCCATTCAGAATCTAGTGGCCAAATTTGCTCACGATCTCTCAATATCTTCGCACGTACACCATTTCCGCCAGCTGTATCCTTTTTGCTTATTCTTCCAGTAATATGAATTATCCCATCTGCAGGTACCTTCCAAATTCTCGCCGTCTGGAAGTTTTCATCGGGGTGCATCCAATTATTCCCTACATAGTTATATAAGCCGCTCTTTCCCCACGCATTCATTTGTGTGTTATATGACAGCGGACTCCAGAAATAGGATTGCCCAATGTTAAGATCTCCTTGCCGCATATAACTCCAGTGTTCGTTGCCTTGTGTCGAGGCAAAATCGGTCGACGCACGGTAGGTGTGCGCCACAGCTGAATAACTTGGAAACTCATCTGTGGTATTTTGATAATTAAACACCTTAAATTCATTTAGCTGTACAGCAAATGGGGCCACTTCACTTCCTATTTCAGAGCATTCAGAAACGGATAACCGTACAAACCTATACTGTTGATTTCCGACATGGAAGACCTGTGTTTCTTCATATTGTGGGCGGGCATAGTTTTCATATTGTGCAATCGTACTCCATGAGTTCGCATCGAGAGAGCCTTCAAATGAAAAGGAAACAGGGAATCCCTTACCATTCATGGATGGTGTCAGCCATATCGTATTAAAGGCTTTTTCTGCACCAAGGTCAATATAAATCCATGTATTCGTATAGGAGGAAGTTCCTTTTGGCCCTTGATATCCAGAGATAATATTATTATCCGTTACTGTTGCAGCTGGAAGTGCTTCAATTTCATGCGATGCAACGGCAGATTTTTGATATGCGAGATTCTCTCCTTTGTCAAAAGACAACACCCGTCTCCTAACTTCATAGTTTTCTGTTACATAATAGACCCATACACTTTTGCCACCAACCATATCATTAGAGTCAAAGGAGATCAGATTTGCATATAAAATGGGAACACCGCTTTCTTCTTGTAAAAAAATCTCAGGCTGTGTCCAATGAATTAAATCCTCGCTATAGCTAATATTTAAATGATGAATTCTATCCGCCGAAATCATTACGTATCTATTAAGATATGTATTCCACATGACCGTTCTTTGACTATTATCTGTGTAATACGGCCCCTCAGTTTTAGACATAATCCAAGTCTCGTGGCCTCCAACGCCGGACTCCGAAAACTGTCCATTATAATATTTATAAAATGGTCCCGGCCTCCCCTCTTCGTCCAGTTCCGCTCTAGCAATAGCCAGATTACCATGGCAATAGTCGTTCGTCGTTGCAGGGTCTTCATAGGAAAATACTGTATACAAAATATAAAGATACTGCCCATCTGGACTTGCAATTAATTTGTGATCTCCTGTTCCTCCATTTCTTGGCCATGATACTTGAAGATTTCCGGGCACTGCATAATCCGAATCAATTGATAACGCAACACCTTCGTATGTCCAATTTGCACCATTATCCGTTGATGTCCATAATGCAATCGTGCGCAGGTCACTGCCATGCCCTGTTTGTCCTGTTGTTACCTGCACAGCATCTTCCGTATGCATATAGCTATACCATTTACCATTATTATCCGACCACAACGTAAACGGCCACCATCCGTATGCATCGTAAATCCTGCCCCGATCATAATGAGAATTTGCAGTCAAACCATTCATTGCAACTGTCGGGTATATATTCTCTATGTCTGACCCAGACCACACGAACTGATCGCAAGTATCTACATTATTCACTGGAGGTAGAACATAGATTTTATTGTCTTGGTGCAAAACGGCAAATGTGCCATCTTGAAAAAAATTAAACGGCTCGGATGTTCTTTCAGCTCCCAATCGAAAATGTATCTCATTGTTAACCGTCGTTCTTTCCTCTACTGCAACAGAAAGAGTTCCAAGCAGAGCACATAAGCAAATCAATGCAATAATTTTAAAATACAGCGAGAAATGTCTGTTCATACAGAACTCCTTTCATAGATCGTAGATTTTCAGTGTAAATGAGCGGATTCCCGTTCCGTTTGAACTCATAAAAACTCTGAATGCATTGTGTTCAGGGCAAATTGTCAGATAAGGATTCGATAAGTCAGCGCGTTCTGCAGATATCCGTTCCGGTGGTGTCCAGTGAAGAAGGTCATCGCTGAAGCTGATCTGACATGTACAAACACCATTTTGCCAAGCTTCACGATTATAGGTCGACATGATGTATCGTTTTCCCGTCTCATCCCGGCAGACAGACGCAATCGCTCCACCGCCAACAATGGCGGTATCACGTCCGCAGTTGCCCGGCTCCGTAAACCCGCTTCCTGTATATTTTCGCCATGCTGATAAACTTTCCAGTTCATCGAATGCACAACGCGCCAGATAAATCTGATCCGCTACCACATTGGAGGACTCCGCTCGGATTGTGTGCTTTGTATAAAACAGATACAACTGCCTGCTCTGCCTTTCGGCGTAAATAGAAAAATCTCCGCACCCCAGGCACAGCTCGCCCCCCATCTGCCCAGGTGTATTCATACCGGCTCTGAATTGCTCCGTCCAGCACGGCTCCTGCGCAGTCAGAATCCATCCCGAAAATATCCATGTCTTTCCATTATCATCAGAGTACATCATCCCAATGTGCCGGAAATCCGGTTCACCCTCAGCAAATCCAGTGGCAGTATAGGATGATGTGCCAGCTCCCCAGCCCGTCTCATTATGAATAAAGCAATAGAAGCGGTTTGTATCCGGATGGATCCACAGCCCGCATGGCCAGATCTGCCCACGGGACAACGGGCCGTCCGGATATGTACTGGCATTGAATGCAGCGCCTGCTTCCCCCAAAGAAAACAAAAATTCTGCCGGATACTTCTTTTGCAATCTGCATAGGCTCTCGCCGCTCCAAACGCTGATTCCGCCTAGGTTTGTGTGTCCAAGGATTGCCCAAATACGCCCCGACGCATCCCGATCATATGCAATCAAGCTATCCTGATAAACGCCGTTTTTGTTTGTCAAGTTTGTTTCCTGCACAGATGAAATTATATAATCTCTCATTTTCTCCTCCGCAGACCTCTCAGCCTATGATTCCCCCAGGGGAAACCTGCATCTGTATGGTGTGATCCTCTACTTTACGTCTAACTTCCTGCTGCCGGTATTCACGCGGAGAAAAGCCGATGACCTTCTTGAACACGCGTGAAAAATAATTTGAATCTGAAAAACCGACTTCGTGTGCGACTTCTTCAATTCTGCCATGACTCCGCAGCAGCAAAGAGCTTGCGACCTCTATGCGATATCTGTTTAAATACTGAATTGGGGAAATGTGTAGCGCTTCATTAAATCTTTTGGACAAGTACGGAACAGAGACATTGCACGCCTTTGACAAATACGTCAGATCCAGATTATTTTTGTATTCTGTCTGAATCAAGGCCATGCATCGCTGTACAACGTCAGACATATTCTGCGTACGGCAGCTTTCAATCAACGTGTTATAAAGCTGCATCATGAACTGATAAGCAAAACCGGAAGCTAAATAAAAGCTTCCCATTTCATTATTCAGTGCAGTCTGATAAATCTGATGCCAGCAGCGCATTACACCGGATTCTTCCGAAATCTCAAATACGCGGCCAAAGCGTTCTGTCAGATCTCCCCATATTTTCAGACATGCAAGATTAAATGAAATAAAGCGAAGCTCCCAATGGTCTGCATTAGGTGATCGATAATACTGGTACTGTCCGGGCTTTTCGATCAGAAATGCCTGTCCTGGTCTGAGCTGATAAGTGCTTCGGTCACACACCAGAGTTCCTTCCCCGGAAACGGTATATTGGAATACACACTGCTTATCAGCAGAGTTTCTACAGTCCCTGTAATAGACCTCCGGCGACGCCCAATATTCCCACCCGATCGAGTAGAGTGCATAATAGTCCTCATACAGCCGCTGATCCCGGAACTGATATTCAATCGACTTGTACTGTGTATCCATATTTATTTCCCACCTCCGGTTTTCTACCGTCTTATCCTTTTACACTGCCCATGACAATGCCCTTTGTGAAATACTTGCGCATAAATGGGTAGATAATCAAAATCGGCAGCATAGCGAGGAATATCTGTGCTGCTTTTGTTGTCTGACTGGAAACTTTCATCAGTTGCGCAAGCGTCTCTACGTCCGTGGTGCTCTTCATGACATCCAGCCCGGAATTGACAACCATATTATGAAGAAATGTGCCAAGTGGCTGTCCATCGCTAGTATTAAAATAAAGCATACCATCAAACCATGCATTCCAATGGCTGACAATGCAGAACAGGGTGATTGTTGCAATAGATGCCTTCGACAGAGGAACGATCACACGCCAGCAAATCTGCCACTGGTTTGCGCCATCGATCAAAGCAGCCTCTTCAAGCTCTTTCGGCAGACTGCGAAAGAAATTCATCATCATGATCACATACGTTACCGGAACTGCGCCCGGAATAATCAGGGACCAGAAAGAATTGATCAGTCCGGTTTTCTTAACAACCATGTAGGTTGGGATCAGGCCACCGTTGAACAGCGTCGCAAACAGAAAAATCCAAACGTAAACCTTTCTTGCCCGGAACCTTGCATCAGATTTGGACAGCGGATACGCGCAAAGAATACACAAAACCAAATTTAACACAGGCCCTACGATGACACGCGCAATACTGACCATCAGGGAATCCAGAAATCCGCGGTCTTTGAGAACATATTCGTATGCGGCCGTTGTAAAATCGACCGGCCAGAAGACAACTTTCCCTGCCTCTACAGCAGCACGCTCAGAAAACGAAATCGCCAGCACATTGATGATCGGCATCAGGCAAAGGAGTGACAAACCTGTCAGGATAACAACATTGATCACGGAAAAAAGATCAACCTGCTTTTTTTGCTTCATTTTCATTTGTCCGCTCCTTAAAATACTTTGTAATCTCCATATTTCTCAGCCAGTTTATAGCCAATGGATATTAGGATCAATGAAATCACGGATTTTAACAGTCCGACTGCCGCAGACATACTGTACTGCGCATCTTCAATTCCCAACCGATAAATAAACGTGTCGATGATATCACCGGACTGATAAACCTGCGGACTATAGAGATTAAATACCTGATCGAAACCTGCGTTCAATACATTGCCCAGTGATAGAACGCTCATGACAAAAATCATGGGCAAAATACCTGGCAATGTGACATGGAGAATTTTTTTGATCTTTCCTGCGCCATCCATCTCAGCCGCTTCATACAAAGCCGGATCAATGCTGCTCATGGCCGCAAGATATACAATCGAACTGTATCCAAAATTCTTCCAGGTGTCGGTAATGATCAATGTCCATGGGAACGTGTCATTGCTTCCGAGAAAATAGACTGGATCTCCGCCAAAAAATCGGATGACTTCATTTATGATGCCATTTGACGGAGAAAGAATGCTCGTAAAAATTCCGCCGAGGATGACCCATGACAGAAAATACGGCAAACAGGTCACAGTCTGTACATACCCTGAAAACAGTCTGTTCTTTATTTCATTTAAAAGTAGGGCAAAAATAACCGGAACGAGAATTCCTAGCAGCAGTTTAAATACTGCGATATAGATCGTGTTGTAAAAAACATTTTCAATATCCGGATAGGCAAACAACCGCTTGAAATTTCCAAGCCCAACCCACGCAGATGCCCAAAGGCCTTTCGTTGGCTTGTAATTTTCAAAGGCCATAATCAGTCCACCCATCGGCCCGTAGTTGTAAATCAACACAACAATCAATCCGGGCAGCAGCATAAGATGCAGCGGCATCTCCTCTTTTCTGCGCAAACGTTTGCATGATGGATCATATTTTGATTTTTGCAATTTCATATTCATATTCTCACCCGTCTTTTACGCCCTGAACGCTACAGGGGTGCTGCATGATGTAGCACCCCTGTATGGTTTTTAATTCCGCTTATCCATCAATTTGAAGTCTTTGCCTGATACCATGCGTTTACTTCCGCAGCAATAGCATCGCCGCCGTTCAGCTTCCAGCTCTCAACAAATGCATCAAATGCATCGACAGACTTCACGCCGCAAATGATATCTGTTACGATCTGTTCTGTCAAGGTTTTCAGGACAGAACTGTACTCGATCATGCTAGCTGTCGGCGCGCCAGTGAACGCATCAATCATATAGGCATTGTTTTCAATTGCCTTGGAAACCTGGACTTCCGTTCCCTCCGGCCCGAATACGCCCCACATGGTATAGCCATCAATATCCTGATTCAGACGATACTTCTCAGCCGCTTCGACGGTACTTTCATAACCCTGTGTTGTCGTAACCGGTGTTACGCCAGTCTCGAGGAATTCAAGATATTCTTTGTGAATATCGTTGTTTCCGCTGATTGCGGATGTGATCGTCGGATATGCAAAGTTGCGAACTGCATTGTCATTGTAGGTCTGAGGATCTTCTGCAACATACTTTGTGAAGATATTCAGCATCTCAATCATGGCTTCCGGATGCTCGCAAGCAGCAGAGACGCACAGCGCACCGCTAAAGGCCAAGCTAAACTGAGCAAGAACCGGATCATCATCAGCAGAAGGAACAGAGAAGAATTCCCATTTCTGCCCATCTGCCACAGCATTCAAAAGATCGAACGGCGCACAGTAGTGGGAAACAACAATGCCGCACCGACCGGCCATAACATCCTCCATAAGCTGTGCATTTTCCTTTGTGCCAAACTCAGGGTCGATTAGACCTTCTTCATATTTATCGTGCAGGGCAGCAAGTGCCTCTTTCATTTCCGGTTGGATGGTTGAGTTGACAAGCTCACCGTCCTGCTCAATCCACACGTTATAATACGCATGATAGCCATTCAACAAGCCAATCGTCGGCGTCAGCAAATCAAGGACATTCTTTGTCATGCCGATACCAATGGAACAATTACCGCCAACATTTTTTTCCTTGAATGTCTTTGCAATGTTCCACAGTTCGTCCATGGTTTTCGGTGCATCAAGGCCGCATTCTTCAAGCCAGTCAGAACGAATAGAGACAATCGGAATAAAGTCCTGATAACCCTGCGGCAAAGCAAGACCAACCAGTTTTCCATCAACGTAGCCATTTTGCATCATAATGCCGCCGTCTTGCATATACATAGCCTTGGTTTCCGGAGACGCATAGGTTTCGAAAACCTCTGTCAGATCCGCAAGATATCCCGCTTCACTCAGTTCTTGAAACTGCGATGCAGTAACCTGCATAATGTCAGGCAAATCCTCGGTTGCAATCGCCATATTGAGCTTGGTATCAAGATCTGATGCAGAGCCGGAGATTTTATAAGACACATTGATGCCATACTCCTTGAACAGGTCAATCCACGGATTGCTGTCCATCGTCATGTTTTCCGGCACATTGCGGATATTATCCTCCAACATCATAGTGGTAATATCAATGCTTGGTTCGTATTTTCCAAAAGGGTCTGCCACGGTCACTGCGTTTTCTTGGGACTCGTCCGGCAGATCGGTGCTATCAGCATTTTCCTTTGTTGTAGATTGACTGTTCTCACTGTTTGGCGCAGCAGTCGCTGGTTCTTTTGCTGCACACGCACAAATTGCTAAAATCATGAGCATTGCAAGCAGCAAACATAAAGCCTTTTTCATTTCCAGTTCCTCCATCCATTATTTAAAAATTTCAAAAATGCACAAATTTTTCTCCCATATTTCATTAAATATTGAGCATTTTCATTATTATGTTAAACCACGCCGTACCCTTTTTCAAGAAGATATTATTATATTTTATAGCATAATATTATTTCGAGTTTCATCATTTTTTCGGAAAATTCATTTATTTTCATTTGTATTATCAGATTTCATTATACAATCCAGAATAATTATATCCTGATATATAATAAAAAAGTGCAATTATTCGCGTTTGCTGTTCTTGAGTATTTACAGCTATTTTATACTCTCTTGATATTGCACCCTCCTCCTTGTATTATAAAGTAGTAGTTTATAGCCCATCTTCAAAGGCTTGTGCTACACTGTAAGGGATGCTGTGGATTGGTTACTTCCTCCTACCGCAAGACGGTTCGTAAAAGGCTCCAACCACAGCCCTTTACAGTATTGTTAATCAGTTAGATACCGCCAGACGGTTTATGTGGAACAAGGTTACAAGAGTAAAGTGTCCTGTGGACCCAGCATCAAACAAACACACCGGAGGTATTCATCGTGATTTGTGTGGGAATTGACGTTGCCAAGGACAAGCACGACTGCTTCATCCTCAGCTCGGAAGGCGAAGTTCTGGCAGATGTATTCACCATCCAAAACAATGCAGAGGGCTTTGACATGCTGCTGCAAACGATTCGCCGCTGTGCTCGCCCGGAGGACAAAATAAAAGTAGGGCTTGAGGCTACCGGACACTACAGCTACAACATTCTTGGATTTCTGCTTGACAAAGGCCTGGACACCTACGTCATCAATCCGCTGCACACCAACCTCTACCGAAAAAGCCTGAGCCTTCGTAAAACCAAGACTGACCGTGTCGATGCGCGAACCATTGCAGCTATGCTCATGTCTGATGTGGACCTCAAGCCCTACACAGACACAGCATACCACAATGAGGAACTAAAATCACTCACAAGATACCGATTTGACAAAGTTCGTGAGCGAGCGAAGCTGAAGCAGTCGGTTTCCCGTCTGGTCACGATTCTGTTCCCAGAGCTGGAAAAGCTGGTGCCCTCTCTACATTTGGCCTCTGTTTACGCACTTCTCATCGAGTTTCCCGGCGCCAAGCAGGTCGCCGGAGCGCACTTGACGCATCTAAAAGCAATTCTGAGCGATGCCTCCAAAGGCCGCTACGGGCGAGACATGGCGGTAACACTTCGGGATGCTGCCAGATGTTCTGTCGGCTCTGTCATGCCGGCCAAGTCTCTGGAATTGCAGCATACGATCCGCCTGATCCGCGAACTCGATGCCGAGATTGAGGATATTGAGACTGCTATCCAGTCCATGATGGACGAAATGCAGTCCCCCATTACAACGATTCCGGGCATTGGCGTTCGTATGGGTGCTATGATCCTTGCCGAGATCGGTGACTTCTCTCGCTTCAACTCACCGGATAAGATCCTCGCATACGCCGGGATGTCGCCATCAACTTACCAGTCTGGGCAGCTTTCATTGTCTGGACCCTACTCACACATGGAGAAACGAGGCTCTCGCTACCTGCGCTATGCACTTTACAACGCTACCAAATATGTTTGTCTTTGGGACCCGGCCTTTGCTGCTTACCTCGCTAAGAAGCGGGGCGAGGGAAAGCACTACAATGTTGCACTCTCTCACGCGGCAAAGAAGTTGGTTCGGTTAATCTGCGCTTTGGAGAAGTCCCAGCAGTCATATCGTAACGCTGCGTAAATCCATTCTTCTATATGCTCAGTTAGGCGTCCGACAAGATGCCTGCTTTGCTATGCCCTTTTTGAGCCGTCTACGTTTTTCACCACTCCTCCGCATTTTGGGCTTGACTTTTAATAGTTAGTCTATTACAATGTATTTACGGTTCAATGCACGGCAGCCAGCCGTGTCTTGAACCGTATTGTTGTATAAAGAAAACCACCGGCAATGTCTAAATCTCATTATGATCGCCCCCAACGTAGCCGCCCCCGGGAGAGAATCTCGGAGGCGGTTTCGTAAACACATACATCAGAAAAAGGGCGCAGCAAAAGCACGGAGTTTCCTCCGCGGAAAATGAATATAAACAACCTCAAATCATCCGGTACTGAAAACCGCGGCAAATTCCAGCGCATCAGGCAGCCTAAGCCCTGAAAGTATGCCCTGCCTGTCTTTTACGCGGATTAGATATTTCCAACCTTTCTGCTCTATGTGCGCCATGTTGTTGTACGCCTCATAGCCGCGGTCTGCTATGAGAACGACCGGTTCTGCGAGTTTCGACCGGTCCACCAATTCTACAAGCGCCCGAGATTCGTACTCCTCCCAGCCGTCTTGTATGCCGGTGTCCAGACAATGAGATTACCCTTTCGAGATGGTTTTAATTATACGTGATTGTTTAGTGGTTGTTGGATATAGGTTTAATAGTGAAGATAATCATATTAATTCTGTTATTGCTGACTGGCTGGAGAAAGGTCATGCCCCGCAGTAGGCACCCTAAAAAGGCAAGCGAGGAG
>ENA-OROS01000243-OROS01000243.1-human-gut-metagenome-genome-assembly--contig:-NODE-243-length-39557-cov-5.015392_pt1 | contig 39557 bp, 45 predicted proteins | sample MGYA00242134_ERZ509059 | MGnify/ENA primary metagenome ERZ509059 (study PRJEB26280, sample SAMEA2338753) | human gut metagenome | biome: human gut; feature: human-associated habitat; material: faeces... | reverse complement strand
TCCGTCATCAGCTCCAGCGCCTCGCGCGCCGTGCGGTAGAGCCCCGGGAGATCAAACAGCTCATCCAGCGGCTCGGACACGAGGATCTTGAGCTGAAACTCCTTTGCCAGCGTGGAAAGCGTGTCCGCATCCCCCTCTCTGTGCAGAAAGAGGAAAATATCGCCTTTGTACAGAAACGGATGAGCGTCTGGGATCTGCGTCTCCAGTTCCTCCCTCAGATGCCGCTTCCCCATGTACGCATTATGGTAGGCCTCAAGATCGATGAGGGCGAAGGTCAGCGGGTGGAAATCCGCCAGGTAAGTGCCGGACGCCTGTAGCTGGAAGTGCGCGGCGGAAGAAAATTCGCCGTCCAGCAGGTGCATGAGGATGTCCTCCGCCGTTTCAAAGGGCTTGTCCTGATGGCTCGCCTCCACAAACAGCTGCTTGGCGAGAATGCGCTCCACCAGCTCCCAGGTTTGCGGCGGAATCTTTTCCAAATGTCCGTCCGTATCCACGCAGATCAGGCAGCCGAGGCGCACGCCCGCGCTGACGAGCGGCGCAAAACGCCGCCGATAGGGGCTGTCCGCCAGCTGGACATAGTCCGCCCAACCGGCTGTGAGCATTGGGTTTCTGCTGATGATTGCGCCGGCCTCATAGGAGATCTCGCCGCGGCGCACGGCGGTTTCAAAGAGCGCATCGGAAAAGCCGAGCGGCAGGTGGTGCGCCGCAATATGAAAGGTGTCGTCCAGCACCAGAAGTGGGCAGCCCAGCAGTTCCCCTGTGCTCAGCGCTAACTGCCGGAGATCATCCTGCGAAAAGAACTCCTCCAGTAGCGCCTCTGCATTGCACGACTCCCAGCGTTTTTCCTCCATGGTCTGCCTCCTTCTTCGGCTTGTGCATTCGGTACAAGTCGTTTTTTCTTTATTGTATCGGCAGCTTCTTGTTTTTGCAAGAGGAAAAGCTAAACTGTGTGTCAGAAAGGAAAGTTTGAACGATTTATATACAGATTCACGGAGGGATGATTATGAAATGTGAAAATTGCGGCAGAAATGAGGAGCCAGCTTCATCTATCGCAGCAGCATCAACGGCAGAACGGAGGAGCATACGCTCAGGCCAAGGAGACCGTGATGGCGGAGCTGCGCCAGACTTTCCGCCCTGAGTTCCTGAACCGTATCGACGACATCATCGTGTTCCGCGCCCTGACGGAGCAGGATATCGAGGAGGTCGCCCGCCGGATGCTCAAGACCGTGGCCGGACGCATGGAGGCCATGGACATCCATCTGGATGCTTCCGACGAGGCGGTAAAGGAGCTTGCTAAGGAGGGCTTTGACCCCAGATACGGTGCGCGTCCCCTGCGCCGCGCCATCCAGAGCAAGGTGGAGGACGCCGTGGCCGTGGAGGACGACAAGCTGGTTGTCACCAAGTGATCATCCCGTGGAAGTTCCTGATACATACCTGAAAAAGATCCCCGGATGGCTATGCGCCATCCGGGGATATTGCTGTCAAAAAAGCATAGCTTGACTGATGTGGGGAATCGCTGTGTGGTGAAGAACTTGCCGGACTTGTGACAGAAAAATCGGCATATGTTAATTTTGCTTTTTAGAGCGTCGAACAATAACGTAGATCAACCACTCTATGGCTAAGACGCCAAGATAAAAAGCCGCCCATATAGCAAAACTAATCAGCTTTACTTCTAATGTCTGTACAGTTCCATGCCCATCTACTGTTCTTGCGAATAAGAACGCACTAAAGCATAAGAAAATAATAAGTTGAATGATTTGAAGAATTTTCCAACCTTTGTTTTTCATAATTAGCCTCCTGCAATTTCAATCTTTATATTCTAATTCATAAAATTATACCACATAATTTATGAACAATGCTATCGAAGCTTTGTAAAACATATTAAAGTCCGAATGGTTTCCCTGTCCATACTTTCTCGTTCTTGCTTGTGCTTTTGGCACAAGCTCTATTTCTTTTCTTGTACCGGCGGCGTATTGTCTTTACCGCAGAAAAAGCTAAACTATACAGCAGAAAGAGAAAAAAGAAAGAAGATGGCGTTATGAGTACAAAGTCCATGCGTATCCTGAATGTTGCAGCTGGTGTGCTGCTGATCGCCGCGGGCATCTATTGCTTGTGCAATCAGGACGTGGCGCTGCTCTCGGCGGGGCTGCTGCTTGGTATATTCCTGTTGCTGTCCGGCGTTGCGGAGATCGTGGTGTTTGCCGCGGCAAGCGGCGTGATGCTCGGCTCCGGCTGGCTGTTGCTCGATGGTATTCTGACGGTGATCATGTCGCTGTTCCTGCTTTTCAACCAGTGGTTCACGATGCTGTCGCTGCCGTTCCTGTTCACGCTGTGGCTGCTGTTTTCCGGCGTGTCGCAGTGCGTCAGTTCGTTTGATCTGCGCGCCCTCGGTGTCCGCGCGTGGGGATGGATCCTTGCAGTCGGCATCCTTTTGACGCTTGCTGGTTTCATTTGCCTGATGGATCCGTGGGTCAGCGTGGCGGCCATGGGCATGACGGTCGGCATCGTATTTCTGCTGGAGGGCGTCAGTTCCATTGTCTACGCCTGCATTTCCAGAACAAAGGACATTTGATCGGCAGGCACTGCTGCGGCGCGGCTGATACCACGCCGCCGTGCTTCACATAAATTGGAATCCCATATTTCATCTTGAATGGAGGAATTGTTATGGTACCCAGCATCTATGGTGAAAACATGTTTGATGATTTCTTTGATGGCAGCTTCTTTGGCGGTCACAGCCCGCTGTTTGGCAAGCACGCCAGAAACCTGATGAAGACCGACATCCGCGAGACGGACGACGCCAAGGCTTACCGCTTTGCGGTGGAGCTGCCCGGCTTTGAAAAGGACGAGATCCATGTGGACGTGCAGGACGGTTACCTGACCGTCAGCGCGGAGAAGGGCCTCGACAAGGACGAAGAGAACAAGAAGGGCCGCGTGCTGCGTCAGGAGCGCTACTCCGGTGCCTGCTCCCGCAGCTTCTACGTCGGCGACGTGAAGCCCGAGGACGTGAAGGCCAAGTACGAGTCCGGCGTGCTGACCGTGCTTATCCCGAAGGAGGAGCCGAAGAAGCTTACCTCCTCCAGCAAGATCGCCATCGAGTAAGTCAATAGAAAAGGCGGCCTGCCTTCCGCAACAGGAAAGGCAGACCGCCTTTTCCTTTCGCGAGGAGGATATGGCAGTATGGTGAAAACACTGTTTCAGGCGTCTACATGGAACGCGCTGGCGCTTGGGAATTTCGATACGGTCATCAGTGTGCGGGAGCTTCTGCGCTGTGCCGATACCGGGGTCGGCATCGGCACAGCGTTGGACGGCGTGATAACTTTTGAAAACGGCGCAGCCTACAAGACAGCGCCGGACGGCGAGGTCACCGTTATGAGGCCGGAGGACAGCATGGCGTTTGCCGCAGCCATGGTGTTTGACGAAAACGCCCCGGAGATAGCGCTGAACGGCATCGATGATCTTACCTCGCTCAAGCAGATGCTTGCGCCGTTTGTGCAGGGAAATCCCAATCTCTTTTATATGATCAAGGCCGGCGGCGTTTTCAAGACTATGCATACGCAAAGCTGGAACAGCTGCCGGAAGCCCTACCCGGTGCTTTCTGAGGCGGCGAAAAGCCGGAACGAATTTTGCTTTGAAAACACCCGCGGCAATGTGATCGCCGTCTGGTGCCCGCGGTATGTGGACGGCATTTGCATACCGGATTGGCATTTTCATTATCTGAGCAGCGACAAAACGCAGGGCGGGCATATCCTCGACCTATCGGCGGAGCGGCTGCATCTGAAGATTAACCGGATCGGGCGTTTTGATCTTCTGCTGCCGCAGACGACGGAGTTTGCGCACTGTGAGCTGCGTGAGGGGAAAAGCGCCGCAGCTGAGAGGTTTGCCGCCTGTCAGGCAACAGCCGACAAGCTTTTATAAAAATCATGAATCTTATGTGTAACGGAGAGAAAAAATGAAAACGGAAGCTTCTGCGCAGAACACCTGTGTGATCTGGATCGATCACCCGAATCGCATCGTTTCCTTCCAAAAGGCAGAAGGCTTTGAGCCGCAGTCCTTTGCCTCTCCCGATGAGCGGCTTGCATACGCTTTTGAAAAGTGCGCGAGCGGATATCGCGTGCAGTAAAAAGCCGCACAGCAAACAAATGATCCTGAAAGGGGCGAATATGATGAATAAGCTGATCTCTTACTTTGGAACCTTTACCCCCGGGGCTGATGGCGCGGTCGGTGCATTTCAATTTGAGTATCTGACAAGCCTCGGCTTTGCCGCACTCGTCATTTTTGCGGGACGTGCCATTGTGCGCCGATCCCATGTACTTCGCAAATTTGCGATTCCAGCGCCGGTGATCTCCGGCCTGCTGTTTTCCGTCCTAATTGCCATTTTCAAGGGAACTGGCATTCTTGCCATTTCTTTCGATACAAACGTTTCGCAACGTTCCGCTACTATTGCCTCATGCATGTCTATGCGCTGGGGTGGTTTGACGGTTACTTTTCCTCTGCGCTTAATTTCTGCTTCTGTGGCATAGTAATGCTCCCTCCATGATTGACAGTGTTTTATTTCACTGTCTCTCATAGAGGCAATGTCATTAAGTTTGCGCGCAAAACGCTCAATCACTTATGATGGTGATTGAGCGTTTTTATTTCAGCGCAGGGGGATATATAAAAATATGCTTATCGGCTTAACTCAGCAAGGCACAAGATTTAGGTGCCTTTCCCAACTGATTCTCGCTGTTCCTGCGATTGAATCAGGGGTAAAGCTGATCCATACAAACCACATTTTGTAGGTTGCTGTCTAAAGTCGATAAGCATTTATAAAAATAATATTTTTTCACAAAAACACTTGACAAATCAATAAAAATCGAAGGCTTCGCCTTGAAAATGATGACATTTTTTAAGGAGGCCTTCTAAGTGAACAGAAAATCAGATCCAGAACGTGTTCGGTCCGCATTGTTCCATGCAATAAAGAAAACCGCCGCAAATTTAGACGCATGCGTAAAGATCCCGGGAAAAGATTTTTCAAGAAAGAGAAAACTTCCGTTGCAAACGATGCTGCTAATGCTGATCGGCATGGGAGGCGGAAGCCTTTCAAAAGAATTATATGACTGGTTTGGATACACACCAAGTACAGCAACTGCTTCCGCGTTTGTCCAACAACGCAATAAAATCCGCTCCAAAGCTATCGAAATGATATTCAACGAATTTGTCGCATCGGCGATGCCGACCATGACCTTTCGAGGGTATCGTCTTTTTGCGGTCGATGGATCAGATCTACGTTTACCATCCGATCCAACCAATGATTTTTCTTTAATCAGAAATATGGATGGGCAAAAGCAATACAACCTTGCTCACCTAAATGCCATGTTCGATCTAATGAGCAAAGCCTATGTTGACGTTACTATGCAAGGCAAAAAAGGGATGAATGAGCACAAAGCTCTCGTTTCGATGATAGATCGCTCTAACATTCCGGGAAAGGTAATTGTGTTAATGGATCGCGGATATGAATCATTCAATAACATCGCCCACTTACAAGAAAAAAGTGGAATTACATCATCCGCGCAAAAGAATCCTACGGCATGATCTCAAATCTTCAATTGCCAAATAGCGAAGAATTCGATGTCGATACAACATTGACTCTAACGCGTCGGCAAACGAAAGAGACATTAGCGCTGTTATCTGCTTATCCAGAAAGATACCGTTGGATCCAGCCTCATACTACATTTGACTACATTGCGCCCAAAGCTCCCAATATGTATGATCTGCACTTCCGCGTCGTCCGATTTCGAATTTCTGACGGATGCTACGAGACCATCTATACTGATCTTGACCCAGAGACCTTCCCCGTTGGAAAAATCAAAGAACTTTACCGTCTCCGTTGGGGAATCGAAACTTCCTTTAGAGAGCTTAAGTATACCATTGGGCTATCTTGCCTGCACGGCAAGAAAACGGACTTTTTACTACAAGAGGTTTTTGCGCGATTGATCCTATATAATTATGCTTCGCTTATTGCGCGGAAAATACCCGTCCCACAGGAAAAACAAATCAACTTTTCAGTTGCTATACTTGTATGCAAACAATTCCTGAAAGGGAAAATCCGACCTGCTCAAATATTTGAAATATTGTCTAAGCACCTGTCGCCAATTAGGCCGGGGCGACAATATAAGCGTTATCAAAACCCTGTTTCCGCTGTAGCTTTCCAATACCGTTTTTCTTAAAACACTTTACAATATTACGCGATTACAGATGTCCTCTGGACACCTGCTTTTGTCATGCGCAAAAAGGGCAGCTACCGCAAAAATAAGCTTTTTTGCTTACTTGCGGCAGCTGCCTTGCGCTTTGTTCAGTCTTATCTTAATGACATTGTCTCTATGAGAGACAGTGAAATAAAAACACTGTCAATCATGGAGGGAGCATTACTATGCCACAGAAGCAGAAATTAAGCGCAGAGGAAAAAGCGAAAGTCATTGAGGATTACATCAATAACAGGATCAGTCTGAGTGAAGCAGCGCGACGAGGGGGTGTTGCGCGAGATACGATCAGTCAATGGGCACGAAACTATGAAGCGGATGGAATGACCGCATTTATGACGTGCAGGAACCGTGTGTACAGTCCGGAGCTTAAGCGGCAAGCCGTAGAAGACTATTTGTCCGGAAAAGGAAGTCAGGCAGAACTCAGCAAAAAGTATGGATTACGGGACAGAAGGCAGCTCCGAAACTGGCTGAAGGTGTATAATGCTCATGGAGATTTCAACTCCAGAAAGAATTCAGGAGGCGGAAGCTACATGAAGCAGGGACGGGACACCACGCAGGAAGAGCGCATTCAGATCGTCAAGGACTGTCTGGCCAGTGGGAAGGACTATGGTGAGATGGCTTTGAAGTTACAAGGTAAGCTACCAGCAGGTACGCACATGGACGCTGCGGTTCGAGGAGATGGGCGAGGCCGGTCTGGAGGACCGGCGCGGAAAGAGGAAGAAGGATCAGGTGCCCAGAACCGAGCTGGAGAAAGCGCAGATCGAGATTGAACAGCTCAAGCACAAGCTGTATCTGGCAGAAATGGAGCGTGACCTGCTAAAAAAATTGGACGAGATCGAGAGGAGAGATGCCTTTCGGAAGTAAGACAGCGCCGCATCTATGCTGCGATCCGGGAAGCACACGAGGAAAATGGTTATCCCATTGAGCCAGCCTGCGAGCTGTTCCACGCGGCGCGTTCGGCTTACCACAAGTGGGCTTCTGGGAAGCTGAGCCGGCGGACTGCGGAGAATGAACGGCTTGCGGAAAAACTCGAACAGCTCCATGCGGAAAGTCCGGATAAGGGCTACCGGCGGCTCAATGACGATCTGCGCCATGACTGCGTCATTCATGTCAACGACAAGAGGGTTCTCCGCATCTGCCAGGTCAGAGATATCCGTTCCACGATCAAGTACGACAACCATGGCTGCACCAGACATGCAAAAAATCCGCAGTATCTTGCCGAGAATCTTTTGGACAGACAATTTTATGCCGCAAAGCCCAATGAGAAGTGGCTCACTGATGTAACAGAATTCAAGTGGTACGAGGGAACCGAGGTTCACAAACTCTATCTGAGCGCCATTCTGGATCTCTGTGACCGGCGTATTGTGTCCTATGTACTCAGTGAACGCAACGATAACCCGCTGGTTTTCAAGACCCTTGATAAGGCTATTCAAGCCAATCCGGATGCGCATCCCCTGTTTCATAGCGACAGAGGGTTCCAGTACACCAACCGCACTTTCCACCACAAGCTCGTGCAGGCGGGAATGACGCAGAGTATGTCCCGTGTGGCGCATTGCATTGACAACGGCCCGATGGAGGGCTTCTGGGACATTTTGAAGCGGGAACGCTATTACGGCAGACGGTTCACCAGTAAGCGGGAGCTTATTCAGACGATCGAGAACTATATCCATTACTACAACACCAGGCGGGTGCAGCGCAATCTGGGCGTCCTGACGCCGATGGAAAAGCACACGCTTTGCCTCGCCGCATAAAAGCGGCCAGCAGCGCTTGGCTGCCGGCCGGGAAAACTTTATATTTTTTCACTGTCCTCTTGACGGGTTGCGGTTCAGATTCCGGCTCCGTGCAGGGCTTTGGTTATAGGGGAACTTTATAGAGCGTTGATCTCTGCTTCCAGCTCGCGGATGAATGCCATCAGGTCAGCGAAAGAGGGGCACTCGCCGAACATCATGCCCTGCATGACCGCGTAGTCCTCCTCCAACGCAGCATAGCGGTATTCCGGCGGACACAGCTTCATGGTGCCCGGCCGTGCCAGCTCGTACTGCGCCCACTTACGGGGATAGAACTTCATCTTAAACTCCACGACCCGGCCCAGCAGATCCAGGTCCTCATAGGCGGCCACTTTGCTTTCAGAGTGGGCGATGCAGTACAGGTCATAGTAGTGGCGGGAATAGCGGCTGGGCATCGGCAGATGCTCCGGGCGATTGGCCTCATGGTGCAGGATCGTCACCTTCTCCCAGAAGGTGCGCTCAGCCGCAGCGGTCAGTACCACGGTGTTGGCCTGTTGGAAGGCTGCGCGATAACACTCGGCGGAATAGGGGCGGATCTCCCGCGGCTGTGACGGCGTCCAGGCTGCCAGCGCACCGATCTCCAGACGGATCACTTGCAGAATGGACTCGGTCTTAAAGATACTGGGGTACCGGAAACAGATGGTCTGCTCGTCGTCCGGATCTATGTAGAGGTCCGCTTCCATACCCAGTATGATACCGAACTCGCTGCGCAGGGAAGGGAGGAGGATGTCGCGCAGGAACTGCTCGGCACGCTTATTTGCTTCCTTGTTGAACTGGTCCTGCTTTGTGTTGCTGCGCGGTGCCCATGGCTCATAGAGCCCATAGCCCAGCACGCGCCAATCCAGGATCAGGTCAATATCTTCGGAAAAACGCTGGATCAGCCCATAGCATTTGGAGAGACTGGTGCCTCCTTTGAATGTGAAGGCCGCCTTCCAGGGACTGTGATGGAAGAGGTGGTCCAGTGTCAGGCAGACCCAGAAGTCCTTTTCGATGATAGCTTCATGCAGCCCTGTCTGCTGCGCGGTATTACGAAACAGAACACGGCGGTCCTGCTCAGATGCTTTGGCGATGTTATACATATCAGTCCTCCCGGCAGATTTTTTTGATGAGGTTATAGATCCACGCTACCGCCTGCTGCGCCTCCTGTAAAAGCGCCTGCTTTTCATGATCGGTCAGGAGCCGCTGCAGTTTTTTAATGGTAGTGTCATCCACATTCTCCTTGCCCAAAGCGCGCAGGGCCTGTATGACCATGGCGCTCTTATAGGACAATCCGGAGATCTCCCGGTTGCTTCGATGCTTAAACTCTAACTCCAACTTGCCCACATTGAACTTGTGGTAGGGGCCGTCGGAGATATAGGACCACTTGGCGGGGACCTGCGTAGATAGGCCCAGCAGGTTCAGTGCGGTGGCGCCGGAGGGTGCAATGCTCCAGTTGAACTTCCGGGCCAAGGCCTGCGCCACGTGATGGGGCGACGGAGCCTCATACTCACCCAGCAGCTGGCTGAAGACGGGCCGGTAATAGACGCCGCGCATGATCCGCTGCAGCTCACCTGTCTGCTCCATACGGGACAGGCACTGCCGCACCGTATTGACATCAGCCAGATCCACATAGTCGGTAGACACGAAGACAGACTCCGGCTCTGCGACTCGGATGCGCTCCAATATACAGTTGTAGATCGTCTGATTGGCCATAGCGGCACCTCCTTGTTGTAATGAATATTATATAGTTTTCATTACAAAATGCAAGTGGGTGCCTTTAGTTTTCTCGACTTGACGGTCAAATATACGATTTGTAACGAAAATTGTACAGTTTTCATTACAAACAGGCGATGCGGATATAGACAGAGTATCGGCATAGGTGGGGGGTGTATGGGCGCGGAAAGGGGGAAGAACGCCCATACCCAAATGCGGCAGGGCTGGTTACTTGGGGATTGGATCGAAGTTCTTAATGATGCTGGCGATGAGCTTCAGCTGCATCCGTTCCTTCATCTCCTGGTCGACACCGCTGAATGAGACATTGTTGGCATCACGGAATGTGCGGGTGGCCAGTTTGGAGATGAAGCCATCGAAGTGTCTGAGAACTTCGGCCATAGCGTCCGGATCGCCGGTAGAGGCAGCTGCGATGGTATCGTAGTCCAGCAGGGCCCGTGGCTTCTTGCGATGGCGCGGCATGGCAATCACTCCTTCATTTTGGATTTAAGCGTCTCAAAAAATGCTGTTCTGCGGCGCTGGATCGAAGATTTGGAACTGTTGAGGAGCAGGGCGATCTGTCGGTCGCTCAGATCCAGCAGGAAGGAGAGCAGCAGGATGCTGTAACCTTCCACCCCGATCTCCAAAAGTGCTTGTCCCAACCGATCATCGTGGATGGGCAGATGGAAGCCGCACACATCGAACAGGTACATATCGGAAGGGTATGTATCCGTGGTGTGCAGCTGCTCCAATACCGGCTCCGGAAGATCGGAAAATGTAATCACGTGCTCAGCACGTGCCGTTATGTGTCGGATGTAGTCGATGCTTTCGCATTCCAGCACATCCTTACAAAAACGTTCAAACTGCCTGCAGACTTTTGCTTTCTGGGAGGGTGAAAGATGCAAGATTTCACCTCCCTCCTTACCCGCGGAGGCGGTTACTTGTCCCCTTTCACACCCTATCCCGATGCGGGTAGGCGGAATGACCCAGAAAACGCAAAAAAAGTCGGTGCACAGCATTATTTCTAATGCTATGCACCGATAGAGGTCATGAACAATCAGCCGCCAGACAACGCGGAGACGGGCGGCGTGTCTTACAGGGTGTGCAGTTTTACCAGAGGAAATGCGGGTGGCACGGCAAGTCGCTAATCATGCTGGTAGAGCTCCATGAGTTTCGGATAGGCCTCCTTCTGCTCCTGAGGCAAGGGTGTCCAAGCCTCCATCAACCGTTTGATCTCCGGCGTACACTCAACCATATCATCATCAGCAAAAAACTGAGAAAGCGTTATGCCAAAGGCGGAACAGACCGCTTCCAACGTGGGAAGGGTGGGGATTCCATTCCGACGAAACAGATTTTGAATGGTGGACTCAGTCAAACCGGCCTCACTTGCCAACCGGTAGGCTGTCCAGCCCCGTGCTTCCATCAATGTTTTAATTCTCGACAAAATATCCAAGCGATCACCACCTTCCTGTCTATATTTTACTGCCCAGAAAGGTAGTACGGTACAGCGGCGTTGTACGGGAATTGCTACCTCTGTGTACTGAATGACACGACAGGAGAGACGTAGGTTAGTATGTCCCGAAAGGTAGGTGCGCTGCAAATGGGCTGGGTCAACATAGAATGAACGGGCAGAGGGATATAATAATTTCAAAAGCTGCTTGACAATATAGGATTTATCCCATACAATAAATATAGGATAAATCCCATAGTTGGAAGGCGGGTTAAATGTGCAGGAATATGAAGTGATTTTTTATGATAAGGCCGACGGCACAGAACCGGCAAAGGACTTCATATTGAGCCTGGATAAGAAGATGCGCGCTAAGATGTTGCGGACGATCTCGCTGCTGGCAGACAACGGCCCGGATCTCCGGGAGCCGTGCTCCAAACCGCTGGGTGATGGCATCTTTGAGCTGCGGGCGAAGGTAGGCTCTGATATTTCCCGCGTTTTTGTACTTTTTCATAGTCGGCCGACGGGTGATCCTTACCAACGGATTTATCAAGAAAACACAGAAGACACCGCCTGCTGAACTTGAGCGGGCGAAGCGATATCGCGCCGACTATCTCGGCAGAGAGGAGAACAGACCATGAGTAAATTCAATGACTTTTTGAACGAGCAGCTGCAGGATCCGGAAGTCAGGGCAGAGTATGAGGCTCTGGAGCCTGAGTTCTCCATCATGCAGGCTATGATCGACGCCCGCAAGAGCAGCGGGATGACCCAGAAGCAACTGTCCGAAAAGACCGGTATTGCACAGGCAGACATCAGCAAACTGGAGAGCGGCAGTGCCAACCCGTCCTTGCGGACGCTCCAGCGCCTCGCTGCGGGAATGGGGATGCGGATCAAAATTGAGTTTCAGCCCTTTACCATGGGATGAAGAAGCAGAAGCGGGAAGACTGAGATAGTCTCCCGCTTTTTTGCGCTCAAAATCCGTTTTGCCATGTGAGAATGCTTTTGTCAATTTCGGAGAAAATCTCCAGACTGACCCTGGTGCAATCCGATCTCCCTGCAGCAGAAAACCACCGCCCGTTTGAATTGCCCGGTTTTTGACCACCAAGATATTGTATTGTGGATGACTTCAAGCCATGTTTGCCCGAAAATCTATGAAAATCCGGTTTGTTTGGAAAGCGTTCACAGTTTCATTTGAAAAACCATCTTGCAATATTCAGCGAAATCAAATATCAATCTTGGCGGTCAGAGGTAGAGACTGCCCCCCCGTTCTTGATTGGCAGGAGATGGATTTAGCGTTAGAATAGGTGTCGAAAATGTTGGCTTTTCGATTGTTAGAAGCGAGGGATGGCAGAGGTGTATGAGATTCCCCATCTCTCATCGAACGCTGCTCACACGGCAAAAAAAGTCAGATTGAGTTTCCGCCCGACCGCCCCATACAGTGAGGAACGCCGGAGAGCCGCCAGTGAAGCGGCAAAAGCTCCGCGAGCAATCTCAAGCGAAGTGTGGTATAATTTTTTTGAAAAAGTTTGAGATTTGATGTAGTATTTGCAGCTAAAACCGTAGTATATAGGTGAAGCCGGAAAGGAGGCGATGTGATGATAACAGATGAAAATATCATTGAATTGTTTTTCGCGCGTTCAGAACAAGGCATACGGGAACTGGATACAAAATACGGAAAAGACTGCCACAATCTTTCCTATCATATCGTAGGGAGCAGGCAAGATGCGGAAGAATGTGTAAACGATGCTTATTTGGGCGCATGGAACGCGATTCCCCCGGCGCGCCCCAATCCGCTGCTGACTTATATCTGTAAAATCGTTCGGAACATTTCATTGAAGATTTATTACAGAAAGGAAGCAGCAAAACGAAGCAGTCACTACACGATTGCTATGGAGGAAATTGAAGCCTGCATAGCAGACCCGAATACGGTGGAAACCGAGATAGAAGCCAGAGAATTAGCCCGTATCATTGGAGAATTTTTGGACACGCTGACCCTCGAAAACCGCGTTATCTTCATGCGCCGATATTGGTTTGCCGACAGCTACAAGGATATAGCCGAGTTTATGGGGCTTTCGGAGAAAAACATCTCCGTCCGGCTGACCCGCATCCGGGAAAAGATGAAGCAATATTTGATTGAAAGAGAGGTGTTCGTATGAACGCAAAGAAGTTTTCCGATGCCATGAGCGAGCTTGACACGAAATATGTTGATGAAGCTCTCAACCATAAAAAGAAAGCAAAAAGGCCCGGTTGGATCAAGTGGGGGGCTATGGCGGCTTGCTTATGCCTTGTGATCTATGCGGGAATTCGCTTGATTCCTACAGACTCCCCACCCGATGAAAGCAGCGAACTCCCCCTGCTTAACGCGCAGTTTGAAGGTGGCGATATGGGCTTTGAGGGTTTGATGCTGTTCGATATTTCGGAAAGCGGATCAGCAAATCCGTGGACGAAGGATATGGTGCTCGAAACACTGCCCGTATATGAAAATCTTGCCTATACCGATGCTTCGGGTCTACCCGTGTATCTCAGTGAAAACGAGCTGCTTGGGGTTGCCGAAGACATAGCAGCTCGCCTGAACGCCGACATTATCAGCACGGAGTACAAAAGAGTGGAGGATACTGCGCAGCTCTCGCCCAATACAGGGCTTAGTGGCGGAGAGGCGTGGCGCTTAACCGCTAAGACCAGAGAGCATACCATTCTTGTTTCCGGAAATGGGAACGCAGTCGTGGAATTCAACACACAGGGTGAGCTTTTCAGCGACTATACATCGGAAAATGAGGCGAAAACGACAATCGGCACACTCCTGGAAAAATACGCCTCCTTGCTGAACGTGGATGAGCCTGTTATATATACGTGGTGCGACTACACCTTTACCGGGGAACAGTTGCGTAGATACTTCGTATATGAGGATGACACGGATCCGGTACAAAAAATACTCAATTACAACTTCTGCTTAATCGGCTTAACGCCGTCGGAGGAAAGCGGAGAGTTGTCGAATGTCAGCTTTCAAAACAATCTTTCCTGCACGAACAAAATAGGCGATTATCCCATCATTACAAGCGATGCAGCACGTGAGATGCTGCTCAATGGAGAGTATATTACAACCGTTCCCAGCGAGTATTTGCACGACACAGGGATAAGTGAGGAAATGATTGCCAAGGAAGAACTTGTATATCGCACAGAAAATGTCAACGAGATATTCATGCCTTACTACCGCTATTATATTGAGCTTAAAGAAAGCGGCGTGGAAATGGCTGATGGTCTTAAATTGTACGGCGTCTACTACGTACCGGCCGTCAGTGCCGAGTACCTTGTGGATTTCCCCATATGGGACGGGAGCTTTAATTGACTCTGGATGTTTTCTAATATCCAAATGATTTGGAAAAAGAACCATAATAATCAGCCATACGACGTCAAAATAAAAATTGCTGTGTGACAACGACACAGCATAGACACCAACTGCCAGGAGCAGCCATTTCAATTTTGAAACGGCTGCTCTTTTCTTTTTCCCATGAGTAGAAAGGAGCGACCCGCCATGACGAAACCGAGGAAGAAAACCCGCGAGGAGCTGCCGCACTTCTTAGGCCTGCATTGACGAGTGAGAAGTGTGGGCTTATGGTGGCTTCTATATCCCCTTTGTGCTGAAAGAATACATTGTTCAGCAGGAAACCCCTTAACGGGTCATACTGAGCGCAGCTTCCACGCGGGAGCTGCGCTGTTTTATTTGATGAATGCTGCAGATAGAACTATAATACTTCTGAGGGTCATCATTTCGACACAAGTTTTTGTTATCATGACAGCGAAAGGAGGGATGACCCATGGAAAAGATCCTGTTAGTGGAAGATGAAGCCCGTATCCGGAACATTGTTTTGGACTATTTCACTGCGCACGGACTAAGCTGCGACTTGGCTCGGAACGGAGAAGAGGCACTGGACATCCTTCGGGACAATGACTACGATGCGATTTTGCTGGATATTCTCATGCCGGGTTTGGATGGATTTGCCGTCTGTCAGTCTGTGCGAAAGAAGAGCAATGTTCCAATCCTGTTTCTTACCGCACTGGGTAGCGAGGAGGATACTCTGAAGGGCTATGCGCTGGGGTGTGACGATTATGTAGTTGAATGAAGCCCGCTTTTCGAACATTTTTATCGAAAAGCGGGCTTCTTCATGCCAACAAAGCCTTGAGAAGTCAAGGCTTTTTTCTTATCCCCTTCTTATGAGTGAAGGTGAAAACTCTCAAAATGTGAAACGAATATTTTTACGCAAAGTCGTTATTTGAACACAGTTTTACGATAAACTCGCCCAGTACGCCTCCTTAAATGCCTGTGGGGTCTTGTATTTTAAGGTCCGATGGGGACGCAGCTCATTATAGAATTGGACATATTGCGCCACGCTTTTGCGGTAGCTTTGCTCCGAGGTGTACTCCCTGCGGTACGCCTCCTCTTTTTTGAAGGAAGCAAAGAACGCTTCGGCGACCGCGTTGTCATGGGGCCGTGCTGTAGCGGAAAAGGACTGTTTCGCACCGCATTTTTGCAACAGTTCCGTAAGCGTGGCTGAGGTATACTGTGCGCCGCGATCGCTGTGAAAGGTCAGCCCGATGGGATTGCCTCGTGCTTGATAGGCCTCCTGGAAGGTGCTTGTGACCAGATGAGTGCTTGCGTTGCGGGACATCCGATAGCCGATGACCCTGCGGGAGAAAAGGTCGAGGATCATACAAAAGTAGAGCCAGTAGTCGTTGATTTTGAAGTATGTAATATCGCTGACCCAGATTTGGTTGGGACGCTCCGCGGTGAACTGCTGCTCCAGTAGATTCTGTTTTTTGTACTGCTGACGCTTCTTGAATTGCTTTTTTGCGTCTGGGCGGATGCTGTGCAGATCAAGCTCTTGCATGATCGCCGCGATGCGTTTGGTGCTGACCCGGATGCCGCTTTCGGCCAGAGCGATGCGAATTTTTTCGGCGCCGAATCGCTGGGCACTGTCATCAAAAACCTGCTGTACCAGCCGCATAAGCCGCGCCTGCTCTTGATCGCGCTTGCTGCGGTCGGCCCGGCGGAAGATGTGGTTGTAGAAGGTTCCGCGGGCAACATCCAACGCTTCACAGAGCTCGTGGACACTATACGGGTTGTCTGGCTTTTGGTAGAGGCTTTCCAAGAAGACCAGCTTTTTCTGTAAGGGCACATTTGATATGTACCCCGTGAGCCGAATGATCTCCAGTTCATGCTCCAGCTTTTCCAGCCGCCTTGAAAGGGTGTCGAACTCTTTTGGCGTGTAGGTACGATTTGCTGTTTTGATGGAACAGTATTCTCTTCTCCAGTCGTAGAGTGTGCTTTGCGCGATATGTAATTCCTGACTGAGCGATTGAATGGATTCTCCCTTTTGGTATCGCTTGATAATCTTGGCCTTGAATTCAGCGGGATATTCTTTTGGCATAGTCTCATCTCCTTTTAAGCAATAAGACTATTGTAAGCAGTTGCCCGCCGGAAAGGAAGCATCGCATATGCTCCAATTGTTATTCGACGAAGAACCAAGTAATTCTTGTTGCGGAAGACGGGAAATCTATTCTGATATGGCATGACATGGAAACCCGTTGTCCCGCAAGGGATAGCGGGTTTTTACTTTTTTCCGTAGGAAAATTCGCTTACGCAAAACCCATACAGAAACCCATACCGATAAAATTTGACGGATAAGATCAGCTCATGCCTGATTGGAATTTTTCAGCGCATCTCTGAAAATTTGACTGGCACGACGAATGCTTTCCTGATCTGCGTGAGTGTACATACGGAGCGTAATGGCCTTGTCACTGTGGCCGAGCTTTTCGGACACGCTTGCCACGTCGGCCCCATTCGTGATGGCGATGCTGGCGAAGGTGTGCCGCAGCTTGTGCGGATGTAGATCCGGTACGCCGCACTTCGCGGAGAGCTTCTGCATATAGCGGGCCGGAGACTGCGGATGCATGGGTTCGGGACTGTTCGACTGCGTGAATACAAACGGACTGATCGCCTCCCTAGACTGCTCCAGCCTGAGTTCACGGAGCAGACCGATGATCTCCGGGGCGACGTCGATCGTCCGCACCTTTCCGCTTTTCAGAGTATCCAAGTAGACACCCTTTTGCGGGGTATAGCACAGGTTGCCGCTGATCGTTACGGTACACGCGCTGAAGTCGATGTCCTTCCATTGAAGGCCGCAGCACTCGCCCCTGCGTATGCCGGTGTCGATCAGCAGACGCATAAGGACGCGCCATTTGAGCGGCTCGGTATCTATGGCAGAGAAGATGCGCTGAAGCTCTGAGGCGGTATAGGCTTCTATGGGCTTGTCTCTGCGCTCGCTCTTGCGGGGCTTGGGTCGCTCTACCCTGTCCATCGGGTTTACAGAGAGCACATCACTCATGTAAGCCATTTTGAACAGGCTGTGCAGGATCGTGTAGACCTTGACGCAGGTGGCGTTTGCCTTTCCTGCGGACTGCATGGACAAAAGCAGCGCGCTGATGTCTGCGGCAGTGATATCGGGCATTTTCAACTCGCCCAGAGTGGGGTATATCCAGTGGTCGAGATTGCCCTGATAAGCGCATCGACCGTTTTCACTCATGGTCACAGTCTTGGCAGGCATAAAGACTTTTTCGCCGTATTGCCGTAGAGTTTGAATCTTAGCGATCTCCTGTTTTTGCCGGAGGTCGTTTTCTTTTTGCTCTGCGCGAGAGGTGACTTCTCCCTCGTGGCAGCGTCGTTCGAACTCGGCTGCTTCTTTGGTTAATGCACGGTCAATGGCCTTTTGACTCCATCCAGCCGGTGGATACCAACGGGTGGTGAGGTAGGATCTGGCGCGTCCACGGCTGACACGGATCTCATAAAAGGTTTGACCGTCTTTTGTGGTTCTTATTCTGGTTGATGCCATGAAACATCCCTTTCTTTATTCGTACTGGTATGGGTGCGTGACCGAAGTACCGTACTGCTTTTGGTGACGGGCATCTAAAAATTCCGCGTAGGATATCAGATGCTCTTGAGACCTTGCATCCAACGACGAGACCAATTCTCCGAGGATCCGTACCGTGCGCATCTTGGAAGCCTGCCCGCTCTGGTTTATCTGGTAGAGCGTCAGAAGCAGGGAGTGGAAGTCGATTTCCAGTCTGCCGCCGACTGCGGGGACTTTGAATAGAAGGTATTTCTGCCGTTCTCCCTCAATGGAAAGGCCGTCTCTAATTTGTGGAAGCAGCTCGCACATCTTTTCCTGATGCTCTATTTCGGAGACCATAATATCGCCCCAATCCATCAATTCGCCGGGCGTTGTATCCAATATCTCTGCTAAGGGCTTCAGAAGCGAGGCGGGCATCTCAATCATATCGTTTTCGTAGCGATAAATGGTTGCACGGTTTTTGCCGAGCTTGGCAGCCAAATCATCTACCGACATACCGAGCTGTTTGCGGCGGGCGCGAATTTTTTTTCCGGTCGTCATCGTTGATCCTCCTTGTTTTGTGCTTGTAGTTACTATACAGCAAATATCGCAAAAAAGCAATACAAAAAGCGGATAGAAAATTTAATGTTAAAAAATGAAAAATTTATCTTGACAAGGAGAGATGTGTCCTGTATGATCAAAATATCGCAGAAACGCGACTTAAAACGAGAAAGAAGCGGATATGCGAAATTTGGAGAGAGGAGGGAAGAGCTTATGGTGCCTTTTCAGAAAATCGCAGAAGCGTGTAAAAGCACGGGCCTGTCTCAGTATTATCTGCGGCAGGGCTGCAAAAACGGCACGGTTCCGCACATCAAGAGCGGCGGCGTTTACTACGTCAATGTTCCGGCGCTGATGGAAGAACTGGACAGAAAGAGGAAGTAGGCGACGCAAAAAAACCGCATGGAGGAAGGAGGTATACGCATGGACAGGAAAACAGCGAATAATCTGCGGCAGGAATATCCCAACCACGTGCCGCTGAAGGTCGCCGCGCAATTCTTCGGTGTTTCGCCCCGTCAGCTTTCGTGGCTGGTGGCAGAGGGACGCGAGCCTTTCGCTTCCATTGGAGCCAACATCGGCACCAGACAAAAGTATATCCGTATCTACACGGAGCCGTTGATACGATACCTGAGCTGTGAAGGAACAGATGCTTAAAACTTAGAAAACGTAGTGCAAGGGGGGTGATCGTCTTGTGAGGGGCTGTCACAAACCATGTCGGGCGGCACGGAAACGGCTTTTAGAGAAAAGCTGCTTCCATGCCGCCCGAACTTTCTTACAAAAGGAGCGTGTAATTTATGCTGAATGAAAATCAATTAAAACTGCTGCGGCATCTATCGAGGTTCAATCTGCTGGATTATCCGTCCTGCCTTGATAGGCTCAACAACGATGGCGGCAGCGACCGTACGGCGCTGTCCTACGCCTTCCGGCTGCTGACGAAAAACCGATATGTTTCCAAGGATAAGCGCGGCTGCGTGTCTATTCTGGCAAAGGGGCGGGCGCTGTTTCCTGAGCTTGAGCCGCTGCTCTCCGCCGGAGGCGGTGAGCAGACAAGGCAGAGGATCATGGAGGTATCCCGCATGGCGGCGCTGATGGAGAGGAGCGGTATCCTCGTCTCTGCGGACCGGCAGGAATGGGAGGCCCCCTATTTTATCCCGTCCGCCTGCTGGCGGAGGATTGCGCCGGGTATCCTCTCCACCACGCGCTTTACCGGAATGCTGATGGCAGGAAAGCACCGTCTGGCCGTCTATGACATCGGGGGCGGCGCAATGGAGTGGCAGGTGCGCGCGGAGGGCTCGCTGTTCTACACGCGGTACGGCAGCTACGAAACGAAGGCGACGGGTATGCTGCTGGTCTGTCGGGAGAACGCAAGAGTGAAGGCGGCGCGGAACATCATCCGGCAGACGATGTGGAACCGCCGCCGTCTCCTTCGGGAGGACTGCACGGAGCGGGACCGGCCGGTGAGGTGGTCGCGTTCGCCCATTAAGCTCAAGGCGCAGTATGAGCGCGTCTATCTGACGACGCCGGAAACGCTGCCCGTCAGCCTGCAAAGGATATTGGGCGAGGAGCGGCATCTCCAAACGCTGCGCGCGAAAAACAGAGGAACGCTTTCAGGCAGTCAGGGGATCGGAGATATTGAGATGCATTCCCGCCACCTGTTTGTGAACCCCGCCTGCGATTTATTGAAGTATGTCTACTTTTTCTCCGCGGCAAAAACCTATTTGGGAGAAAAGAGCGAGGAAAAGGCATATTGGCCGAAGATCACATTGGAGCTTTGCATCTGGCCGGAGGATCTTCCCATCGCGGGGATGTATCCGGAGCTGCTCGACCTGAAGGGGCTGACCGTTTATGTATATCGATCTAAAAAAGACGCTTGAGGAGATCAGTAGATGCCTACCGGAAAAAGGTGTGCCCACGTCAAAGCAGTTACAGCGAATGTATGAACTTACGCTGCGGCTGCAAAGCCAGGAGTTAGCCGTGATCTACGACATGGAAACATTTGGCAGTCCGGCAGCGCAGGAACAACAGCCCCTTGCCCAACAGCACAGCGGCGGGGAAAATAGGAACGGTATCGTGACCTTAAAGATTGACGAGCCGCTGCCCTCGATGAAGAAGCTGACGGAGGCCGTCGAAGAGCATTGGAAGGCTATGATCCACGCGGCAATTTCCGACGCGGCGGCGCAGGAACCGCTGCCGTATTTTGAAAAAGCGTTTGTGGAGATCGAGATCGTCACGCCGAGGGGCAGTGATAACGCACGGGTGTGGGATACCTCCAACCGGGCGATTCAGGTTATTCTCAATAACCTGAAGGGCATCTTTTTTCATGACGACGATATGGAGCACATGGCTTTTTCGGTGGTCGGACGGTGGGGGGAAAAGGTGCCACGATCCTCCGTATTTCGGACGATAAGCAAATCAGCGCAGATCAGAGGCAGCAGGCATTGGACGGAAAACAGGTAAATTCATGAGGTTTGAAAAAGGTCATGGAGCAGGACGGAGATCGACTGATAGCTAGTCATCTTGGGCCGCGATGTGAGCCAATATGCAGCGAAAGGCAGGTGGCAAAAGTCATCGCTGCGGAGGGGTTCTGTGAGGTGCGTCACCCCCGGCAGACGCGCCGAACAGAACAGCCGAAAGGGGGCGAAACCGTGCGAGCGTCAGAAGTGACGCGAGCATGGTTTCGCCCCCCATAGCAGTCTCATATTATTGCGCGGCCTCGTCAGCCGACCGCCCTGCCTTCGGCGGGTGGCTGCGGGAAATATAAGTGCATGGATATCGTGTATCCACTCAATAGCAGTCGGATGGTGCACGGAATTATAAATGTCAGGGTAACATAGAGCCTTTTCCTGAGTAAAAAATATCATATTGCTTTTCCGGCACGGTTCTATAAACTTAAAGACTATACAATATCACATATAGAAGAAATTCTAAAAATCTGCAGAGCCTCACCTCAAATTGATTTGCTTCTGGGATTTAGGCCAATATCTACCATAAAGGCTTTAACATGGTTAAAAGCCTCTTTATAGGCCAACATTCCATCCCGTTTTCTGATTGCTTCTGCAATCCTGTCGTGCGGGAGAATTTCATATTTCTCAAAGTTAACAATATCTTTTTTGATAAAGCTGTGTTCGTACTCATTGAGCAACTGAAGGAGGGACCTTTCAAAATCTGCCATCAGCTGATTGTGGGAGAATTCCGCAACCATTTCATGGAAACGATCACCGCTCTCGCTAGGATTATCGCTATCAAGTGGCAGGCTCTTCACTTGCTCAACATACTGGCAAAGAGCGGCTATTTCATCGTCGGATGCGTTGTATACAGCAAGGTGTGCCATTGTTGCATCGAAGAACATTTTAGCCTCATATAGCTGATAATACTTATCCAAGCTCATAGTTGCGGGAGAAGGAATGTTGGGCAGGATAACAATATCATCCACCTGACGGATGAAATATCCTTTACCTTGCTGAGCCTCAACTAGCCCCATTACGATTAGCTTTGAAATTGCCTTCTGGAGCGTTGGGCGACTGACGCAAAAAATCTTTTCCATTTCAACCTGTGATGGAAGCTTATCACCTGTTTTTAGTTCTCCAGTATCAATTTGTGTTTTTATTTGATTGACAATCTGGTCGACAATTGAAATCTTAGTTGTCTGACGTAATCCCATTTATCTTCACCTATTCATATATTAAAATTGAAATTCTAAATCTTTATAATTTTATACGATAAGAAAAGAGAAGTCAACAATATAAACAATTACCGGGGACCTGATTACTTAAATTACTTGAAAAATACAGGCTGCCTTAGATTCTATCTCCAATATAGTCGGAGATAGTTCAAGTAAAAGATAAGAGCTTGTCATTTTTGACAAAAATACAAAAAGAATATGAACCATATAAAAGTAAAAAAATCGATTTGCCCGATAAAAAGGCAAAAAGCAACAATGGCCGCTACATAAAAAAGCCAGGATTTTCAATACAATTTAAGCGTTCTTAGAAAAAAGAAAGGGATGTAACATTGCTTTGTGAATTCTGCGCATTATCAAGATAAATCGAAAAAAAGCAGTTGACATATAGTAGAGGTTAAGATATAGTTTTATCAAGATAACCTAAGTACCTAAGTTATCTTGATGAAAGCTTATATTATAAAAATAGAAAAATAAAGAGAAGGGAAGAGATGTATTTATGCAGTTTGCACGAATTGCAAGGGCATTGTCATGAAAATGGCGTTATGCGGCAAAATTTTATAGCATCGAATCCAAGGATTGTAAAAATAAATTTTATAGGGAGATGATAATGTGGAGAAAGTGAATTATTTCCTGCAACAGTTGATTAACGGCATATCATGTGGATCAATTTATGCCATGATTGCAATTGGGTACAGTATGGTATACGGCCTTCTGTATCTTGTGAACTTTGCACATGGTGATTTATATGTGTTTGGTACATTTATTGCATATTCGCTTATGATTTCCTTGGCGTCAAAAGTACACCCATTGATTTGTTGCCTGATAGCAGGAATTATCACGGGCGGTATCGGTATTATTATTGAACGGACCGCTTATCGTCCGGTCCGTAATGCAAACCGAATGGTTCCTATGATTAGTGCATTTGGTGTCGCTTTGATTTTGAAAACGGTTGCACAAGTTATTTGGGGACCTGAAGCGATTCCATTTGAATCACTTCTTCCCTCTGGCTCCTTTATGGTTGGAGGAATGCAGATTTATATCAGGGCGATTATTATCCCGCTTTGTTCGTTGGCTGTTGTGGTTATTATGCAATTTGTATTACAGAAAACGAAAATGGGACTTGGCACGCGTGATATCATGCAGGATATACAGACGTCATCTTTAATGGGCATTCCAACTAACACAATTATCCCAGGAATTTATGCGCTTGGCGGCTTTCTTGGAGTTTTTGGCGGTGTGCTCTACTGTTCTTACTACAGTTATATCAGCATTGATATGGGTATGCTTGGTACGATTAAAGCATGGGCAGTTGTTATGTTAGGCGGCGTTGGCAGTTTTTGGGGAGCTTTTTTTGGCGGAATTATACTGGGCATTGCGGAGGCGATGGCGGGCGCATATGTCGGAACGGCATTCAGAGATGCAATGGGTTATCTAATTATTGTATTTGTTCTGATGTTTCGTCCAGAGGGCCTGTTTGGAGTTAAGAAAGCGGAGAAGGTGTAACAATGAAACTGAGAGAAAATGCTATCTTAGTTAATAAAAATAAGGAAATTATGCTTCTTTATGGAAGCGCGTTTCTGTTTCTGCTTATTGCCCCGCTGTTTATCAAAAACGCATTTGTGATTCGCTTGATGACAACAACATTTATATACTCGGTGGTTTGCTTCGGAAATATGCTAATTTGCGGCTACACAGGTATGATGTGTCTCGGGTTTGCAGCATTTTACGGTATTGGTGCTTATGTGGCAGCACTCCTTGCGAAAAATGCCGGAATGCCGTTTGGTGTTTGCCTGCTGTGTGCGGGTATTGTATCCGCTATAATCGGATTTGTGATTTGCCTCCCCTGTTTGAGGCTTACAGTTGATTTTGTTGGTCTCATTACAACTGCATTTTTAAATATATTCTTGGCAATTGTTCGCAATTGGAACTCTGTGACAAATGGTGCTACCGGTATTTCTGCGATTCCCCGCCCAGTGATATTTGGCAAGAAAATTTCGTCGGGAATGGATTTTTATTACCTAACATTTATTGTAATGGTAATTGCGTTTTCCCTTCTCAATAATGTAATCCATTCTAAAATCGGACGTAACTTGCAGGGTATCCGAGACAATGAACTTGGTGCAATTTCGGTAGGGGTCAAGGCAAAGAGACTCAAGTTGTTTGCCTTTACTGTGGGGACATTTTTTGCTGGCGTTGCGGGATGCCTATATGCATTTTACATTTCGGCAATCAATCCAAATAATTTTGTATTCAACATTTCGACGCAGATTATGCAGATGTGTATTCTTGGCGGTCTTGGCAGTCTTCCGGGGGCGGTGATCGGCGCAGCGTTCTTTACGATGGTACCAGAGCTTTACCGCGACTTGGCTTTGTACCGAATTGGCATCGGTGGTCTTATTATGGTTCTTTGTATGCTGTTCCGCCCACAGGGGTTGCTTGGCTCTAGAGCATTTGCAGGTGACAAGGGTATTGCCGACAGGATCAAGCAACTGCGCATTTTGCGCAAGAATGCTTAAAACCTCAATAATGGGAAGTGAGGAGATAGAGCAAATGGATAACATTCTGGAAGTTAGAGGCCTGAAAATGCATTTTGGCGGAGTTAAGGCGGTCGATGAGCTTAGCTTTGATGTGCATCGCCACGAACTACTGGGCGTGATTGGACCGAACGGTTCTGGAAAGACGACTATGTTCAATGCGCTGACCGGCGTGTATAAACCGACAGATGGAAAAGTAACATTTAATGGAATTGATATCACCGGAAAGCCGCTAGATTCCATGGTAAACTATGGTATTGCGCGTACGTTTCAAAACCTTCGTGTTTTTAAGGCGATGACGGTTTTGGACAATATTATGATTGGCAACTCGAAAAACATTCATACGAACCTTTTTGATGCGGCATTACATACACCCAGATATAGAAAATATGAAAAAGAGTCTTTGGAAAAGGCGAGGGAACTTCTCTCTTTGCTAGGCTTGAGCAGGTGGGAAAATGAGTATGTTGGAAGCATTCCATACGGAATTCAAAAGCGCATAGAATTTGCACGAGCAGTAATAGTTGAACCGCAACTTCTGTTGCTTGATGAACCTGCGGCGGGTTTGAACAGCAAAGAAGCGGAAGACCTGATGCAAATGATTCTTTGGGTTAAAGACAAAAAGGGCTTTACGGTGATTCTTATTGATCACAATATGAAAATTATGATGTCCTCAGCGGAGAGAATATTGGTAATGGAAGCGGGAAGAGAACTGGCGGTCGGCTTGCCGAAAGATATTCAGAATAATCCTAAAGTAATTGAAGCATATTTGGGAGGCGAATGAGACAATGTTGCTGCACGCGGAGGATTTAAAAATATTCTATGGCCCAGTCGAAGCAATTCATGGGATTTCATTCGATGTGAACGAAGGAGAGATTGTTTCCATTGTTGGCAATAATGGTGCAGGTAAGACGACAATCCTAAAAACAATCTCCGGTCTAAAAGATTTTTCAAAAGGCGATATTCAATGGCAAGGAAAATCGATTAAAGGTATGGGTGCAGCTGCTTTGGTGAAGGCTGGCATTGCGCATACTCCGGAGGGACGTATGGTGTTTCCAAACTCCACAGTCTATGAAAACCTGTTATCAGGAGCGTTTATTCGCAAAGATAAGGAAGGTATCAAAAAAGATATTGAAATGTATTGCGAACGTTTTCCTATTTTGGGCGAGCGCAGAAAGCAGAAAGCAGGACTTCTCAGCGGAGGTCAGCAACAAATGCTGGCGATTGCCCGCTCGCTCATGTCTCGTCCAAAACTTCTTATGCTTGATGAGCCTTCGCTAGGACTTGCACCGGTTATTGTTGCAGAGGTTTATAAAATCATTGAGGAGATTAACAAAGAAGGAACTTCAATTCTTCTGGTTGAGCAGAATGCAAAGAAAGCACTGAGCATTGCCAATCGTGCGTACATTCTGGTCACCGGCGAAATCACGCTAACTGGCGAGGGAAAGCAGTTGCTGGAAGACGACTCAGTTCGTCAGGCATACCTTGGTGTATAAAGCCCGTATATTATCAGGCGTTGCCTGAAAATATAAAAATTTTGACAATGAGAGGAGCAAAAAATGAAAAGAACTATGAATCGCATCGTGTCCCTGCTGCTTGCTTTGGCTATGGTTTTTGCCTTAATGGCTTGCGGTAAGAAGGAAGTCCCCCCCTCGAACAATCTCAATGAAACAACTGAACCTATCCGTATTGGACTTGCTTGCGCCCTGAGCGGTGCCAGCGCAGCTTACGGAAATTTCCAGCGCTGGGCTGCTGAATTGGCGGTAAAGGAAGTCAATGATGCCGGCGGCGTTAATGGCCGCAAGGTTGAGTTGGTTGTTCTTGATGATGCGCAAGACGAGGCGCAGGCGCCAATCGTTGCGCAGAATTTCTGTGACGATCCCACAATTATTGGCGTTGTAGCACATGGGGGAAGCTCTCTGAGCGCTGCAACACAGCCTATTTTTGAAGAGGCTGGCTTATGCAACATTGCCCCAGCTTCCAGTTCTAACTATCTTTCCGATTTGGGAATGACGCAGTGGCTGCGTATTGTTGTGTCCGATTTGGCGCAAGCACCTCGCATGGCTGCTTTTGCAAAGAACAATCTTGGCTGCAGTAAAATGGCAATCATTTATTCTAACACAGATGCTGGTATCGGTATTGTTGATAACATTGAAGCGGTTTCTGGCGGACTTGGACTTAAAATCGTTGGTAAAGAGACTTATAACCCTGGAACGGAGTCTGATTTCTCTACGCTGATTACAAAGGTCAAGTCTCTTGGCGCGGATGTTATCTGCCTACAGAGCAACTATCAGGATGGCGGTATTATTCTCAAGCAGATGCATGAGTTAGGCCTTGACCTGCCCGTTGTGTCTCTTAGCACGCTGACCTACCGTGCAACGGTCGAACTTGCCGGTATTGATGCACTTCAGAACACTTACTGCGTTTGCACCTTTAATCCTTTCAGCGAGGCAGAGATTAACAAGGGCTTTCTTGAAAAGTATACCGCTGAATTCGGAGATAGAGAGATTCCATCCAGCCCTTGTGGTCTCACTTACGATGCGGTCAATGTTATCTGTGAAGCAATTCGGCAGGATGCCACGAGAGAAAATCTTGCGGATTGGATTATGAATCGCATTCCAGGCCAATCCTTTGTGATGGAAAATAATATGCTTCTCGGTCCTAGAGTTACATGGGCAGACAACGGTAACGTTGACAGCTTTGTTTCTAGTGTTATCCGCGTTGACGAGAATGGCGATTTTGTTCCTTTCGGAGATGTTGATACGACTGGACTATCATAATCTTTATTTTGTGATACATATTTCGTGAAACGGTCTTCAAATCCTTCTTTCATAAAGGAAGGGCATCCTTCCTTTATGAAGATTGGAATTTGTGACTTAAAACTTGGAGGTACCTAATGAAAAAAATTTCCATAAGTTTTCCCGCAAATCTTACTGTGCGGGCGAGTCTTTTGACAGAACAGGAGCCTGTTCTGGTCGAAAATTTGCTGAGCAAGCTGGCAACGCCACAGAAATTCGTGTGTAATCATTCAGTTTCTGCTGGCAAAATATTTGACGCATATATGCGTCCAGCTGAAGAGCCTGCAGAAAAACCAAAAGGGAATAGGCTTATTTCGGCAAGTGAGCTACACAGCGGGGACATTCTGTGGGATGGCGAGAAACTAAGCGTTGTTTATGGTGATGTTGTTCAGCCGGGGGTGCTTGGCTGTGTAATTGGACATGCGGAGGTTAACCCTGTCTTTGATAAAGCGTGCCTAAATATTTGGTACGATATTTATCGCGAACATTCGGTTTCGGTTATTACGGTTGCAGAGGAGTGAAATCATGAAGAAGAGCTGGACTGAGATCAAAAGTGAAATTGAACAGGAGATTGATGTCATCTGGTACGAGGAGCCTAGAGAGGTTAAGGCGAGTAATCGCGGGCTGTTTCCGAGTGGAGCTGGTTCCCATGGTATGGCAACTGGCAACGTAGTTTATCAAGTGGCCGACACCTATGCGGCGGGATTTGGCTGTGCTGCAAAGGCAATAGAAAAAATTCTCAGAGATGATACATACTCTCTTGATCAAGTCAAGGATATATTTATGACATTGTATGGATCTCTAACTGAACGAATGGGTGGAAAGTCTCCTAATGGTGCTGCGTACATGAATATGCCGAAAGTATGGAGATACTACAGTGATATTGTTGATTCTATAGACAATATTAACAGCAAAGAGATATTTGCTTCTCTTTTCTGGAGCTTTGAAAACTATATTAAGCGTCTGAATATGTGGTTTTGCCAGATATTTACATGGGAAGTTATGGGTGGCCTCCGTTGTAGCAAAACGGTTGCGGACTACGAAAGACTTCTGGATCTCACTTTGCGTACGGAACCCTACATGAAGAATGCTGCAGAGACCAGAATTTAAGCCATCAAAGGAGTATTACTATGGATAAGATTAAAGTAACATTTGCTAGTGGAGTGTCTGTTCGTGCGACGCTGTTGCGAGATAAAGAGCCCGAACTCGCAGAATCTCTCTGGCAAAAGCTTGAGACGAAACAGAAGGGCATTACTCATGTGACTGTGTCTACTGGTGATTCGTTCAGCCTGTTCTTCCGTCCGCTTGTCGAGCCGCCTAAGATGGCGGGCACACTACGTGCGCCTATTGGTAATCGCCGCCTTTTCTACACGGAACTTGAGGCGGGCAATCTTTTGTGGAACAATATTAAAATGTACTTTTGCTATGGTCCGTGCACGGAACCTGGGCTTGTGGGAGCACAGGTTGCACAGATTGACCCTGAGGATATGGATACATTTAAGAGCGAATGCGAAGAGGTCCGCAACCACACTTATTTCTATCATCAGTTGGCGGTTGTGAGCGTCGAGCGTGATGAGGAGGCGTAATCATGGGAAAACATTGGACTGAAGTAAAGAAAGAGATTGAGGCAGAGATCGACAAGTGCTGGTATAATATGCCACTCGAGATTGAAGCCTGCCGCGCCGGTATTTTCTTCAGCAAGGCCGGTGCTCGTAATACTTATATTGGGAATCTGTACTACGGCATTCAGGACCCGATGTCGCTGGGTATGCTGCTGATTGAGGGTACACTCTATTCCGTTCTGGGGGATGATAACTTCAGCTTGGAACAGTGCAAACAACTTTATATTTATACAACGGAACATAAGGTCCGTTTGCTGGGTGCCAAGAGTGATCCTGAACATCCTGGATGCAATGCTGCATGGTTGAATCTTCCCAATCTGTGGAAGTTTTACATTGATATCGTTGAAAGTTTTGATACCGTTACAAATAAGAAAGACCTTAAAAACCTGCTTTGGAGTTGGGAGAATTATATGAATTGCATTGCGCAGTGGTTCTATCTCTCTTTTCCGTGGGAAATCGGCCAATTGACAAAGGATCGCATTACACAGGTTAGCGATGCAGAGAATCAGCTTGACTTTGCCCGCGACATAGAAGCGTATGTCAAGCAGTAAGTGGTAATGAATAAGCCAGATCGAAAAGAAAATATTTCCTTAAGAACAGCCCTATTCGTTTTACTGGCAATTTTGGGCCTTCTTTTTGGTGGATCCATTTACTATAAGCTACCCAGTCAGATTGTCTTGCTTGCCTGTTCAATTTTAACGGCTGGTGTTGCATATAGTAAAGGCTATCATATGAATGAGATACAAGAAATGGCTGTAAAGGGAATACAATCGGTAGCTGTTGCATTTATCTACAACATTTGTATTGGAATGCTTATTAGCTCGTGGATATCTGCGGGAACATTTTCATTTCTCATTCGCCTGGTTATTAAGATAATTACGCCAAGGTTTTTTTTAACTGAAACGTTTTTGTTTTGTTGCCTTTTTTCTGCCCTTATTGGGAGTAGCTGGATATGCGCAGGTACAATAGGGTTATCTGCTTTTTATATTGCGCAGAGTACTGGAGTGAATCAACTTTTGTTACTCGGTGCAATTGTAGGCGGCTCGAGATTTGGAACCTGTATATCGCCAATATCAGATTCGGCAAATATATCTACACTACTCTCTGGTGTGAGCAACATATATTACCATATTCGTTCCTCTTGCGTGGCTGTATTTCCAGCGGTAGCGCTCACAAGCGGAGTGTATTTGTTTATTGATTTTTTCTTTGGGGAAGAGCGCGATACACTAAGCGCCAGCGCTTTGATTAGTGTGATGAATGGCGTTTTTAGGGATAGTATATGGATGGTTCTTCCGCCAGTTGTTCTGTGCGTAATGATTTATCGAAAAAGCAACACTTTAATTTGCCTTTTAGGAAGTGTTGCAGCAGGAATTGCCGTAGCAGTAATTGTGCAGAAAAAGTCGATTGTGCAGATGGCAGACATTCTTTTCAACGGATATGGAAAGTATATCTCTGCAGAAAATGCAATGCTAAAACAAATCCTCTCGAGAGGCGGTATTGTATCCATGTCAAACGTGATGTTTACTTTGATTATTGGAATGTCTTTGGGAGGGCTTTTGAATGGACTATCGATTTTTGGGACGCTTGCAGATGCTATAATTCGTCGCATAGACAGATTCAGAGCAAAAGATCTTGTGCTTATTTCATCACTCCTCTCTTTGATGGGCTATGCAATCACAGGGGATTCTCAGCCAACAAAAATGTTGGTCAGTAATGCGTTCAGAGATGTATATGCACAGAAAAAGATTGATTGCGGGGTGCTTTCGCGGACACTTGATATAGCGGGATTTGGAGAAGGAATTTTTCCGTGGACAGTAGGCGGCACCTATTTTGCAACGCTTTTTAATGTGTCAGTCGGGCGGTATTGGTATCTTGTCTTTTTCTATTATTTTGCAATAGCATTTAATGTACATACAGTAGGAAGATTAAAATCAAAAAGATATTCGCTGTAACATGGTTTTGGACTCTAATATCGGAAAAGGAGAAACAAAAGATGAACAAAGTAATTCTCAATGGCGTGGATCTCAAAATTGAAGACGTCGTGAATGTTGCCCGTAAGGGGTATGAGGTCGAAATTGACAAGGATTGCATGGCGCACATTGCTGAGGTCCGCAACTATATGGAAAGCGAGTGGATGCGCGATGACGCGCCCGCTGTGTATGGCTTCAACACGGGTCTTGGTAAGCACAAAGATCACAAGGTTACCATCGAGGAGAGCGACCTGCACCAGTATCGCACGGTCCTGTCCCATTGCGGCGGTGTCGGCGACCCAGCTCCCGAGGAGGTCGTCCGTGCGGCCATGTGTGTTCGTCTGAATGCCTTCTGCCGCGGTGTGTCCGGTCTGCGTCCAGTCGTGGTTGAGCGTCTGGTCGAGCTGCTGAACAAGGGCGTTCATCCTGTGGTGCCTTGGCAGGGCAGCGTCGGCGCCTGCGGCGACCTCGCTCCCATGGCTCACATTGTCTCCGTCCTCATTGGTGTTCCTCAGGCGGAAGCATTCTATCAGGGCGAGCGTATGCCCGCGCAGGAAGCGCTGAAGAAGGCTAGCATTACCCCAGTCGAGTTCCAGCTCAAGGCCAAAGACTGCCTGGCGCTGCTCAACGGTACCACGATGTTCGCCGGAATGGCGTGCCTGAACGTCCATGACGCCGAGCGTCTGTACAAGCTCTCTGAGATCACTACGGCTCTGTCCCTTGAAGCCATCCGCGGCGAGACTCGCGCGTTCGACAAGCGCATCCAAGAGGCTCGTCCCTACGCCGGTCAGATTAAGGCTGCCGCCAATGTCATGCGTCTGGTCGAGGGCAGCACCCGCGTCACCGAGGATGCTCGCAAGGTCCACCTCGAGCACGACATTATGCATCCCCATTATCAGGAGCGCGTGCAGGATAACTACTGCTTCCGCTGCATGCCGCAGGTCCAAGGCGTCTGCCGCGAGAACCTTGACTATGTCAAGCATCTCGTCGAGGTTGAGATCAACGCCGCTACCGATAACCCGCTGATCTTTCCCAAGGGCGACGGTCATTACGAGTTCCTCTCCGGCGGCAACTTCCACGGCGAGCCGACCGGCTTTGCAATGGATATCCTGACGATGTCCCTCGTCGAGATCGGCAACGTTGCGGATCGCCGCTGCTTCACCATGTGCGACCCGACCATCAGCTACGGCCTGCCTTTGGCGCTTGCCGGTGAGCCCATCGGCCTGAACTACGGCTACAACATCATCTGCTGCTCCACCTCTGCGCTTGCTTCCGAGAATAAGACGCTGGCGTTCCCGTCCGTGTGTGACAACATCCCGACCAAGGCCAACCAGGAGGATCACGTCTCCATGGCACCGTGGGCTGCTCGCAAGACGAAACTCGTTATCAAGAACCTCGAAAAGATCCTTGGCATCGAGCTGCTGCTTGCCTCCCGCGGTATCTGGATTACGCAGGATGATCTGGGTCAGTTCAAGCTGGGTAAGGGAACCTCTATTGCCTATGAGAAAGTCAACGAACTCATTAAGTTCCAGAAAGAGGACATTTACATGGGCAACCAGTCCAAGGCTACGATCAGTCTGATCGAGTCGGACGAGCTGCTCAACGCCGTCGAGTCCGCTGTCGGCGAGCTGTAATTTAATTTGAGACGCAGGCGGAGCATTTGGAAGCAAATGCTCCGCTTCCCTTTCACAAGGATAACGAAAACAGGAGGACAAAGATGGCCGAACACAAGATAGAACTGATGCTCAATGGGCAGCGGCGCAGCTTCTCCGTTGAGACAGAAGAGACGCTGCTCCATGTCCTGCGAGAGAAAGCTGGTCTCACGGGGACGAAGAAGGGCTGTGATCTGGGCGAGTGCGGTGCGTGTACCGTCATTATGAACGGGTGTGCAGTAAACTCGTGCTGCGTATTTGCAGTTGAGGCGGATGGCGGTACTGTGGAGACGATTGAGGGTATTGGTACGCCGGAGCATTTGCATCCGCTGCAGCAGGCATTCATTGATGCGGGCGCCATCCAGTGCGGCTACTGCACGCCGGGCATGATCATGACGGCCAAGGCGCTGCTGGACAGAACGCCGCATCCCACGCGCGAGGAGATCCACGCGGCAATGTCGGGCAACTTGTGCCGCTGCACCGGTTATACGAAGATCGAGCAGGCAATCGTCGCGGCATCCGAGGCTATTGATGCATATGCGAACGGAAAGGAGGCACGAGCGTGATGGAAGAGCGTAATTTTGCTGTTGTCAACCACGAGACGCCGCGTCTGGAATCCATTGACAAGGCGACCGGCCTCGGGAAGTATACAGACGATCTGTCGATGCCGAACATGGCGTATGCCGCGCTGGTGCGCAGCCCCCATTCCCACGCCAAGGTACTTGGCATTGATACGAGCGAGGCGGAGAAGATCCCCGGCTACCTCGGCTGTGCCCTGCCGGAGGAATCTCCGCAGGAATATTTCAACTGTTCGGGCAACCCGCCGTCCCCACTGCTGATGGCAGATGAAAAGGTGCTGACTGACGAGCCGCTGGTGCTCGGAGACCGCGTAGCTATCGTTGCCGCTGAGACGGAGGCGGCGGCTCGAGCCGCTGCCGAAGCTGTGAAGGTAGAATATGAGATCATTGCGCCGATGCTGGATGTTAAGTCCGCGCTTGCGCCGAATGCTCCCGCGCTTCAGCCGCATATTGCGCCGAACAATATTGTCCAGCGCCGCGAGGTGTCGCAAGGTGATATTGCCGAGGGCGAGGCGAAGTCCGACATTATCGTGGAAGACCATTTCGTCACGCCGCCCATGCAGCACACGATGATTGAGCTGACCTGCTGCATTTGCGACTTCAGCGACGGCAAGCACCTGACGATTTACAGCTGTTCGCAGACGGTGTTCCAGGAACGCCGCATTTTAGCTGAGATTTTTGGGATCAAGGAAGTTGATGTGCACATCATCAAGCCGCTTGTCGGTGCGGGCTTTGGCGCGCGTCAGCAGCTGCATGCGCAGCATGCCGCAGCGCTCATTTCGCGTAAAGTGGGCCGCCCAATCAAGCTGCTCTACTCGCGTGAGGAAGAGTTCTATTCCGTTGTGCGCCACGCCTCTGACGTGGATCTTCGCATCGGTGTGGACAAAAACGGCAAAATGCAGTTCTTTGACACGACATTCCGCCTGAATGCGGGCCCTTACACCACGCACACACCGACGGTCGTTGCTGCCGCTGCGCGTAAATTGCAGTATAATGTGCCCAATTATTCGTTTGTGGGTCTGAGCGTCTTTACCAACCATGTCACGGGCGGCGCGTTCCGCGGTTACGGTAACACGCAGCTTACCTTTGGCCGAGAGATCCTGATGGATCGTCTGGCGCAGCGGCTGAACATGGACCCAGTGGAGTTCCGCCTGATGAACCATGTACAGGTGGGACAGTGCTTTCCTTGCGCGAGTATTCCTGTGAGCAGTAACGGCATTGAGGAGTGCGCACGCCGCTGCCGGCAGCTTCAGAAAGAAATCGACGAGAAAGAGCCCCTTGTTGACAATGACGAGATTCGGCAGGCGTGGGGCATCGCATTCAGCTGTCACGGCTCAGGACCGTCCTCAAAGGAGGGACTGAGCGGAGCTGTTATTATGCTTAATGCCGATGCCACCGTCCATCTTCTTGTCGGTTCGGCCGATATCGGACAGGGAAGCGAGACGATGGAGTGCCAGATTGCGGCAGAATGTCTGGGCATTCCTCTGTCCAATGTGCAGATCACGGCGGCAGATACGCGGCTAACACCATACAATACAGGCACCTTCGGCTCGAGCCAAACCTTTATTTGCGGAAATGCGGTCAAGTTGGCGTGCGATGATCTGAAGCAGAAGATGATCGAGCAACTCAGGCTTATTTACCCCGATTGCAAAGTTGAGGAAAAGGAGCACATTTATTATATCAGCGGCTGCGAGGAGAGCAAAATGAACTTTGAGGAAGCTGCACGCAAGATACTGTTCGATCCCAAGGGGGGTGTGCCTATCGGAGTAGGAAGCTACAAAGCAGCGGCTTGCCCAAATCCATTTGCCGTTTGCTTTGTTAAAGCAGAATATCACAAGAAGCTCAATGCGCTGCGTCTGCTCGATATTATTCAGGTGGTGGACGTCGGCACGCCTATCAACCGCCTTACCGTCGCCGGTCAGCTCGAGGGCGGCATCGCCCAGGGCGTGGGCTACGCGCTCTATGAGCGCATGGAGATTAACCCGCGCTCGCGCCGCACACTATCGACCGATTTCTTGCACTACCGCATTCCGCAGATGGGCGACATGCCGCGCACCTATGTGGACATGGTATCGAGCCACGATCCCTACGGTCCCTGCGGGGCAAAGAGTGTCGGTGAGTTGGCGACTGTACCGGTCGCGCCCGCCATTGTTAACGCAGCGCGCCGCGCAAGCGGAATGGAAATCAGCAGCCTGCCGCTGTGTGATAAATTTGTAATTTTGCCGACCGAGAGGGGGAGTGTAAAATGAATGGACAGATACTCAGAAGCCTTAAAGAAACGATTTCATTCGAGCACCCCACCTACATTGGCGGCGGCACGGACATTATGCCGTTGCTGAAAAACGGGGTGCGAGATGATTGTGAACTTGTTTTTCTCAAAAAGATTCCGGAACTTCGAGAGCTTACTGATGCAGGAAGCTATCTGGTTATCGGCTCTGGTATGACGCTTACAGAGCTTGCGGAGAATAAGCTGGTGAATGAACGCTGCACCGTTGTAGCGCAGGCGGCATCGCTGACAGCTTCTCCGCAGATCCGTAATATCGCTACCATAGGCGGCAATATTATGCAGGACCGCCGCTGCATTTATTTTAATCAAACACACCTCTGGCGCAGCGGCCTTGCCTATTGCTTCAAGACCGGCGGCACCATCTGCCACCAGATTCCCAATTCACCGGTGTGTCGCGCAATTTATTATTCTGATGTTGCTACAGCGCTGATTGCCTGCGACGCGGAGGTTGAGTACATCGAAAACGGCGAGATACATCGGGAGAGCGTGGAAACGCTGATTGCACGCCACACGGTAACGAATGGCCTTTCCTGCCACGAACATCTGCCGATCCTGGTCACACGCTTTATTGTACCCTGTAGCGAAGCGGGTGAGCGCACAGGCTTTTATAAATATGCGATGCGCACGACGATCGACTTCCCGCTTATCAACTTTGCACTGCGCTGCTGCGGCAGCCGGGGCACAAAGTTGGTCGCGGGTGCAGTCGCGCCGCACCCCGTAGTGCTGGAGAAGACGGGAGAGCGAATGGACTCCGGCGCTTCGGACGATGAGATCGTTGCGGTGTGCTGCGAAGAGCTGGGCAAGCTTGCTATGCCGATCAAGGAGGCGTGCATCACGCCTGCTCTCAAGCGTGATCTCTACCGCCACGTCGCTATGCTGCTGAAGCTGAGGAAGTAAGCAGATGGAGAAGAGAGTGACGCTTCGTTCGCTGACAAAACGGGGCAGATCATGCGCTTATAGTGAGTTCTTTTTTGGGGCGTGCGTGGGGGCGTGGTCAATCTCACTGAACTTCCATCTAACAGCATGCGGCGTGAGTAGCGCACAGATTGGCGTGTTGCTGTGTGTAGGCTATCTTGCTACGGCGGCGACTTCGTTTTTCATCGGGAACGTTGGAGATCGAAAGGGATACCCGTTTGTGATGGCGATTGGCTGCGCGCTGATGTGCGTCTCGTTGATAATGACGGTGATTTTTGACCGCCTGCCATTATTCTATATATAAGTCATCTGGCTTATTGTATAGGCCTTGCTTGTGTGATGTCGATGGAATTTAACCTTCCGCTAAGCCTTGTGGAGGAAAATACGCGGCAATATACCTATAATTTGGTCCTGATCATGTATTTTCTTGGTGGCATCATGGGAAACACACTATGTAGTGCGGTGTACCGTATTGTAAAAAATGAACCGTACCGCGTGGTGTTGGGCCTTTGCGCGATAATATACGCGGCGCTGACGGTATTCAGAGGAACGATGCCGCGTCGGCGGCAGGGGACTGAAGATGTAAAGCGTGCATGGGGTATCCGCGCTGAACTGCGGGATAAGCATGTGCTGGGATACTTGCTCTACGGTGTTCTTGCATTCGGCGTTTTCACGCTGTCGACAGGAATGCTTAACCTTGTGCTGCGTGAATGGCGAGGCATGACAGACAGCGCCGTGAGCACAGTTTTTGCGGCAAATTCGTTCATAGGCTGTTTGACGCTGCTGGCACTGCCGAAAATAACACAGTGGTCAAAGCTTTCGACCATTGCGCGTCTATCGCTGACTGTACAGTGCATAGCGCTACTACTCATTACAATAGCGCCTACGCCGTTGATTGTATTTCTGCTTTTTTGTCGCACGGTGTCGTGCAATATGCTTTATACGGCTGCAGACGCTCCCATGCTGCGGTCTATTCCACAGGACAAGCGCGGTACCTATGCGGGATTGCGTGTATTTGCCAACCATATCGGTATGAGCGCAGCGTCCATGCTCTCGGGGCTCTTTGTGGATCGAGGACAGTTTGTGCTATTGTATCTGACCTGTGGGTTTCTTGCGCTGGCGCAAGGCATCGTCTATTGCGTATTTTGCCGCGGGAATTTGAAAGCACTTGATGAGTGAATGGGAAAGTCCCTGCGTATATAGTACTGAAACAAGAGACGACGAGAGGCAGAAGAGGCTGTGCTCGACAGATTAAAAAGCGACGAAAGGTTTTGATTCCCCCAACAAGGATAACGATTATTTCCGAAAAACCCCGGCAGGTCATCGTATTTACGATGCCTGTCGGGATTTTTCTGCGTCTTTCGCCGCACAGCTTAAATTGCCTTTGAAAAGTCCGCGAATCAAACTCTATCTTGGATAATGTACAATAACTTGCGCAAATTGGAAAGAGCATAAAAAAAGACATAGCTTGCAGGCTCTGGTAGAATGAAGTTACCACACAAACATTCGAAAGGAGACAGCAAACTATGTCCGAGAAAATTGTACAGCTGAATGAGGAAATTATCAAGGGGCAGCTCAAAGAATTAGTTCGAGGAAGTGTAGAAGAGACGCTGAACGAGCTGCTGGAGAAGGAGGCGGAGTCGCTGACGCAGGCCGCCCGCTACGAGCGCAGCGAGGCCCGTCAGGGCTACCGCAGCGGCCACTATGACCGCAATCTCACCACGACCTCCGGCGACGTCACGCTCCACATGCCGCGGCTTAAGGGCGTATCCTTCGAGACTGCCATCATTGAGCGGTATCGCCGCCGGGAGAGCAGCGTGGAGGAGGCCCTCATCGAGATGTACCTGGCAGGCGTTTCCGTGCGCCGGGTGGAGGACATCACGGAGGCACTGTGGGGCAGCAAGGTCTCGCCCGCTACCATCAGCGAGCTGAACAAGAAAGCCTACGTTCACATCGAGGACTGGCGGAACCGCCCCTTGCAGAGCGGGCGCTATCCGTATGTTTATGTGGACGGCATCTACCTGCGCCGCAACTGGGGCGGAGAGTACGAAAATGTTGCTGTTTTGGTGGCAATCGCCGTGAATGAGGACGGTTTTCGTGAGGTTTTGGGCGCTGCCGAGGGCATGAAAGAGGACAAGGCCAGTTGGGTCAGTTTCTTCCAGTGGCTGCGCGGACGCGGCTTGGATGGCGTGAAGCTCATCGTCGGCGACAAGTGCATGGGAATGCTGGAGGCCGTGGGCGAGGTGTTTCCGGACGCCAAATACCAGCGCTGCACGGTGCATTTCTACCGAAATGTTTTCTCTGTTGTGCCCAAATCCAAGGTCAAAATTGTGGCAAAAATGCTCAAGGCGATCCACGCCCAGGAGAGCAAGAAAGCGTCCCGCGAGAAGGCGAAGGCCGTGGTCGCCGAGCTGCGCGCCATGAAACTGAAGGACGCTGCCAAGAAGGTCGAGGACGGCATTGAGGAAACTCTGACTTACTGCGATTTTCCCAGCGAGCATTGGACGCGCATCCGCACCAACAATGTGATCGAGCGGCTGAACCGTGAGATCCGCCGCCGGATGCGTACACCGCTCTGCAAAATCAGCTCGACCGGCGAAATTGAGCAGCGGTTCCGCTTGAATTGAGCAACGGGACCGCCCGGATTGAGCAGTCCCACCGCTCAGGTTGAATATGGACAGCACAAAACTGTCAAGGTATCATAAATATGGACGGAGTCAGATGTCTTGCAGCCCCTTCCGCTTGCGCATGGATTCCTTGCCGCCAATGACTATGGTGTAGGCGTCGTGGACGATTCGGTCGCAGATGGCATCAGCCAGCAGTGGGTCAGACAGCTTTTCCGGCCAGCCCGGAATGTCAAACTGGGAACAGAAGATCGTGGAGTTTCGCTTGTACCGGGACTCCACGATTTCCAA
>ENA-OROS01000201-OROS01000201.1-human-gut-metagenome-genome-assembly--contig:-NODE-201-length-44337-cov-9.354433_pt1 | contig 44337 bp, 40 predicted proteins | sample MGYA00242134_ERZ509059 | MGnify/ENA primary metagenome ERZ509059 (study PRJEB26280, sample SAMEA2338753) | human gut metagenome | biome: human gut; feature: human-associated habitat; material: faeces... | reverse complement strand
CATAATCGATATCCGTCAGATGCGCCCGCAGCTCTGCAACCTGCGCCTCTGTGATGGGAAGGCCAAGCTTGCGCTGCGCATCCGCGAGCTCCACCCAGAGCCTACGCCAGGTGGAAAAGCGCGTATCCGAAGAGAACAGGCGCTGCATGCGTTCCGAAGAATAGCGGGAACAAAGCGGGCTTTCATAACGATCTTTCATGGGAACCTCCCTTTAGCGCAGGATGATCGCATCCCGGGCCGCGCCCACGGAAACATAAGGGATAGGCGTGCGCAGCGTATCTTCAACATAACGCACATAATCGCGCGCCGCGGCAGGCAGGTCGCCGAACTTACGCGCATTGCTGATGTCGCAGCCCCAACCGGGCAGATATTCCATTACAGGCTTTGCCTCTGATAGCGCGGCGGGGAAGGGGAATTCGTCTACCCGTTTGCCGCCAATCTCATATTGGGTGCAAACTGGGATTTTTTCCATGTAAGAAAGCACATCGAGCTTGGTGAGGGCGATCTGCGTTGCGCCCTGCACGCGCACGCCATAGCGCGTAGCGACTACATCAAACGGGCCAACGCGGCGCGGACGCCCCGTTGCAGCACCGTATTCGCCGCCAGCCTCGCGCAGACGCTCCGCTTCTTCGCCAAACCATTCCGCAGTGAACGGCCCTTCGCCCACGCAGGTGGAATACGCCTTGACAATGCCGACCGTGCGGTCGACATGGCTGCCGGGGATGCCTGCGCCGACGCAGGCATAGCCCGCATTGGAGGAAGAGGACGAGGTATACGGGAAAATGCCGAAGTCAATGTCGCGCAGCGCGCCGAGCTGGGCTTCGAACATGATGCTCTTGCCGGCCTTTTCAGCCTCATAGAGGTACTTGCTGGTATCGCAGATGTAAGGTGCAAGCTTCGAGCCGAATTCGCGGCACCACGCCAGCATATCCTCAAGCTTATACGCTTCCGCGCCGTAGACATTCTGAATGGTCAGGTTCTTCCACTCCAGAATGCTGGCCAGCCGCTTTTCAAGATACGCCGGGTACAGAAGCTCCCCCATCATGATGGTCTTCTTCTGATATTTGTCGGAATAGACCGGCGCGATGCCGCGCAGAGTGGAGCCGTACTTCTTGTCCTTCAGCCGGGCCTCCTCCAGCCCGTCGAGGGCGCGGTGGTACGGGAAGACGATGGTGGCGCGCTCGGAAATTTTGAAATTCTCCGGCGTAATGGGCACGCCCGCGTTCTGCAGCGCCTCAATTTCACCGCACAGGCTCTCCAGATCGATCACGACGCCGTTGCCCAGCACGTTTACAACGCCCGGCAGGCAGATGCCGGAGGGGATGAGATGAAGGGCGAATTTGCCGTACTCATTCACGATGGTGTGGCCCGCGTTGTTGCCGCCCTGATACCGGCAGACGATGTCATAATCTCTTGCAATGAGGTCGACCATCCGGCCCTTGCCCTCGTCGCCCCAGTTGATGCCTACGATCGCGCAGTTGCTCATAATTCAAAACTCCTTATCCGTTTTTTACCGCAGTTTTTTGTTTTATTTTTTCATTCCTGGCCGATTATATGCGATTTTTCACGTTTTGTAAATGTCTGTTTTATAATGTTTATAATAAGCGGAAATTATATGCTCAATTAGGTTTATCTATTTTACTTATTGTATTCCTCTGTTTATAATGGAAAAGTTGACAACGCCGGTTTTCCGGCTATTTGGGAGGATTTTATGCTCATCAGAACGCCTGAACAGGACATTGAACGCGTCCTTTTTACCGAAAAAGCCATCGCCGCCCGCGTCGAGCAGCTCGGCGCGGATCTGACCGCAAAGCTTGGAGACAAGCGCCCCGTGCTGGTGTGCGTGCTCAAGGGCGCATCGTTTTTCTACATCGATCTGTGCCGCTGCATGAACTGCGCCATTGACATGGATTTCATCGCTGTCTCCAGCTACGGCGCATCCGCGCAGTCCACCGGCGTCGTCCGTCTCATCAAGGATCTGGACAACAACATCACGGGCCGCCATGTCGTCATCGTCGAGGACATCATCGATTCGGGCCTCACCATGCAGTACCTGCGTCAGCTCTTCGGCGCACGGAACCCCGCATCCATTACGACGATCTCGTTCCTGGACAAGGCGTCGCGCCATCCCGAGAGCTACAAGACCGATATGTGCGGCTTCGAGATCCCGGACGAGTTCGTCGTCGGCTACGGCCTCGATTACGCAAATTACTACCGCAATCTCCCCTACATCGGCATTCTGAAGCCGGAGTGCTATAAATAAGCCAAAGCCCCGCCGGGGCAATGTCTGATATGCTCCCTCCATGAGAGACAGCGAAAAACAAACTGTCAAGCATGGAGGGAGCATATCAGCGTTTTGGGCGGCTGCATTGTGCCTTGGGCGTGACTTTGCTATAATGAAATAAATCGGAATTCGGGAGGATCACAAGCATGACTGACAGCAGAGACTTCAAAAAAGAGTACCCTGCGTCCTCGTATTTTTCAAAATGCCGGCAGTTTTTTCCGAGGCAATCATGCTGCGTCATATCTGGTTTGCAGAGGTGATTACGCGGACGTTGTGCGTGCCTGCTTCGGCTTTTAATCTGCCATAAAACGAAACCGCCCACCGGAAATTTCCGGTGGGCGGTTTGTGCTTGTGATGCATTGCTTTATTTCCGGTAACCGGCCCACATGGTGTCTGTGGCCTGACGGATGGCGCATGTCACATCTTCTACCAGTGCTGCGTCCCAGGCGGACGGCTCTGCGCGGAGGAAGGAGGTCTTATCCACACGGTTATCAAAAATACCGATCGGCACATGATAGGTATTTCCGTGCGCCTTCACAGTTACGGTGCCCTTCTGCTCGGACGTGTTTACAAGATACTCCATATCGTCGCAGCCGTATTCTCCCAGCATGACGGCCAGCGGCACGCCATGGTGCAGGTTCGAGCCGGGATCGTTGGGGTCGGCGCGGTCGGCATTTTTGCGGCGGGACTCCTCCGGTGTGACCCAGATGTAGAGGATTGCGGCGTTTTCCAGAATTTCCGGGCAGAACATCGGAAGCGAATACTGGTATCCGTCGGAGCCTGTCAGCGGCATCGACGCGCCGTCCGGTCCGCCGCGCGCGCACTCAATGATAATGGTCTTGCCGTCAAAGGAGTCGGGATAAGCGTCCTGTTTTTCTTTCAGCATGGCGGCCGCCTCGGCTTCCAGCTTTTCCGCCAGTTTTTTGCGGATTTCTTCCGGGAGCTTTCCGAGCCGCGGCGCAATGCCGACGATCTGACCGGCTCTGTCGTAACGATCAAAAAGCAGCTGCGCGCAGGAATCGGGCTTCTGCACGTTGCGGTTGAGCAGATCGTGATAGTCCTCGTTCAACAGGCAGCAGAGCGTGCCCCAGTCTCTTCCGTCAATGAAGGGCTCCTCGCCCGGATAGAAGAGTCTGGCCTGACCCATAGCTTCGAGCTCATTGTCGATGCGGCGCATCATATGGACGTAGGGGAAATCATCGAGCTGGAGGTTTTCGCCGATGTGGAACTCCTTTTTGAGCCGTTCGGGCTCGATGTTCGCCATAAAGTTACGGACTTCGGATTTGCCGGACGCGGGAAGCGCCTGCAGCAAGACGACCTTGAATACGTTGTTTTCCATAGTTCATTCCTCCTGTGCCGCGTTATGCGGCTCTGTGTTCAATCGCTGCAAAATTGCAGCCACTTGGTTTTGTCAACGGTAATCTCGCGATGCTGCAGCACATACTGTGTGACGAGATCAGAGATTTCTGTCAAATTTTCCGACACAAGCGGACAGCTCTTGTAGCAGCCGTAGCCGCCGGCGCCGGAGGCGCGGTAATTGTTGAGGCAGAGCGTGAGCGTCTGATCATCAGGCAGCTCTCTGCCCTGGTAGACGATGGACCGCACGCGCCGGCCGACCGGCTGGTAAAGGTCTGCCGTGACGGTAAGCCTGGAAAAATAGTCGTAGTTGAAATGCTGGATGATTGGCCGCAGGAATGTGTCGCTGATGCAAAGGCTTCCGTCCGGCGCAAAATCAAAATAGGAAAGGCTCCGTTCCAGCGCGGCCGTCAGAACAGCTCTTGTGACGCGGATGGTCTGGAGCGTGTTGGGAAATGCGTAGGCCGAGACGATGGCACGGACGGTCACATCCTGCGGAAAATCAACCACACGATTGGAAAGGCTCGTGAGAGAAATGTCCGCGCCGGAAGCTTCCAATTGCACCTGATTGATGAGGTTTGCGAGCAGGGAGCCGTTTTTCGCCAGCGTCAGAGGATCTTCCGCCGGAATCGGCACATCGAGCCGGCCAACCGGTGTATCGAGCCAGCGGGCAGTCTGTGCCTCGGCACTCTGAAGTGCGTCTGCGGCAGCCGGAAGCGCGACCGATCCTGCCGGTATCAGCTGGGAGACGGCATGGACGCTTCCACGGTCGGCCGTTACGTCCATGCGGATAAACTTTGCGGCTTTTTCCGGCGGCTGGCAGGTATACGTCCCGCCGATCTGAAGATTTTCGGCCTGCATATGCTGGTGCGCTGCAAGCAGAATATCAAACCCAAGCTCCCGGCAGATACGGCAGCCTTGGTTCTCGCTGGTCTGTGAGAGAATTTCTCCTGTTTTGACGTCCGCTTCGAATCCGCCGTGGTAGATGCAGATGGTGAGGTCTGTTTTGTGCCGCAACTCGGAAAGTGCGGACCATGCGGCGGCAAATGCGTCGGTCACAGTGATGCCGGCCATATTCTCTGCGCTTTCAAACTGTGTGACAAAGGGCGTAATAATACCGGTCAGGCCGACGCGAAGCCCATTTTCCATGGTAACAACGGCCGTTTTCTCCACGCCGCGGATACCCTCCACATTTGCGCACAGGCAGCGGGCGTTCAGAGCGGCAAGATAGCGCTCGATGGTCTGTTTCCCATAGTCGAAGTCATGGTTGCCGAGCGTTACAAAATCATACCCGCCGAGGTTTAAAAGCGCGGCCGGGAGCGTTGTGACATCGCGCGCTTCATGGCTCAGATAATAGGTGAGAGGACTGCCTTGCAGGGTGTCACCGCCGTCGATAACAAGGGTGTTGCCGTCTTTCCGGAACTGCGCCATGCAGTTGGCAAGGCCGGAGTCTGCCGGCAGGCCAGTGGCATAATCAATCGGCGAGAAGCAGCCGTGGATATCGCTGGTATAGTAGATTGTCAATTTCTTTTCCATAGCAATGGCCCTTGAGGATACGCTGGGGGCGCTCAGAGCGCCCCCAGTTTTTTTATTCGCCGTGCGCAAGCTTTCTGCGGATGCGCGTGGAGATGAGTTCGATGATCAGAACAAGCACCATCAGGCCCCAGACGAACGAGCCGACCATACCCCAGCGGCGGGAGTTGAGACACTGCACCAACGACGCGCCGATACCGCCCGCGCCGACGATGCCGAGCGTCGTGGCGTCTTTGAGGTTGATGTCAAAGCGGTAGATTGTAGTCGAGATGAAGCTTGCCGTCAGCTGCGGCAGAACGCCGTAGCGGATTTTCTGGAACGGCGTGCAGCCCATGGCGTCCAGACTTTCGAGAATGTGCGTATCCAGATCTTCGATGGCCGTGATGTACATTTTGGAGATCATGCCGATCGAGCAGACCGACTGCGTGATAACGCCGCAGGCGGCGCCCGGGCCTGTCACGCGGATCCACATCAGCGCCCAGACAATGGACGGGATGGTGCGGATCATCAGAATCAGAATGCGGACAATGTACGCAACCGCCTTCGGCATGATATTGAACGAGGCCAGAAACGCGAAGGGGATGGCCAGAATTGCGCCGAAAATAGTACCGAGCACAGCAATGGCAATGGTTTGCAGCAGTAGATACGGCACATCGGAGTCACCGGTACCGAACAACAGATTTGTGTCCGGGTGGAACACGCCGTGGACGACACCCTTGGCGACCTCCGTACCGGTGGCGGTGAGGCCCGTAAAGTGGATGTCGTCTGCCGACCAGCCGACAAGCAGTGCGACCGCCAGCACAATCACAAGGTACAAAATCCACTTGCGCGGGCGGTTTTCATACATTTCAAGCGTGGTGAGCTTCCGGTCAAGCGACTGCTCCAGCATGGCGATTTTGTCTTTCTTTTCCATCTTGCAGTCTCCTTTCAGCTCAGCTTCTTGCGAAGGTATTCGCTGAAGAAGTCGATGATGACAACGACCACGAACAGCGACAGCAGCACCGTGCCGAGGCTGTTGTAATCGCGCCAGCCGATGCGCTCGTTGATCGTGATACCAAGGCCGCCAGCGCCGACGTAACCGAGAATTGCCGATGCGCGCACGTTCATTTCAAAGCAGTACAGGCAGTGGCTTAAATAAACGGGCAGAATCTGCGGCACGCAGGCGGACCAGAATGCCTGGAACTTGTTCGCGCCGAGCGCTTCCATCGCCTCAAACGGCCCCATGTCGATGGTTTCAATCGACTCAAAGAGCATTTTGGCCACGATACCAAAGGTAAAGATGGCGATTGCGATGGTGCCGGAAAACGTGCCGAGCGAGAAGATCAGCGCGCACACGAGTGCGATGATCAGAGTCGGCAGTGTCCGGATAAGGCCAAGCAGGAATCGGATGAGCCAGACGACGGGAATGCTCTTGTTGATGTTGCTCGACGAGAGAATCGCAACCGGCAGCGCTATCACGCAGCCGATGACCGTACCGAGAATCGACATTTTGATGGTATCGATCAGAGGAGAAACGACCTTCGGGAAGAACGACCAGTCCGGCTGAAGAATTTTCTCCAGAAGGTCCACCATCTTGCGGAATTTTGTGATGACGACGTGCAGATCAAAGCCTGTCATGCGAAGAGACAGCCAGATTGCAACGGCCAGGAAAAGGACGATTACCGGCGTGCGGCTTCTGCGCCGCTGGACCGAATGTCCATTGGGAAGCGTTACGGTCTGGGGTTTGAAGATGCGGTCGTAGAGTGTAAGCTTCATCAGAGAAGACGTGTTGTTTTCCATGGCTTAGCCCTCTGCTCTGGCAGCCTTCGGCAGCTCGCCCTCGCCTTCGCCCATGGTGGGCGCCTTTGCGCCGTTGTAGACCTCGTCGATCTGTTCCTGGGTAATGGTGCTGGCCGGGCCGTCAAAAACGATTTCACCCGCGCGGATGCCGATGACGCGGTCACAGTATTTGAGCGCGAGGTCCACGTGGTGGATGTTCAGCAGAATCGAAATTTTATATTCCTTGTTGATGCGCACGAAGTCCTGCATGACCTGCTTGGCCGTGATGGGGTCAAGGGAAGCGACAGGCTCGTCGGCGAGGATGATCTTCGGATTCTGGTTCAGCGTGCGGGCCAGGGCCACGCGCTGCTGCTGACCGCCGGAGAGCTGGTCACAGCGGGTATAGGCCTTATCCAAAATGCCTACCTTGTCCAGACTCTCTAATGCCCGCATTTTCTGCTTTTTTGTAAAAATGCCGAGCAGTACCCGGAAAAACGGCATATCTGGGACATCGGCCGTCAGAACGTTCTTGATCGCCGTGCTGCGGGAAACCAGATTGAAGCTCTGGAAGATCATGCCGACCTTGCGGCGGTAGCGCCGGAGCTCTTTGCCGCGCAGAGAGTCCACCGTGACACCGTCAACGGTCAGCTCGCCCTTGGAGATATCGTGCATCCGGTTGATGCAGCGCAGAATCGTCGACTTGCCTGCGCCCGAAAGGCCGATGATGGCGACAAACTCGCCCTGCTCAATTTGCAGGTTGATGTTTTTCAGGGCCGTGAAGCCGTTTGGATAAGTCTTATACACATTTTTGAATTCAATCATGCTGCGACTCTTTTCTTTCTGAGGATTTGAATGGAGAATATCGGAGATGTGCTTTTTGCTGAGATATCTGTAAAACGAAAAGCGCCCCGTTGACGCGGGGCGCTTTATTCATTTGGACGTTATTTGGTTGATGACGGATTACTCGGCAACAGCCTGCAGAGCAGCGCGTGCGCAGTCGTAGTCAGCGTCGGTCGCCTTGGCGTAGCCGGTGTGGCTGTAGACGTCGAAGATGGCCTTGCCTTCATCGGTACCGATGATGTTGATGAAGCAGTCCTGAAGGGCAGCGACGATTTCGGGGGTGTAGTACTGGCTCTCCTTGGAGATGGCGACGGTATCGTTGTAGATGCCCTCGGTGACGCCGATGACGTTCATCTCGTTCCAGATGGAGTCGGAGCGGCCCATGCCCTGCTTGCCGGTTTCGTCCTGCTGGTCGGTGGGCAGCGTCCAGGATGCTTCGTAGTCGTTACGGCCGTCGGCGTAGCAGACGATGATATCGACGGATTCCGCAGCAGCGTAGGAGAACGCGGTGCCGTAACCGGAGTCGATGGGCATGACGTTGGACAGATCAGAGATCTTCTTGCCGTCGTAGTTGGCCATCAGCCACATGGACGGATAGATGTAACCGGCAGAAGAGGAGGTCTTCTGGACAGCCCAGGTTGCCTTGTCGAGGTCTTCCCAGGTAAGCTTTTCGCCAGCATTGACCTTAGCAGCGAGTTCCTGACCATAAGCAGACGGAGTAGCGTAGATCAAAGAGCGGTAGTAGGTGACCTGCGGGCCATCCTTCTTGGTGGCGTTGGCTTCACCGTTCCAGTCGGCGGGGTTGGTGGAGTCGTTGGACAGGCCGTTACGGGTAGCGGTCAGGATGACATCCACATCGTCGGAGTACAGCGCGTACGTGCCGCCGGGCAGCCAGCCCAGATCGATGGAACCGGCAGCCATAGCCTCGCCGGTGGCGTCGTAGCTGGTGCCGACCGTGATGTCGACTTCGTCGATGTCGTAGCCGAGCTTGGACATTTCAGCCTTCACGAGTTCGGGAAGGTTCTTCGTGCCAGTGATGATGACGTCGGCGTCCTTGGAGGGAACAAACTCAAGCGTCAGTTTGTCGAAATGCTGGTTTTCGGTGGTTTCTTCGGTCGTGGTTTCTTCAGCTGCGGGTTCCGTGGTTTCGGTGGTTTCCGTGGCCTCAGTGGTCGTGGTTTCCGTTGTGGCGGGTTCAGCGGGGGTCTCGGTCTTGGCTGCGCAGGCGCAGAAGCCGATTGCCATGACCGCCACGAGGAGCAGTGCAATGATCTTCTTCATTTTCTATATTCCTCCTGAAACATGTGTCCGCGGCAGTGCCGCGGTGGTGAGCTGAGGCTGCGCACAGCGCAGCCCCGCAAGATACCGGTATTTCTACCAAAGCAAATATACCGCATCATGTGAGACAATACAAGAAGTCAAATGCAAGAAATATTTCAAATTCCCTTAAATTCGGCTTACTAATTTGAAACTGTCCACAGTATAAAGACAAATGTTCAAAACGGCGCGCAGCGCACCTTGCCGATGGAAACATAGCCGTTCAGAACCGCGTGGATATCGCTGCCGTCCGTCACGGCGTCTGCGTGCAAAACCTTTGCAACAGGCGACAGATAGCGCACACCGTTTTCCTCGCGGACGCATTCATAATAGTTTTCGTAATACGACTGCTTTTCCGGGAAACGCTCGTACAGAATGCCGCGGCAGTCGCAGAGCGGACAGGTGGGAAAGTTGACGTTCCAGATTTCGCCCCGGCCGAGCGGCTTCTCCAGAAGCTCGCCAAGAACGGAGCAGAGGTAGTGATCGGTAACGTCGAAGGATTTGCCGTCGCGCATGGAAAATGCAATGGCGGGAACGCCGTGCATGGCCGCCTCTGTCGCTGCGCCGATGGTTCCGGAGTAGGCGACGTCAAGACCCGCGTTCAGCCCATCGTTGATGCCGGACAGGACAACATCCGGGCGGAATGGGAGCAGTGCGTTCAGCGCAACCTTGACACAATCGGCGGGCGTGCCGTCTACGCTCCAGGCGGCCTCCACAGGAACCGGGAAATCATAGCGGTAGACCGCCATCCGGCTCTTTTCAGAGATAGTCAGGCGGACAGACATACCGCTGCACTGGTGTTCCGGTGCAGCGACCCAGACCGTTCCAAATGAGGCAGCGGCGCGGGCCAGCTTTGCAATACCTTCCGACCGGATCCCATCGTCGTTCGCAATCAGAATTTTCAGCTTTTCTTTCATATGTGCAATACACTCCTTTGTGTGCCTATCTTATCACAGACAAAGAGCCGGAAACAAGCCGCAAATTCGACAAAAAGCCCCCATGAATTCAAAAATCTCTTCAATTCCCCAGAAGCCTCGCAGAGTTTTGCGCCCGCAGGCGAATGCGCCTGCCATTGTCGACTTTCAGCCTTACATGGGCAAAGTCCGCAAGCCCGGAACGGGCTGCATCAGCCAGATCAACGACCACCTGTTTGAGGGGCGATACTCTCCGACATGGATCGACGGCAAAAAGCACGCGCGGAATGTGTATGCGCATACGCGCGAGGAATGTGAGGAGAAGCTGAAGGTGCTGATTGCAGAGACGAAAGCGGAGCTGGCGGAGTTGAAACGGCAGAAAGGCAACAGGCATTGAACGGATGAACGGGATGCAGCCGTCCGGAATGCTCCGGATGGCTGCAATTGTGTTCTGGCCGCGATTTTGCTATAATAAAATAAATCGGGAGTTAGCGAGGCACATATTAATGAATATTAAAACAGACAGAATGATCATTCGTGATTTTACTATGAATGATATAAACGATATGCAGGATATTTTGGGCGATGCTGAAACAATGAAAAACTGCGAGCCCGCATATACGATTGAGAAAACGGCTGATTTTTTGCAAAAATTCTGCATAGAAAAAAAGGGGGCTGTTGCTGCGATACGCAAAGACACCGCCAAAGTGATTGGATATATTCTCTTCAACGAGTTCAATGACGGCGTATATGAAATCGGATGGTTTTTCAACAGGGCTTTCTGGAGACAGGGGTTCGCTTATGAATCCTGCAAAGCAGTCATTGACTATGCTTTTAATAAGATGAATGCACATAAAGTGTTTGCCGAAACAATCGACGGAATGAAATCCGTTAATCTTATGAAAAAGCTGGGGATGAAAGCGGAAGGAATTCAAAGAAGCCAAACGAAAGACAGCGCTGGAAACTGGGCGGATGTATACTTTTATGGACTCCTTTCAGAAGATAGACAGTAACGCAAATTCCAGTTTGCCGAATCCGCAGCGCAAACTCTGCGCCACGATAATCAAAGAATAGCGTTTTTTCGAAAACCGAACAATTTGCATAGAAAACCCGCTGAAATCATAAGATTTCAGCGGGTTTTCTGGTCCGAGTGACTGGTTTCGAACCAGCGGCCTCGTGGTCCCAAACAGGAACAGAAAACTTTTTTCGGACGTTTCTAACGGTTTTTTATCGTTTCCGCTCGTATTCCGTTACTCTCGTACCCTCTTTTGAACCCCCATTTCCGCCTGTTCCGCGCGCGTCTGTAGTAATCCATGTGGTCAAAAAACGCTTCCCGACAAAAAAAGACGGGAAGCGTTTTCTATGTTCAAAGTGTCTGCATTGTAACTCCGGGCAGAGGGTTATGCAAGTGGTTTCTGCGAGGACGGCAGTTCAAAGATTGCGGTGCTATAGACAAAGAATACAATCATCTAGTTTATACGCTCTCAACATGGTGATATGCCATAATCAAATTATCCGAAATTTCCTGATATGCCACGGAACTGTCCACGTAAGACCATGGAGTGCCAGCGCGGTGTGTGAGATCAACAAGCGCTCCCGCAGAGTACTTTCCGTATTTTGCAATCGTCCTATCAATAGACGAGAGTTTTTCTGTGCCTTCTTTAGCAAACAGAATGCGGCTTCTTGCGGGTAACTCTTTTACGCCAGTCCGAATATCACTGTCGTCACCAAACTCGAACGGCTTCACATATTGGGAGCCACTTCGCTTAAAAGTCTCATAGACACTGTTAATGACAGGACCATGACGGAATGCATAAATGTGATCTTCAAATAGCCGCTCAGAATGCTCACAGAGGTAATCCGCATATGCATAATAAACGAGTTTTTCCAGTGAAAGATGCGTACACCGAATTTTTGAAAGAATGTAATTTGCAACGTCCAGTCCTGACAAAACTCTACCTTTTTTGATTTTCTCAGAAAACGCTGTTGTCGATTTAGTACATTCGACATCCTCAAAGAATGGATCATACGCTACAACAGAATCCCATGAAGCGGATTCTGTTTCGATGAAATGCGTTGATAGAGGAACATCTTTGCCGCAGTTTTTCCTGATTTCCTCAATCATTTCTGCAATTGCTTTGCTGTTAAGAAAGCAATCCTCCGTAATATCCAATGCTACACGACTGCCATCGGTGTACGAACTACTCATAATAATGTAGTGCTTAATCATTGATGATTCCTCCTTCCTTGCTTTCTTTCTCCCATGCGGTGTATTCCTGCTTGTATTTTTTGTGAGATGAGAAATTGCTATCCATGTCACACATATTCCAAATCTGCAGCTCCCACGGAAATGACTGATTATTCTCTTTGAAATAAAGGTGAACAGCTTTATAGTCAAACTTTGATGAGTCAATACATCGGTACCTGTTTGGATAAGTATCTTCTATGAATGAATAAACCTCATCAAAAGTCAATGGCTCTCGCAAAAAGATCCTGATGCCGAATAAATCGTTGATACATTTGTTGATTGGAATTTTACCAAATTCATGTCGCTCTGTCTTGTAGTTTTGAATTTTAAACTCAATCGAGTTTTGCGCTTTTACCCGCGCAGTTACTTTACAGGAGCATACGCTAGCAAGAGGCAATGTGATATCTGCGCTTTTTTCGTTCAGAAGCTGAACATATTCCATTATGCTTTTATAAATTATACCATCAGCGTCAATGTCAGCGACCAAGGCGTTTTTCAAATTCGTTTTTGTAGGTGTTTCTCGCAGCCACTCATCTGTAATCTCAGTATATGGGGAATTTAAAGGCGATGTTTTTCTGTTGATCGTGCAGCGCCACATTGCATTTTCTTTTTCATATTTGGCTATGGTTGCATTGATCTCACTTTTCCAGAAGATCCTCCATTGTGCAGCCAAGGACTTTGGCAAGGCTGAGAACCGTTTCCGCGCTGGCTTTATTGATATCCTTGTTGTGTTGCTCGTACATCTGGATCGACCGGAGGCTGACGCCGCTTCGATTGGCAAGCTCTGCTTGTGTGCAGCCGTAGGTCGTACGGATGCGCTTGAGATTGGTATCTGTAAAATACGCACGCACTTTGGCATCGGCAATATTGGCAAATTTGCTGATGTCTGCTTCGTGAAGCGGAGCGTACATCTGCTGCAAATCCTCGAACGAAAGGACCTTGAAAATATCGCCGAATTTCCGGCCGGAAAACCATTGATAGTACGCGATAGCCCAGCCAATCCAATACTCTCTGGAACGGCTGAACGTTACCTGCGGTTTGGCAGTTGGCGCTTTGCCGGTCGTCTCGACAAGAGTATCTTCCACGACTTCAATTCCGCTTTTTCCTGCCAGATAGGCAGGCTCACCATTCTCGATTCGCTTGCTGACAGAGCTTACGGAAAATAACTTCACAAAGTCATTTCCCGAAATGTCGCAGGCGTTGATGGCATAGTCAAAAGCATCGCCCAGCAGCGCCTGTGCGTTACTTAGATACATTTCTTGGTATGCGTGGGTCATCGTTTTGAATGCCTCCTCTCAGGATATCCAGCATATACAGACCATCGGTTTCCTCTTCAAGTATGCTCACATAATGTTGATCGGCTTCATCGTTCCGGGCCTTGCGGAGAACATAATATTTTTCCTTTTCTGCGATGGAAAATCCCCCGTAATGCAGCAGCGAGAACGCATATTTCGACTTGACGACGATCTGCTCTCCCAGCTTTCCCAGCCGCATGGCTTTTGCAAGCTGCTGTACGGAAATTCCGTTATTTAAGAAGGACTCGGCATAGTCAAAATAGGAGTCATCAGCGCGATAGCCGATAATCAGGTCATAGGCATTGACGTTGACGCTGAAATTGTCAATCAAGTACCGTTTTGCCCGCTGCGCCGCCGGGGTTTTGATAGAGAACAGACGATGCTCTACCAAAACGGCGATCCAGTTCAGGATTGTATAGTCCGTACTGTTCAGATTCAGGATTTTCAGGTATTCCGTATCAAGACTGTAACGATTGGCAAAGCCATTGCGCAGAGAGGACACAGCCCATTCTTTCGCAAGTTCCTCGCTTTCCGTGCAGTAAAAGCCAAGACCGAAGTCATTGTTTTTCTTGCCCAACCCGAAAGTCGGCGTTTCCACAAGCTGCTCGGAGCCGTGATACAGTGTGATTTTCTGATTCATCCGTGTGTTCCTCCTGCATATCTCTATCTGCAATAGTATCACCAAAGTGATATAAAATCAAGTCGCATTTGTAGAGAGACTTCAAGAAAGAACGTTCCTAGCGTGAAACAAATTTCTCTGCAAGTGGCTTCTTCAAAAGCAGCAGTTCAAAGGTTGCGTCACTATAAACAAAGAATAGGCGGTTAACGACTAAGATTATAAATCCCTTAATTCAGGCATAATAGTAAGGGATTTATCGCACAGCCCATTGACTATTCTCTTATTTTATTCTAATATTTAAGGGAAACAGAATGGAGGTAAGGGAATGAAAACCTTCAATTACTCTGCAATCAGGGAACAAAAGTGGGACTCGGACGTTCTTGGTCTGATTGCGGCCATATACAAGGAAGCCGGGAAGCAGGAACTGTATTTGAAGCAGCGCCCGGAGGAACTCGAAAAGCTCGTGGAGATTGCCAAGATACAGAGCACCGAGGCATCGAACGCCATTGAGGGCATTGTCACCACGAATACCCGAATCCGGCAGCTTGTCGAGGAGAAAACCACGCCGAGGAACCGGGATGAGCAGGAGATCGCCGGTTACCGCGATGTGCTGAGTATCATTCATGAGAGCTTTGACGCGATACCAATCACGCAGAACTACATCCTGCAGCTTCACAAAATCCTCTACACCCACATGAATAACCCCCTTGCGGGGCGCACAAAGATCACACAGAATTATATCACCGCTACCTATCCGGACGGTCATGTCGAAACGCTGTTCACGCCGCTTGCCCCTTACGAAACGCCGGAAGCATTGGACAGGATCTGCGAGGAATACAACCGCGTAATCGGAAATATGGAACTGGAGCCGTTGATTGCAATTCCGGTCTTCATCCATGACTTTTTGTGCATCCACCCCTTCAATGACGGCAACGGAAGAATGAGTAGATTGCTCACGACGCTGCTTCTGTATCGCAGCGACTTTTACGTTGGCAAGTACATCTCCCTTGAAGCCAAAATCGCCAAAAACAAGGATCTGTATTACGCCGCACTTGCGCAGGCGCAAACCGGCTGGCGTGAAGGCACCGAGGATGTAGTGCCTTTCATCAAATACCTGCTCGGAACGATCCTTGCGGCGTATAAGGACTTTGAGGATCGCGTGGCGCTTGTGGAAACCAAGCTGCCCGCACTGGAAATGGTGCGCAGAGCAAGCAAAAACAGAATCGGACGGTTCAATAAGCAGGACATCCGGGAGCTTTGCCCGACGCTCAGTGACAGTTCCATTGAGGGGGCCTTGCGGAAGTTGGTTGCAGCCGGAGAACTGAAAAAAGAAGGAAAAGGGAAAAATACCTGCTATTTCAGGCTGAATTAAATTCCGTTCAATACGAGCGACTTTTTAGAGGACCGCACCTGCTCATGCGAACAGCTGCGGTCCGTTTGTTACTTTTCGCAATATACAGCAATCGCCCTGGATACGAACGCCGCTGTGCCTTCTCCGCCGGCCTTGTCGATGTTTTCGCGGAAACGCTCGTCGATGACATACATCTCACCCAGTTCAGCCAGAATTTTCGGTGTGCAGGTGTAGAAATGGTCGGTGATGAACTGCTGCAGCTTGCGGATCGCAGCCTGCGTCTCCGGCGCGGCAGGCGCAAGATTTTTCAGCTTGCCTAACTCTGTGAATTGAGCCATCAACTCGGCAAAGTCACCGGCAGAACCGTCCTTTTCGCGCTGCTGGTATTCCTGATACGCGGCCGTGCCGCCCCACTTTTCTTTGACCTCGGCGGCGAAACGTGCCTGCTCGGTCTTGTCAAATGCGTCAAATTTCATAGGTATCACTCCTGTTTTCAAAGTCTCACGGGCGAGGGCGATGAGTTTCCCAAGCTGCTTCCGCCGCAGTTCCAGAAGTTTGATCTGGTCCTCCAGCGCGGCAGCCTGGTCAAAGTTCGGATCATCTAAGATCCGTTTGATATCCTTGAGCGGAAATTCCAGCTCCCGAAACAGCAGAATGGATTGCAGCCGCGCCAGTGCTGTATCGTCATACAGCCGATAACCCGCCTCGGTGAGCGCGGTGGGCGGCAGCAAGCCAGTCGCGTCGTAATGGTGCAGCGTCCGGACACTGACACCAGCCAGCTTGCTGACTTCGTGAATAGTCATCATGGCAATCCCTCCTCCGTGTGAGTTTAGCATACACTATGACGTAACGAAAGAGTCAAGAGGGAAATTTGATATTTGTGAAGAACACGTCTATGGGCACTGATTGCGGCTAAAATCGCGCAAATTCATCGCTTCCTTGCCTTCTTCACCAGAATATGCTAATATGAAAAAACAGTCAGATCTTTCATTATAAGAGGAAGAATCACTATGCTACATCCCGGCCTATACGAACAAGTCATCAACAACGCCTTGACGGGCGAGCTTGCGGAGATTCCGGAGGCCCGCAAGTCTGTTGCGCCCATTGACAAGGCGGAAGCCTCCAAGGTGCTGGCGCAGTATCTGGCAGATGTGGTTCAAAAGGGCTTGAATAACGTGCTGGACAACGGCGGGGATATTTCTGCCCAGATCGGGCTGACCAACCAGATCGTTGACCTCATTCAAAATACAACGAAAGAAGCTGACTTTGCCGCGCTGGGCGTTGACCGGCGGGCAGAGCAGCTTCTTGCGCTTTTACGGGAGACCGACCCGCGGTTAGCGGTGGGGAAAACAGCGGCGGACATAGAGCGCCCGGAAACCTCCATCGCACAAAGCTCACTTTTCACCGGGGCTGTGCATGAGCCGCAGATGTTTACAGAGCTCAAAAAGGAAATCGTCTCAGCCGACCGGATCGACATGCTGGTGTCCTTCATCAAATGGAGCGGCCTGCGGCTCATCATGGACGAGCTGCGGGAGTTTACGCACAGCGGCGGCGAGCTCCGCATTATCACCACTTCCTACATGGGCGCAACAGATGTGAAGGCCATTGAGGAGCTTCGAAAGCTGCCCAATACGCAGATCAAGGTCAGCTACAACACCAAGACGACCCGTCTCCACGCTAAGGCATATATCTTTTGCCGAGAAACAGGCTTCACGACGGCTTATGTGGGCTCGTCCAACCTGTCCAATGCAGCATTGACCAGCGGCCTTGAATGGAACACCAAGGTAACGCGGCGCGACCTGCCCGAAACCATCGACAAGATCGCCGCTACCTTTGAGTATTACTGGAATGACCGCGAATTTGAATACTACGCGGAGGATCAGAAAGAGCGCTTGGCACGGGCATTGAAGGCGGAAAAATATTTCGACACCAACAATGATGACGTCTACACCATGGACATCAACCCCTATTCCTACCAGCAGGAGATTTTGGACAAGCTGGAGGCAGAGCGCACTGTCCGTGGCTATACGCGCAATCTGGTGGTGGCGGCCACCGGTACCGGCAAGACGGTCATCTCTGCGCTGGATTACAAGCGCTTCCGCAAGCAGAATCCGGATCGGCCCTGCCGCCTGCTCTTTGTGGCGCACCGGGAGGAAATCCTCAAGCAGAGCTTGTACACCTTCCGCGCTGTGCTCAAGGACGCAAACTTTGGTGAGCTGTTTGTGGGCAACTATAAGCCGGAGAGCATCGACAACCTGTTTTTGTCCATACAGACTTTCAACTCACAGAGCTTCACAGAAAAGACGAGTCCTGATTTTTACGATTACATCATCGTGGACGAATTCCACCATGCCGCCGCGCCGACTTACCAGAAGTTGTTGTCCTACTACCAGCCGCGCATCCTGCTGGGCTTGACCGCTACTCCGGAGCGTATGGACGGTAAGAACATCCTGCCGTACTTCAACAATCGTATTGCCGCTGAGATTCGTCTGCCGGAAGCCATTGACCGAAAGCTTCTGTGCCCGTTCCAGTATTTTGGCGTTACCGATACGGTGGATCTTGATGCGCTCAAATGGTCTGCCGGTGGCTACCAAAAGAGCGAGCTGGAGCATATCTATACGTTCAGTGGGGCGGTTGCCAACCGCCGTGCCGACCATGTGGTGACGGCACTGCTGAAATATGTGACGGACATTGACGAGGTGAAGGGCCTCGGCTTCTGTGTGACGGTAGATCACGCGGAATTTATGTGCCGTTATTTCAACGACCACATCATCCCGTCCATGTGCCTCACCGGGCAATCTTCGGACGAGGAAAGAGCGGCGGCCAAGCGGCGCTTGGTGTCCGGTGAGGTGCGGTTCATCTTCGTCGTGGACATCTACAACGAGGGCGTGGATATTCCGGAAGTCAATACCGTCCTTTTTCTGCGACCCACGGAGTCGTTGACGATTTTCTTGCAGCAGCTGGGACGTGGCCTGCGTCTATCTGAGGACAAGGAATGCCTGACCGTGCTGGACTTCATCGGCCAGGCAAATCGAAAATACAATTTTGAAGATAAGTTTGCGGCGCTGCTGTCGAATACCACCCGCAGCGTGAGCCGGGAGATCAAGGACGGTTTTGTGTCCGTTCCCAAGGGTTGCTATATCCAGCTGGAGAAGAAGGCGGCCAAATACATTTTGGAGAATATCCGTGCCTCTTATGGCAATACGGCTGGGTTGGTGGCTCGTGCAGCCTCCTTTGCGGAGGACAGTGGGCTGGAGCTGACGCTCAAAAACTTCTTGGATTACTACCATCTCGATCCGCGGGCGATCTACAAGTTTTCCTCCTTCTCTCGCATTTGCGCCAGAGCGAATGCCATCGAGGACTTTTCGGAGCCGCTGGAGGACATCCTGACCAAAGCGTTTGCAAAGCTTGCTGTGGCTGATTCCCGCCGCTGGATTTCGTTTCTGTTGGATGTTCTTCCGCGTTTGGACAACCTTGATTTTGCAGCGCTTCCGGATGCGGAAAAGCGGATGATGCAGATGTTCTATGTCACCGTCTGGGGCAAGGTGGTGGAGGACTGGGACGACGAAGAGGTGCTTAGTAACCTCTATGCCCTGTCTGACAGCACAGTTCTGCTCGGTGAACTCTTGGAGCTGCTGCGCTATCGCTTCGAGCAGATCGACTTTATCGACGAGCCGGTGGAGCTGGGCTTCGACTGCCCGTTGGATCTGCACTGCACCTATACCCGCGACCAGCTCTTGGTGGCGCTGGACTTTATGAAGCCGTCCACCGTTCGTGAGGGCGTGAAGTGGCTGCAGGAGAAAAGCATCGACGTATTCTTTGTGACGCTGAACAAGGCGGACAAGGACTATTCGCCAACCACCATGTACAACGACTATTCCATCAGTGAGAGCCTGTTTCATTGGCAGAGCCAGAGCACCACGGCGGAAAATTCGCCCACCGGTCAGCGCTATATTCACCACGAAGATCGTGGCAACAAGGTGCTGCTGTTTGTCCGTGAGTTTAAGGCGGACCGTATGACCGGCGGTGCGGAGGCGTACACCTATCTGGGCACGGCGAACTACGTGAAGCACGAGGGCAGCAGGCCGATGAATATCACCTGGCAGCTGGACCGCCCAATCCCGGCAAAGTTCTTGAAGAAGACGAACAAGTTGGTAGTGGGCTGATTAAATTCGCACAGAAACGCCATAGCGAACTGGAACAAAAAGACCGTTGTGGATCAGAACCCAATCATTCATATATTCCAGGCGAACATCGAGCCAGCGCCCATCCAGCCAACATGCAAAGCAGTCTCCACAGTGAAGCCCGCCATATAGTGTCCCCGTATCGAATACGATATCTGGCCTATCCTGATTCCAAATTAATCGTCCAATCATAATTGTCGTCTCCTGTAGGAGGAAGGTTCATGAAGTTTTTTGAAGCGGTTCCTGGTGAGCTTTTTTCACCTTTGGCCTCGCCCAACCGCACACTATACGCAGATGCTCTGGATGTGCTGTACACCGCATACCGTGAAAACCTAAAAATACGCGAGGACACGCTGTATTCTATGCTCCGCAGCAGATTGGAGCAGCAGCTGGCGGATGCCACATTTGAAGGAGAAGATATTGACGAGGAGGAGCTGCGGGATATCTCCGGCCGTGCACGCTTTTTGATTCGGAAGCTCTGCGGTAAAGGCTGGTTTGAAAAGGAACGGGGTGACGATTTTGAGGAGTATATTACCGTCCCAAGTTACAGCAGCCGGCTGTTGGAGCTGTTTCACCAGCTCCGGGATGATCGTCCTGCCCGCGGATTTTCCTATGTGTTTGGCACCTACTCTGCTCTGAAGGTCGCTGATGAGAGCGAAAGCGTTTACGATAAGATGGCCGCAATTTACAGTGCCTATGATAACACCAGTGCTCTCATAAATTTGTTGCAAATGGTCTATCACAATGTGAAGCATTATTTTCAGATGCAGATAGATATGCAGGACGTCAATCAGGTATTGGCCTCTCACTTCAACGAGTTTGGACAGAAAGTAGTTGAGGCATACATACGACCGTTGAAAATTAAGGACTCCGTCCCAAAGTATCGCGTTCCAATTCAATCTGTTTTGAGAAGCTGGGCTGAGGATGATGCTCTGCTGCTTGCCATGGCGAACGCAACTTTGCAGGATAAACGAGGAGATACAGTGGAAAACTGCCGTTCCGATCTGCTGCGAAAGATTTTCTGGATCGACGAGCGATATGACAATATAGAGCATGACTATCTCGATGAAATAGATGCGCAGGTTCGCCGCTATACGAGAGCAGCAACGCAAAAGGTAGAAAACCTGACAAATCGCGATCAAAATGTTCGGGGAAACTTGAATGTACTGCTCACGGCATTGTCTCGCAATCGGCGCGCCGGTGATTTAGTAGACCAGATACAACCGGTATTTCAGCTTTATGAGCAGTCATTCCTTTCTGAAAAAAGCTTGTGGTATCGGAAGCGCCCCGGAAAACGGACAAAAGCTGCCGCGGTTCTTATTCAGGAAACCGCTTCCGATGCAGACGCAGCCGCGCAGGCTGCACAACTATTGCGTTCCGAATATGGCCGTGCGGCTATTGTCGCCTATGTGCAGGGATGGTTGGGGGACGCAGATGTTTGCTACTCCAAAGATTTAAACATTAAGGATGATAAATCTTACATTATGAGTTTGCTGGCTGTATTGACCAGCGGAGATTCTGCCGCAGGCCATCAGATCAAAGAGCTGGGCGGCTCATTTCATGAGAATGGCTATTCCATCCCCCAGATGCAGATTCGACGGAAGGAGAAGAAAAATGGATTTTGACTTCATTCGTAGTGCGACCTCCAAGGAATTAGAACAGTTCAAGTCCGTTTGCAACCAGCTTCTTAGCCGGACTTATATTGTGCGAACACTGTTTCGGCCGGGCAAAGGAAGGGTGAATAACCCGGATTATACGTTTTTATCTCTGCATTACGAAGCGGTGCAAGAATATCTTAAGCTATGGCGTTACAATCGAGCAGGAGACGTTTTTGAACTGATTAGGGAAACATATTTATGCAGGGGATTGGACGTGCATCTACCGCTAAAATGTGGCTGGTGGGTACAGCTATAATCCAGTGCGAATGTGCGGGGACAACCCATAAGTCAACAGCTCGCATTCTCAAGTGAAAGGATTGCCTATGGACGCACGAAAGCACTTAATTATCATAAAAGGAAAAGACCAGACGGACTCGGTTGCGAGCTTTCAGTTCCATGACGGGAAGTGCGAGGTCGTCTATACCAGTGCGCCCAATAAGACATACGGCTTTCAGAGTAGCAATGTGGAGATTCTGCCTCTGCAAAAGAAAATTGACCCTGCACAGGTGATTGTCATCGCAAATGGGCAAGCCATCAGCGGAATTGATGAGATTCTCGATTTCGGCGGGTATTATCGTATTGTCCGCAACGGAAAGAGAGATTTATCGTTCCGCAGGAGCGAAGTGCAGCTCCAACAGAATTGCCTGATGGATGGCAAAAATCAGGAAGCATTCCAATATTTCAAGGAGACTGCCGCTGCAATCAGTCTGGTGGCGGAAAACGGTATCAACATTCTAAGCATGCAGTATGACAAGATCCGACAGGTCAGCGAGGATACCGTACTGGCAAGCTATCTTGCGCCGCAGAAAGAAGTCAAAGAACCCCAAATGCCGGAGGCAGTGATCTATCCGTTTGGTTTGAACCAGAGCCAGAAGCTGGCGGTGGAGCGGGCCCTTTCCTCCAAGATCAGCATCATTCAAGGACCTCCGGGGACAGGAAAGACGCAGACGATCCTGAATATCATAGCTAATGTGGTTCGGAGCGGAAAGACTGTGGCGGTTGTATCCAACAACAATTCTGCAACGCACAATGTTGCGGAAAAGCTGGAAAAGAAGAATGCTGACTTTCTGACCGCATTTCTCGGAAGCCTTGCCAACAAGCAAAAGTTCTTGGAGGCTCAGACCGGCGTCTATCCGAATATGAGCGAGTGGGAAATGTCCCCAGAGGAGCAGCGGCAGTTAGATCAAGAGACAACTGCTCTTTCCAAAGAACTGAATGAAATGCTCAATGCCAAGAACCGCATTGCGGAAATTGAGCAGGAGTTCTTGCAGCTGAATCCGGAGCAGCACTATTTTGAGGAGTACTATGCGACTTACAGTGACGCACCGACGGAGAGCCTGGGCAAGCTGTCCTCTCAGAAGATTCTTGCGCTTTGGATGGAGTTTGAACAGCACGCAGAGCGTGAGACTCGCTTGGGTCTGTTGCAAAAAATATCTATCATGTTCCGATTCAATCGCAGTGCGCTCAAATTGTTTCTCCGTTCTCCAGAATTGGCTATTCCCTATCTGCAAAGTCAGTTCTATGCCGTAAAGAGGCGGGAACTGGAGGCCGAAAAGCAGGAATTGCACCGAAAGCTGGAGCGTTACGCTTTCGACGCGAAGATGGACGAGCTCACACAGAAGTCCCTGCGGCTGTTCCGGGCAGAGCTGGCAACACGGTATCATTGGCGGAATAATAGGCGGTGCTTTGAAAAGAATGATTTCCGCCGGAATTCCGCAGAGTTTACCCGCGAGTACCCGGTGGTGCTCAGCACGACCTATTCCATCAAGGGGACGCTGAGCATTGAGCATATCTATGATTACATGATTGTGGATGAGGCCTCCCAGGTTGATTTGGCCACTGGGGTGCTGGCATTTTCCTGTGCACGGAATATCGTGATTGTCGGAGACTTAAAACAGCTCCCCAATGTGCTGACAGAGGACGACATTCGTACCAGCGATGCCATTTGGCAAAAGTATTCCTTAGACGAGCGATACCGCTTTTCTACCCACAGTCTGCTGTCCTCTGCGTTGGAAATATGGCAGGATGCGCCTGTCACATTGCTGCGGGAACACTACCGCTGCCACCCGAAGATCATCAACTTCTGCAACCAAAAGTTCTACCATGGGCAGCTGATCGTTATGACAAAGGATCATAATGAACCGGATGTATTGACCATGTACCGGACGACGGCCGGCAATCACGCCCGCGGACATCTCAACCAGCGACAGATTGATGTCATCCAACAGGAGGTACTTCCGCGGCTGCATCAGCAGAATTTCGAGAGCATCGGCATTATCACGCCATATCGGGATCAGGTAACAGCCATCCGCAGGCAACTGGGAGATACTTATGCGGTGGACACCGTCCATAAGTTTCAGGGACGGGAGCAGGATTCCATCATTCTGACCTCGGTCGACAATGTCATCACAGATTTTGTGGATGATCCCCACATGCTGAATGTGGCGGTTTCCCGCGCAGTTCATTCGCTGGCGGTGGTCACATCGCAGGACCCACGCAATGACCAGACCAACTACGGCGACCTAATGCGGTACATCGAATATAATAATTTTGAGGTTATCCAGAGCCAGGTCTACTCCGTGTTCGATATGCTCTATCAGGGTTATGCCGAGCAGCGCAGGGCATATCTGAAAAAACATAAGCGGATATCGGAATACGATTCTGAGAATCTCATGTACGCTTTGATTCAGGAGGTACTGTCCGAGGAGGCGTTTTCCTCCATCGGCTGTGCGGTACATGTTTCTCTTGCGACGCTGGTGAAGAACTATGAGCCACTGACAGAGGAAGAACGCCAATATGCTCGCAATCCGTTGACCCATGTGGATTTTCTGCTGTTCAATCAGATGGATAAGCAGCCTGTGCTGGCGATTGAAGTAGACGGGACTGGCTTCCACGAAGCGGGGAGCAAACAGGCAGAGCGAGATATGAAGAAAAACTCCATTTTGGAGAAGTGCACCGTTCCGCTCCTGCGCCTCCGTACAGACGGCAGTGGAGAAAAAGAGAAAATCAGAAAGGCGCTAAAGAGGGAATGACTATGCCGAGAATTATCAGGAATGCAATCAGATGCAGAAAGTGCGGAGATATTATCGAGAGCGAAACTGTTCATGATTTCAAGTTTTGCAGCTGCGGGGCATGTGCCGTGGACGGAGGCCTTGATTATCTTCGTAGGTGCGGAAACCTTGGAGATTGGGAAGAACTGTCCGATGTGGAAAAGGTGGAAGACAACGGCGCGTTGGTTTGATTTTGAATGATAGGAATTGAGGGATAGAACCATGCCCCTTATCATTGTTCGCAACGACATTACGAAAATGAAGGTTGACGCTATCGTCAATGCGGCAAATGAAACGCTTCTGGGCGGTGGCGGCGTGGATGGCTGTATCCATCGAGCGACAGGACCGGAGCTGCTGGCAGAGTGCCGGACTTTGGGCGGCTGCCGGACTGGCGAGGCCAAGATCACCGGCGCGTACCGCCTGCCGTGCAAATATGTGATCCACACCGTGGGCCCCGTGTGGAACGGCGGTAAGTACGGTGAGCGGGAACAGCTCGCCTCCTGCTATCGCTCAAGCCTTGCGCTGGCGAAGGAGCACGGCTGTGAGACGGTTGCCTTTCCTCTGATCTCCTCCGGTATCTTCGGCTATCCCAAGGATCAGGCGCTCCGGGTGGCGGTGGACACCATCAGCGAATTCCTCGCAGAGAACGACATGACGGTGTACATCGTCATTTTCGACCGCGCGGCGTATACGATCGGCAATAAGCTCTTCACGGATATCGCCGCCTACATCGACGACCACTATGTGGATGCCCACACCGATTCCCGCCGGGAGCAGATGCGCCGGATGGGCGTCGTTGAAAGCCGGATGCTGACCGCTTACGAGGATGCACCTATGGAGGCCTCCGGGTTGGACGAGGCGCTTGCGCATCTGGACGCCGGGTTTTCGGAGACGCTGCTGAAGCTTATCGACCGCAGCGGCAAAAAGGACACCGAGGTCTACAAGAAGGCCAACATAGACCGCAAGCTGTTCTCGAAGATCCGCAACAACCCGGACTACAAGCCCTCCAAGCCCACGGCGGTGGCCTTCGCCATCGCGCTGGAGCTGAGCCTGCCGGAGACCCGCGACCTCATTGCCCGCGCGGGCTACGCCCTCAGCCCCAGCAGCAAGTTTGATGTCATCATCGAGTACTTCATCATGCAGCGGGACTACGATATTTTCAAGATCAACGAGGCACTGTTCGCGTTCGACCAGAGCTTGCTGGGAGCGTGAGGAATGAAAATTATACTCAGCCGAAAAGGTTTTGACTCTGCGAATGGCGGCATCGTCAGTCCCATTTTTGAAGATGGTACAATGGTTTCGTTTCCCATCCCCAGCGATGATGCGGATACATACAATTCTCTTTACTACAATGGAATCCAGTATTCTAAAATATTACGGGATCTGCGATATAAGGGCGGAGACCACTGTCATCTGGACCCTGATTTAGATTTAGGGCGACGTAGGAAGCGTATCGACGGATGGTTCCCCGCATTTGGGCAGCGAAATGCCGCGGCTGCTTACTTGAAGAATATCGGTGTTGCACAGGGAGACATCTTCCTGTTTTTCGGGAATTTTCACTTTGTGGAATATCAAAACGGGACATACCGATATTTGCGGGATCGTAGTGACTTTTACCGGGGAAAAGACCTCCAGGTGATTTGGGGATACCTTCAGGTTGGAAAGATCATCTCTGCGCCTGAAGAACAGAGAAAAGTTTGGTGGCATCCGCATTCGTCTAATGGCAGGGCGGACAACTCAACAAATGTGATTTTCAAAGCAGCAGAAAGACTTTCTTTGGATAAAAGCAAGCCTGGCGCAGGAGTACTGCGCTTTGATAAAAAGCGGGTATTGACTCTGAAAGGTGCCACAAAGGCAACTTGGGCGAGGAATGAAGTATATGATGAGACGCACATATACGGGAAGAGATCAAATTGCGCTAAAAATCCTGATAGAGGATTGTACTACGCAGGTATTTGGCAGGAACTTGGACTGATGGAATCGGATGCCTGCACGGAGTGGGCAAGAAATATACTTTTGTAATAGAAGGAGCGTGAGCAACAAATGATTACAGATGAACAAATACGCTTATTCTCACAATATTGTTCAGAAAACTTTGGAACAGAGCTAAAAAGCGTTCGTAAAAGTGAGCGTTATCAGTCTCTGCCCATATGTGTTCTTGATTGTGTTTATTCATTGAGGACTAAATATTTTGCAGTGACTGTTCCTGTTCTACAACGGTATGCCGATACATATATGGGAGGTAATCTGTACGCTGGGCAGGATACATTATCTGATTTCATTACTCACATAAAGGAATTTAGCGATTGCTCTGAATTTGCAAAGACTGTACTAAAAAATAATCAAGTCTTAAGCGGTCGAAATAAGGCTGGAGTATGCTATGAGATTGCAACAAAATTACATGAGCTCTTGAACATGGATACATTTGATGATTTTCGCAATTTTGAAAAGGAAGCTCTGCTTGAAATTGTTTTGCGATCAGTGAGAGGAATGGGAGACGCCGGGGTAAATTATATGTTCATGATGGCAGGAGATCCTAACCGATGCAAACCGGATGTTCATATTCACCGCTGTATAAAAAATGCCCTTGGCACCGATGTTCCAAATAACGAGTGCCAGATACTGTTCAGAGAAACTGTCAAAAAACTAAAGGATAGCGGCTATCCTGACTTGACAGTCAGGAATTTGGATAGTGTAATTTGGAATAAATATCAAATGAACCGGTCGATATTCTAAATGTCGCCTGTCAGGCGACCAAACCCTCCTTCGGATGCGCTACAATGAGAGCACAGGCAAACGAAGGAGGGCTTTTTTATGACGGAATTGGTTTTTATTTTGGATCGCAGCGGCTCTATGTCTGGGCTGGAGGCGGACACCATCGGCGGCTTCAACTCCATGATTGAAAAGCAAAAGAAGGAGGCAGGCGAGGCGCTGGTCTCCACGGTGCTTTTCGCCAACGACAGCACGGTCATCCACGACCGTCTGCCGCTGAGCGAGGTGCCGCCCCTGACAGAGAAGGAGTATTTCACCTGCGGCTGCACGGCGCTGCTGGATGCCGTGGGCGGCGCCATCCACCACATCGGCAGCATCCACAAGTACGCCCGCCGGGAGGACGTGCCGGAGAAGACGATGTTCATCATCACCACCGACGGCTACGAAAACGCCAGCCGCCGCTACGATTACGAGCATGTGCGCCGTATGATTGAACGGCAGAAGGAGAGATACGGCTGGGAGTTTTTGTTCCTCGGCGCAAACATCGACGCAGTCAAGGAGGCGGCACGCTTCGGCATCGGTACGGACCGCTCGGTAAACTATAAGTGCGACGAGGCGGGCACGGCGCTAAACTACGAGGTCATCAGCGAGGCCGTGTGCAGCGTCCGCGCCGCCCGGCCGCTCAGCGCCGACTGGAAGCGCCGCATCGACGAGGACGTGCAGAAAAGAGGGAGGTAAGCGTATGTACGGAGCGATTTTGGGCGACATCGTGGGCAGCCCCTACGAGTTCACCTGCAACAACTATAAGGCGAAGGATTTCCCCCTGTTCAGCCGCCGTTCTGACTTCACCGACGATACGGTGATGACGCTGGCGGTGGCGAAGGCGCTGCTCAGCACCCGTGGGCAAGACGATGCCGCCATCAAAGCGGCGCTGGTACGGAAGATGCAGCGGCTGGGGCGCACCTATCCTGACCGGGGCTATGGCACCCATTTTGGCGGCTGGCTCTATGAGGATGCCCCGCAGCCCTACCGGAGCTACGGCAATGGCAGCGCTATGCGGGTGTCATCTGCCGCATGGCTGGCGAAAAATATGGCGGAAACGCTACATCTGGCGCGGCTCACCGCCGAGGTGACCCACGACCACCCGGAGGGCATCAAGGGCGCACAGGCCACCGCCGCGGCCATCTTTCTCGCCCGCACAGGTCACGACAAAGCGAAAATCAAAGCGTATGTGGAGCGCGAATTTGGCTACGACCTCAGCCGAACCTGCGATGAGATTCGCCCCACTTATCACCATGTGGAGAGCTGCCAGGAAACCGTGCCGCAGGCAATTACCGCGTTTTTGGAGAGTCGCGATTTTGAAGACGCTCTCCGCACGGCGGTGTCCCTCTGTGGTGACAGCGACACCCTCGCCGCCATCACTGGCAGCATCGCTGAGGCATTCTACGGCGTGCCGGAGGAACTGCGGCATGAGTGCCGTCAACGGCTGACACCGGAACTGGCAGAAATTCTGTGTGAGTTAGAAATGCACTTTCTGAAAGCGCACCCAAGACTTGAGCAGCTGGAACCCATCCTGTGAACGAGATTGTCTTTCGTACCGTATTTTGCTATAATGAAGCAAATTAAGCTTTGTGAGGGCGGAATATGCAGCTTCGAGAGTATCAACCTTCCGACTGCGCACAGATGGCCGAACTTTTTTACCAGACTGTTCACAGCGTGAACGCGAAGGACTACACAAAAGAACAACTGGATGCTTGGGCGACCGGAGAGGTTGATTTACAGGCGTGGGACAAGTCTTTTCGGGCTCACAAGACGATCTGCGGGATCGGCTTACAGATTGACAAAACGGAGGACGGCTGACCGTCCTCCGTCAATTTCTCTGCGCCTGCCGTGTCCAGAGCATCTGAATCTCCGCTTCGTTCGTATCCCCGTCGATGCCTTCCGACTGCACAACGAATTGCTCACGCCGGTAAAACGCGAGTGCCCGCTCGTTTTTCTGATAGACGCTCAGGTCCAAGCGCGGTTTGCGCGACTTCGCATAATCCAGCAGCGCTTTGCCAATGCTCTTGGAACGCGCAGCTTTTGCAACGAAAATCCCCTCAATGTGGTTCTCCGTCAGACCGATGAAGCCGTCGATTTGCCGGGTGTCCTCGTTCTCGTGGACATAGAGCTCCGCTTGCGGGAGCATATCGCGCACCATCTCGAAATGCTCCGTCCAAAAGCTTGCCGCAATAAACGCATGGGCGTCCAGATTGCCGTGCAGCCAGATCTGCATGACGGTGTCCAAGTCCCGAGTTTCAAATTTTCGTATCATCTGATTCCTTCCTGCTTGCCGCTTTCCTGCGAGGTTTCGGCTTGGTCAGCTCATAGCTCACATCCAGCAAAAGCTCGATCGTTTCTGCGGGCACGCTGCCGTCCAGCGCGGCCGTGATCCAGCTTGCTTTGTTCATATGGTACGCTGGAAAAATACCGTTCTCGCCGCGCAGGGATGCAATCAGAATCGGATCGCACTTAAAATTGACAATGTCCAGCGGTTCCGCACCTGGAAGTCCAAGCCTGCTGCGCGGCACTTCCATGACCAGTGCGAACCACTTCCGGTTGCCTGCATGACGGAACACAGCGGCGCGCGGTGTATCTGCCCAAGGATAATCCGGTTGGGCAGAGTAGTGGTTCAGAATATAGGCTTCTAATTCTTCACGATTCATTGCAGACCTCACAGCGCCTCAAAATGATACCTCGGCTGACCAACGCTCTTTTTGCCGTACTCGATTGCGCTGGTCGGACAGTAGCAGATGCACGCCATGCAGTGGGTGCAGTTCTTGCCCCAAACCGGCGTACCGTTTTTGATTGCAACGTTGTTCATCGGACAGCGCTTTGCGCACTGCCCGCAGCCGATGCAGGCGCTTGATACGGTAAAGGCATCCGCTTTGACGAAACATTTGTAGAAAATCGGATTGACCGGTCCGCTCATGAAGCGGTCGTAGAGATTGTTCCGCGTCGGCGCGAACGGCTGATTGCGCTGAATCGCCGCAATTGCTCGGTCGATGCTGGGCTCGGCTTTGGCGACGATTTCCTGCGCTTCGTCCGCCTGCGGCGCGGAGAACATCGCAATGTAGTTCTCCGGCATAACGATCTGCGCCGTACCCATGCAGGAAATCGCCTTTTCCGCACAGAGTTCGCGATTGTACTTGTCGGCATTGCCGATCTCGCTGCCGCAGGTCATGACAAACCAAGCCTGCTTTGCGTCGCGCAGTTCCGTTTTCCGAAGCCAGTCGCGCACGACGCGCGGAATGCGCCACGCGTAAGTTGGCGTGACGATAATAACCCGCTCGCCGGTTTCAACGGAAGAAGTGTCGGAAGCCTTGATGCGGTCGTTCAGATTCACAAGTGCATCGTCCAGCGCGTCCGCAATGCGCTGGGCCACATATTTGCTGTTTCCAGTCCCCGAAAAGCATAAAATCATATCAAAATCCCCTCACAATGGTCAATTTCATGCTGAATGATCTGCGCTGCCCAGCCGGTGAACGTTTTAATGCGCGTCTGGAACTGCTCATTCTGCCACTGCACCTTGATGGTCTGATAACGCTTTGTTTTCCGCGTGCCGGTCAGCGACAGGCAGCCCTCCTCCGCGCCATACGGCGCGGATTTTTTGACGATCACGGGATTGAACATGACCATGTATGTACCAATGTTGTCGAACGCGATGATGCGCTTGTTGACGCCAATCATATTCGCCGCCATGCCCACGCAGCCACCCTTGTGCGCGGCCAGCGTGTCCAATAAATCCTGCACGATTGCCAAATCGTCAGCCGTGGCAGGTTCTGACTTTTGAGATAAAAAGAATTCATCTTTGCAGATTTCACGGATCATGGGAAAACCTCCGCTGCGTATTTCTTATGTGGCTATTGTAGCAGAGAAATGGGTAAGGCTCAACTGCATTTGTGGGAGTTTCGGTGAAGACACTCATTTCCGCGCCCGCTGCTGATATTCCTCGATCGTCACAAAATGCCCGTCCACGTCGCGGATGTGGCGGAGATTCAGGCGATAATCCGGGAAGAAAAAGCGGACGGTTTCCAAAAACTTCGGGAAACGGTCTCCATCGGCAAACGGATACTCGGACACATAAAAGACGCGGTATCGGTTGATCCGTTCCGTGTCCACGCGGACAATTTGCATGGCGTAACCGGCATCGTCTATGTAAGACTGAAACGACTCCGTGAGATTTTGCAGTATCGCTTCCGTGGCGGCTTCCTGCTCCCGATTCATGCGCTGAAGCTGTTTTGTCGTTTGCTTCTGCTCTTTCTTTCGGGCGCATTCTTTCCAATAGCCTGCGTCCTCGTACTTTTCGAAGTACCTGCAGTTCTTCCCAAGGCAGTCATGCTGCGTCATAAGCCGTTTCGTCAGTTTTCCGGGATGCAGCAGATTGTGACAGCAGCCGACAATGCGCGTTTGCGGCAGGATCACGCACTGATTTCCAAGCAGCCGCGCCTTTACAAGTTCCGACTTCCCTGTGTCCGCTTCTGCATGTTCTTTCAGCGGACGGTCAATGATCGGCTGCAATTCTGGATGACACAATTTGCAGGGGCGGCGATTTTGGGAAGCTGTCTGATAGTACACGCTGCCAAGAAGCTCCTTCACGCGCAGAAGCTGCTTGCAGTTCCGGCAATGAAATACCTCGGAGTTTGGCGCGTACAGGTAGTTATAGCTCGATGCTGCGATGATCTTCACGTTTCGTTCCTGTCTGGGAATCGGTTCTTTGGCTGGCGCGCGTTTGGGCGCTTTTGACTGCGCAAGTTCAAGCTCCTGAAACAGCATCTGCATGACAGCAACATCGTTACTGGATTGATGCTCCGGCGCGGGCGTGGAAAGGCCGTATGCTTCCGCAATTTTGTAAAGAGAACGCACCGGAATTTCGCGTGCTTTGATAGCGGCATAGACCTTTTGGTTCATGCAGCGTACCGTCGTGGAAAACGCTCCGAACAGATAACGACTGTACAGCGCTTTCAGTGTATTTTTCGTTTCAACGTGCCAGCAGCAAATCACGTCGTCCGGCTGAAGCCAGCGGAAGAAACGCTGGACACAGCTTTTCTCTGAATCCGATGCACAAAACTCGGCAGGAGCGTAGCCGTTGAACGCCAGATGCTCCCACGGCGCAGTTCCGGGCTCGCGCGGACAGACCAGCGCGTCAAACACACGGATGGTATTCCATTTCTCATCGACCCGCGCAGCGTATAGCTGCGTCAAACTTCGATGACCGCTACGACTCTCTATCCACTCCATATCCAACAGGACAAACATTGCGCTCAGCCCCTTCTCTATCTTAGTAGGAACATCATAGCATATGAAGTGTCCAATAAAGCGTACTTCTCAAGGTGATGCGGAAAAACTGTTAAAATGTTTGCCCATTCGGTACGAATAGCATATGATTTTCGCGCAGTAAACAGCATGATTCATACGTCTTATGCGATGCAAGATTTGGACAGCAATAAACAAAGATAAGGGTGAATTTGAAAAGCAATCTGCGAAATAAAAATCGTTCGTTTTTATCATTTCCTTGCATTTTCCATCCCATTTTGATACAATAAAATACAACGCTGCGAAGCGCTGTTGTTAGACTTGGCAGCTTTGCACAAAGGTGTTCTGCAAAGCAGCAGAGCACTTTTTTCATCTGGAGGAATCGAACTATGGCTGTGAGCTACAAGAAGCTTTGGAAACTGCTGATTGACAAGGATATGAAAAAGAAAGATCTGTGCGCGAAGGCGGGCATTAGCCCGGCATCCGTCACAAAAATGGGGCGAAATGGTCATGTTACGACGGAAATACTTTTGAAAATTTGCACGGCACTGGACTGCGGCGTGGAAGATATTATGGAAATTGTGCCGGATTCGAGTGAAAACACATGATCAAGTCCGCTTTATGGGACAGCCAATATGATATGATAACAATGAGCTTCCGAGAAATATACTGCTACTCCGCAGCATAAAAGCAATCTCCGCAACATCCGCGGAACCTTTGCTGCCGAAGGCATGACGATCAGCAAATCGACCAACAGCAGCCTCGACCGCATTGCCAGCGGGCAGATCAGCTACCAGCAGGTATTGATCGATCTGCGGGCAAAGTGCGAAAAGAGAGGATAGCACGTAATAAGTACTTTGTTTGGCCGTCTCGAATTTTAGATGGTTTCAATGAGAAGATATGTGTGCGCCAGGGCGAGAAATGTAGCTGCGCAAAGATAAGCCCTGGCAAACCGTGAATCTCAAATTCTTTTGAGGTGATGGAATGCAGATTATAGACAACATTAACAAGACCGTCAAAGACGATCTGCAAGCGGGTATTCATAAAGGCAGTAAGATGTCCGTTGCCGCCGCTTGCTTCTCAATCTATGCGTATCAGGAACTCAAAAAACAACTTGATAGCATTGACGAACTGCGTTTTATCTTCACCTCCCCCACCTTCGTGACTGAGAAGGCTTCCAAGGCTCAGCGCGAGTTCTATATTCCTCGCATTTCCAGAGAATGCAGTCTTTACGGTACGGAGTTTGAGGTAAAGCTCCGTAATGAGCTGACGCAGAAAGCGATTGCAAAAGAGTGTGCAGACTGGATTCGACGCAAGGTGGTTTTCAAATCGAACGTTACGCAGGAGCAGATGATGGGCTTTATGACGGTCGATGAAAGTACCTATATGCCCATCAATGGATTTACGACGGTTGATCTCGGTTGCGAGCGCGGCAACAACGCCTACTATCCGGTGCAGAAGACAGAGAGCTTTGAAAATGCCAACTACTTTCTCAGGCTCTTTGAACAACTCTGGAACGACAAGAAGAAGTTGCAGGAAGTCACTGACGTCGTAATTGAGAATATCTCCGTTGCATATCGTGAGAACGCTCCAGAATACATCTACTTTGTTGCACTCTATAACATTTTCAAAGAGTTCCTTGAGGACGTTTCAGAGGACGAACTGCCGAACGAAGCGACAGGCTTTAAGGAAAGCAAAATCTGGGGAATGCTCTATAACTTCCAGCGGGATGCTGTTCTTGCTATCATCAGCAAGCTTGAGAAATTCAACGGTTGCATTCTGGCAGATAGCGTAGGTCTTGGTAAAACCTTCACTGCGCTTGCCGTCATCAAGTATTACGAGAACCGCAACAAATCCGTGCTTGTTCTCTGCCCCAAAAAGCTCTCTGAGAACTGGAATACATACAAGGGCAACTATATCAATAATCCCATTGCCACAGACCGTCTGCGCTATGATGTCCTCTATCATACCGACCTTTCCCGTGAGCACGGGCGGTCGAACGGAATTGACCTTGACCGCCTGAATTGGGGCAACTATGATCTTGTTGTCATTGATGAGAGCCACAACTTCCGCAACGGCGGCGAGGTGTCCGGCGAGGATGCAAAGGAAAACCGCTATCTGAAACTGCTCAATAAGGTTGTTCGCGCTGGCGTGAAGACAAAAGTGCTGATGCTCTCGGCAACGCCGGTCAATAACAAGTTTATCGACCTTAAAAACCAGCTTGCACTCGCCTATGAGGGTGATGCCTCACAGATGAGTAAAAAGCTCGATACGACCAAAAATATTGATGAAATTTTCCGTCAGGCACAGAAGGCTTTCAACGCATGGAGCAAGCTTCCTGCCGACGAACGCACGACGGACGAGCTTTTGCGGACGCTGGATTTTGATTTCTTTGAATTGCTGGACAGCGTGACGATTGCACGGTCAAGAAAGCACATTGAAAAGTATTACAACACTTCTGACATCGGCAAATTTCCGGAGCGTCTGCCGCCGATTTCGCTGCGTCCCTGCTTGACCGATTTGAATGATGCGATCAACTATAACGATATTTACAATCTGCTCATGTCGTTGAGTCTGATGATCTATACGCCGACGAATTATATCATGCCATCGAAGCTGGCAAAGTACATCGACATGACGCACCACAAGGGAAACAGCCTGACCCAGCAGGGACGTGAAGAAGGCATTCGACGTCTTATGAGTATCAACCTTCTCAAGCGGCTGGAAAGCTCGGTTGCTTCTTTCCGCCTGACGATTGACCGCATTAAAAAGCTGATCAACGATACGATTGGGACGATCAAAAATTATCAGTCTGGGGACTGCGTCCTGAATCTGACGGAGATTTCCGGCGCAGAAGATTTTGATTACGACGATCAGAACACTGATTTCTTCTCCGTCGGCAAGAAAGTCAAAATTGACCTTGCTGATATGGACTATGTTTCATGGATGTGCGAACTGGAAAAGGATGCGGAGAATCTGGAACTCCTGTCCCTCATGATTGCCGACATCACGCCGGAGCATGACACGAAACTGCAAACATTGTTTGACTTGATCCGGAAGAAAATCGAGCATCCCATCAATCCTGGCAATAAGAAGATCATTATTTTCACGGCATTCTCTGATACCGCAGACTATCTCTTTGCAAACGTCAGCAGATTTGCAAAAGAGAATTTTGGGCTGGAAACGGCAGAGATCACCGGCACAGTTGACGGTAAGACTACCATCCCAAAGCTCCGGGCAGACCTCAACACTGTACTGACCTGCTTCTCGCCTGTTTCAAAAGGCAAGTCGGTACTCCTGCCCGGAAGTACCGATGAGCTTGATATTCTGATTGCAACCGACTGTATTTCCGAAGGTCAGAACTTGCAGGACTGCGACTACCTCATCAACTATGATATTCATTGGAACCCTGTCCGCATTATCCAGCGGTTCGGTCGAATTGACCGTATTGGCAGCAGAAACGACCATATCCAGCTTGTAAACTTCTGGCCGGATATGGACCTCGACGAGTATATCAACCTGAAAAGCCGTGTGGAAACCCGCATGAAGATTTCAGTTATGACCTCCACCGGCGACGATGACCTGATCAATGCCGAGGAAAAGGGCGATCTTGAATACCGCCGCGCACAGCTCAAGCGGCTGCAAGAAGAAGTCGTGGACATTGAGGACATGACCAGTGGTATTTCCATCATGGATTTGGGCCTCAATGAGTTCCGGCTTGATCTGCTCGAATACATGAAGCAGCACGAGGACATTGAAACCGCACCAAAGGGTCTGCACACCGTTGTTGGACAGACGGAGGATTCTCCTGCCGGTGTGATTTTCGTCCTCAGAAATATAAATGACAGCGTGAACATTGACAACCGGAACCGCATTCACCCCTTCTACATGGTTTACATCAGCGAAGAGGGCGAAATTGTCTGCGATTACCTGAACCCGAAGAAATTGCTTGACACGATGCGTCTGCTCTGCCGTGGCAAGGGTGAGCCTTGTGCGGAGCTTTGTAAGCGATTCAATGATGAGACGGATGATGGACGCAAAATGAGTGAAATCTCTGAACTGCTGAGTGAGGCGATCAATTCCATTATTGACGCAAAGGAAGAAAACGATATTGACAGTCTGTTCAAGAGCGGCGGCACATCTGCGCTGCTCAGTGCGGTTTCGGGGCTGGATGATTTTGAGCTGATTTGCTTTTTGGTTGTGAAATAGTAATCCACCTCTAAAAAGGAAGAGCCTCATTTCAATATATATTTGGGAGGATTACGACATGTCTAAATTGAATGTCGATCAGAAAACAATAAAAGAGTTGTTTCAGGACAAAAAGGCGGACTTTCTGATTCCGGACTATCAGCGTCCCTATGCGTGGGGAGAAGCAGAATGCCAAACTCTGTGGGATGATATTTTTTCATTCGCAATTCCCGATGAAGGGCGAATAGAGTTTGACAGTAATAGCGAATATTTTCTGGGCCCAATTGTCACCTTCAGAAATTTAAATTCCAAACTGGAAGTCATCGATGGACAGCAACGGCTTACCACGTTAATGCTCCTACTAAGAGCCTTTTATACGAAGTTTGGTCATATGCAAGACAGAGCGTCCATTGCAACTAAGCAAAATATCGAAAAATGTATATGGAAAACGGATGAGTTTGGCGAGCCGGATATGGCCGCGCTGAAGATAGATTCCGAGGTGGCAACAGACAAGGATAAACATGAATTTCTTGATATTCTTAGGACAGGAACGGTAAAACCTGGAGAAAAAAGCCGTTATGCAGCTAATTTCAAGTTTTTTCAGGATTGTATTGATTCCTTCCTGGCGAAATATCCTACATATTTCGCTTACCTCCCAACCAGAATTATGAACAACTGCATTCTGCTGCCAATTGAAGCAGAATCGCAAGATACCGCACTGCGGATTTTTTCCACCTTAAATGATCGCGGCATGCCACTTTCAGATTCTGACATTTTTAAAGCGCAGTTTTATAAATTCTATACTGCTAAGGGTGAAAAAGATATCTTTATTAAGCGGTGGAAGGGGCTTGAGGAACTTTCCGAGAAAATATTTCACCCACAAAATGGCACTCCAATGGATGAATTATTTACGCGTTATATGTACTTTGTCCGCGCCCAAATGGGGATCAAGTCCTCTACGACGGAGGCATTGCGCAAGTTTTATGAAAAGGATAACTATACACTTCTGAAGCAGGATAGTACCTTCAACGATATGATCACCCTTGCTCACTTCTGGGAAGATGTTTCCAATCAGGATAAGGACAGATTCTCACTACGGATTCTGCGTAGATTATTTGTGCTGAACTATGCGCCAAACAGTATGTGGACATATTTTGTATCTGTCTATTTCATGAAAAACAAAGATGCCAATGGTATGCTTGATGATGAAGAGTTTTATCAGTTCCTCAATAAAATTACGGGGTTTATCTGGACTTATGCGGTTACGAATCCTGGAGTAAATGCACTTCGTACCCCCGTTTACACTGAAATGGTCAATATCGTCAATAATCGGCCGATATCTTTTGATGGCTTCAAATTTGAGCCAACAACTGTGAAAAGCATGTTTGCAAACTTCACATTTAGCAATGTTCGGCCAATCACAAAATCAATGCTTGCGTGGTGGGCATTCCAAGATGATGCGCAGGAATTGATTTCTCTAGAAACGGTCTTGGAAATTGAACATATTTATGCTCGTAATCGCTTAGACAAAGACAAATCGCTGTCAGATGCGAAGAATTTGGAGGCACTTGGTAATAAGGCCCTTCTAGAAAAACGGATTAATATTCGTGCTGCGGATTATCGGTTTACTGATAAGGTCAAATATTACCAGGGATTTACGAATAGCCGAAACCAAAAGAAAGACGGTACAAGGAATCATGAATTGATTAACCTTGCCGCAGCAGCGGATTTTACAGAAGATGATATCCGTAATCGTACAAATCAGATCATGGTTGAATTTCTGAATTTCCTAACAGAAAATGACCTTACGAAATGAGAGAACCAAAATTACTGAAGGAAAGGAGACCTGATTATGCTTGGATTTCCTGCATCTACGGAGTTTGGCAAAAGAATACCGAAGCAGAAGTTCTATGAAAATCTTGATGTTTCCCCTGCCTTACACCGTATGTTTGTTGATCAGATCAAGTTGGTCTACTGGCGAAACAAGCTGGCAGCGTCTACGCTGAATATCGCGGCGGGTGAGTCTGTAACCGAAATCGAAGTGTTCGAGGTGCGGCTGAATGATCCGCAGCTTGACGAAGCGGTGCTGAAACAAATAGACAAGGAAATCCCGTACCATATCCTCTTTATTCTGACCTGTGACGACAAGGCTCAGGCGTGGATCGGCTACAAGGAGGCTGCTGCGTCCGGCAGCAATGCCTTCAAGGTAGGACGCTATTATCATACCGACTGGATGCCAGAAGATGAGTTGCATCTTAGTATCGACGGCTTGAATATGGATGCCGTCTATGAAAGCCTCGTTCGCCAGATTGCCGTGGAGAAGCTGCAAACAGATTCCGGCGAGAGCCTGAAAGAGTCTGTTGAGCGGGATGAAAAGAAGAAGCAGCTTGAAAAGCAGATTGCCGCGCTGGAAAACAAAATGCGGCGGGAGAAACAGCTTAACCGGCAGATGGAAATGAATGCGGAGTTGAAGGTGTTGAGAAAGGAGTTGAATGCGATATAATGAAATTCCGAATCTCTATGTGGTTCAAGAAACATATATGGTGCATCATTTTGATTGCACTTGTAGTTCTTATCCTTGTTCCTGTTTTAATTACTATACTTGCACCATCGGTTTCCTCAGAAATATCAGCAGATGGACTGCTTGGATATATAATACAAGCTGTTTCTGCTATTGGAACAATCCTTTTAGCTTATGTTGCTATACGTCAAAACGAGAAGTTCAAAGAAGAAAATGATAAAACACAAGAGCGACTTGAAAAGATAGCCTTAAATGCTAATGAATTGTCTGTCATAGGCAAGGTGATAGAATATGAATCCACTAATATTGCCAAACTCACAGAAAAAGTAGAGAAGTATTATACAGCCTGCTCTGCTGATGGGCTTATTGAGTACCTAAAACTCAATAATATCACGCAAGACGAAAACGGATTTTGTTTGGCAAAAGAAAGGAAGAAAAGTGAGCTGGAACAGCTTTTTTCTGACCTGTTTGATGAGGTAAAGCTTGACTTCCATAACTTTAATAGACTTGACAAAACTTCTGATGTTATTTTCGATATAAAGGTAAAAACCATGGATCTTCTGGAGAAAATGTATGAGGTCTATTTGCACAACAGCACAGGGAACATTGAACCAGATGTAATCGCATTCATAGAATCAAGACAGGCATTTAGGAATGAAATGGATATCCTTATCACACGAAAGAGGCTTTACTTAGATTCTATTATTTATGGACAGATAAGCTATGACAAGATAAAAAAAGACCACTATGGAAAGCAGAAGGAGAGTCAGGAAAATGGACAAGATGAAATTTGAATCGCCGGATATGACGGCGCAGAACATAGACCGCATTGCTGCCCTGTTTCCGAACTGCATCACGGAAATGCTGGACGAGGAACACAGCACGCCGGAGAAGAAGGTGTACAAGCGGGCGGTCAATTTTGAGTTGCTCAAACAGATGCTCTCGCCGGACGTGGTGGACGGCGACGAGGCATACGAGTTCACATGGGTCGGCAAGAAGGCGGCTATCGTGGAAGCCAACAAGCCGATCCGGAAGACGCTGCGCCCCTGTGTGGCAGAGAGCAAGGATTGGGACACCACCGAAAACCTCTACATCGAGGGTGATAATCTGGAAGTCCTCAAGCTCTTGCAGGAAAGCTATCTCGGCAAGGTCAAGATGATCTACATTGATCCGCCGTACAATACTGGCAACGACTTTCTTTACCGCGATGATTTTGCTATGTCTTCTGATGAATACTCCGAGGAAAGCGGAGCGACGGATGATGCAGGGAACAGAATGTTTAAGAACACAGACACCAACGGCAGATTTCATTCGGACTGGTGTTCGATGATCTACTCCCGCTTGCTACTTTCAAGAAATCTTCTTACATCTGACGGTGTTATTTTCATCAGCATTGACGAAAATGAAGTGAACACACTCAAGGCAATTTGCGATGAGGTGTTCGGGGCGAGCAACTTCATTGCAGAGCTTATTTGGTCTGCTGGCAGGAAAAATGACTCCAAGTACATTTCAGTCTCTCATGAGTACATCCTGTGCTATTTCAAAGACGCACTATGGGTGAAGGAACATAAAATTCTGTGGCGCGAAAAGAAGCAAGGACTTTCTGACATTTATGCTGAGTATGAGCACCTGAAACAGATTTACGGTAATGATTGTGGCTTGATTGAAAAAGAACTACGGAAATGGTATAAAGCGTTGGCTGACGGACATCCTGCAAAAGATCATTCACATTATAACAAAGTGGATGAACGCGGAATCTTCTTCGCCTCTGATATTTCGTGGCCCGGTGGAGGTGGTCCCAAATATGAGGTTTTGCACCCAACTACTCATAAGCCGGTACGCATTCCATCGAGAGGGTGGATTACAAACAAAGAAACCATGCAACGTTGGATAGAAGAAGGGCGTGTAAACTTCGGAGCTGACGAGAGCTTTGTCCCAACGATTAAGTCCTATCTTGAAGAACACGAATATGGAGTCCCATATAGCGTTTTCTATCAGGATGGTAGAGCGGCTTCTAAGCGCCTTGCGGCGCTAATGGGCGACAAAGTGTTTGAAAATCCGAAAGATGAAGAGATTATTCAGAGAATTATCCAGTTCTGCGGAACTGATGATGGAGACATTATTTTGGACTTTTTTTCCGGTTCGGCTACGACGGCACACGCGATGTTTTTAGCGGACGCTGAGCAGAACAAGCATCGTAAATTCATTCTTGTTCAACTTCCCGAAACGATTGATCCTCAAAAAGAAGCCTCTGAAAAAGCCAAGAAGGTTGCTCAAAATGCAGTGAATTTGTTGGACACCATCGGCGTTCCACATAACATCTGTGAAATCGGAAAAGAGAGAATCAGAAGAGCAGGAGAAAAAATTCTGAAAGAGCAGTTGGCAAATAACAACTCCACTCTTAACTCTCCAAACTCCAAACTCGACATCGGTTTCCGCGTTCTCAAGCTGGATTCCACTAACATGAAGGACGTTTATTACGCGCCCTGTGATTACGATCAGGACTTTCTCCATCAGCTGAAATCCAACATCAAGGATGACCGCACCGACCTCGACCTGCTGTTCGGCTGCCTGATCGACTGGGGGCTGCCGCTGTCCCTGCCGTACAAGTCCGAGCAGATCGACGGCTGCACCGTCCATACCTACAATGACGGCGACCTGATCGCCTGCTTTGACGCTAATGTCCCCGAAAGTGTGGTCAAGGAGATCGCACAGCGTAAACCGCTCCGCGCCGTCTTCCGCGATTCCGGTTTTACATCCAGCCCGGAGAAGATCAACATGTTCGAGATTTTCAAGCTCTATATGCCGGAAGATGCGGGCGACATTTCCAAGCGCGTGAGGGTGATATAAGAGTGAAGTTTTGAGAGTGGAGAGTGTAGTTATGAGAGTTGAGAGTGAAGTTATGAGAGTGGAGAGTGTAGTTATGAGAGTTGAGAGTGAAGTTATGAGAGTTGAGAGTGGAGTTATGAGAGTTGAGAGTGGAGAGTGGAGTTATGGAAGCAGAAAACACTGCGAGGTATAAGAGCAAGAGATTTGCCGTTCGGATCGTTCGGCTATATCAATACTTATGCGAAGAAAAAAGAGAGTTCGTGCTTTCAAAACAGATTTTACGAAGCGGTACAAGCATTGGAGCAAATCTTGCGGAAGCGGAGTGCGCAATTAGTAAAAAGGACTTCCTTTCGAAGATTTATATCGCATTGAAGGAATGCTCAGAGACATTGTATTGGTTGGAATTACTGACTGAAACGGATTATTTGTCCGAACAGGAGTTTAAGTCGCTCAACGCCGATTGTGACGAGTTGAGAAGAATGCTGTCTGCTACAACGAAAACAATTTCTTCCGCACAGCAAAAGTAACTTAACTCACAACTCTTCACACTCCACACTTCACCAACACCACACGGAGGAAATAACGAAATTATGAAGTTACAATTCAAACATCAAAAATTTCAAGCGGATGCGGCAAAAGCAGTCGTTGACGTCTTTGCCGGACAGCCGTACCTCATGCCTGCCTATATGATAGACAGAGGCTACGAGAAAATAGAGGCGGACGGTGTGAAATCTTCGCAGATAGCCATAAAAGAAGAAGAGGATTTTACCGGCTGGCGCAACGAACGCATCGTGCCGGAGCTTTCCGACAAGCTGATTCTGGAACATCTGCAAAAGGTGCAGCGTACCAATCAGATCAAGCCGTCGGATAAACTGGAAGGTCGTTATAATCTGACGATTGAAATGGAAACCGGCGTCGGCAAGACCTATACCTACATCAAGACCATGTATGAGCTGAACAAACACTACGGCTGGAGCAAGTTCATCGTGGTCGTGCCGAGCATTGCCATCCGCGAGGGTGTTTATAAGTCCTTTCAGGTGACGCAGGAGCATTTTGCAGAGGAATACGGCAAGAAGATCCGGTTCTTCATCTACAATTCTGCCCAACTCACGGAAATTGACCGCTTTGCGTCGGACAGTGCCATCAATGTCATGATTATCAACTCTCAGGCGTTCAATGCCAAGGGTAAGGACGCGCGGCGTATTTACATGAAGCTGGACGAGTTCCGTTCCCGCCGCCCAATCGACATTATCGCAAAGACAAACCCGATTTTGATCATTGACGAGCCGCAGTCGGTCGAAGGAAAACAGACGAAGGAACGGCTTAAAGAATTTTGCCCGCTGCTGACACTCCGCTACTCCGCGACTCACAAGTCGGACAGCATCTATAACATGATTTATCGCCTTGATGCGATGGAAGCGTACAACAAGCAGTTGGTCAAGAAAATTGCCGTCAAGGGCATCACAGAGTCCGGCAGCACGGCAACCGAGGGCTTTGTCTATCTGGAAAGCATCAATCTTTCCAAAGCTGACCCGACAGCGACCATTCAGTTTGACTGCAAGGGTGCGAAGGGCATTCGCCAGAAGAACGTAACGGTGGGCATCGGCTACAATCTCTATGACAATTCCGGCAATCTTGACGAGTACAAGGTCGGCTTTGTGGTCAAGTCTATCGACGGACGCGACAACTCCGTAGAGTTCCTGAACGGTATCAAAATCTTTGCCGGAGATGTGATCGGTAAGGTCAGCGAAGACCAGCTTCGCCGCATTCAGATCCGCGAAACGATTCTGTCTCACTTGGAGCGGGAGCGTCAGCTTTTCCATAAGGGCATCAAGGTTCTGTCGCTGTTCTTCATCGACGAGGTTGCAAAGTACAAGCAGTACGACGAGGCCGGACATCCGTTTAACGGCATCTATGCGGATATGTTCGAGGAAGAGTACAACGACATCATAGGCTCTATGCAGTTGAGAGCCGGTGACGATGATTACATTCGTTATCTGGAGGTTATTTCCGCCCATGACACCCATGCCGGTTACTTTTCCGTTGACAAAAAAGGCAAGATGACCGACAGCAAGCTCTCCGACAAAAAGGAAGGCACATCCGATGATATTGACGCCTATGACCTGATCATGAAGAATAAGGAACTGCTTCTGGATCGTGATCCGAAAAAATCCCCTGTGCGTTTTATTTTCTCGCACTCCGCACTGCGCGAAGGCTGGGATAACCCGAACGTGTTCCAGATTTGCACACTGAAACAGAGCAGCAGCGAGGTTCGCAAGCGGCAGGAAGTCGGTCGCGGATTGCGCCTGTGTGTCAATCAGGACGGCGAACGCATGGACGCCAACGTGCTTGGAAATGATGTGCAGTCCATCAATGTTCTGACCG
>ENA-OROS01000195-OROS01000195.1-human-gut-metagenome-genome-assembly--contig:-NODE-195-length-45709-cov-3.541574_pt1 | contig 45709 bp, 49 predicted proteins | sample MGYA00242134_ERZ509059 | MGnify/ENA primary metagenome ERZ509059 (study PRJEB26280, sample SAMEA2338753) | human gut metagenome | biome: human gut; feature: human-associated habitat; material: faeces... | reverse complement strand
AGGTTCTTTCTACTCCGGCTATCATTCATTATTTTCTTAACGTAAGGAGGAATACTTATGTCTACAACTGAAAATCGCGGTCAATTTGGTTCAAAGCTAGGCTTTATCCTGTCCGCAGCAGGTTCTGCTGTAGGTCTGGGTAACATTTGGAAGTTCCCCGGCAAAGCGTATAATTGCGGCGGCGGTGCTTTCCTGTTGGTTTACATCATCATGGTTGCTCTGATCGGTACCACAGTTATGATGGCAGAATTTACGGTAGGTCGTAACGCACACAAAAATGCACTCGGTTCCTTCCGCGCCATCAGCCAGAAATGGGGCTTTGCAGGCGGTCTCGGCGTTCTGACAGGCTTCATCATCCTTTGTTACTATTGTCAGGTTGGCGGCTGGACTATGAAATACATCTACGCTTACATTGCAGAAGCAAAGATGGTATACGCTGATCCTACGGCTTACTTCCTTGGCATGCTGGGCGCAAACGGCTTCCCTCTGCAGGGTGCTATTATTTTCCCTCTGATTTTCCTGTTCCTGACAGCCTTCATTCTGAGTCACGGTACAGCAGGTATCGAAAAGATGTCCAAGGTTCTGATGCCCTTACTGTTTGTACTGCTGATTGGTCTGATGATTCGCTCCTGCACACTGCCCGGCGCTGACGCAGGTCTGAAATACATGCTGAATGTTGATTTCTCTACCATCAACAGCAACGCTATTCTGGTTGCTCTGGGTCAGGCATTCTTCTCGCTCTCTCTTGGTATGGGTATCATGGTTACATACGCTTCCTATCTGTCTGATGAAGATAACCTGATTTCCAACACCGGTATCGTTTGCGTACTGGATACTCTGGTTGCTCTGTTCGCAGGCTTCATGATTATCCCCGCTGTATTCGCTACAGGCATCGACCCCGGTATGGGCGGCGGCTTCGCATTCGCAACACTGGCAGGCGTATTTGAAGCAATCCCCGGCGGTACACTGTTCGGTCTCTTGTTCTACTTCCTGCTGTTCTTCGCAGCAGTAACCTCCTCTACTTCCATCATGGAAGGTACGATTGCATTCCTGATTGAGGAAAAAGGTCTTAAGAGAAACCACGCACTGCTTGGTACATCCGTTGTTGTATTCATCATCGGCGTATTCTACACACTGTCTCAGGTTTACATGAACATCAAGGGTATCTGGGTTTCCAAGAACGGTATCGAATACCCCATCTTCGGCGACTTCCTGGAATACCTGACAGACAGACTGCTGCTGCCTCTGGGCGCACTGTTCTCCGTAATCTGTGTTGGCTGGGTTTGGAGCCCTGAAAAATCCGTAGAGGAAGCTACTTCTCACGGCAGATTCAAATTCTCCCTGGCACCTGTTTACAAATTCATGGTAAAAATCGTTGACCCTATCGCAATCGGTGTTATCATCATTGCAGGTCTGGTATTCGGTATGTCTATTTCCTAATTCAAAAATTTCTCAAAAAGAAAATATTTCTTAAAAAGAAACATAAAAGCATACTGTTGCATAAACGATATGATAAAAAGGACGAAGGCTCCCCCTTCGTCCTCTTTTTTTGCCCATAATTTAGCATTTTTATAGGTGAAACGCCATTATGTATACTGTCCTTTTATTCATACTATACAATCACATTTCATTTTTGCTATTGACATTAAGAGAAACACGCCTAAATCTTAACGGTTTTTTTATGGAAATTTACATGATTTTCCGCTATTCTAGCCTTAGGATAAATTTGTAAGATATTGGAACTGCATACATTTTCTTCTTTATCAGGAAAGATTCCCTATCAGACATCATACAACTTAGAAGAGGGACTGAGAAAAGGATGTCTGGAAAGAAGGCCATTATATGTATCCATTATGCGTTTTATGTCGTTTCAGTATTCTTGCATCTCATCCAGCGAAACAATAGGGCTTCAAATCTATCGTTTATCTGTAAAGGAGGAATACTTATGTCTACATCAGCTGAAAATCGTGGTCAATTTGGTTCGAAGCTAGGCTTCATCCTATCTGCAGCAGGCTCTGCTGTAGGTCTGGGCAACATCTGGAAATTCCCCGGTAAGGCTTATTTCTGCGGCGGTGGTGCCTTCTTGATTATCTATCTGATTATCGTTGCTCTGGTTGGTACAACCGTTATGATGGCAGAATTTACGGTTGGACGTAAAACACACAAAAATGCAGTTGGCGCTATGCGTGAATTAAACGCAAAATGGTCCTGGGTTGGCGGCCTTGGTGTTCTGACAGGCTTCATCATCCTTTGCTACTACTGTCAGGTTGGCGGCTGGGCGATGAAATATATCGTTGCCTACATAGTAGATGTAAAAACCATCTGGGCTGACCCTACAGCTTACTTCCTGAATAATCTGCTGGGCGCAGACGGCACATTCCCTTTGCAGGGCGCTGTCATCTTCCCCTTCATCTTCTTGTTCTTAACGGCATATATCATCAGCCACGGCACAGCCGGTATCGAAAAAATGTCTAAGCTTCTGATGCCCCTGCTGTTCATCATGCTGATTGCTCTGATGATTCGTTCCTGTACTCTTCCCGGTGCAGATGATGGTCTGAAATACATGCTGAATGTTGATTTCTCCACTATCAACGGCGTTGCAATCCTGACCGCTCTGGGGCAGGCATTCTTCTCCCTCTCCCTTGGCATGGGCGTTATGATGACATACGCTTCCTACCTCTCCAATGAAGATAACCTGATTTCCAACACGGCTATCGTTTGTACATTGGACACTCTGGTTGCTCTGTTTGCAGGCTTCATGATTATCCCCGCTGTATTTGCGACAGGTATTGCTCCCGGTATGGGCGGCGGCTTTGGGTTTGCTACACTGGCAGGCGTATTCATGGCTATTCCCGGCGGCCAGCTGATTGGTACCGTATTCTATTTCCTGCTGTTCTTCGCTGCAATCACTTCTTCCACCTCCATTCTGGAAGGTACGATTGCTTTCCTGGTAGAAGAAAAGGGATTCGAACGAAAGAAAGCACTGCTCGGTGCATCCATCGTTATCTTTATCATTGGTGTTATGTATACACTTTCTCAGGCATACATGAACCTGAAGGGTATCTGGATCTCCGGCGACGGTATCAGCTATCCTATCTTTGGTGACTTCCTGGAATACCTGACAGACAGACTGCTGCTGCCTCTGGGTGCATTCTTTACAACTGTATTCGTTGGCTGGATTTGGGGTACAGACAATTCCGTAGAGGAAGCTACCTCCTATGGCAAGTTCAAATTCACCCTTGCACCTGTATACAAATTCATCGTTAAAATCCTTGACCCTATCGCAATCGGTGCTATCATCATTGCAGGTCTTGTATTCGGTATGTCTATTTCCTAATAGAACTCAAAAAAATGAAAATCGGCTGAGGCGGAAGCTCTCCCTTCCTTGCTTCCCCTCTCCGTCATTTAGATTATTACGTGGCAATGACAGAGGACTCGAAAGAGCCCTTTGTCATTGCCATTTTTCTTTTTCGGAAATCCCTTCGCACCATAATCGACTTTTTCCATAGTATAAATATTGTAAATGCCAAAAGGAGGAAACACGCATGAGAGAAATGTGCAGAAACTTCGCCTGTAATCAGCATTGCAGACAAAACAACACAGAGACCGCTTCCGCCACGCTGACACCGGCTACCATGATAGGAAATTGCAACGCCTGTGTGCTGGAGCAAATTGGGCCGGCGCAGGCTATGGTGCCCTTCCAGCCCTATGAAGCACCGATGGAGGCTGAGCAAAGCCTTATCTGCGGCACGGTCTTTGCCGATCTGGCTATCCCCTATTGCTCCGGCTGGAATCTTTATCGTTTCGGAAAGGGGGCAGAGGTATGAATCAGGAGGAATTATTGAAATCCTTGATGGAGCTTGACTTTATTGCTGTGGATTTGGGGCTTTTTCTGAATACACACCCCGATGACAGCGATGCCATTGCAGCATACAATCAGGTCATCACTGCCGCTGACACGGTTCGTATGAAATACGAGGAGACATTCGGGCCTCTTTGCTCCTTCCGCAGCTATGCCGCCAATACACAGGCTTGGCAGTGGATGGAAAATCCATGGCCTTGGCAGAACGATGCCAATTTTTCTCTGGCAGGAAAGGAGTGTAAATAAATGTGGATTTATGAAAAGAAATTGGAATTTCCTGTGAAGATTACAAAACCAGATGCAAGACTTGCGAAAATCATGATTGAACAATATGGGGGTGCTTACTCCATTAAGGTATATCTGCATAAAAATAACAGGATAGCCTTAGCCGTCCTGTTATTTGTCTTATGATGCCCTTGACATTCTTCATGTAAATTATTCTTTCCGTCTGCTCAAAATCTGTCTAGTATCGTATATCAAATCACAAATATTGTCAAAATGGATTCTCTCGGACTTGAACCGAGGACCGTCCGGTTATGAGCCGGATGCTCTGACCAGCTGAGCTAAGAATCCAGAGTTCCCCTATACGAAACCCTCTCTCAGTCCGCCAATTCAAACCGATACTTCTGGGAGACATCCGGATATTTATCCCTATCAACCTCAGATGCAAACATATCTAAAGGTCGCACATAAATTTCCCCTTCGCCATACAAAGCCTGATACACAACACATTCTTCGCCTGTTTCGGTATGCTCCGCCAGTGCAAGCACTTTATAATCGTTTCCCTTGAAATGCCTATACTTCCTGCCAACTAATATCTCTCTCATTCTAAAATGTCCCTCCTCTGATTTGTTCTATTATACCATTTTGTTGGCTTCAACAAAATAATAAATGCGCATCTCCCATCCAGCTTATCATAAATCCCATTTTCTGATAAGTTACCCCTCCAAATCCCCCTTAACTTTCAAGATTCTATCATTTTATGATAACTATACTTTACATTTTAAAAAATGAGAAGCAGAACACCCGATACCTTGCTAGCAAAAATATCAGGTGCGCCGCTCCCTACAAAACCTTTCGGTTTTCAATCCAACCTATCACAAATCATCGTTTTCTGGTAACTTCCTATCCGATAATCTGCAATTCGTACTGCACTGCACACATGTGTTCAATCCTGCATCCTCTGGCTTCCTCCCAGCCCTTTGCAAAATATACAAGATCAGCTGTCGAAAGCAATTCCAGACTTTTACCCAAAAACCAAAGCGGTCTCGCTCCTACAGGCGCACTCCGGAAGAAGGAATCAATCACCTGTACTCCTTCCTGCATCCCATTTTCCTTGAGATACTTTTCAGCCTCTCTGACCGCCTGTTCCTTCTCCCTCAAAATTTCTTCATCCGTTTTGCCCTTCATAGGCTGAGAAATAAACAATTTTTTCACGTCGCTTCATCCTTTCTTGTGATACCGTTCCATCAACGCCATCGTCCGCAGCATATCATCACTCAGGTGCAGTGCCTTCGTGTTCCCAAAGCACCCCTTATCAATCATATCCTGCACCATCGGCTGTGCCCATTTCGGCACATCCTTCATTTCTTCATAATATTTCACTTCGTCCACAATCCTTTCCTTAAACGCTTCCCATGCCTTTCCATCACTGACAAAAGGTGCAGGACAGTTTTTCCCTGTAACATCAAAATGTCTGATAATGTTATCCACAGGAATGTTGTATCTTTTCAACAGCAGTCTGGATAACTGCGCTGCATTCTCCAAGGTTTTCTCCGAAAAATCATACTTTCCGTTCTTTCTGGTGTCGCACAGTTCAATAGATATGCTGTTTCTGTTCGTGCAGCTGCCGTATCGCTTGCCGCCACCCGTCTTGCTACAGGAAGGGTATTTCTTTCCACCGACGGAATATGCAACAGAATCATCCGGCACACTCTGTATCACGCCGTTGTCGTCCACAAAATAATGCGCCGATGCCTCTACAATGTGTGTCTTGAAATAATTTGCATTGCCTGCTGCGCTGTCCCCGTCGTTTGCAGTGTAGTGAATCACAAGATATTTAATCTCTTTCTTGTCCCGCTTTCCGCCGAAATTTCCTTTTGCGGCAATGTCCACCTTAATCTGTACCATTTGCCGCACCTTCTTCCGCCTTTACCATGCGGTAAATTGCCTTGTTCTTGTTCAGCATTTCTCTCATGTCAATCAAAGCCCTATCTACCCAGTAGGAAAAGGTTTCAAAGGAAATCCTTTTCGCAACCGCAGGAAAGCGTTGCAAAAATAAATCGTACACATACCGCAGCTTCAGCTGTCCTGTGCCGCTGCCCAACTCCTTCTCTGCCTCTGTCACTGCCAAAAGCAGCCATTCCTTCACCTTTTCCCGCTGCTCCGCAGAAGGCATTTCCAAAAATCTCGCCGCCGCTGCCGCTGCCAATGCAGCCACAACCACAGCCGCAACCAGTAAGTACCAGTTTTCCATTATCATTTCTGCGTATCTCATTCTTTCTCTCCTTCCTCTCTCATTGCACTTTCGTAAACTATCCCGCCGCTGGTGTTCTCCTTCACGCTTTTCATCGTGTATCCCGTCTTGCTCACACCCCACGCCGCCCAAGGTAGGCTCACCATAGCACTCAGCCATGGAAACGCCGCATCAAAGCTGTTGTGTACGCAGTAAAACGCCAACCCCAGAACCCCTATCGTGTTGATCCAGAGTAGCTGCATTTCCTGCTTCATAATCACCTTGGAAAATTCCAGCTCCTTGGGATCTGCTCTTGCTTTTCTCTTTTTCATGCCGCCCTCCCTTTTTATAAAAAATCATTGTCCGCCTGACATTTTCTGTAAAGCCCTTCAATGTAAGCATAGTCCGCTTCAATCTGCCCATTCTTCATGCCGTAAAGCGAAAGAATCTTGTGATATTTGTCGTTCTGCGCAATGATGTGGCTAAATTCATCCTTCGTGTGCCGCTTCCCATTTCGACAGGTGTTCGCAAATTCAAGAATCTCCCAGCGGATACGGTCAATCTTCTTTTCCACCGCGTCCAGCCTGCTGTTCATCGGCTCAAACATCCGCTTCCCAATCCATTTCAGCAAAAATGAAATCGGATTGATTTTGATTTTCGATACCTCGAAAAATATAGAACCAACCGCAATCATAATCGCAACATATCCTGCCGTCTGCCCCATGCTTTCTCCCTCCTCCCGTTTTATCCATTATAAGAAAAAGGAGGATGCTCTGCACCCTCCCTAAATCCGTCAGCCTTCCAGCGTCTCCGGCTTTCCGCCCAATCGCAAAAACTCTGTTTTCGCTCTCTGCGCCTTCTGGTAATTGCCCTCCGCCTTCGCCGCCTGATATGCCTTCTTCAAGCGGCTTTTCATGCTACTTTTGATGTTTCCTTCTTCCTTTCCGTTCGCCTCCATCCTGTCCCACATCCAGCTGTAGTCATTCGTGTTCCCGCTCATGTAGGCGTTAAACATCATTTCATACCCCGCAGGGTCTTTGTCCGGCTCATTGTCCCAGTAATCGTTTGTAATGGGTTCAAAGGTTTCCTCCTCGTCGTCTCCTCCCTTCATTTTCTTGTAAACGCTTTCAATCACCTTCACCGCGTAGCCCTTGCCGTAGCCCTTCGCCGTCAAGCTGTCTATGGCATTCATGTATCCGTTGTAGTCGCCCGCTGCGTAGGCTTCTGCGCCTTCCATTGTCGCAGGCTCCTCTTTCAGCAGCTTCTTTTCCTTGCTTTCCAGCTTATTGTCAATCTTTTCGTTGCTCACGCCTGCCGCAATCATTTCGTTGTAGATTCTGGTTGCAAGGTCATCATTTCCACTGAATTTTGCTTTCAGCATCCGCTCCGCATAGTAGGAGGCGTTCTTTTCCGAACCGACATCCTTACTCAGCTTTTTATAATTGAATTTCATTTCATCGTCCCCGATAATATGAAGCACTACCCAGTTTGTCAGAGCCTTCAAGTCTCTTTCCGCGCTGCCAATGGGAACCCCTGTCATTTTGGAAATTGCCCCTGTGGTGTTCAGCAGCAGGGATGCCAGAGTATATTCACTTTCTCCCGCTGCAAACTGTTCCCATCGTTTGATATTCTTCATGATATCGTTCAGCCAATCAAAGTCCGTTCTGTTGATATCATATCCCTGCAATAAGCTCCATCCGTCCCGCAGATAAGGAATCATCCCCATAGGGTTCAGGTTATCCGCAATGTTGTTACTTAAAGTCGCCATTATGTAGTCCTTCGGCGTTTCCGCTTTGCTGTAGTCCCCTACAACTGCCTTTTTCCATTTCTCAAGGAAGATATCGTCGTCGTCATCGTCACGCATTGCGTCTACCAACCCTGCCGCGCATGCCGTCGCTACACTGGATGCAATGATTGTCATGTAGCATCTGGCAAATTTCCTGCGGTTCTCCGGCGTGTTGTTTCGCACCAGCTCCACCAGTGCATTGCTTGCCATGTTGAAGGTCTTTGTCGGCTCACTCATAAAGGAGGTTGTCATTTGTGTGTAAAGCCCCTTCTTCCGCATAATCTGGCTGCGGTGCAGTACGCTGTCTACTACTTGGCTTTCGTCTACAATCTCCCCGAATCTTTCTCCGGCAATCGTGTAGATTTCTTCCTGTGTCGCTCCCTTATGCTTGTCCTTTGCCTCAAGAACGCAGGCGTTCCAAAGGCGGCTCCATGTCACTTCATCCGCCCAGCCTGCGCCCGCCATCAGCAGCTCCTTTGTTTTGGCAGCCTTCGTCGGCGCAATCATCTGTTCATACATCGTCTTGCCTGTGTCCATCTCGTAGTTGCCCCAGCTTTTCCAAAGCGCAATCGGGGCGTATTTGTAAATCGTTTCCTTGTCCGTTTTCTTGAATACCGCAGGGTTCAGCAGGTATTTCATCGAAAGAGAGTTGCCCGCACGCAGATACGCCGTCGGCTGCTGTACGATAACACGCAGGTTCGCCCCTACGCTTGCCACCTTCATGTTTCTGACAAGCATTTTCGCAAAATCGCTGTCGTCCGAAAGACCCGATGCCGTTACCAGACGGTTCATCAGCGTTTTGATGTATTTCGCTCCGCCCTTCCCCATCGTTCTGTCCATTTCGTTTCTTACCGTGTCCACCTTTCCCTTTTCTTTGCCTTTTTCCTGCTTTTTCTTGTAGTTCATGAATTTGTTAAAATCGCTTTCCGATGCCGCAAAGGCATTGTAATTGCTCATCTGGTCTACATGGTTCGCAAACACCTTGAAAATATCCTGAATCATAACAGGGTTGTTCGCAAAGCGGTTGATGTTCTTCGTCATGCCGAGGCTTTTCAGCGAGGGCGCAATGTCATCTGTCTTTGTCACCAGCTGGTTCACAAAGTTTTTGTCGCTCACAATCGGGAAGTAATTCTTCGTTGTGAATTTCTCATAGCCAAATAACAGCATGGTTGTTTCGTTCCCCCAAGCCGCTACATCCTCAGAGAGATATTTCTGAATTGCCTCTGCCGCTTTTTCCTGCTCCTCCGTCAGCGTGCCCAGAATGGCTTGAATGTCTGCCGCCGTCGGCTCTACTACCTTTGCTTTCTCTATCTTTGCTTTCTTCCCCTTCTGGGTGTGGCTGATTGGCTCTGCCTTGAAGCCACCGCCTCTGATGTCAAGAATTCCGTTCTCCGTCGGAATCTGCGTCCCGATGATGTGCTGTCTGCCTTGGTCTCTTTTCATCAGGCAGTAAAGACTCATTATCTGCGGAATCGTCAGCTGCACCTTCGTCCCGCCAATTTCAAATTCCTTCGCCGCTTCCTCTGTCCATTTCCGCACAGTTTTCGGGTCTACCAGCTCATTGATGAAGTCCATTGCTTCTCTCCAGTGGTTTATCTTCTTATCCAGACCCTTTCGCAGCCCCTTCCAGAGTTCGCTGTAAACATCTCCACCTATGCGCTTGAAAAAGCTGTTCGCATCCAGCATTTCCAGTCCAAGGAAATCCTGCATCCGCCGAATTATGCCCGTTTCTCTGGCATCCTTCTTCTTTTTGGATTTTTTGATAAACCCTTCCGAAACCTCAATCACGCTTTTCTCCCTCTGGCTTGTGTGCAGCTTGTTCGCATCTGTGCAGGCTTTCTTCACCGAAGCCATCAGGTTGCGGAAATATTTCATGTCTGTGCCGTTCATCGTGTCCAGATTTGCCCCTTCGGGGTATTTCTGGATGAATCTGTCCAGAATGTTTATCACCTGATCGTCCTGTTCCACATAAAGGTAAAGCCCCTCCTGATCGCCGTAAAGCTCCTGCAACGCGCCCTTCATGGCGACAAAGCTCTGCAAGGGAATCCTGAGGTCTGGTTTCTCTGTTTCAATCAGCCCCAGTATCGTGCCAACCGTTTCCTTGAATTTTTTCGGAATGTGCTTGCTGTCTGTGGGAGATTTCATCCATTCCGCCAAAGCCTTTGCATCCTTTACCGCCAATCTCCGCAGCCTCCAGTATTCATTCCGGTCAATTCTCTTTTCGTATTTTTCCTTCACCACCGCAATCCTCGCCTCCGCATTGGTGGCGTATTTCTCCTGCAGCAGCTTCTTTTCGTTCTTTGCCTGCTCCTTCGCCCTTCTCAATGCCTCTTTGTTCTCCTGACGCAGCTTCCGCAGCTTTTCTTCGTATTTGTCCGCAAAGGTTGGCTTTTCCAGAGCAACATCATTCATCATCCCCAGCAGCTCATAGGCACAAGCCTCTGCGTGCTCCTCTATTTCCTCAAAGTAAGGATTCTTTACCACAGGATCTAAGCTCTTTCGTACCGCGATAATGTCCATCAGCAATTCGCTCTGGCTCGTGTTCTGGTCTTCCTTGAAAAGCGCAGGGTATCTCTCCGCCCATTCGGCATATTTCGTGTCAATGCTTTCTCCGTTCTTCTGGGAAAGCTTCACCCTGCCGAAGTTTTTCTGCCGCAGCTCGTTGTATCTGATGTCCTGTGCCGCCAAGTCGTTCAAGGTTTTCTTGTTTACATACAACGTGGATGTTCGCAGTTCCTTCCGCAAATCCGCATATTCGTTGTAAAGCTCCATGTCCATTTCCGCAGATTCCCGCAGTGCGTCCTCCGCCAGCATGGCACAGGCGGTCACAAGGTCCTTGTAATCGCTGTCGCTTTTCAGGTCTGCTCCATAATTGCAAAGGCTCACAAATCTGTCTAAGAATTGTTCCTCGTCATAACCGCTCTTGATTTCCTTTAGGAATTTTCGCACAACCTTCTGCGCCGCTTCTCTGTCCCGTAACGGCTCCTTCGTGATTTCAAATTCACGCAGCAGCCCTTCGTATGCCGCCTTCCAGTTTTCATTTTCTGCAGCGTTTATCTCAACATTCTTTTTCCGTATCGAAAACTTCACATCCTTTTCAAGTTTTGTACTCCGTCTTTCGTTTCCAAAATATTCTGCAACACGCAATGGCAGTACATCAGAGTGAATTTCATTGACTTTTTGCAGTAGTTCCTCTATACTAATAGTAGAGCCTAACGAGGAGGGAATAGCAATATTCCTAGCCTTGGCTGCTTTCGCAGAGGGCTCTATTTTTTTTGCATTTGTCGAATATAAAACATCTACTGATTCCATTTCTGCATTTCCGTTTTTATATTCATTTACTACAAAAATTGCCGTATACTCCCTTTCTTTTTCATCTACGGCATATCCCAAAAGGATATACGCCCCCTCTGCACCTTCTCTGGGTTTTAATTCGTTGATTTGAATTGCCTGCTCCAACACATCTCCCAGCTGCGAAAAAACAGCCGCAGCAGCGTTCCACTTTCTCTGTAAGGAGTGCTTGATTCCATTTCTCCCGACAAGAATATCCCTCTTTACATCGTTATTGTGAATATATATCATTTCCTCTGTATTTTTCGGATTGTTTTTTCTCCGCACACTTTCTTTTGCTAAATCTGTCACTTCCGCCCGTGTTTTTCCCTCTGTCGCCTTGCTGTCTAATACGGCTACCTTCATGTCCGGCTTTTTCGTCAAGCTGTCATAAGTAATCTCTGTCTCCTCCACAGCCTTCTGCAAAGAGAATTTTGTAATATTCCTGTTATTGTTTTCTGCCGCCTTCTGTGCTACACTGTTTTTAGAAACAGGAGCAGCACTTTCTGTCGGAATTTCCTTTTGGGAATGAACGGCTGTCTGCTCCTGTTTTTTTTCATTCTGCCTCATGCCCTGCTCCAGTTCCAAATACGGCGTACCTTCGATATTGACACCATTCTCTGTGTATGTTACACTCCCAATAGAACCATACGCGGTTATACCTGACGGCGATTGGAGCCCGAAGCTCTTTAACCATGTATCGGTTCTTTTTTTATTTTTATCCAAATACAACACTTCCGAATTTTCAATAAAATTCTTTATTTTGTTTGTCTTTCCGTATGCACTGGCAATAACCTGAAAGTCTAAAATCACATCACTCTTATTCTTTGGCTGCAATTCCAATACGGCTAAAACAGGAACCCCCGCTGCATCCTTCACTTCTCCGAAAATTGTGATCCTGCTTGTTCCTCCATCCACTTTTTCCATAGAGGATTTCATCACAATAATGGGATTTTCCAGTATCTTCGGCACCTGCTTAATCACTTCATCCGTCATACCCTTATGCTTCTGTTTGATTTTTCTGATTTTCTCGCTATGCCATATAATCTTTTTCGTTTCCAGCCCGATTTCCTTTAAGGCATTCGATGTTTCCCCGATATGAAATGCAATATATTTCTTTCCATCCCAATCATCATATTCTTTGGAGAAATTCTTGTTCAGAGAATATTTTCCTTTTCCCGTTTTCTCCGCTTCTCCTTCTTCCATCCTTCCGGTATCCGCCATTACCTCTGCGAACACCTTCCGCAGCTGTTTGATGTTCTCTAAGTCCTTGCTCAAATCCTCGGCAAATTCTTTGTAGGTGTTGTCCTCAAATAATGCCTTGATGGTTTCCCCCATCTTTTCCAGAAACTCCCTGATTTTATCAAAAAGCGTTTTATCCTTTCTGTGCAGTTCTGTCAGAAACTCCTTCAAATCCGCTTCATTTTCAACAATCTTCTGGAACCCGTCCGCCACCATTTCCTCCATGATGTCCGCCATCCGGGTATCCTCGCCGTAAACCTCGCCGTATTCTTCCTCGTATTCTGCCATGCGCTTTTCCATGTCAATACCGCTTTTGTTCGCCAGATTAAATACCAGCTCCCGCATTGCATCATATCCCGCAGGGTTCGCCTTTCGGATGTAGTGTATCATTTCGTGGTTCGCCGTCCCCATAAAGCTGTCCGATTTCACCGCAAGCGTAATCACGCCGTCCTCGTAATATCCGTTAGCGGTATGCTTCTTCCCGTCCTGCTCAAAGGAAATCTCGTCTACCAGTCGAATCCTTGCACCGCCAATATCGGCATAGAGCTTTGCAATCGCCAGCTGTCCCTCTGTTGCCTTCACATCCTCGCCAACAATCAGCCCACGTTTTCCTGTCAGCTTGCTTGTGCCGCAGATGGCGTTTGCAATCTCCGCTTTTCTGTCCTCTGCCCCTGCCATCCATGCCTCGTTCAGCATCAGCTTGTCCGCCGCCGCTGTGTATGCTGTCGGCTGAATCTCGTCCTCCGTAATGCCGGCAATCCCCGCGCGGTAATAGGTGTTAAATGCCGCCGTATGGTCGAGGTTGCCCGTCTCTGCCGCCTTCCGCAGATATACCTCCTGCCCCTTCGCGCCGTAATATTTCCCGCTGTATTCCTGCAAATCCTTTGTATAGCTTTCCGCCTCCTGCGTTTCCGGGGAAACAGTTCTTTCCGCTGTCTGCTGCTCTGCTGTCTGTACTTCCGCCGTCGGCTGTTCTTCCGCTGTGGGTGCAGTCTGCTCTATCATAGGGGCTGTCTGTTCTGTTATGGGCATAGTCTGTTCCGCTGCAGGCGTTCCCTGCTCCGTTATGGGTGTGCTCTGTTCCGCAGAAGGCATATTCTGTTCCGTTTGCAAGGTCTGTTCTTCCTCTGCCAAAGGCTGCTCCGACTCTGTCGTTCCTTCTCCCAGTACATTCCGTCCGGCAAGCCTGCTCCCTCCGGCTACGCCGCCTGCAATCATGCCGCCGCTCAGTGCGCCAACCCCCGCACTGTATCCAATCTGTGCCGCCACACCCTTCAGTGCCGCCGCTGCCGCCTGTCCTTCTGTTTTCCCTGCCGCCTTCGCCGCCATGTAGATTTCCGCCATCTGGCTTCTGTCCCCCATAATCAGCGCATCTGCAATCTGGTTTGCCGCTTCGGATGTGCCTTCCTCCAAGCCCTCAGCACCCATGCTTTTCAGAATCTCCGCCGCCAGCTTTCCCTTATTGCCGGCAATCTTCGCCAGCTTGCCCAGTTTGAATAAACGCTCAAAGCCTAATTTTTCTGTAATAATTTCCGCCGCTGCGCCAATCGTGCCGTATGCAACCGCTTCTTCTGATGTAGCCCCTCTTTCTGTCGCGTCCTTCGCATTGCCGCTAAATGCACTTGCGCCGTACATAGCACTGCTCCCTGCGCCTAATGCCTTTCCGCCCAGTCCCAGTGCCCCCAGTGTTGCCATCTGAGAACCCCAGTCGAAGGTACCCAGTGCCGCCTCTTTTAATATTTTTTTCGCGCCCTTGCTGTTGCCTAAAAAGCCTTCCGTCTGCCCCTGCCTGATTTGCTCTCCTAAGAAAAGAGGGTTGTTCGGGTCAATGGCTTCTCCTCTCGCATCCTGCACTAAGCTGTATGCTGTCGCCAGAGGGCTTGTCAGCGCCCCCATGTAGCGTGCATATAAGCCGCCCATGGTGCTGTCCTCTGCCAGCTTCTTTGCATCCGCCGTCCGCTGTGCCGCCGCTCTTTTGTTTACGTCCATTTCAATGGCTTTCAGATAGTCCGCCGCTTCTTTGTTCTTCCCTGCCTGCTTGTAATGGGAATAAACCGCCTTTTCCCTTGCCGTCATTTTGTCATATCTGGTGGAAAAATCCGCCGCAGAAATGGTCGGGTTGATTGTCCCGCCCTCCTTCGGTGTCCCGAAAATCAATTCCTTGATATTTTTGGCCGCCTGTGCGCCTGTCGGCACAGCCGCACTGTATTTTTCCGCCTTTTTTCTGTTCCTTGCCAGAGATTCCTCATAGGTTGTTTTCTTTCTCCCTGTAAGGGTTTCATTCTCCTTCACCTTGGAATCTGTGCTGATGATGGGGTTCACCGTTCCGCCCGCAACCTTTGGCTTTGCCGCAAGATATTTCTGATAAAAAACATCCTCCTTAGATGGTCCCGCCGTCTTGCTCGGTTTGTAATTCTTACTGTCCTTTTTTACTTCTTCCAGTGTTCTCATTACTTGCCTCCTTCAACAAAATCCTTTTTAAAATCCTTTGAAACTTGGATTCTTTTCTTTTCCGTCCCCCAATTTGCTCCTGTTCTTTAAGAATTTTTCGTAGTCCGCATCTGTCACACTTCCGTTTGCGTATAATTCATTTACCTTCTTCTCAAAATTCTTTGAATCACCATATAACTTGTAATTCATTGCCAGCATGGTATATCCGTTTGTCGTTTTCGTCGGGGTTCCGCCTTGGCTGTTATTATTGTTATTGCTGTTGTTATTATCGTTGCCGCCTCCGCTACTTACTTTTTTTTTACTACTTTTTCCACTACTACTGCTGCCGCCGCTTGTCCTTCCTGCCATTGCCAGCTGCTTCTGCTGCAATGTGAGTGCCGCCTGCGCCTTCTCCATGTCCTGCATATATTTCAGATAGCTGATGTCAAAGCCCAGCTCCTTCAGCTTGCTGTAGTCCCCCGTCGAAAGCGCATTTTCAATCGCCTGCTGTTGCTGCTGAAATTTCCATTGCTCCTCCGTCAGCCCGTAATTTCTGTCGCTCTCAAAAAGGCTGCGGTCAAATTCGTTTTCATGATTATTCTGATCCATCGCCGCCTGCATAGATCCAAAAGCAAAGTTTCTGTCTGTGTTGTATTGTCCCAGTGCATCCATGTATTGTCCGTAAAGCCTGTTTTCCTCCGTCTGGTACGCCCCCAGCTGGTTGTATTTGTCCGCCAGCTCGTCTGTGTATCTGCCGTAAGCCATCTGTTCCAGCTGTGGCACTCTGTCATTCAGCCCTGCAAGGTAATTGTCATATCCCTGCTGCGCCGCAATCGCGCCGTATGTACTGCCGTATCCGCCCGTCAGTGCCGCTGTCTGCGCCGCCGTGTCCTTCATGGCGCGCTGCCCCTCTCGGATGTATTGGTCTCTGTATTGCTGATACATCGGGTCTTCGTTCATGTTGTAGCTGAATCCCTTCCGGTTGCTGATGTCCGAAAGAAGCCCCTGTATCTCCGCTTCATATCTCGGTGTCCATGTAGGCGCAGGGTTCTTGTAGGCTTCGTTGAATTTGTTGAAAAGCGCATCCACGTTGCTGTTCTCCGCCGCCTTGTTCGGCTTCACGTATGTCGGGCTGTATTGCCCCTTCATGCCGTCCCCGCCGCCGCTGTAACTCCCGTAAGCCTTTCTGATGTTTTCCGCCCTGTTGTGCGCCGCCGTTTTCTCCTCCTGCGTTGTTGCGTTCGCCCAGTTTTGCCGCTCCTTCAAAATCGTTTCCAGTGCGCCGGGGTTGTCCCGCCCCAGTGCCATGTCCGCATTGCCTATTTTGTTGCTCCCGTATAATTCCATCAGTTCCTCAAATGATTTTGCCATCTTTCTTCTCCTCCTTTTTTGTACTATTGTACTAATTGTACCCGTTTCCGCCGTTTTCTTCCCCCGCCCGTTTTTGTAATAAAAAAACGCCTGCAATTACGCAAGCGTTTACATTTTAAAATACAATAGAAATAATTGTTATAATCAAAGAAACAATCGCAATTCCTGTATTTATTATAGATAGATGTCTCTCTGTTTTATTTTTTTGTTGCAACATTCTAATCAGATTGTCCTTTTTATTCAACTCACTCACAATCTGTGCCACATCTTCTTCTCTCTCTTCTTTTTCATTTTCACTACAGCTATTCAGAATTTTCTTTAAAATAACATAATCGGTTCCAGACAAATCACCCCAAATATCCGCATCTTTCTTTTCATAATAAATCTTTAAAAACTCCAATATGTTCTTCTTTAGCCTTTTATCTTCTTTACTCTTTGCCGCCTTCTTCCCATTAAAATTACAAATATAATAGTTTAATATATCTGAAATATTTTTGAATTCCTCACACAACACCTTGTCCTTTGCAATAGATTCATTTAATATTACTTCTATTTGTAATTTATATTCTTTATAATTCTCCTCGGTAATTTCTTCAGATACACCAAAAATATTCTTTAATGAAATTTCGATTCCTTTAAGTATTTTTTTCCTCGCCACTATATTGATTATACTAACAAGAAAGAGTTCAATCGCTACAACAAAAAGAATAACTACTAAAATCATTATAATTATAATTACGTTTTCTGGAATTTTCAAAGTATCATACCTCCTGCTTAACTCAAAATTCTCCTTCATTCTACAAAAAAGCACTTGCAATCGCAAGTGCTTTTTAAATCATAGTGGTTCCTCTTCCAGCTCCGCCACCCGCTTCTCCAACTCGTCTATCCTCTGCATCAGCTTCTGTATCATGTGCGTGTTCAGCGCAGCAAATTCCTGATACCGCAGCGCATAGCCGTAGTCTGTAATAGGAGAGCTTTCGTCCTCCTCTCCGTTCGGCAGCTCCCTCTCATGAATCGGGCTCTTGATGAACCCCGCAAAATCCATGCTCGTAAGCCCTGCCGCTTCCAGAGCCTCCTCCACATCCTGCGCAATAAATCCAACATGGAATCTCCCGCTCCGCCCGTTGTTCATCCGGTATCTCGTCGGTCTCAAAAGGGAAAAGAATCTCTCGTATCCCTCCATATCGTAGTCAATGCTGTTTTTCTGCCTCTTGTCAGAGGTGTTGATCTCCCCCGTGTCCGCAAAAACCGTATCCCAGTGATATCTGCTTGTCCCAAGGCTGGCCCCGCCGCTCGTCATGCAGTAAAGGTTCGTTGCCGCGCGGAAATCGTAGTCCCCCGCAAGTGTCACGCCATTGCTTGTGCAGTATACCGCATATTCCTCTCCGTAGGTCATGCGAACCCCCTTGCCCGTCGCAATGAAGTAGTTGTCGCTGTTGCTGCCGTACATCTTCGCGCCCGTGGTCGTGGTTTTCCCGTCGTTGCCGCTGGCACATTCAAAGCCGCCGTAGCTGCTCCCAAGGGTAACGCTGTCTGCGTCAATCGTCCCTGTGGTGATGTTTCCGCCGTTGATTGCCGTCCGCCCTTTTCGTTCCAGATCGTTGAAGGTAACAAAGCCCGTAATGTCTACCTCCGCCGCTACCAGCTTTGCCATCCGGCTTGTCAGCTCAAAGTTAGAAGAACTTGTCCCGCTTCGCACAATCCAGTTAATCTTGTCCGCTGTCTGCTCCACATCGGAAATATCGCCCTCGGCGTTGCTGATTCTTGTCGCCAGCCTGTCCGCCGTCTGCTGCACTAAGGATATGTTCCCCTTGTTGTCCTGCACCGTTGCCGAAATTTCGCCTATGATCTGCCGCAGCATGGAAAAATTCCCCTCGCTGTCCTTGATTACATTTTGGATGTCCTTCCCGTATTGGAAGAAAAGTGCCTTCGCATCCTCCGAAAGGTTCTCCTCAATGTCAATGTTTTGGAACATATACCGCAGCTTTTCATCCAGAAGGGCTAAGTAGTTTAAAATCTGCCGCCGCTCCTTCTCGCTGTCCAGCTTCCCCTCCGTAATTGTGGGAAGCTGTATTCCTCCGTAATTCCCCATCCTGTCACCTCCGTTTGTAAATGCTAATACCGCCCGTCAGAAAATACTTTCCCGCGCTGTTTCGCCTGTTTTTTGCCGCGCCCGATAGAAAATACTTTTTTGAACTGTTTAGCCTGCGTCTCAGTGAAAAAAAGTTTTTTCTTTGCAAGGGCGCACTCTATACAAGGGAACATTCTTTGCAAGGGCGGCTTCATTCACTTGTGCCCGATACGCGCCCGATAGAAAATACTTTTCCGCGCTGTTTCGCCTGCGTCTCTGCAAGGAAAAGTTTTTTCTATGCAAGGACGCACTCTGTACAATGGCGCACTCTATGTAGGTGCGGCTTATCTCCGCTCATTGCTCCCCGTCGCAAGATAAAGCGTCATGTCGTGAATCGCGCATTTCCCGTAACCGCTGAACCGCAGCCGAAAATGGTCGCATCTGGCAGGAATCAGCGGCACATTGATCATGCCCTTTCTTCCGCTCCCTATGCTTTTCAGCCGCCGCCATGCGCCCCTGCTGTCATAGTCAATCCAGACCGTGAGTGCCGCTCCGCTCTCCACCTCGCATCTGAGCGAAACCCTGCTGATAAATTTGCTGTCCGCTGTCTGGTAGGTGAAGTCCGTTGTCTCCGCATACCAGTCAATCACGTCCGTATCCTTCCCGCTGATGGTCTTGATGACGTTCCCGTCCAGATAGTAGAGAGTATTCCCCCCTTTCGCAAAATATCGCGCCTCGGTGCTGTCCTCTCTGTGCCAGAGCCCCTTCGCCGTGTCGTATACGAAAAGGTGAGAAATCCCGTCCTTCTTCATGGAAATGTAATATTTGTTTTCCGCCGTTCCTGCCCATGCCGCCTCGTAGCCGCTCCCCAGTGCCGCCCCAACCTCGTAGGGCATACTTCCCTGAAAGCTCATAATGCCACTGTTCGCCTTGTAGAAAAGCACCTCGTTCACAATCTGTAAGCTGTGGCTGCTGCCCTTCTCCACACCTCTCAGCTGTCCCTCCACGATTTGAAAATTGCTCGGCTTGCTCCCGTAAACCTTGTGTACGCTGTTCTCCTTGAAAAATAGCACATACCCCAGATAGGTAATCGCTCCCGTGAAATCCCCGTCATTCGCAATCGTTGCCGCATAGCTGTCACTTGCAAGGCTTTCAAAGCAGTAGAAGTTTTTAAAATCCCCCATCTTCGATGCGTAAATCTCATGGTTCTTCGAGGAACACCCCCAAAGCCTGTTCTCTGCCACCGTCAGAAAATCCATATCCGGCAGCTTTCGCTCTATCGTCAGTGCCGCCTCTTGGCTGCCGTCCTTCTCGATTGCCGCAATAATCTTTATCCAGCCGTCCCCGATGTCCTGTACCACATGAGTGCCGTTTAGCGCATCCTCCCTGCATCCGCTGATTTCCACGCCGTCGCCCTTTGCAAAGCCCTCGTTGATTCCTGCACTGCTGATTTGTATGTATACCTGTCCTTCACCGTCCTGCTCCGTCTCCGTCAGGTAGGTTTGCTTCCAGCTTGCCGCCTGCACGGTCACTCGGTTCTCTATCTCTCCAAAACTGCCGTCCGCCGTGTTGTAATATTTCTTGTCAGGGAAAATCAGCACATACGCCCCCATCGAAATCAGCTGCTTTTCGCTGTCCGCAACCTCTCCAATCTTCTCCCCGCCGTAAAATACCGCCGTCCCGTCCACCCAGAGCAGCTTTTCTCTTGCCATTAGTCCGTTTGCCTTCCCAATCTCCTGCACCGTTCCTCTCGCCCTTCTGGGGGCTAAGAGGGGGAATCTCTCCCCCGTCATGTTCTCCATGTCGGCAAATTCGCCCTTGCCTGCCTGCTCTGTGCAGTTGTATCCCTTGAATGATATCATGATATCCTCCGTAGGTCTTGTTCCGCTCAGTCTCGGTAATTTCATCACCGCCACCTCCTTGGAATCATACCCGTAAGGTTTGTTTGCTTCGGCTTGTGCCGCTCCCTGTAGTGTGCTGCATAGTCTTCCCATGCCTGATTGTAAAGCACCATCGTATCATTGTATCTGCCGCTGTCTCCGTTGTAAAAATCAATCATAGCCGCCAGATAATAGAGGTATACATCTGTAAAAGGAACGGGAACCATAAGCTCCCGCTCCTCCTCTCCTTCCCGGAAGGGAAGAAATTCTTTGTCAAATCCCTCCGCCTGCTCCAGAATGTCCGTGTAAATCCGTCCCTCGATGGTGTTCAGCATGGCAATCTTTTCTCCGTCTGTGTAGGCGTTCGGGCGAATCGTGTCCACCCGCGCCAGCACCTCCCGTATCGTCATGCGCCTGTCTCCCTTCATCCCATCATGCCGATCAGTTCCTGATACTGCTCCTCTGTAATGCGGTTCGCCATCAGGAATACATCCAGCTTGTTTAGCATGTCCTCCTTCTTGTAAGCCCCTCTTTCAATCAGCTTTTTCAGTCTTGCGTATGTCATAATGCAGTCTCTCCTTTCAAATCTCTAATTCCTTCATGCAGACCAGATAGTCCACATTGATTGCTGTCTCCAAAATCGCCTGCTCCTGCTCCGTCAGCGCCTCTTCCTCTTTCTCCTGTTCCTTCGGCGGCTCGCCCTTTAAAAATCGTACCGTAGCACCGTTTTTATAGTGCCGCTCCACGCTGCCTGCGTGCGCTTCTTCCTTCTGCATCCGCTCCACCTCATTTCTCGTCTAATTGATAGGCAATGTCCACGCTCCCAAGGCACTGCCGCCCCTCCGGCAATGTCTCCGATGGATTCGCAAAAAGAAAAGCCATCTGTATCTCCAAAGAGCGTTGAAAAGGAAGGTATCCGATAAACGGAATCACGTTCATGTAACCATCCTTCCGGTCGGTTGCGGAACTGCTGAAACCCTTTCCTTCCGTAATCTTTTCCGCCAGAATATTGACCCAACTGTTTCCTACCTGCAAATTTCCGAAAAGATCCCGCTGGTAGATCGTATTTCTCCCTTCCAAGCTCGGCAAAAGGTAGGTAAAGTCCGTTGCAAGCAGATGTCCAACCATGCCATAATTAGTACTGGCTACAGCCATCCGCACATCGGCAAATATCTCTCCGTCTATCAGAATACGCATATCCCAAGCACCTTCGCCAATATTCGCACCTGAAGAATTGTATGGAATACACCCAAACAAATCCGCCTGCAGCAGCTTTCCCATTCCGCTGATTACCGCCATGGTATGCCATTTGTTCGGCGTGAGGGCAACCTCCCCCGTGCGCACTGTCTCAAAGCCGCCTGCGGCATTGCCCTCCTGCAATTCCTTCAAAAATCCTTTCATGCTCCTTCACCCCCTATCAAGGACTTGCAATGTCAAAGTAATAGATGTAATCGTCAGAATCCGTATCGTTCAGCATGTATGTTGCATATTTCGGATATTTCTGGAAAAACGCATATTTTGCTAAATAGCTGCTCCAGTCAGGCTTACTGCCGTCCGATAATGTCGCATAGCCGTATTTGGATGTGTTGAAAGCATTGCTTTGAGAAATTTCAAGAATAATAAATTTCCCCGATTTGCTTGCACTGCCGCCCTTCATCTGCTTCTTTCTTGCATAAAGCGCATCCATCGCCGTAGTGCTTGCCGCCAGCTTGCTCAATGCCGCATCCACCGCCGCAATTTTTCCCATGGCAGTTGCACTGGCAGCAACGGCGGTCATGGCTGTGCTGCTCGCAGCAACGGCGGTCATGGCTGTCGAATCTGCCGCCATTCCGGCGCAGCCGGAATAGCGTGCAGATTCGAGGTTTGCAAAGCCAACCACCAGCTTGGCAATCGCCATATCGTTCTCCTTGATTTTTGCATCGTAGTAGGGCGAAGCCTGCACTGCGTCTCTCGCAATTTTGCTTCCGCCGATGGCATCCATCGCCGTAGTGCTGTTTGCAATCCTCTGCATGGCTGTCTCGCTGTTCGCAATGGCGTGCATGGCTGTCTGGCTGTTCGCAATGGCGCGCATCGCTGTCTCGCTGTTTGTGATGGCGTGCATCAAAAGCGCATTTGCCGCCACCGCCGCCATGGCTGTGCCGTTTCCTGCCACCGCCGCCATGCTTGCCAGTCCCTCCAGCACCGCCGCGTCCATCCCGTAAACCGTCAGCATCCATTTCCCTGTGTGCTCTGCGGAAAATGTCGTCAGCATTTCCTCTAATGCTTCTGCGTGCATGTCCCTGTCATTTGCCGCAGCACTGCTCATGCAGAGCTTCTTCCAAATCTCCTTGTCCTGAAAGGTGTAGCTTTCCTCCCCGAAAAGCTTGTATTGCGAAAGCCAGTGTGCCGGCAGAATCTCCTGCTCCAGCGTGTCCTGCCGCGCAATAAAAATCGGATTGCTCATGCCTCAGCCTCCTTTACATAATATAAACCGCCGTTTGCCACCCCAAGCCGATATTTCTCCCCGGTCACATCGTCCACAAGCGCGCCTGCCTTCACAGCCGCCGCCAGTGCCGTAGAAAAGTCGCTCTCCGTCCCGCTGTAGCCGCCTTCCTTCGCCGTTTCGTATGCGCTTTTGCCGTCCGCTCCCTTGGGGCCTGCTGTGCCTGTGTCTCCTTTTGCTCCCTTGAGTGCTGCCAGCTGCTCTGCCGTGAAGTCCTCGTAGGTAAATGGATCTCCTTTCGCCCCGTCGAAGTAGTCTATGCCCTTCTGTGGCGTGTAGCCATCCTGCCCTCTTTCTCCCTTGAGTGCCGCAAGCTGTGCCTCTGTGAAATCGTCATAGGTGAATGGATCTCCTTTTTCCCCTTTTGCTCCGTCAAAATAATCTACATTCTTCTGCGGTGTGTAGCCATCCTGTCCTCTTTCTCCTTTGAGTGCCGCAAGCTGCTCCTTTGTAAAGTCCGTATAGGTAAATGGATCTCCTTTTTCCCCTTTTGCCCCCTGCAAAGGCCCGTGGTTGTTCCAGCTCTGCGCCTTCCCGTCGTAGATGTAAATGTCGTAAGGCTGTGCCGCGCCCACGCCGTATGCGTCTCCGGCATCGGGGCTTGTTATTGCCTGCCGCAGCTCTGCCTCTGTCGCAAAGTTCCCCAGAATCGTCAAGCCCTTGCCCGTTTCGCCCTTCTCCCCTTTCAACGCCGCCAGCTGTGCCGGCGTAAAGTCCTCGTAGGTAAATGGATCTCCCTTCGCCCCGTCAAAATAGTCTACATTCTTCTGCGGCGTGTAGCCATCCTGCCCTCTTTCTCCTTTTTCTCCTTTCAGCTTTGCCAGCTGTTCCGGTGTGAAGTCCTTGTAGGTAAATGCATCCCCTTTTGCTCCTTTGAGTGCCGCCAGCTGCTCCGGTGTAAAGTCCTCGTAGGTAAATGGATCTCCCTTCGCCCCGTCAAAATAATCTATATTCTTCTGCGGCGTGTAGCCATCCTGTCCTCTTTCTCCTCTTGCCCCTTTCAGTGCCGCTAACTGCTCCTCGGTAAAGTCGCTGTAGGTAAATGCGTCCCCTTTTTCCCCCTTGAGCGCCGCCAGCTGTGCCTCTGTGAAGTCCGCATAGGTGAAGGGGTCGCCTTTGTCGCCTTTGTCGCCCTTGGCGTTTCTTGCAATCTCCGCCGCCTCCTGCGCCTCCTGTATTGCCGCCGCTGTGTCTGTCTGCCGCTGCTTTTCCGCACCTTCTCTTGCCGCTTCTGCGTTCTCTCTTGCCGCTTCGCTTTCCAGCACCTTGGAAACCGCCGCCTCCATCTGCTTCAGCTCGCTTAGTTCTCCGCTCCATGCGCCGTCTGTGTCAATCGCGCCCTCCACAAAAACAGGTGCTTTCGCCGTTGTCCAGTTCAGCACGCCGTCCGCGTCATTCCCCCGCACGGCAATGAAAACCGTCCCGTTCTCTCTGAAAATCCCTGCATCCACCTCAAGAAATAATGCAATACTTTCCTCCTGCACCGTCTTGATTAAAAGCAGAGTGTCCTTCTTCCCGCTCTTGTATTCCACATCCAGCCGAAAGGTCAGCGGCGAAAGGTCTATCCTGTCCGCCTCGTATCGTTTCATCATGAAGGTGCGGCTCACTGTCCGCGTGTCCCCTGCAATGAAGGTCTGTTCCTCATTCGGAAAAAGCATTTCCTTCCCGATAATCGAAATCACTTTCTTCTCCCTCCTTCCGAAAAATCCGCTATTGTAAGAAAAGCGGAAGCATTTCTGCCTCCGCCATCCGTCATCTTACAGAAACTGACCTGTGCCGTCTTCCGCTTTCTTCTGCATTTCCTCCATCATTCTGTAGGTTGCCGCCTTCTGGTTTTCGCTGTTTCTCAGCACCTCTGCCACAAAGCGGGGCACTTCAACCTCTTTCCCGCGCTGAATCAGGTATTTGTAACCGTTCACGCTTACGAATACATCGTCATCACCGTTTCCGGTAATTGGCAGGCGGATGGTTTCCTTTTCCGCCTTTGCCGCCTCCATAGCCTCCTGCATCCGCTTTTCCATCTGCACCTGCTTCTGTCCTGCCGTCAGCTCCTCGTCCTCCTTGAGCTGCTCCGTCTCCTTGCTCTGTGCCGCTGCAAGCTCCGCATCAATCCTTGCCGCCTCCGCCGCGTCTCTTTCGGCTTTCAGCCTTGCATTTTCCTCCAGCAGCTTCTGCATTTCCTCCTGTGTAGGCATTGTGCTTTCCGCTGTCTGTTCCGCTGTGGTTTCTTTTTTTGTAGCCATAGGGTTGTCCTCCTTCTCTTAGTTCGCCGCCGCTGCGCTGAAGCTGGAGCTGCTTTCGATTCTTACCATGAATTCATCAGAAAGGATTTCCGCCGTCTTGATTGCCTTCCAGCCTGCGGATGCTCTCTGGTTCAAGGGGTCTGCCGTGCCGCCGCTGCCCAGCTGTTTCACAATCGTCTGCAAGCCGCCGCCTTCCACCTCTGTCACGCCGTAAGCATTTTTCCCGATTACCAGTGTAGAGAATACGGAAACGTCACCGCCTGCGGTATCCTTGTCCCAGATTTTTGCCTCGGTCGATTCCACAAAACGCACATTGCCGATGCGCCCCAGTTCGCCCTCGTACATTGCCTCTGCATTGGTGTATTTGTTCCATTCCTCCCATTTTTCATCCTGCATCAGGTCATAAGCAACATAAGGATGCACAATAGCCACATAGCTCTTGTCAAAAGGCACTGTGTTTGCGCCCTTCAAAATTGCCGCCGCCTTCATAATCAGCTGTAGCGACATCAGGCTGTTTGCCTTGATGCCTGCCCTTGTGGTTACAGGCGTTGTGCCTGCGGGGGCATAAAGCACGTTTGTCCCGCCGTTGATAACCTCTCTCGTAATGGTGTCCAGTGTTCTGCCGCTCTGGTCGCCCAAAAGCACTACTGCCTCTGTCAGGTTGTTATCAATCGCCGTCAGCAGTAATACGTCGGAAAGCGAAATCCAGTCACCGTACTGCTTCACCTTCGCCGTTACCGTTGTAACGCTCATCTTATTCGGGTCGGGTGTCACGCCCTCTGTCAGCGCAGTCAGTGCCTTCGGCAGTGTCTTGTAGCGTCTGAATTCAATCTCCTTACCGCCGTTTTTGGGGATAGGTCTTTTCTGCCCGAATTGGTCGTGTACCAGATTCGGCTTTGCGTTGTCCAGAAGCACGCCGTCATAAAAAATTTTCATTTCCGCCGACAGTGTCTCTGTCGTTGTTGTCATTACGTCAAACAGACGCAGATTCATTCTCTGTTTTTTCATTTCTTCTGTCCTCCTTTTTCAGAACCAATCAGGAGAATGTGATTCTCTCGTCAGGGTTTCTTCTCGCCCTCTCAATCAGTTCATTTCTCTGCTGTTTTGTTAATTTTGTTACGTCAATCGGTTTCTCTCTTGCCCCGCTGCTGCCGCTCGCGCCGTTCTCTGCCGGTCTTGCGCCGCGTGCGCGGATGCTGTCCAGAACCTTTCTCTCTGTTGTTGCTGCCGTGTGCTGCAGCGCACCGCCCATCAGGTCGTCAAAGTGAACTGCCTGATAAGCCGTACCCACACTAATACCATGATCCAGCATCCGTACAAATTCGGGATTGTCAAATTCTGCCGCAAGGTCAAGCGCAGGGAATTTCCCTTTCAGCTGCTCCGCCTCCTGCGTCCATGCGGCAAATTTCTGTTCAAATTCCTGCCGCCGTCTGTCCTGTGCAATCTGCTCCTGAAATGCTTTGTTCTCCCGTTCCATTTTTTTGAACTGCGCCAGCTGCTCCACGGTCATGCCCTTTTCCAGAGCCTCCGCCTCAAGGTACTGCCTGTCGCCCTCCAGTGCCGCTTTCAGTGCCGTAAAGTCATTGCCGTCAAGGTTGTATCTTTCGCCCACCATTGCCAGCAGTCCCTCTGCATCCTTCAGCTTGCTTTCCGTCTGCTTGCTGTTTTTCAGCCTCCCCTGCACAATCTTCTGCACCCTTGCGTCAAAGGCATCCTTGTATTCGCCCTTCACCATGGTGTCAAATTCTGCATTGAAGTCTCTGCCTTCGCCGCCCGCTGCGCCTGCTTCTGCTCCGGTCGTGGTCGCGCCTGCCGCTGCAGTGCCCGCCGCTTCTCCTTCGCCGTCAAATAAGCGCAAATTCATTTCGTAGTGCTGTTTCATGGTTTTTCCTCCTCTACTGTCTTTCCAGCGTGTCTTGTTTCTACTGTCTTTCCAGTGTGTCATCCTTTTGCGTAGGATTTCTTCCCTTCGGTCAGAAACCGCTAACACCTCCCTCTCATTCCTCGCCTCACCCAACCTGTCGGTCAGTCGTTCGCTCGTCATAATCGAGAGGTCGGTTCGCTTCCACGTCTCTCCGTGGTGTCTTTCCTCTCGTCTCTCCGAGGTGCCTATTGCCATTGTAATATAAAAAACAATTTACTGCCCCCTCCCGCAGTCGTGCATCAGCCGCTCCATCTGCACGCAGTCGGCGTATTCCTCCGCAATCAGCGTCAAGCCGCATAAAATCCCCCGAAAAAGCGTTTCTATCTCCCTTTTTCCGGCTCCTTCCTTGTAGGCTACAACAAACATCCTTCCGTCGCTGTGCCGCTCCGCAACCATTGCATGGCATACGCTTTCCATTGCCGCATAAAGTGTCTGCATCAGGGCTGAAATAGCTGCACACACAATGTCGTTTCCGGGGTTGTATCCGGCGTGTCCCTCCGCCCGTATGCAGCAAATGTCCGCCGTCTCCGCCCATAAAATCTTTGTCATGTGCCTTCCCCCTTTAATTTACCGCTGTCCGCTCTCTTGTCGTTGTCTTTGCCCGTTCCGCAATCGTGTTGCCCTTTGCGCTCTGGTAGGCATTGCCTAACGCATCCGTACTGCCTCCGCCCGTGGTCGGCGGCATTTCCTCTCCTGCCGCTTCGCCGCTTACGGCTCCTATCATGTCTCTGCCCGTCAGCTCTGTGATAACCTCCGCCATCTGCTGTATCTGCGTCTGCATCTGCTGTATCTGCTGTAGCATTGCCCCGTTCTGGCTCACCTTCCGTATGATTTCCTCCCGCCCCTCAAAGTCCATCATCTCTAAGCAAATCAGGGCTTGGTCTGTCAGCTGCGGGTTGAATAGCCCCGCTCCGTAAAGCTCCTTTGCAAGCTCGTTCTGCGCAATGCGGGAAAAGGGGCTGCTTTTCTGGCTCGTAATGTTGATGTCAAAGATGGGCTTTCTGCTGCTCACGGAAACCTGTCCCATAATGGTTTCCTCTGTCGGTTTCAGGTTCTCATTGCTGTAGCGGATGAATTCCTCCCCCTGCTGTCCGGTGATTCTGAACTCCCGCTCCTCGTCGTAAAATTCTCTGATTAACTCCACCACCAGAATATTGATTCTCTCAAACGCACGGTATGCCGATTTAATCATGTCTCGGCTCGTCTTGCTTCCTGCCTCCTGTAAGGCTGCAATCGCGCTTGCCGCCGTTACGCCGCTTGCCGTGCCCCCCTGCGAAAAGTCTCTGTTGCTGCTCGTCTCCTTCAGCTCGTCAATTTTCAGCTGGTAAAGGTTCGTCGCAATCCCGCCCACAGGTGCCGTCTGTATCGGCTTAATGTTGTCAATGTCCCCCGTGTAATTTACAATCGTGTTCCGCAGGTCTGCAAATTGTTCCGCGTTTATGCCGCTGCCGTCCTTTGCAAAATATCGCGGCTCACTGCACCATTTCACATTCTTCTCAAAGCTGATCCACATGTTGTCAATCGAAATCTGCGCGTCCTTCATAATGTCCACATAGCCAAACCCCGCCGGGCTGTCCTTTTCGGGGAATAATACGTCAAATTCATACGGATATCTCCCATGCGCGTATAGCCCGTTTTCCATGCCTTCCATCTGCTCTGTCGCGTAAAGCAGATTTCCTTCGCAGAATTTGATAAAATGCAGCGTTGTTCTTCCGCCCTCTCGCTTTTTGTAGTACCAGTCTACTACCATGCACTTGTCGCTCGTGTCAATCGTATCATCGTGCATGTATTTTGCATTGCGCATATCTCCGCTGCCCCTGAATTTGAAATCGGGGTAGTCTCCTTCCAGTTCCTCCTTGTCCACCAGTTCAATATGAAACAGGTTCGGGCTTTTCTGAACGTCCTTCACCCCGGGCTCCCAGAACAGATTGAGAATATCCACATCCACAATGCCGATGTCCCCCACACCGTTGTCCTTGTACTTGTCCCAGAAAACCTTGTAAACCCCCGTGCCGCTTTTCAGCTTGTCGTGCCATGCGTCGTTGTATGCCTGCTCAAAATTGTTCTGCTTCAAAATCACAGGCACAATCTTGGAAAGCACCTCCGCATCGTGCTTGTCCCCTTCCTCTCTCGGTAAAAAGTTCGGCTGTGGGTAGTTGTCCATTGCGTCCGCGTGCTTGTTCGCTAAGCTGTTAAATAGCCACGCAGAAGCCGTCCGCGGGCCATTGTCCCTGTCTCTGATTTGTTCCCAGTGCAGCATCTTGTACCACTGCTCATTCTCTACAATCCTTTTGTCAAGGTTCTTCTTCCCGTCCATGTATTTTTGCAGAAGCTCCTCGCCCTTTTTCACCATGTCACTTCTTTTTATCTCGTCAAACATGCTCTCTCCTCCTTCTCCTATACTCTGTAGAATTGATATTTTCCGTCCGCCCTCTCTCCGCCGAACAGGTTCAGAGGGTCTTCCAGCGGCATCAGCTTCGGCGTTGTCTTTCTCGGCGAAATCGGGCGCGACATAAAGATGTATCTGCACTCGTCGTAGATGTGATCCTCTCCCTCTGTGTCGATGTCCTCCACCTTCGCCTCGTCATATACCAGATTCGGTATCGTCCGCAGGAAGTGCCTGCAGGTGTCAAAGCAGTAGAACATGCTCCGCCCCTCCTCGTCAAAGGCAAGCCTGTAGTGAAACTGCATCTTCCCCGCAAGGCGCGTGTTGTCCCCCCTCTCCCATGAAATGAAGTGCGGGAAATCCTCCATCTGCTCCGCTATGCTTTCCCCGCGGCTTTTCTCAAAAATGCTTGGGTCGGCTACACCTGTAATGCGCTTTCCCTTCAAAAGCGGATGCGTCGTTTCTATCTCCCGTATCCCCGCCGCAATCTCCTTCGGGTTGATGCGGATACCCTCGTTCGGCACACCCGTGCAGCCGTAGTATTCTGCAATGCGGTAAAGCACACCCTTTTCGTCCACCGCATACCAGCCTACGCTGAATGGTCTGCTGAAACCAAAGTCAAACCCCCGCACAATCTTCCAATGCTCCGGAATCAGAAACGGCTTGATTACATGGCTCCACCGCCTTGTTTCGTAGCCCGCAGGGTCGTCCCGCCATTCGCTGAATACCTGCCCGCTGAAGCAGTCCCAGTCCCCGTAGAGCAGCGCTTTCTTCTCTGATTCGCTCATCATTGCAAGGCTGGCAAGGTATTCGGGGTTGTTCTGCAAAAGCGCAGGGTTGTCAAATACCGTAGAGGGAATAAATATCCTGTCCCGCTTCATCTTGATTTCTCCGCCGTCCGGTGCCTCCACGCTGTAGCTTTCCCATATCGTTGTCTTGGGCGGTGCCGCCGTAATAAAGCGGCTTTTCACCCATCCGTGCCCGATGCCGCCGGGGTTCCCTGTTGCCCGCATGTATACTCGCGTCCCCTTGCCGCTCGGTCTGTTTCGGGAGAAAAGATAGCTGTATTCGTCCCATGTAAAATGCGTCAGCTCGTCAAAACCAATGAAGTCAAATTCCTTCCCTTGGTATTTGATTTTGTCCTTCGCATGATGCAAACTCCCGAAGTAAATCTTTGCACCGCTCGGAAATTTCCAAACGTGTTCGCTCCCGTTGTATTTCGCCTTCGGAAACGCCGCCCCGTAAAACCGCAGGCTCTTGTCTATCAGCTCCGATAATTCGGGGTATGTCTTTCGGATGATAAGCCCCTTGTAGTGCGGTATGTTTACCTGCCTCAGTGCCTCCATCAGTAGGCTGTCGCTCTTGCCGCCGCCTGCCGCTCCCCCGTAAAATGCCTCATACTCCGGTCTTTGCATAAATTCAATCTGCTTCGGCTGTGGGCTCCAGATTACCTTCTTCTCCCTCCGCAGCTCCTCCACCGTCTTTGTCCATTTCTTCCATGTCATCTTCTTCCACTCTTTCCAATGTCTCCGCCAGCACAATCAGGCTGTCCTCAGGTGCTTTTTCCATTTCCGCCAGAATCCGCTTGTAGTCATTGTATTTTTCCTGCAGCAGTTTTTCCCGAATCGTCGGAATGTCGTAAACATCCCGCATCACATCCGCTATGTTCTTGAGTGCTACCGTCAAATCCTTAATCATTTTCACATCCTCCGGCGTTACGCTTTTCCGCTTTTCCCTGAGCTTTTTCATCCGCTCCACATCCTGCCCGATCAGGTCTGCCACATCCTCCGCAACATCCCGCAGCTTCACCAGACGCTTCACTTCTTTTTTCGCCGTTTTCTGGGACGCTTTCTGCGCAACCTCGGTGCGGAATTTTTTCCGCTCCTCCACCCAGTTCTCTTTCCTGCTCCTGTCCTTTATCGTCCGTAAAGGGATTTCGTATCTTTCCGCCAGCTTGTTTAGGCTCTCCCTCCCCGTAATATAAGCATTTTTCACCTCGCCCCAATCTCGCCGCTCCGTCTTTTTTTCCATCTTCTTCTCCCCCCTTGCAGAGGTGCTTTTCTCGCCCCCTCTCCGCCTCGTGTACCGTTTTTCTAAAATCTATCACATTTCTGCACCATTTGCCCCCGCCCCCTCTCCTGCGCCGCACACAAAAAAAGAACAGGCTTTTAGGTCTGTTCTTCTTCTGTAGGTTTTCCTCGCTTCGCTTCGGAAACCGCTATATTTCGGCGTTTATTCGTCTGTTCAGCACTTTGCTCCGCAAAGTCGGCTTTGCCGCCGCCGTCTATCTTCGGCGTGCATACCGTCACCCAACCTGTCGGTCAGACGTTCGTTCCTCATAGCCAAACGCCTCAACCGCTGCCATCCCTGTCCTCCACACTGACCGTAGCCAGATGCTTTTCAAAGTCCGCATGGAATAATACACGCTTTTCCTCCAGTACGCGGCTCATGTTCTCCGTCTGGATCGTAACCGCTCCGCCTGCCGCCAGCGCGCACCCTGCCATCAGAAAAAGCATCAGTTCATCCTTCTGCTTTTCCGCCTCCTGCTGCGCCGCTATTTCTCGCTGTGCCCGCTCGCATACGCCGTGCAGATATCTGTTTCCTCTTTCCAGTCCTGCAATCATTTTTTCCTGATTTTCTAACTGCCGCTTTGCTCTTTTCAGCTTTTCTCTTACCTTCATTCCCGCTTCCTCCTGCATATTCCCTTTCCATGTAGTCCGCATAGGGGCAATTCATGTCTGGGTATTTCCCGCAGTGCTCCTTTACGAAATTCTTCTTTGCCGCCGCATTTTGAAAAATGTGCGCGTAGCTCCGCTCCGGGTCGTCCTCCTGCCGCTCCAGACTCACATTGCTTTCGCAATAGATTGTTGTCTGGTTGCTCTTTATGTAAAATGGACACCGCGCAACCGTTGAATCATTCGGCATCGCCTCTCCCTCCTCTCGTCGGTCAGCCCTTCTTCAAAATCCTTTCCTTCCCGCTCGTTCTATGCTTAATCAGCATTTCCACGGGCGTATCCTTGCAAATCAACCAGTTGTCACCGTTCAGCCTGTGTTCCTTTAGGAATATCTTCTGCCGTTTTGTCGGCTTTGTTCCTCTCATGCTCTCCTCCTTTTCTCCAGTGCCGCTTCCGCTTCCTCTCTTGTGAAATACAGGTTCTCATAGTCATACGATGCCCATTCATCGGCATACTTGACAGCCTTTACCGATACATCCTGCACCTTGTGCTCGCTGATATAAAAATAGTGGTTTGGTACGGTTTCTTCGAGGATTTCATACACCACATCCCCGACCTTGCAAGGCAGCACCAACAGCCGCCCCTCAGTATCCGCTTTCACCATTCGCAGAATGTTTTTATAAAACACCCTCTGTTCCGGACAGAAGTCCATGCTTGCCAGCTTCTTCGCCATTTCCAGCATTCGTTCTTTTGAAATCTCGATATTCATTTATACCTCTCCTATCTTCATCTGTTCCGCCACAGGCGTTTCCCATTCCACACCGATATAGTCCAGCACATGTCCCCAGCCGATATCGTACATCCAGAATTTCCATTCCTTCTCGTTCCGCTCCCGCAGGAGGTCGAATCTGTGTGGACGCTTTTCCATGTGTATCCCAAATCCGCACATGCTGCACCCCGTCCGCTGCGCCTTGGTGGTGTAGAGCGTCCCATCCTCTTTTCGTTCAATCGTGCCGTAAATCGCAGGCACAGGCACATTCAGCTCCAACGCCAGCTGCAAAATATCCTGTCTGTTGAAAATCGCAAACGGTGCTGAGCGGATTGTGCTCTTGCCAAAATAATTGCATCCGTTGATTTTCAGGCTCTTTGCCCTTCTTCCGCCTTCGGATGCCATCAGACCCAGATAGGGCACACTGTTGTGTTTCTTCGCCCAATCGTCACAGGGCTTTTCCTTGAGATAATAACAGCACTTTGCCGATACCTTGAAATCCGGCACACCATAATTCACGCCCTCTGTCTCGTTCTCATAGCCACCGAATTTCTCCAGCCATTTCCGCGACAGCTTCATGCGTGAATTTTTCTGATATCCGCCGTATGCACCCGTCTCTCCGGTGATAATCGCATGACGCACGGTTTTGTTTTTCTCGGATGGATTCTGCAAAAGCTCAATCTTCGATGCAATCTCCTTCGATAACACAGGAAATCCAAACTCCTGAATGATTTTCGCCTTATTCCAGACTGCGCCGTCTGCCCGCTTCAACGGCTGAACCCGCTCAATTCCGAGCTGCTTATGTACTTCCTGTATGCTCCTGTCCTCCAGATGGGACACACTGATGCCGGGCACATAAATCCCGATGCTCCGCAGGAACAGGAACAGTGTAATGCTGTCCAATCCGCCTACCGATACATGGCAGTTCAGCCCTCTGGCGCAGCACTCGTTGTAAAATTCCCACGCCCTGATGTAGGCGTAGTTCTTTTTAAACTCGTAGTCCATTTTCATTTTTACGTTGAAGTCCGCCATCTTCCGCTCCGCGCCGATGGCTTCCATCCGCTCTAATACATTTTGCATTTTCCTCACTCCTTAAATCACCCCATGCAGTTCCTGCATGGTTTCAAACCGCCTTCCGCACATTTCCGGCAGATTTGCCCTTACCAGAGCTTCTGCAAACGGCGGCGGCACCGCATTTCCGCAGCGCGCGACCTGCTTTGTTTTGCCATAGGCTTTCCCAGTGTAATCATGGTCGATGATGTAATCGGGCGGAAACCCATTCGCCGCGTACAGTTCCCTCGGAGTCAGCATCCGCAGTCCGATATCACTGATGAAGTACATCGTCCCATTGACATCTAACAGCAGAATTTCATCCTCTGCGATTGCATACCCACAGTACGCATTCAGCAGTTCTCTGACTTCATTCCAGTGATGCAGATTCATTTCCAACCGGTTCATTTTCACTGTGACAATGCCGAAATGTCCTGCGGATGTTGTAACCGTATGCAAAGGCTCGTCCGGCTTCTGCCCGATGCCCGTTTTGTAAAACTTGGAAATAAAGGTCTCCACAACACATTCCCTGTCCTTCGTGGTCGAGGTATGCAAGGGACTATTCACATCCAGTGGTCTGCCGTTCTGGAAGTATTCCGCCAGATATGCAACAGAACGCCCGTATCGGTTCGCCGCGTCCAGCGTCATAATCGGTTCATCCATCCCCTGCCCTCTCACTCTTTCCGATTGCTCTGTGTGATATTGAATCAGAGAAGGCATCGCAAGGTATTGTTTGCCGCTCCCAACAACCGTACTTAACGGCTCATTGATGTCATGCACCCTCGGTGCCTGTCCTTTTCGTTCCCCGTAACCAATAGGAACAATAAACGGCTCTTTATTCTGCAGCACAAATTTCTCAATACCTCTTGCAATGCGTTTCTGTGTATTTACCGCCAAAGGGCGCACAGCACGGATACCGTATTTTTCTTTGATTTCATCCGTTGTGTCAAAAATGGACGGGCATGGAATCGTCCAGTCGATAATCTCCGCCGCCCCTCTCCATGGCTTGCATTTTCCACTTTTTACTTCTTCGCTGTCCTTCGGTGCATGGGTGCGTTCCGGCCAGATAATCTTCTTTCCGTCACATCTGGCAATCAGAAAAAATCTCTTTCGGATGGTCGGCGCACCATAGTCCGCCGCTACAAGCTCCCGATGGTCTATCTCATAGCCAAGCGCCTGTAGCTGCTCCTTCCACTTGCGGAAGGTTTCGCCGCGCCTGCTTTTCACAGGCTTTCCCTTCCGCACCGGCCCCCATGTCTGAAATTCTTCCACGTTCTCCAGGATGATAACTCTTGGCTTGACCGTTCCTGCCCATTTCAGCACAATCCATGCCAGCCCACGAATATTTCTGTCTACGGGCTTACTGCCCTTCGCTTTGGAAAAATGCTTGCAGTCCGGCGAAAACCACGCCAGCCCGACAGGTCTGCCCCTCGTGACCTCCCACGGGTCTACGTCCCATACGCTTTCGCAATAATGCCTCGTTTGCGGATGATTCGTCTGATGCATCAGAATCGCATCCGGGTCATGGTTGATGGCTGCATCCACCGCTCTGCCTGTGGCAAGCTCTATCCCTGTTGACGCACCGCCTCCGCCTGCGAAATTGTCTATTATCATTTCCTCAAAAAAATCTATCTGCCTCATTTCCTCACTCCTCAGAACGGCAAATCGTCATCCTCTACTGTCTCGTCAATGGGATAGAATCCCTCCTGCTCCGCCAGCCCCATTTGTTTCCCGGTCTGCGCCGCAGGCTTATTCTCTGCATCCCTCTTACTGCCCGTAAAATAGCAATTCTCTACAACAACCGTTGTTGTCCAATGCCTTTCGCCGTCCTTCTCCCAGCTTCTGACATTCAGCCGCCCTTCAACAGCGAACATGGCACCTTTTTTCATAAATTTTTCTGCAAACTCCGCCATGGCTCCCCATGCAATGCAGGAGATAAAATCTGTATCTGCCTGTCCATTCTTTTTGAACCGCCGATTGACTGCTAATGTATATGTGGCGTACTGTTTGGAATCCTCTGAACGTGTCCAATCCATTTTTGGGTCGCTTGTCAGCCGCCCCATTAGAATCATCTTGTTCATGCCTGCCTTCCCCTTCTCTTGTAATGGCTTACCGCTGCGCTCTTTCTTTTATCCGCTTCATGCAGTATGCTTGTCCTTCTGATTCTTTCCTGCCGCTCCGCTTGCCGCTTCCCGTTCCATGCCTTGTATCTTTCACACGTCCCATGACAACCGACAGTCCTCTCTTGGCATCCGCAACAGGGGCAGTCCCTTCCGCTTGTGCTGTATGTAATGCCTTTGCCCATGTTTACGCCTCCTCCAATAACTCCGGATTGTCAAATTTATTTCCGATAACCTCTGTTTGCCAACCCCAGTAATTATCAAAATCTGCGGTTATAGAATTATTTTCAATGCAAAATTTCGCATCATCCTTATCCCAACAAATGATAAAAAAATCTTCCTCTGTTGGCAGTGTAACAATGTCATTCTCCCAAATAAGATTACCATTCTCGCTTTTCAAACCTGTACATTGGCAAAGTGTAGCCGGTCTGATAAGAACAATCTCATTCCCTCTTGAGTTTTTTCCCTCGTCAACCGCATAATACTTTTCTTCTTGGTTTTTTGATAATGACCTCTCTGCCGCCGATAACTGCATAGTAGCCGTGTACCCATTCTCCGTTATCCGCTCTTTTTGCTTTGTGTAAATATCTATCCTTCATGCTCACACCTCCTACAGTAAGTAAAATCCATCCTCATCCTCAGGCATCTGCGGTTTCTGTTCTACATCGTCAGATAAATAGTTCCGCCCGATAATTGCCATAAATTCCTCTCGGCTGTGCGTCTCCTCAAATCTCCGCTGGCAAACCCGCTTCAAGAGCAGGTCAGTCTCGTGTCCGTCCCTGCCATGCACGCCCTCTGTCCCTCTGTGCATCTCAGCCGTCAGCCATACCCAGAATCCGTGCTTGTCGGAAATCTGCCGCAGTCCTGCCCCAAAGTAGATGTGATGCTTTTCCAGTCCTCTCTCCTCTCCGGTCAGATAGCAGTATTTATCCTTCCCCGTCAAAATACTGCTCGTGTGGCTTCCCTTCACCATAGTCCTCTCCTCCAATCCGTATCGCCTTCATGTATCTGGTAAATCCCGTCATGTCGCTGTAGTAGTTGATTTCCTCTACCACCCTGTAATTTTTCGGCACCCGCAGCCTTCGGCTTTTCGCCACTTCAGTCACCGTTTCCTTTGGCTTTTCTAAATTGCGGCTCCCGTTCCATCTGCGTCCGTATTCCTTGTAGTTCTCCTTCGTGATGTAAAACGCAAGCCCTGTGTAGTCGCCTCCCGGCTCCAGTCGGGAAATCATCACGCGCCCCAGCCCCCAAAGCTCCGTCAGCTCCTTTAGGGTTACGTCCATGTCATTGATAATCATGTGCAGGTGCTCCCTGCCCTTCTTCCCAGTCTCAATCACATATATGTATTTCAGCGCATCCAGTCCCTTTCGCTTTCGCAGCCGCTTCAATCTCCCAATGAAATTTCTGAAAAGCCGCAGAGCATCCTCAATCCCAACCTGTTTTCTGTAGGTCAGCGTCAAAAAAATGTCCCCCGCCTTGAAGTTTGCGTTTATCATCCGCCCGCATTTCTTCCTCGTTTCCAGAAAATTGTATTCCGCTATTTTTTCCGGGCTGATGTTTTCCCGCATGGCTCTTTCGCAGCCCTTCCCCTTCTGTCTTGGGCTGTTGTATTCCTTCGCTTCGTATACATCCCCCGCCCAAATCTTCTTTAAGTATCTCGGCATCGGTTTCCACCTCTGTTTCTTATTCCTATTGTTCCCCTATGTATATGGTGCAATGGCTGAATTGTTAATGATATTATCAAGGAGCAAAAGGGTTCCCCAACCCTTGATTTTTCAGCCTTTTTCTGCTATACTTTAATTAAGTATTTCGGCGGTTTCCCTACCGCTCGACCGGTACCGAATTTCCCCTTCGGTGCCGGTCTTTTTTTGTTCTTCTTTCTTCATCTTTCATCTTGACAGTCACATTTCTCCCCGTGGTCTAAATGCGCCCCGCAGTGTTCGCATACCTGATATTTCATGTTTCGTCCTTCCTCCTCTCTTTCCGTTTCCACGCCTCTCTGTTCGCATCGCATCCATAATATCTGCACCTGCTCATAAAGGAACTCCGACATCTTTTTCTCGGGAATAATGGCAATCAGCACCAGCCCGTCCTTCACCGCAATCATCCAGCCGTTCCCAAACCTCCGCAGGAAGAACCGCAGATAATTTGTATCCCCCTTCATGATTGGCTCCATGTTCTTTACATCAAGCCAGATTACGCCATGCAACGCCGTGTAAAACGGCATCAGCCTGTATCCATCCATGTCGACCACAAGCCCCGCCATGTCACTTGTCAGCGCTATTTCATCCCCCGTCTCGTTCCGAAGTGATGTTTCCGGAATATTATTCCCTTCTACATAAAAGCTTCCGATTTTTTCCTCGGATACCCCTGCCAGCCGCAGGAAATCCTCCGAGCTCATCTTCGGCAACCCTTCCAAGCGGTACACAGCCGCGCCCACATTTACCCACTGCACACCGTTTTCATCCGTCAGCACACAGGCAATCTTCGTTGCCTTCGCCCGCTTCGCAATGTCCGCAAATTTCATTTGTATCCCCTCCGATAAAGAATCTTTTTCAGCCGCTCATTTTCTCTTGTCAGCTTCGCATTTTCAAGCAATGCCGCTGCAAAGCCCGTCGCAAGCACGGTAAAAAGAATAATGTAAATCAGAACCAGTTTTTCAAAATCCACGCAAACGCACCTTCTCTCCCATTTCTGTCCGCAGTAAGCAGTTGTATCGGAAACATTCCTTGTACCCGCCCATGTCGCATTGAAAGAAATGCTGGAATAACCGCACCACAACGCCGCTCCGCTTTCTCCGCCGCTCGTTCTCCTCTCCGTCAATGCTGTCAATCACATCAACCTTTCTTCCTTCCCGCAGTCCCAGCTCCTCCGCTTCCCGCCGCAGGCTGTTTGTCGTTGCTTTCTCCATCTTCTTTCTCCTTTCCGTAGCTTGTCCTTCTCATGGGGCAAAGCCCCTCTATGCTGTCACCACCTCTGGCGGATCGTCCAGAAAATCCACCGTATATCCATGTGCCTTCGCTACCGCCTCAATGGCTCTCCGGTTCATTCGCTTTCCAAATTCCGCCTTTTCCTGCTCGCTCAGGGAATCATAGGGGATAATCCCATCCGCACGCACAATCTTTGTAATTACTTTCAACGGCTCCTTCTTTGCCATCTTCAACACCTCCCCTTTCATCATATTTCAACGGAATTTTGTCCTATGTATTCCCACTCCTTATTCCTTTTTATCTGTACCACTTCCGTTTTGATTGACTTTCCACTTTCCTTCCAATATCCTGTTATTGGCGGCTGGAAGAAAGGTAGGAAGTATGCGTTTTTTTGATATTAAAATTGCTTGTCCGCAAATTTACGGTAAAATCCGAACTTCTCAACTTCGAGGTGTTCAAATTCAAAATGGAAACTGGGTCTATTCTCCTTTCAATGGATGCGAATTTTCTAATGGTATGCCTGTTTGCACCCACTGTCAGGAAAAACTCCGCTCATTCTTCATGTGCCAACATGAAGCACTCGAACACGGCATCGTTTATGACCCTCTGAAAATGTAATTGCTTTTTGATACATCCGGCCGCCACCTCAACCGCTTCTCTAAAAGCCGCCTCATTTGCATTTATGTATCCCGCCGTCTGTCCTTCCTTGCATTCCTGCAAAAATCCCAGAAGCTCCAAAGCTTTCTCTAAAGACATCCTTCTCCCCCTCCCTCTTAAGCAGTACACTTTGTGAACTGATTTTCAAAAAAAATTTCTAAAAATTCATTCGGAGATAACTGGAAAAATTCTGCAAATCTTCTCATTTCTTCGCTATCAGGTTCTTGTACTCCGTGCAAAAACCTTGATGTTTTGCTTCTGTTCCATCCGATTGCATCTGAAAACTCCTTAATCGTTTTATATTTTCCAAAAATAACACCTCTGAATCTTTCTTTGTTCATGTTTCCACCCCCTTTAATTCACTTTGTGTACTATTACAGTATCATTAAATAAATACTCTGTCAATCATTTTGTGAACTATTTTTTCATTTTTCACATTTCTTTGTTGACGTTGTGAACTTTTCGTGCAATAATTGAGCAAAAGAGGTGATTTAAATTGAGCATTAAAATTATTAGCTCATTTCCCGAGAGACTAAGACAGTGCTTAAATGATAATAGCTCTCTATCTGCAACCATATTGGCAGACCAGATTGGCTTATCAAAGCAAGCAATTTCTATGTATCTTTCTGGAGCAAGAAAACCTAAACGCCCAACTATTAAAGTGATTGCTGATGCACTGAATGTTAATGAGGCATGGTTAATTGGCTATGATGTTCCGAAAGAAAAAAGAACCTATCCCGAACACAGTCCTGCACAAATTCTTTATCAGATTGAAGCCTGTTTCGGAAAGAACTGCTCTGATGCCCTTCAACTCTATATGAAATTAGATGATATAGATAAAGCTAAAATCACAGAGCGCATGTCTGTTCTCTTGGAACAAGAAAAATACGCCGTTAATACAAAAAACGGCGCATCACTCGCATAAACAATGTCATTTTCATTGATTTCTGAAAGGAGAAATTCATGCGAAAGTTTATCCCCCTCTTTCTCCTGCTGCTTTTGTGCTTCCCCGCCGCCTCCGCCGCCCACCCCGGCAGAACGGATGAAAAAGGAGGACATAATAGCCCTAATGGGTATCATTACCACCACGGTTATCCTGCACATCAGCACTATCACAGTATTTGTCCCTACGATGTAGCTGAAATAGCCTATGACACTGCCTACCCTTGGGAGTACCAACCCTTTCTGGATGAGTATGTCGATGGCTTTGATTGCGGCTATGATATTGGAGCATGGAATGGCGAAGACGATGGTTATTCCGATTACCATAATGGCACAGATTCCTTTAATCCATGGACGGAATATGAAGATAATGACTATCCACAGGAATCCCCCTATGCTTATGGATATTGCGATGGATACCGTTTCGGCTACTGTATCAGATTTGAAGAAAGCTATAATGATGAAGCCTCTTATGATGATGAAGATTATGAAAAATATTATGATCCAGAAATAGAAGAAGTCTGGTATTATGCTTATCACGGAACTGCCCCTACTGAAACAAATCAAAATATTCAGACTGAACAATCAGAAAAAGAAACTCATGGTATGTCTGATAGAGTTTTCACTACTATACAGTATGGTTTTCTCGCTCTTAATATTGCAATCTGCATCTATGGCTTTGTAAATTTAATAAAAAACCGCTAAATAGAAAGCATTTTAGGAGGTATATTATGTTAGAAAACATATTGGAGAAAGCTTTCGTCGGACTTCTCTCAGGTGCAATGATATGTATTATGGTTGTTCTTTGGTCTCGCCTTTCTGTTTTTATTAAATCCAAACTCGGGATAAAGCCTGTTAATAAAGAAAAGAGGAATCCAGACCCATACGCAAAGCAGGTCGAGGAACTGAAAGCGGCACAGACTAAAAATCAAAGCAATACCGATAACGCAGTTATGGAACAACAACTTTCCCTTGATGAAATTTGTCCTTCCGTTGCTCCTGCACCAGTAACGCCATCCACAGATAAACCAAAGAAATGCTTTGTCGTTCCTTTGATTCTATGTGCCGCCTTACTTGCGTGTAGCTTGGCAGGAAATGCCTATCAATATTCACAAAATGCAACTCTAAAAAAAGAGTATTCTTCCCTCGAAGCATCCTCTGAATACAGCGATAGAAACTATAAAGAACTTTCTGATAGATATTTCTCTATCCGTGATGAATACGACTTTTATCACAATGGAGCAGTAATCGTTACCGAGACAGGCTCTCGCTATCATACATATAGCTGCTATCATTGGGACTATCCTATCTGGATTTATAATAAAGAGGCTGCTATCTCCGAAGGCTATACCCCTTGCAAAGATTGCAACCCTCCCCAATAAACCCCTTCTCATGCATTTTATAAATAAAGGAGGTCTTTTTTATGATTATCGCAGCTGCTTACGTCCGCGTTTCCACGGACGAGCAAACCGATTATTCCCCCGCCGCTCAGTTGGCGGATATTAAAGAATATGCCCGCAATAATGGGTATCACATTCCCGAAGAATTTATTTTTATGGACGAAGGCATTTCCGGCAAGCGTGCCGATAAGCGTCCTGCATTTCAAGCCATGATTCGGCAGGCCCGAAAAAAATCCAATCACATTCAATATATCATCGTACATAAATTTGACCGTTTCGCCAGAAATAAGGAGGATTCCGTTCTGTATAAAGCCCTGCTGAAAAAGGATGGCGTGAAGGTTATCTCCGTAAAAGAGCCTATCCCGCAGGATGATAAATTCGCAGTCATTTATGAGTCCATGCTTGAAGCTATGGCAGAATACTATTCTCTGAACCTGGCAGAGGAAGTGAATAAGACCATGATTAAAAAGGCACAGGCAGGCGAATGGCAGGCAACCGCTCCCTTCGGATATAAGAACGAAAACAAAAGCCTCACCATCGTTCCGGAGGAGGCGAAGATGGTTCGCTATATTTTTGAGCAGTATATCGCAGGCACCTCCATGTTTGCCCTCTCTCGTCAAATGAACCAAATTGGCTACCGCACCCATAGAGGAAATGTCTTTGAAAATCGCACGATCCAATATATCCTTAACAATCCCGTGTATAAGGGGTATTCCCGCTGGACACCCGGACGTATGCACAACCGTGACTATTCTGACCCCGCCTCTATCGTCTCCAAAGGAAATTGGGAGCCTATTGTTTCAGAGGATGTTTGGGAGGCAGCCGCTTCCCGTTTCCACGCCGAGAAGAAAACCCACTATAAGCATAAACGCCCCGATACAGAAGGGATTCATTGGCTTTCCAGCATGGTAAAATGCTCCTCCTGTGGTAGAAGTCTGATTGTCGGCACAAAATATAAAAACGGTGCCGTTCAGTTTCAGTGCGGCGGCTATAATCACGGACAGTGCCACGATTCTCACGCCGTTTCATCGAACAGACTGATTCCTGCTATTTTATCCGAACTTGAAAAAATTGCCGCACATCCGGATACCGAAGGCTGCCGCTACACCGTACGCCGCGAACTTCCTGCATCCGATGAACTGGATGTTTATGTGCCGCTCCTTGCCAAAGCACAGCAGAGATTGAAAAAGGCAAAGGATGCCTACTTGAATGATATTGATACTCTGGAGGAATACCGCTCCAATAAAATGAATATCGAAAAGGAAATCGCAGAATTGAAGGAGCATATCGCAGAGATTGAAGAACGGCAGAATATGCCCTTCGACCAAGCCGCCTTTTCAACAAAAATTGCATCCGTTATTGAAATCCTGCGTGATGATTCCCGCCAGATGGAAGATAAACGAAAAGCGTTTAAATCTATCTGTGATAAGATAATCTTTCATAAACATGATAGCAGCCTTGAGCTGTTTTTAATTGATCAGTAAGCCTATACTCTAATGAAGTATGGGGGTGCAGATGGCGAGTTGGGTGCCTCCCTGCGGTATCTCAGCCAGAAATTTACGATGGTAACGCCTGAGGCAAAGGCAACGCTGAATGACATTGCTACAGAGGAATTCGCCCATTTGGAGATGATGGGCACCATCGTGCATCAGCTGACACAGGGGCTAACAAAGGACGAAATTCTTGCCGCCGGCTTAGATCCTTATTATGTGAACCATGGCTTAGGCGTATACCCCTCCTCCGCCGCGGGTGTTCCCTTCACTGCTGCGTATCTGCAATCCAAGGGAGACCCTATTACTGATTTGTATGAGGATATGGCAGCAGAGGGTGCGTTTATGAAAGCACAATCTTTTTCTTCTTTTCCATTCAGAAACAAATCTGTCTCTCCCCTTCCGTTTTCTCTCCATTTTTTCTAAACATTCTCCTTTTGGAGACAAATGTCTCTTTTTGATTTTTATTTAGAAAAAACAAGAAAATTTTTCCGAATGTAGAAAAAGCCCGAAAAATCAATGCTTTTCGACCTTTTGCAAAAAAATATTTTCTGAAATTCCAACTTTGGCACGCTTCTTGCTCTTATATAGGGCAGAAAGAAAAAAAGAAAGGCGGCAGTCTTTGGAAAGGGAAACTCCCTTTTTCCGAAAAAAGCCTTAGAAATCAAGGAAAACTGCGACTTCTCACAGACCTGCTTTGGACGAAAATCAACATTTTTTCCGAAAAATAAAACGGATTTACCCTCCGTAGCAACGGAAAAGGGGGCAAAATGCTTCTTTCTATAGAAAAAGACATTTGTTTTTTCAAGCAAAGACTTTGTCTCTATTTAGAGACTATGTCTCCAAAAGAAGAAATGTGTTTCCGATCGGAGAGTCTTGTTTCCAAACAGAGAACACCGTCTCTAAAAAGAGAATTAAGTCTCTAAAAGAAGAATCCAGTCCCCAAACAGAGAATTTCAATAGAACCGCAAAAAAGCGTGCTAAAATAAAAAGAAAGGAGGAGAGAGCATGACAGAAATAAATCAAGACAAACGATACAAATACATCTTTGACGAGATACTGACGCTGACCGATGACGGCTTCGTCGTTGTCGATAACCATGATGTGATTACAGATATAAACGAGCAATACTGCCAATACCTGAAAACCACCAGAGAGTATGCCATCGGCAGAAGTATTGCAGAGATTATCCCCAATACAAAAATGATTGACATTGTCAATTATGCCTACCAAGAGGAAGGCGCCATTCTTCGCCTAAGCGAAAAATCGGACGATGATTCGGACAGAATCTTTCTGGTAAACCGCTCCGCCGTATATGACGAAAACCACAATGTCATTGCAGGCGTGGCACAGGTAAAATTCCGACTGCAAACTCTGGATTCTGCAAAGAAGCTGATGCGGAAATATTCCGAATATGAATTTTACAGAGAGGAATACCGCAGCAGAAACAGCTCGCAATATTCCTTCGATAAAATCGTCGGCAACAGCCCACGCTTTGCAGAGGTCAAAAAGGCAGGCTATAAAGCCGCCAAGACCATGTTCCCCGTTCTGCTGACAGGCGAAACGGGCACAGGCAAGGAGGTTTTCGCCAACGCCATCCACAACAACGGAGAGCAGCGGGAAAAGCCGATGGTCAGCATTAACTGTGCCGCCATTCCCAATGAGCTTTTGGAAAGTGAGCTGTTCGGATACGAAGAGGGTGCTTTCACAGGGGCGAAAAAGGGCGGCAAAAAGGGAAAATTTGAGCTGGCAAGCGGCGGAACGCTTTTTCTGGATGAAATCGGGGATATGCCGAGTTCTATGCAGGCCAAGCTGCTGCGTGTTCTTCAGGAGAAAGAAATTGAGCCTTTGGGCAGTGAGAAGTCTATTCCTCTGGATGTCAGAGTAGTTGCAGCCACCAGACAGGATCTGGAAGCCAAGATGAAAGATGGCTCTTTCAGGGAAGATTTATATTATCGTTTAAGTGTTTTCAATATTCATATTCCGCCGCTTAGAGAGCGAGGCGGGGACAGTCTTGAACTGGCTGAGTTTTTTCTTGATGAGCTGAATCATAAATATAAGACCTATAAGACATTTTCCAAAGCAGTTAAGGCCTATTTTCTGAAATACCAATGGCCGGGCAATGTGCGGGAAGTCAATAACGTGGTGCAGAGTGCCTACGCCATCAGTACGGAGAATATTATTGATATTAACGATATCCCGGCAAGGATGCTG
>ENA-OROS01000178-OROS01000178.1-human-gut-metagenome-genome-assembly--contig:-NODE-178-length-47766-cov-3.715747_pt1 | contig 47766 bp, 58 predicted proteins | sample MGYA00242134_ERZ509059 | MGnify/ENA primary metagenome ERZ509059 (study PRJEB26280, sample SAMEA2338753) | human gut metagenome | biome: human gut; feature: human-associated habitat; material: faeces... | reverse complement strand
GCAGATTCCTGCTCCGAACTGTGAATAGGCTCCGGGATAGGAGGAAACAAACAGCATGGACAGCAGTCCCACCGATACCACAATACATAGCATCCGCTGTTTCCACTGGGGCTCGATACAAATCCACGCAGTGAAGCCATAGCCTGCCACTGCTGCCACCATCCAAGGAAGCAACTGCTGGAGCATCATTCCTACAACTTCGGAAGGCAGAAACAGGCAAGTCACAGCCGCCAGAACAAGCGAAAGCAGCAGACAAAGCAACACAATGACACTGAAACCATACCACAGCATGAAGGCCATAATCTGTGTTTCTCCTGCCGGAAGATGGAGTGTCAACTTCAGACGTTTCTGCGTCATTTCGGGCACATACTGCACGACTCCCAGTGCAATTCCGGCCAATGGCAGCAAGTACATCATCCATGGGGCAACCGATGTGCCCTGAAAAAGACAGCCATACCACACATTGACCGCTTCATTCAAACGGATTGCGTGGGTAAGGTCGATGTAGGTATAACCCACGGCTGCTGCCATCAGCAACAGCATTACCCCAATCAGGCGGCGGGTTTTCATCCATTCTTTATAAGACAAGGCTCTGAATAAATTCATGACATTAATATTTACCTGTTAAACCAATAAATGCATCTTCCAGCGAAAGATTCTCTTCTGTAATTTCCGTGACACCCATCGCCCTCAACCGTTGTTCGACTTCAGTTTTTGGCAGAAAAGAATATACTTCCCATTTATCGCCCAATGCGGAGGGATGCCAGAAGTCTTCATCGGCCTCCAACTTAAATGTATCTCCCGGACGGGTGAAACGGTATCGCTTGAAATGGTGCATGATTTCCTTTACTGGCTTATGCAACAGCAAGCGGCCATAGTCCATGATCATACAATCATCTATCAGCAGTTCCATGTCCTGAATGATGTGCGAAGTGAGAAAGACTGTCTTGTTCTCTGCCGATGCATATTCCCGAAGGTATTCCACAAACAGACGGCGATAGCCCGGGTCCAGTCCCATGGAAAAATCATCCAGAATCAACAGTTCCGGGTCCTGGGCAAAAAGGAGTCCCAACGCTACCTGCGAACGCTGTCCGCACGACATGGTAGAGAGTTTCTGCGAAGGAAGTACCTGCAACTTTTTCAGCAATTCATAATAGGCTTCTTTCTTCCATTTCGGGAAAAAGGCCGAATAAAATTTCTCTATCTGCGAAACCGTGAAGTAGGCGTGTTGCACATGACCTTCCAATAACAGTCCCACCTTCGATTTGGTAAGCGGAGAGAGGTGTTCCATCTCTTCACCAAACAGCCTGCACACACCCGAACGAGGCTTCAGGTAACCGTTGAGGATATTAATGATGGTGGTTTTCCCAGTGCCGTTCTTTCCCAACAGGCCCAATACCTTTCCCTGCTCCACGTCGAAACTGAGATTTTCGTAAATCAAGCGGTTTCCGTAATAATGCGTAATATTTTCACACTCTATTATTTTACTCATTGTAGCACGATTAAATGATTAGTTCTTAAAATTTTACCCCTACCTTGATGCCGGGTTGCACGAAATCCTTTCCTGCCATTGTAGTCGTAAAAGCCCTGGCATACGTCACCTCGCCCCGGACATAACCGGACAGTGCAGGAGTAATTTCTCTTTCATACCCCACGGCCGCATACGGCACCAGCCGGACAGCTGTATGATAGTCGTATTCTTCCACCAGCAAGTCTGCTCTTTCTGCCGGACGTTGCTGGTCCTCCGATACACTGACATATTGTCCGTCTTCCTTCATACAGCCCCATCCGCCTTGCAAGCCTAGTCCAACGGAAGCAGTCCATACCTGCCGGCCTTTATACCAGTTTCTGGCACCCTGAAGCCATAGCCCCGTAACATGCAGACTCTGCTTCCGGAAGAACGGATATTGCGATGTCGTCACAGAGCGGGAACGATAGTCCATCCGCACTTCGGCCGACCAGTCTGAACGGCTCTCTTTACCTCCTGAAAGAAGTTGATACGCCAGCCAGGCACGCAGCTGGTCCCTGCTCATCACTTCATTGCTACCGTAATAGACAATCTGCGATACGCCCAGTTCGTCCGTACTCTCCTTATAAGAATTTTCCCTGTTCTCCAGTGATTTCAGCGCGATACCCAGTTCCATCGCCTGAAAAAGTCGGGATTGCTGCCAGGTAAGCTTTGCACGGTAACCCACCTCACTCCCTGTATGAGTAGAGTAGGTGATGGAAGTCGAAGAACCGCTTCCAAAGCGTCCGGAAGTCTTTCGGATGAATACCTCCTGAAACCAGTGCAGGTCTCCGCGATGATACTGTCCCTGAAAGGCTACTTCATGCGTTTGGGTAAACAAAGGTGTCGTGTTCGAGGTATATCCACTTTCACCAAACACCTCACTGCGCCCGTAGAAACCTCCAAAACTGATGAGAGAAGTGTATTGACGGTCGGTCGTTCCATAGATGCCGAAACCTACCGTTTCCACGTTGCGCAAATACCCGTAAGAAAGTCCGACTTGCCATCCGGAAAAGAGTTCGTACGAGAAGCCCGTCGACAAATGCAGATTCATCAGGGAATTCTGATGCCGCAAGTCCTTGAACTTGGCGTAGTTTTCCGTACGGTATTCCAGTTTCCCTCCCCATGAAAGGCGAGGGGTGAGGAGATAGCCTGCTTCCCCTCTGAGCATGTACCATTCATGCCGTTTCGTGCCAGCTCCCGAGTCGTCCATCTCCACAATGTCAAAAGGCGTTTCTTCCGGATGCAGAAAAGCCGAACCCGACATGTGCTTGCCTTTTTCCGTGCCGTATGCCATGGCACCTCCTAATACCAGCCGCGAGTTCAGCCGCCAGTAGGATTCGGTTGAGACCAATCCGCCCAGCCGGCTATCCGACTGATAATAATTCACCAGTTTCCCGCTTCCGTAACTGCCTTCCGCCTGAAGATAAGAGATGTGTCCGCACTCCATCCCCGACAGAAAAGAAGGATTGCTTCCGGCAGAAGCCGCATACCTCCACAAGGTTTCCTGAAAGTCCGTACGAAGAGGAGAGGAGGCCCCTGAAGGAACACTTCCCCAGGAGCTGCCTCCCGCCACAAGTACAAGAAAAAAGCAAGCGATACAATAATGCTTCATGTTTAGTTTCTCAAAGAAGATTTGCTCCGCTGATGGAAGTCAGCTGTCGAATTGTTTGTATCCTGAAAAATAATTCTGGCTCCGTTTTTCAAGGATGCCTCGGCATCTATCCCGCTGGCATCGGTTGAATTTCCTACACCGAGCGAATAGTTATAGACCAGCTTTCCTTCATTCTCCGCAAGTGCTTCCGTAGCCTCTTTATCCACGTTGCGATACAAGGTATATCCCATGCCGCGGGTAAGTTCCACATAGCCTGCATCTACCGAGGGAAGAAGGCGCTTCTGGTTGCCGTCGGCTCCCTGCACGAATACTTCGATACCGTCTACTACCCATTCTGCCGGCACTTTCTTACGCGGCTGACTGGCACTTCCTCCATAAAGGTTGGTGGTGGATGCATCGTCTACAAAAGCCTGTAGGGTAGTACTTTCCGGACGGAACACAAAGAATGCCGGTCCGAACTGGCTGACAGGCCATGCATTACCCAAACCATATTTGTAAGCCTTCAAGTAATGGTCAGTAGAAATAAGTTCGGAAGGCGACGGATAGTATTTGGCATTGTTGAAGTCCTCAATGTCATACAGGCAGTAATAGGCACTGTTGGCCAGATTTACGGACTGAGAATAGGTCTGTGTGTGGTCAATGGCCCCATTCAGTGCAATCACCAGTTCTTTTCCGGCTTCCAGCTGTACCTGCTTGTCGAAATACCAGACAGCCGTTCCGGCCGGTATCCATCCTTCTGCCGCATAAAAGAGTTCACCGTTCACATAGTCCTTATTCGACGCATGAGGGTTGTAAGGATTGACCATACCCAATGCAAAGTCGCTGATGTCGAGTGTTTCCGAAGAATTGTTATACAGCACGACATACTGGTCCATGGCAAACGTACCTGAGCCATCGTCTTTCGGACAGCCTCCTACATACAGTTCCTTAATCAGCACGGAACCTCCTGAAGACATTTCCAGTTTGATGGTAGCTTCTACCGTTTCCTGAGTCACATTGACCGATGTATTCAATCCATTGAAAAGATACACTTTGGCATCGGCCACCCGTTTGTCGGAAGCCGAAGCTTCATAGATACCTTGCGGCACTTCAAAAACAGCCACTCCTTCCGCATTGGTCGACTGACTGAAGGTGGTACTGCCCGACGTATTCTTCAGGGTTACGCTGACTCCCTCCACTGGTTCAAATCCGTTTCCCTCGGGATACACCAGCCGAATGCTTACACTGCTCACCTGATAACCACTGTTTTCTTTCTCTTTGCACGCGCTGAAAGCCAGTATCAAAATTAAGGCGCAGCACGCAGATAACATCTTTTTCATCAAACTCATACGTGTTTATAGTTTTAATTTAAATGATATGCCATAGTTAAAGGGAGTGACCAGTGAAGAAGCAAACAGACTTCCCTCATTACCCGTCTGCCAGTTCTTTATCTTCTGCATGCTGTAGAAGAAATTATTGGCAAAGAATGACACCGTCAGGTACTTCCCGATTTCTTTCGATACATTCAGGTTGGCCGAGAAATAGGGAGAATATCCCTGCTTTCTGAACATATAGCCGGTGGTGCTTTTTACCACCAATTTGCAGAGTTCGTTATACAACTCCTTGTCATGTTCGGCAGCCCACAGGAACTTTTCCATAAACGGTATACGGGTTTCCATATCTTCTCTCGATACATAATACAGCGGATACGTAGCCACGTAACTGGCTCCGTTATAAATATCCGTCTGGGTAGACGAGGGAAGATAATCACTTTGCGAATCTAGCACATAGCTCCGGGTTCCACCGCTGTATTCACTCAGGTTCTGCCGCGTTTTCAGAAGAGTACCTTCAAACCGCAGAGAGAAAATCATTCTGATTTTCGGCACATGCGTCACCAATGTCAGATTGGTATTCAGTCGCTGTGTCATGAATCCGTTATAATTGACGTTGCCACCTACATAATAACCGATGTATTTATAAGGCTGTCCGTCCGTATCGGTCAGGCTGCTGGTAGACGGTACCGTCACTTCGTCAATCCCTTTGTAGCGATAATACTTCCCGTCTATGCGGATGGAAGTATTGATTGCTTTTATCCGGTCAAAATCAAGCACCCATTCCAGTCCCATCCGTGAAGAGGAAGAACCGTTCACATTCATGACAGCCGACTGGAAATCATGAATCTCTTTATAGGCAAGCGTTTGAGAGGGAAGTATCCCGTTTTTGTCGGACACGGTCACGACTCCTGTCGTACGGTCAATGCTATACACCCTGTCTGTCGAAGGTATCAGGCAATTATTGAGCGCGCTCTGGTCGGTCAGCTTATAATCAAACGGAGTATAGATACGCGTACTGGTATAAGGCTTTGACAGGGTGTTATAGAAGAACGACAACGAAATCCGTACCCCCTTCAGACGAATGTCCATACCCGCTTCCCGCATAATGCTGTACTGCCATTGTAACTCCGGATTATAGACAGGAAGCACAGGATGGGTGTGATAAGCATAATAGGTTGTTCCGTCGGCCATTGCTCCAGGAGCAAAAGCTAAGCGGTCTACATACGTTTCCCGGGGATACAGCATCTCGAACGAAGGAAGTTTCACCGCCTTTCCCCATCCGGCACGAAGGGTCGCTCCCTGAAAGAAACCATGCTCTTTTTCGCCAAATGAATACTTGGCACTGAAACGGGGAGACAGACTGGATACGGTGCCATACACCGTGCCCGGGATAAAAGTCATGTCACTTCGGAGTCCTCCTTTAAGGAGCAGTTGCGAATGACGGAAAGGCAGGGCTATCTCTTCTTCTGCATACGCAGCCAGATTGTGCATGAAAGGCAATTCATCGTAACGGTATTCCCTCCAAGTGGGAGCGACCGACATGTCTTCATAATACGTTCCCTTACCCAGGTTACCTTCTCCTTTCATATCTGCTCCTGCCAGCAGGTTGCTGGTTACGCTCCCGATTTTATGGCTCCAGCGCGCTTTCAGGTAGGCAGTGTAATTTATGGGACGGCTGTCGTTGAATGACGTCACATACCAGTAGCCGGTGGGCAACAAAATAATAGGTGAGGAGGGATCCTCTTCATATTTGCAAGCCACAAAATACCCTTCTTCGGTAGTATGCAGTGCAGGCTGGACGGACGAAGCCGACTGATTTTTCTTTTCTTCCACCCGGTTGTCAGCGTACGAGAAGGTCACCCCTCCACGCAAATTGGACAACCAGGGCGAGTTCAGCATATAGTTAAATGAAAGACTGCTCCATAACGCATTGTCCCGACTCTTGGTATAAGTTTCCTTAAAGGCATCCGGGTCGGCCTCGGTATTATTGCCTCCCACATTACCGTTCAGACTGAAATCGACAGACAAGGTTTTTCCGGTCTTTGTATGCAGGCTGTTAGAGTATCTCACACCAAAGGCATTGCGTACATACGAGGTGTAGGGTGATGCAATGTCGGACACAGAGTGAACCCGCTCATAGGACAGGTTCAGTACGCCTACTTTTCCTCCCAGTTCCACTCCTTTACTTACGGCATACGACTGGGTGGTAGGACGCACTGCCACATCGACAATCAGCGGACTTTTTCCTTTGCGTGTCACGATTTTTACCACTCCGTTGGTCAGGTCACCATATTCTACAGAAGGTACACCGGTGATGACTTCAATCCGTTCTACATTGCTGTTGCCTATGTTACGGGTATCCGTCCCGGAAGTAGAAGCGGCCGTAGCATTACCCGACAGGCGTACCCCGTCCATCTCAACTACGGTTCCGAAATCGGGATTCCCCATTTCAGTGCTTTCTCCTCGCAGCGTGATTACCTGAGCGGAAGAAGTCAAACTCTTGAACTTGCTGGTCTGTTCTCCGGGCAAGAGACTTAACGCGTCAGACACACTGACACTCTGTAAATGGTCCAGTGCCGTACGACCCAGCGTATATGCCGTAGTAGCATCTATGGCTTTCCTTTCTGCCGTAACAGTCACCTCATTCAGGGCCAACGTCTGTTCAGAAAGATATACCACAATGTTCTCCTTATCCTTCCTGACGTCCAGCTGTAATTTATATTCAGAATAGCCCAGACAACGCACCAGCACCTCATGTTTTCCTTCTGCCAGATGCTGAATGACGAACTTTCCTTGCGAATCGGTCATGGTACCGATACCACTTCCTTCAATCCACAAAGTCGCAAATTCTACGGGTACCTTCGACTTGGCATCGAGCACGGTTCCTGCTACCTTATACGACTGCCCCCAGGCAGTCAGACTGGCACTTGCGAAAAAGGCTAAAACGATTGTTTTCATATCCTGATGATTTCAGGCGCAAAGGTATCCTTATTGGCAAGCTGTGTCAATCGCCAAAATTAGGTAATAGGAGAGAGGCTACTCATCATATTTAGGTATTTCAAGTATTACTGACTAATAAACGATAAAGGAATTGGTAAGTGCGAAAGCTACATAATTATTGCTCTGCAATCAACGGCAAACACTCTGAGATACAGCGGTCATATTCTTTGGTCCCTTCATCCAGCTGATAATAGGGGCGAATATCGGTATGAACAAAACGCTTTGTCTTGTATTCCTTGCGTACCGCATTGTCTTTACATTTTTCTTCTTCCTCGGGTGTCGGTTTGCGATACCCTAAAAGTAATTTTTCCATGTTCCAGCGATTATGCTCCACCTCGGCCATCAGCTCAATCTGTTCGGATGTCAATCGCAAGGGGGGTGTTGTGCCAAAGCCCAGCGAACGAAGTTTCAAATCTACCGAATCGGCGCAATACAGGTTTGACCACTGGAGGGCCACTTGTAATTTATTCCATCCGTCTAACAATTCACTCTCCGAAGGGCAGGCTGCCGGACTGGATTTATACTTATTTTTAAAGTCATAAATATAGTTGACCAATTGTGCCCGACGAGTACTGTGACGGTCCAAGTCGAAACAATTAGTCAGCATACCGAACGGATACACATGCGAATAACGGTTCAACGATTCTTTCTTGATACGGTTGTTAAGCATATCGAGCAGCGCACTTGAGGTCTCCTGTCGGATAAAGACTGGGATATTCTGATCATAAATTACATCAGGCAGATAAAGCCCCATAGCCATACTTTGTGGCGGGAAGTTCAGGCAGATGGCGATAGACAGTTCCTGCTGTGGGTCCTTTGCCCATTGGGCTAGCAGCTGCTGTATTTCCGGAGTTTCGGCCTGTCCTTTGATAAACTCAAACTCTATATCCAGAAAGTTCACCTCTTTACCATATATCTGATTGGGAAGAATCGTATGGACTTTCTCAATCTGTTCCATGTCGCGGTAATAGCTTAAGGAAAGATCAAAGTAATGACGATAACGCCGCCTGAAAAAATTCATTTCTTTATCAGCATCTGCATCGATGAAAGTAATCCGACTTTTTAGTCGTTTGTCACGACAGAAATTAGGAAAGTGAAGCAAGTGTGCTGCTTCTACTCCCAGCGCAACTCCCATCCGGCTCATTCCGATGATGACGAAGTGAACGTACCGGTCACTTTCCCATGTAATCGGTTCACGGTCCAGTGCAGGATATTCCACTTTTGCATTTTCTTCCCCATAGTGTCTTTTCACTAATAACTTTTTAGCCCACTCTTCATAGAAGTTGAACGGGTGGAAATCAATTTGCTTACGCCACTCTTCGGCCAAATCCGAAACCTGGAAGGCAGCATAAGTAGTTTGATACTCAAACAATACCGATACTGTAATACGCGGGCAATTTGATTTCTTACGGTGAATTGCTACTATTTTCTGCAACGAGTCAATGTTAAGCGAATCATGGTCGTACTCATTCGACTCACCAATCAGGAAAATTTCGCGGGCACTGGTCGTATAGAGCTTTTCCAGTTCCTCCGTAGAGTTTCGTTGTGCGTGCAGAACCAGTACACGTTTCTCCTGCTCAGTGTCGAGCACGGTATGGATGCGGTTTCGTACTTCAGAGCTTGGTTGCACGCTTTGAATCAATATGTAGCAATCCTCGTATTGAGGGTCGGTACATATTTGCAGAACAAGCATCGGAACCATTTCGTCGAAACCGATAATTACAACATGCTTTTCAAGAGGATAAGAAATATTACCTTCGCGATAACGTTCTACATGACGTTCCAGCATGTTTGACACCACAGAAATCAATAATCCAGTAAAAAGCAACAATCCCATAATGGCCACAATCAGCGAGAACCAGCGTAATTCTGCCGGTACATTGGCCACGCTACCCGGATCGATAAAAAGGCAAATCAGTTGTAGCAGGCGTCCCATCGGGACTTCAGTGCCGGAGTTCGATGAAGGAGTGTCCGTAGGTTCCGGAAAGGAAAAGAACCAGCTAATCAGATAAATGAAGCCGAAAAAAAGCAACAGCACACCCGCTAACCAGGCAAACTGTGTACGTCCGTGGCCTGAGAAAGTCCGGTCAAAACGGAGTGTGAAAAAACGAATCAGCGAGTTCATAGGCGATACTTTACGGGGAGATTGAAATTATTTGCCTTCTTTAATTTTCTTGATTTCTTTTTCCAGTTCAGCTATTTTAAGATCTTTACGCTTTATCTCAATCTTGAGATTCTGCAACTCGTCATTGGTCTGTTCATTTAAGATTAGTTCCTCGCGACGAACGGATTCCCGATAGAGTGACAGCTCGGTGTCAAAAATCTGCTTGCGACTGTCCGTATAGATTTTCAGCAGTTGTCTGCCATAGTAGCCCGTCCAGCATATAGCGCACAAACCAACAATAGTCATTGTCACAAGAATAGGCCATGAATCATATTCAAAATAGGGTGAGAAAGCTAATACAACAATGACTAAGGCTGCTATTGCGAGAGTTCCTCCCATTGTCCAACAGAACCCGCGATAAATGCGCTTGATTCGTGCAATGACGGCTGAATCAATTGACCTTATAGAATACTTGCTGATTTTAAATCCGAGTTTAAGAATGAGTTTAAGGGTCTGGATAGCGGTATTCCGGTCGTATTCACGTTCAGTTTCGGGCAGCTCCTCGTATGCTACCAGACAAGGATGTTTCTTCTGCTGATCATCGCGTTGCTCACCGTAACTCCAGCCTTCATCAATGCGCCCTTTTGCCCATACTTCGTGTACGTTACGGGCCATTTGTTCAGTCAGTTCATTTAATGCTTCAGGAAGTACGATATGCTCTGTATCGAGAGGATTAGGGATATATGTTTTCATATTAATAGATATTAATTGTTTATACTATATTTCTTACTCGAAATTCAGCTAAATAACTTTTTAGCTCACATACAAAAATAAAAATAAAATATGAATCTTTTAGTTGATATATCTACAAATTTGTCTTCTTGTATATCATTTTCCATCTTTTGTAAAAAACAAGCAGTCGCCTGTCTCTTTATAATAAGGCAGACGACCACTTAAAGAGCAACCGTTTTCCACATCCTGGTCAACCCATACCCTACCTTGTTAACAGACTTTACTCAAAATAACCACCTTGACGATTATCTTGTGAACAATAATCGACCTCTTTACTCATCATATTTTATTATTTTTGAAATCAATCCATGTCAGTTTTTTCCATATCCATTCCAAAGGCCCTTGTCTGTGTTTCTTTAGCCACAGATTACTAGCTGCAAGTAGTACAACAAATATAATTATAGCTATAAAAAGGCAAGCTGTAGCTCCGGTTGATTTATAAAGATTGAAACCGAATCCATAAAACAAGGTGATGCCGATAATTGATTGTGTGATATAGTTTGTTAGGCTCATTTTACCAAAAGGGATAAAAAGTCTTTGAAACTTATATCCATTGCCTTTGTCGTACCATAACAGGATAAAGCATCCAACAAGCAGCCCCATAAACAGGAAATTGCATATTGACGGAATAGCTATATCAAGGGGCATAAGAAGTGCTTTATTACCTTGGGCTATATCTGGATAGACCATTCGGGCTACATTCAAAGGAATAAAAAGAAGGGCTGACCATAAAGTTATCTTTTTCCATAAAGATATGGATTGGGGAATATTCTTAAAAAGAGACAGTCTTCCAGCAATCATTCCAAACAAAAACAATCCTCCAATCTGGAATATTCTTCCATTTTCTATTTGCCAGAGATTACCATACAATTGTCCGTAGGTTATGTTAGACTGTACAACTTCGAAAAAACTTCCGGATTGCATCACAGGTTTAGCCAAGGCTCCATACTTCATCCAGTGTTCACCGTATTCCAAGAAAGGAACATCATACAGACAGCATATTACCCTTATCCATTCTATCGGTTGTATAACCATCAATGAGGCTATTATGAGTATTTTCCTTGTAGAAAGATGAGAAACAGAGACAAGAAAGAGTCCCATTACTGCATATAGCAACAATATGTCGCCATTATAGAACAAAGAGTGTAACTGAGAAAACATTAAAAGAAGAAACATTCTCCATACAAATCTGCCCTTAAATGGAATCCCTCTTTTTTGAGCATTACTGAACTGAATGTAAAAACTGAACCCAAAAAGAAGAGAGAAAGTGGAGAAAGCTTTTCCTGCCATGATGAACCAAGTTGTATCCCATATCCCTTTATCTAACGATGTAAGCCATTGCGGATAATCATCCGGTATGTAATAGAGATTATAATGTTCCAAACAATGTACAATTACAATTGCAAACAAGGCGATACCTCTTAAGGCATCTACTACTTCAATTCTATGAACTGTCTTTGGGGTCATTTTTATAATATTAAAATTCTGTATTATTGTGTATTTTCAGAGTTACGGGCATCAGAACGAATTGTGTAAGATAGAACGGCGGCAAAAATGTTGTTGCGGTTTGTTTATCAGCGAGTTAAACGAAAATAGGCTTTCATGCGAACGAAAAACGAAATGTGACATTACTTTACATCGGTTTTACATCTAAACGGCCTAAACGCGGGCTTTAAATGCGTTTTTGTTACATCACCCTATAAATATCACCTAAACGTGGCTGGAATAGGCTGTAAAGGCTTATTTCGGCCTTTTTTATGTCTGTTTAGGCGTTTAGAAATCTGTTTAAGTACCCATTTAGACGGGAAAAACAAACGGTTTCAGAATCTCTTTCTCAAATGTTAAAAAGGGGGTTGGGCATACCTTTGGGCATACCAGTTGGGCATACCCTTTTTTATTTATTTTATGCGAAAAATAAAAAGTTGGGCATACCTTTTTAACTGGTTTTAAGTCGTGTGTTTGGTAGGAGATTACTTTTTTTGTGTACTATTAGTGTGTTTTAGTCTATATTTTGATATAGATAGTATTATATATTTTCTCATTGATTATGCTGTAAATTTAATGTAAGTTGCTGATTTATAGTGTTTATTTTAATGATAATACGTATTTTTACAGTGAAAACGTGTGTGTGCGTGTAGAAATGATGCAGAATAGTTCAGCAGGTAGAACAGCAGGATACAATTCGCTTCCCTGTATAGTCCCCGGTTCGAGTCCGGGTTCTGCCCCAATACTTTTGTGAATTTGCGTTTTTATAGGTATTTGGTTTAAGGTGAACGCTCCCGGTGAAAGTCCGGGAGCTTATTTTTAATCTTGTTATTACTCATTAAAAAATAAAGCTATGATTAAAGAGATTCTTGTTGTTGCAGTTCTACTGATTGGTTCTATTTTTTGCGGTATGTATGGCATACCTAAATACAGGGTATGGAGTGCCGAGCAGAAAGGTAAGGCACAGTTTGCCGAAGCCGAACAGAACAGAAGAATTAAGATTGAAGAGGCTAAAGCCAATCTTGAAGCAGAAAAGCTTAACGCTCAGGGCGAAATTGAGAGAGCCAAAGGAGCAGCCGAAGCTATAAGAATTGAAAACGGCAGCATAACTCCTGAATATATACAATATTTATGGGTACGCCAACAGGGAAGCCTCAGTGACAAAACCGTAATCTACATTCCCACTGAAGCTAATCTGCCAATATTGGAAGCAAACAGAAACAACAAACAGTAAAAATTTATTCTTATGAATGAGGAATTAGTTTTACCAAGTAATCACATCAGCTTAAATGTAAAGCACACCGGAAAAAGAGGAATGGCTGAAAGGCTTAGCTGTTGGATTGGAGAGATTATAAAACTTGATCCGGAAAATAAGACCACAGATGATGTGGTGCAGTTCCTGATGATTTTGAGAAATGAAGTAGCTGAAGGAAAGTTTGATGAGCAAAAATAGGGTTGTTGAATGACCCTATTTTTGTGTTTTATATTACCTGGAAAATAGTTTGTTATATACTTTTTTGAGTCTGGTATCACTCATATCCTTCAATGATGTGATATATACTTTAGGTTGCAAAAAAACATTTATAAATTCATATAAGGTTTCGTTATCCCATCCTAATTGGTTTGCTTTTGCATGAATAGATTTATATAGCTGTTTTCTGTATTCTTCATTATTGACTTTTCTTAATTTAGGACGATAACGATATGCTTTTTGTTTATCAAACCATTTTATTGCTTCATCAAATTGATTTTTAGGTAATAATTTATATGATGTTATATTAAAGTGGTTATATAATTCAGTGTAAACGCGTTTATAGCAATATGATTTTTCTTTCCCTTCTGTTTGGGAACGCAATTCAACAATTTCGTCAACTTTATCTTTTAATAGTTTTGCCTCTGCATCTGAAATATGTAAGTTTGAGTCATGTATAACTTCAACTCTTCTTATAAGTTTTTCTGTATGAACTACTTCTCCATAATTAATGCCAACTTGAACATTATTATTTCCTTCTAACTTTTGTTTTACTTTCATAGTTATTTAAGTTTGTTGATAAGTATATCTACTTGCTTTTGTAGTTTGCTTATAGTATTCTGTAATTTTTTTTGTTCTATCAATAAATCTTTTATTTGGTTATTTTTTTCTTCTAATTGCTGAGACAATATTAGCTTTTCTTCTAATTTCTCACCAGATACTTCAATACTTCCATATCCTGTAGAAATATTATTATTACCGATAATTGATTGATTTACATTGTGATTCTTTGTGGAGTTATATAACATATCTCCTTCTCCTGTTATAAGCCAGATTATATTCAAATCAGGATATTGGTAGATAATTTTCTCACATTTGTCGCTCCCAATATTTCCTTCTTTATCTAAAAATCCATTAGACAGTCCTAAATCCTTATAAAACTTATATCGGCTAATTCCTTTGTAATCAATGAATTTCCTCAATCTTTCACGTATGCCCATAATTATTTAATTGAAAATATTCTATCAAATATTTTTATAATAGAAAATAAGCTACTATATTTGCAGCATCTTAACTAATTAAGATAGCACCAAAGATAGAAATAACAACTCGTAAATCAAAAGAATATGGAGAAAAAACAGAAGTACATCAGACTTGACAAAGAAAAGGTAAAAGAAATTGCAGAGATTAAGAATGTGTCTATAGTAACAGTTTATGCGGCATTGAAATTTCATACTCAAAGCCCTTTGGCAATGCTAATTCGTTCATGGGCATTGAATCACGGAGGGATATTGTTCGAGGAAAAGGAGAATCCATATCAAGAAGTAAAAACCATTTAAATACTGTTTATAATGAACGCAAATTTAACAAAGCAAGCTGCGGGCCTGCAAGTATTCTACAATGAGAATGAAAACGTAAGTGTAAGAACAAAGGTTATTGATGGCGAGCCTTGGTTTGTAGGGAAAGATGTATGTGACTTATTAGGCCTTGTTAACAGCAGAAAATCATTGCAGGCCTTGGATGAAGACGAAAAGGGGGTAACTAATGGTTACACCCTTGGTGGAAATCAGGAACTTACAATCATTAACGAATCCGGACTATATCACCTTATCTTCATCAGCCGCAAGCCAGAAGCGAAAGCCATCCGTCGATGGGTAACCGGAACAGTGCTCCCCAGCATCCGGCGAACCGGAAGCTACTCGGTAAACAACAATCGTCCGGAAAGCACGAATCGTCTTCCGCTTCCCAAGTTCCGTCCGTATTTCGGCCAGTGGAAAGAAAACGTGAAGCCCTACATCAGCCGTGCGGAGCTTTGCCTTACAGCCGAGAAGCAGCGTGTCACGCTGGGGCATGTGCAGAAGGTGTATGCCGGAACTGCGATGAGTTATCCGGTTGCAAAGTGCATCCAGGTTCTGGCAAAGAAAAACCGTCAGGAAGGACGCAACTATCCGGAGAAGAAACCCGCTTACGAACAACTTTGCATCACGTGGGAGGAATGAAGCTATGGAAGAGCATAAGATTGATTATAAAGAGCTGGAGAGGATATTGGACGAGATGATAGCACACGCACAAACAGCCAAATCCGAATGTCGGAAAGAACACCCGGATTTGGTTACATTGTGCGACAACAGCATAGAGGAGATGTGGAATTTAGTCAGTGAGGCCGAAAGATGCATCTGTCCGCTCCACTGAACTGTCATAGATATATGCTTTCAATCCCGGATTCCAGATGTTGATACTACCGATTATAATGTCCAGTGCTTCTCTAAAAATAATGGTTTCATGAGAATGGGCTTTAAAACTGATCATGATATTTCGGGAGAGCACATCTCCTTTCCTTGCAGATTTAGCTTCCTTTATAAAGGATGCATTAAAAGCTTTTGCAAGCGATTTGATTCGATTGGATTCGATAAGACAGGTATCATGCCTGTTAGACTCAACTACGACAGAGTAAAAAGACTCATAAACATATACAGTACTCATAATCAAAATAAAGTTAGTTTGTTTAGCATCGCTACAAATGTAGCAAAACCGTTCCGGTTCGTGAGGGATAGGGACGGACTTTTAACCGAATAATAACAACAAAAACAATAACGAAATGGCAGAAATATTAATGATGTACGGCGAACGCCGAAAGTTAGCTGAAAAGTTCAGCGTAAGTGAAGTAACAGTACGTGACGCACTGAAGTTTAGAACACGAAGTAATGTGGCGAACATGATACGTAAGGCTGCTCTTGAAATGGGCGGTGTATTGAAAGGCGCAAGAACTCTTCGAGAGGTAATGGAGAAAGACGAAAACCAGTCTGGGGATAAAAATTTACAACCAACTGCATAAGTGATGAATCATTGCCATTCCGGTTCGAGAGAATAGGGATGGCTCCTAACTCAAAACCATAGAATCATGAAACGAATCAATACTACTACACGCTATCTGCTGCTGATACTGGCAGCAGCCATACTTAACCGACTGACAGATGGCACAATGAACTTGATTATAACCGTTACCCTTTGCCTGTCACTTATACCTGCAGCAATACGTTTGGACAGAGAGGATAAGAGAGCACAGAAAAAGGAATGAATCACACACGGCTTGCAGAACTTCACCGAGCGGCTGCCGTCCGGGTTCAAGTCCCGGAGCCGGACTACAATCTTAACGAATTAATCATGGAAATGTACGGAAACACATTATGCGTCAGCTTTACGGAACTTGTTCGTGGTGGCATTATCAGTAAGCCCACTTACGACAAGTATGTACGTGAAGGCAAGCTTACCCTCCTACAGCGTGGAGGTAACGGACGCGAGGCCCTGATTGCCTACCGCTCCATGCCGGAACGGCTCCGTGCAGCATACGATGACACATTCAAGAATGCATACGAGGAAATGAAACAGCGTGAGCAGGAAAAGTACATCAACACACAGATTCGGTTCGATGCCGAAGCGGTACGGTTCTTCAAGGAATTTGAGCCACGTATCGAGCCTTCCAGACAACTGGAATACATCCTGAACGCCCAGGTGATGAACGAAATGGTGCGTACGGAGAAGGCACGCAGTGTGGAACACGCCAAAGGAGGTTTTGCCCGTCGTGCGGAAACATGGAGCAGCGTTCAGATCTGCTGTGAGCGTCTCCGCGAAATTACAGGCCACACACTGCCGAAGAATCCGGCACGACTGCGTGAGAAGTTCAATGCTTACAAGCGAGATGGATATGTGGTACTGGTAAGCGGTAACCTGGGCAACAGTGCCGCACGCCGCATCGGAAAGGCTGAAGGTGCCCTTCTGCTAAAGCTCCGCCGGAGTAAATTCCCGGTCTACACCGATATGCAGCTCTTTGAGGAATACAACCGTCAGGCAACGCTTCGCGGGCTGAAAACCATCAAGAGTCCTACAACGATGCACACGTATCTGAATGATCCGGCGGTGATGGTGTGGTGGTATGCCGCAGTAAATGGCGAAAGGGAGTTCAAGAACAAGTATATGCCAACCTTCGATACGGTAATGCCGTCCATGCCTAACTCGCTGTGGTATTCAGACGGTACGAAGATAAACCTTTATTACCGTGCTTATGATGAACGGCAGAAGCGATGGGTGGCACGAACCACGGATGTGTACGAGGTGATGGATGCCTGCACGGAACTGTTCCTCGGCTACTTTATCGGTGACGGCGAAAACTTCTACAACCAGTACATGGCGTACCGGATGGCATTGCAGACATGGAAGGTGAAGCCTTATGAGATAGTGACCGATAACCAGGGAGGACACAAGAAGCTGGCTTCGCAGGGATTCTTCAAGAAACTCTGCCATCTTCACAAAACCACGATGCCGCACAACGGCCAGTCCAAATCCATAGAGTCCGCTTTCGGACGATTCCAGCAGCAGGTACTTCATAAGCTTTACAACTTCACCGGTCAGAACATTACGGCAAAGAAGCTTTCAAGCCGTGTGAACATTGACCTGGTAATGGCGAACATTGACCAGCTTCCCACGCTGGAGGTACTGAAAAAGCAATATGCCGACTGCCGCGAAGAATGGAACTCGATGCAGCATCCTACCAGCCCCACCGGCATGACACGCAGGGAAATGTACACCGCGATAGAGAATCCGCAGGCACAGCCGCTTGATGACTATGAGGCACACGAAATCTTCATGCTGTTCTCTCAGGCCCCGGTTCAATACACCAAGGAAGGTTTCGTTTTCCAAATGAACAAACAGGAATACAGCTACATGGTGTATGGTGACGACGGACTGGTAGATATGAACTTCCACCTTCAGAACGTGGGCCGTCAGTTCCTCTACCGCTACGATCCGGAAGACATGACCCGCATCGAACTCTGGGCGGTGACTGACACTGGTGCCAAGTATGCGGCCATCGCCACACCGAAAGTCACCATCCACCGTGCCACTCAGGAACGTACAGAAGAAGAAAACGCTTATCTGTTTGCACAGCTGGATGCCAACCGCCGCACACGTGCAGCCATGCACATCGCCCAGGAGGAACTGTTTATGGAAGAAGCCATGGGCGAAGCCTACACAAAACTTCGTTTGCCGCGTCCGGTGGCTGTGAGCGAAAAGCAGCTTGACGGATACCGCGAAGAAATGAAGCGTGGCACACTGGAAGCTCCGGTACCGATGCCCGAAACGGATATTCCGGAAGAGCCTGTACTGGCAGATGAACCGCTGACCTTCGCATCATCAGGAGACTGGACAAAGAAAGTATCGAACATTACGTTCGATGAACTGGACTGTTTGAACAAATGGTAAAACGACAATTAACAAACAATTAAATACCTATTAAAACAATGAAAGGATTAACAACAGAAATGAAAGAACAGGTACGCAGCGCACTGATTGCCTACCGTTCCAATTACCCTACGTTGAACCGTGCCGCAGAAAGTTTGCAGGGTGTAAGTTCGGCCACCGTGAGCCAGCTTTGCAACGGAAAGTATGAACTGATCAGTGATGAAATGTTTATCCGTATCGCTTCGCAGATAGGCTTTGCCTTCGACTCATGGAACCTTCACGAAGGAAAGACTTTCAAGGAAATCACTTTTGCACTGAGTGACGCACAGGCATACAAGAACGTGACATGGATTGTGGGTGATGCCGGATGCGGAAAAACCACAGCAGCCATTGAATACCGCCGTACGCACCGCAACGTGTTCTACATCCTTTGTTCGGAAGATATGCGACGCTCAGACTTTGTGCGTGAGATAGCCAAGCAAGTAGGCGCACCTACCGACACGACCAACCTCCGCGATATGCTGGAGAACGCCATCAGCATGATTTCTTTCCTGGGAAACCCGCTGCTGATATTCGACGAAGGCGACAAGCTGACTGACAGCGTATTCAACTACTTCATCAGCATTTACAACCGTCTGGAAGGTCACTCCGGCATCATATTTCTCAGCACAGACTACATCAAACGCCGCATGGAAGCCGGACTTCGCTACAACAAAAAAGGTTACAAGGAAATAAACAGCCGCATCGGACGTCGTTTCTTCGATGTATCTCCCACAGAACAGAATGACATATACGCCATCTGTCAGGCTAATAACCTGACCGACCGCGCCGATATCGAAGAGGTGCTGAAAGATGCCAGGCGAAGCGACAACGACCTTCGCCGCGTGAAACGATGCATCCACCGTCAGAAACGTATTATCGAAGCAAGAAGGAAAGGAGGAAGCAATGAATAAAGAGGATACTACACCGCCCCCACAGAAAAAGAAATTAACCTTCGACCGCAATGCGAAAGGGGTTCGTGAGCTTCTTTCCATGAAGTTTGACGTGATGCAGTTTGACGGTTCCTGGTATGATGCATTCGGCACTCCGGAACGCCGTGGAGTCTGGATCATCTGGGGAAACTCCGGTAGCGGAAAGACCAGTTTTGCCCTCCAGCTCTGCAAGTATTTGTGCCGTTTTGGCCGTGTGGCATACGACAGCATGGAGGAAGGTGCCTGCCGCACCATGCAGGATGCCATCCGCCGAACCGGGATGATGGAAGTAAACAAGAAGTTCCTGCTGATCGACAACGAGAATATGGATGAACTCAGCATACGACTCCGCCGGCAGAAAAGCCCGGACATCGTGGTTATCGATTCCTTCCAGTACACACGAATGACGTACCGTCAGTACATTGACTTTAAGGAACAACATAAGCGGAAGCTGCTCATCTTCATCAGCCACGCCGAAGGCCAGTTACCCAACGGACGTGCCGCCAAAGGAGTGATGTACGATGCCTCGCTGAAGATTTACGTGGAAGGCTTCAGGGCCTTTTCAAAAGGACGCTTTATCGGTCCCGTAGGACATTACGATATCGTGCCGGAGAAAGCCCGGCAATATTACGGAGAAGAATGAAAAAAAATGAAGAATGAGGAATGAAGAATTAAGAATGAAGAAATGAATAATGAAAAATCAAGGATTAGCAATGAAAGACCGACCCATTACACCTCAGCAGGTGAAGGCACTGCAAGCCCAATTCCATAAGATGGGTTTTTCCGATGAAGACCGACACGGATTTATCAGTCAGTTCACTTCTGGTCGCACCGACAGCACTGCCGGACTGACGAAGGAAGAAGCAGGGTTGTTGCTCACCCGATTCAACCGTGAGGAAGCCGACCGACTACGCAAACAGGCACGTGCCCTGGTGAAACAGATATTTTCCCTGTCGTTCCGTATTTCCTGCCTTAACAAGAACTATACGAACGACACGGAAGCAGACTTTGAAATGAATAAAGCAAAAATAAACCAGTTCTGCCGTACACGCAGCAAGTTCCGCAAGAACCTTACTGAAATGTCGCTGGAAGAGCTGAAGGAAGTAAAAAGACAATTTGAGGCAATGGCACGCAAAGAGTGAATAATTAAAAGTTAACAGTTAAAAGTTCAATATGAGAAAGCAATCAGAAATTAACCGTGCCATCGAGCACTTGAAAGCTTGCAACGATAATGTGAGCCGAATACAGTTGGAAGTGCTGGAAACGAAGCGCAGTGAATCATGGGTATTCAATCGGTATGTGCGCGACGTTCCGGAAGACGAACGCAACGAAACTCTTTTCTATGCCGCACGCGATGCAGCCCAGTTCCTTGCAGGAAAGATTGGTATCAGTTCCATCTGTCCGGATCTGGAAGACGAACCCGAAGAAGAGGAAGAGCAGGAGGAAACAATTACACTGAGCCTTTCGGAGTACAAAAAGCTTCTACGACGTTTAGAAAGGGTGGAAAGAAGACTTGGACTGAGAGTTGGAGACGTAGCACCTGTACCTCGAAAAGATATTTCAGAAGCACCGGATGACTTGATAGGGCAGGCTGACGCATGCAGATTGATAGGATGTGGAAAAACAACTATAAAGAGATGGGCTAACAAAGGACTGATAACTGGATACCAAAAAGGACGTAGCGTGTATTACAGCAGAAGAGAACTGATAGGAAGCCCAGTAGTGAAAGATTACAAAGACAGCAAGAAAAAAGATTAAGCTATGGAACATACAATCGAACAAATTCAGAATGACATTATGAACCGCATGCAGCAGTTTGATTTCGGCGACCGTGTAACGATACTCCGTGAGCTGGAAAACTTCTGCGGACAGCAGGCAGACGAAGCCATGAAAATGGAATACGACATGGCGGCAATGGAGGACATGAGGGATGAATAGGAAGAAATACATCGTATGGAGGATCATTTATTCTTTCCACGACAGACCGAATAAAAGCATCCGCTCATGCTGGCGAACCGACAACTTGACGGATGTAAGGAAATTGGCACAAGGGATTAATCCAGAAGCAAAAATACGTTTGTGTTATACAGAATTTAAATAACGATTAAAACTCAATTAAAATGGCAACAAAAAGAACCAAGAAAACAGTAATCAGCGGAGTAAGCCGCGAACAGTACGAACAGGCATTTGCCGAGTTTGCAATGGCCGACGCAAAGGCCCAGTCACTCACCGCAAAAATGGACCAGGAAATGACGAAGATCCGTGAGAAGTACGCCGACCAGCTGGCAGAACTGAACGAAACGAAAGACCGCACCTTTGAGGTGATGCAGACCTACGCCACCGAAAACAAGGATACGCTGTTCAGCAAAAAGAAAAGTCTGGAATCGGCACACGGTATCATCGGATTCCGAACCGGAAATCCGAAACTGAAGAATCGGAAAGGCTTCACCTGGGCAGCCGTAACAAACCTTTGCAAAGAGTTTCTTCCTGATTATATCCGCACCACGGAGGAACTGGCAAAAGACAAGCTGCTTGCCGACCGTGACGTACCGGAAGTTGCAGAACAGTTTGCCAACATCGGCGTAGAGGTGGTGCAGGACGAATCTTTCTACGTAGAACCCAAAAAGGAAAGCGATGCGGTCCAGACGGCCTAAATACACGTATGAACGCCGTGGTCCTCTTTGGATTGTGTATCGCAATGAATACACCCAGTCCACATGTGAAGGCACTCCCATAGCGGAGTGTCATTCACCGGAGGAAGCACGAGACAAGGTTTACCAATTAAATGGATGGAAGAATGAAAAAAAAGTCTAAATACAAATGGTATATAATATTTACTATATACTTCATAATGGTGTTCCCTTTAGCTGTTATGACTTTGATAACTTATCTCATAAGAGTTCCATTTGAATTACTTGTTGAATGGATAGAAAATGTAAAATGGTGGCTTGTAAAAAGATATAAACCGGAATAGCTATGGCAGAACTAACCTTTAATTCACCCATCCGGCGCGACAAGTGGCCGCGCTGGATGATCAAGCTTCACGAATATCTTACCCGAATATATGACAGACCTATACCGGAAGTCGATTATGACGATTACGACCGGCTCAGACGGATAATATTTGAAAAGATAGTCATACTCCGGAAAGGGATGATACTGAATAGGACTTCGATATTCGTGTACATCGTAAAAGGAGACAGCGGATATGGAGTTGTTATCCTTCGAAACAACAAAGTAGCAATACCCTATTTCCTGGAATAATGAACAATCGCACACAAATTATCCTGTTCACCGCATTTTCTATCATCATCGGGCCGCTGATTATTTTGGGATTCATCCTGAAACTTGCAGGAAGAATGCTCGATATACTTGGCTGGCTGTGCTGGATGGAACCACGCATGGCGAGGAAAGGATGGGATGAACTCGTACATAAAATCAAAGAATCATGGAGCACAAATTAGGAGAAACGTTTGAATTTGAAGGTAATACCCTCGAAGTTTCTGAAGTAGAAGACATAGAACGTCCATGTGTAGGATGTTTCTTCTTTGGAGAAGGACATCACTGCTATTTTGGAGGAATTGAATCTTGCATGGACGAAGACAGAGAAGACCACACTAACGTAATATTTAAACAATCAACAAAAACAGAAGAATTATGATGCACAACTGGTTTACATGCAAAATCCGTTACGAAAAGACAATGGAAAACGGAATGAACAAGAAAGTAACAGAACCCTATCTGGTAGACGCTCTCAGCTTTACCGAAGCAGAATCGCGTATTATCGAAGAAATTACACCTTTTATCAGTGGTGAGTTCGAGGTGTCTGGAGTTGCAAAAGCTAATTACAATGAATTGTTTCCAAGTGAAGAAGAGTCTGCCGACCGCTGGTTCAAATGTAAACTCTGGTTTATTACACTGGATGAAAAGAGTGGAGCAGAAAAGCGTACTGCATTCAACGTACTGGTACAAGCTTCCGACCTTCGCGACGCCATCAAGAAGCTGAACGAAGGAATGAAAGGCACTTTGGCCGATTACGTGATAGCTTCAGTATCCGAAACCGCCATCATGGACGTGTATCCATACGAAGCAGACCCCGATGTGAAACCTGAATTTAATGATGCAGACAGAAGATGAAAACAGAAAAGACCTATATCCATCGCCGCGTATGCCTTTGCCGCCAGTGCGGAGGAACCGGCACAGTGACAGTGTATGCAGAAAAAGATTTTCAGCATCAGTACCCCGAACATAAAGTGTGTCCGCAATGCCAGGGCAGCGGACGCGTCTGGCTCAGCGGAACAGTAATCAAGCAGATTGAACCCTATGCAGAACCAGAACCTTAATCTGTTCAAGCCTCGCAGGGTGGCAGCAAAAGTCCATTACAGCGCAATCAATCAGTTTATGTTTTTATGGATCAAGTACAGCCGCCCATGCGACCTGAAGGTGCAGCGTTCGAAGCAGAACCCGGAATACCTGGGCATCTGCTTCGATGTGGAAAACAACGATACAATCGACATGATGTGTGATTTAAAAACAAGTCTGAAAATTGAGATTATTGATTTATGAAAAAGAAAATATACATATCTCTCCCAATTACAGGACATGAAGACTTAGCAAAATTACGTGCGGAAGTAAGGCAAAAAGAATTAGGACAAAAGGGATTTGATGCAGTAACTCCGTTCGACGTATCACCAGATTCCAACGCATCTTATGCGGAACACATGGGACGAGACATTCAGGCTCTCTTGGAATGCGATGCGGTGTATTTCTGCCGTGGATGGCAAGACAGCAAAGGATGTCAGGCAGAATACGAAGTGGCGAAGATTTACGGTAAACAAATAGTTTTTGAATAATATGGATAAACTAAAAGTCTATTATGGATGGTCTAGAATAGGTAATGTTCGAAAAAAACGTGCCTTATCCGTAATGTTCGAGAATGATGCACAGGGTTGCAGAAGTGACCGTGGGCAAAGATGTCTGAGAACGATTCAAGACACCGTGATTGAAAGGTACCAGACGGATGAAGAAATGGCTGATGGGAAACGTCAGAACCGGATATTTACTGAGTACAGCCTGTTCATCGACGAGAAACCTATCAATGGCAGCCTTGAAAGATGCTTGCTTATCAACAGCGAATCGGACAAGAACCATGTATCTAAGGCTGTTCGTGAGAAGATTGCGGAAGCTTTACGGAGGGCTTTTATGTTGGCCAATCCGGGTTATAAAGAACCGAGTAGCCAACTTGAACTAAAATTTGAATGATATGGGAAAGCAGGAAAACGTAAGCGATTTTTATCAGTTCGCAAATGATTTGGCCAAAGCTGAAAAGGAGCTGAAAATCGAGAATTGGGTGCAAATCAGCATCTGCTACGGTCACGGCCATCAATCTGTCATCCTATACACCTACGACCTTCCGCGTGAGGTGTACGAAAGAAGAATGTGGGTAATCAGATGGAGGGTGGCCAGACTGCAATGCCAGTATCCTAGGAATGATGTGTACACTTCTTTTTACTACTACGACAAGCGTTCAGGAGAGTCGCTTGAAGTGAGTCCCTGCCTATCTAAGCTGATTTTGGCCAAAGCCCAGATAACAAAAGCAGAACGCAGGATGAATGAGTATATCGAGCACAACCGCCAGAATAATCTGTTCTTTGACGAGAATACGGACGAGGAGCTGGTTAAGTTCCGCGAGAAACTTGAGCGAAAGAAACTCGAATGTGCAGAGTGTGAGAAACGATTGGAATTATTAGTTGAAAGAAGGAGAAATAATCAATGAAAGCAGTAATAATATACTCAGGTAAAGGTGGTGTTGGGAAAACTACGACTACTGCCAATATAGCAAGGCTTCTTGCTAAACATGGAAAGAAGGTGTTCATAATAGATGCAGACATCAACACTCCGTCTATGAATACAGAATTTGAAGGAGAGCATCCACAAGAGAATATATGGATACATTCTTCTGGTAATATGTTTGATAAGTTCATTTATTTGGAGAAATCAATGGTAAGACAGTACCTTGGTTTAGCTAAAAAGAAATTGCGTTTAATAAATCCAGATTTTGTTTTGATTGACACACCTCCAAGCGTTACAAACGTACACATAGAACTTCTAAACAATGTGAAGGTAGGATATATTCTGTTTGTTACTCAGCCAACTAAACTAAGCAATCAGGATGTTCTTCGCACAATGAAATTTTTCCGTGAGAGATGCGGTCAAGTAAACTGTGGCATTGTGGAAAATATGTGTTATGACAATACAAAAAGAAATTATCCCATAAAGCTTTTAGCACAGATACCTATGCAGGATAAGATGAATACAGGTAACTTGTTGTGTAATGCGAAGGAAGAGTTTCAAAAGATTGTGGATGAAATATCTGCAAGTGAAAGTGTTGTCATTGAAGAATACTCTACGGAAAAAGGATATGACGAAAGCTTTGATATAACGGATATGTATCTTATGCAAAACCGTAGGAAATACGTTCAGTATGAACTTAAATACGATGACGGAACAGAAAAAGTCCTTTCTTTACCTTCACCAAAATTTTTATCTGTAAGAACTTGGGGAAAAGTTCGTAATTATATACAAACTCATGATGACTTAGGATACAGATCTGACATGCGAATAGAAAACTGCGATGAGGGGAAAATAAGTAGACTGGTAAATCATTTTCAAAATGATGAAAACGCATATTTCATGGTAATAAATTCACCTCTTACAGAGGTTCGCCTTATAGCCGGGGAAATAGGAATCTGTTCGTTACTTACCGGACAAAAAGGACACTATGAGATACCGAGAGTAAGTTATCAGACAAGCAGAGGAAATGTTGTTTTATTTCCAGATGAAGTTATGCCAGTAGATATGGAGTTGTTACAACAGCAAATAAACGATGGATTTATAATGCTAAGTGACGGACGCTATCTACCTCCAAAAGAAACTGTAGAAATGTGCTATAATGCTTTTGGATTGAGAGTTGGTCTTTTAGATGATTGGGAGAATGTATATGATGATTGGTTTAACTGCTAATAATAAATGAAAGAAACTCAACTGTCCTTAAACTTGGATTATGGAATTAGTAAAGAACAGGCTTGCATCCTTTGTCATTTATCCTCTGAGTGCGCAGGATGCTGTGTGAAATGCAAGGCTGAGAATAAAAGCGGAACTTGTCAAGGGCAGAATTGTTCAATTCCATCCAGAGACCATGACGGACAAAGGTGGAACGCATGGATGCACATTGTTTCTACTTCGCTTCCGGAACTCAAACGATTTATACCAGTGAAATACAGAAAACATTTAAAAACAAAAAAGTGATATGGAAAACATTGTAAAATTGACCGGATGCAAGGAGGTTTCGCATGATATATATGCTTACTTCACTTGCGATGCTGAAAAAGCATTGAAGGCTTTGGAACTTGAGATACCGTGTACTGGGGCAAATAGCACTGGGGCATACAACATCTACTTTAATGATGAGGGAGAAATTATCTGTGAATATATGACGTTCTGCGTTACACGTGAGTTTAAGAAGGTTTCATCCATACAGGATGCTGTTGAATGGATGGATAAGAAAATGAATGGAAATGAGTAAAACAAAACTATATTACCTGTTCCTGGCAGTCATGTGGTGGCTGCTGGGATAGGTGGAAAGGAGAAATATTATGACTAGAGAAGATATTGAAAAAGAACTGCAATCTTGTTTAGATGAACCGGATAATGAATGGGACAGCATTTTTAATAGTGGTTTCTCAAGAGGATTTATGAAAGCCGCCAACTGGCGCATAAACAACGTATGGCATAAGCCGAATGAAGAACCTGTTTCTTTTTGCTCTTTGCTATTGATCGAAAACAGCAATGGAGAATTTGATTTAGAATACAAATTCGATCCGGCCACTACGAAAAGATGGGCATACCTCAAAGACTTAATACCAAACATGGAGGAATGAATATGAATGAAAAAGACTTAAATTACATAATCAAGTGCTTTTACAACGAAAAGACTGAAAGTACTTACAGAACACTTTCATCTGCAAAGAAAAGTTCAAAGAATCCGTATGTGTATCGTGCATGGTTGCAAAATGGTAAGATATTAGACAAAGAGCTTATATATGCCTATGGACAAAGCGTCACAACCATAAAAAGAGCAGATGAAGAAATTTATAATCGATTAATCAAATAAAATATTAATCTATGAACGCAAGAGACCAAAAGAAAGTATGTGATTCCGGCTTTGTTATACTCAGAGCCGGAGAAAGAAATGGGAAACCAATTATCAAGGCAAAAAAATTGGATAATCCTGACTCATGGGTAACAATTAGAAGTGATTTTAAATCTAAAGCAGAGCGTGACCGGTACATGAAAGAGTTGCTGGAATATGATTTCTACATTGAAGACTAACAAAAATCCCCGACACCGAAACCGGATGCCGGGGATTTCTGTCAATTATCAATTGACAAAGGTAAAACTACGGCAGGAAAATGAGGATGCGTTGAGCAAGTCGTAACACAGTGTGAAAAGATGCATGAATATGCTGATTTGTGTGCGTTTTTTCGTATTTTTGCGGAAAACATTATGATGAACTCTCAGCTTGATTTGTTCCCGGAAAATACGATTTCGCTTTCAAATATAGCACGGAAGATAACTCTTCCTCTCAAGCGAATGGCATCAGACAGGAAGGAGCGTCTGACGCTACGTAACCGCGCGATGGTGGCGCGAAAATACTACTGGGAAGAAATCATGCGCCGCCGTCCTGACGATGTGACAGTGATACTGGCGGAATATGAGTTCTTTGTGGACGAGAGAACCATTCAGAACGCGCTGATGGAAAATGCGGATTTCTATACAGACCTTTGCCGTCGTAAAGTGACGGCACGCCAGCTTCAGAAGATGTTTCCTACATGGAAATTCTGACTATTCGATTACAGCCGCTTCAAATACCATTTCATATACTTTCATTCCGTCCTCCCTTTTCTGAGGTACACAGCTACGTCGCATGTATGGTTGCTGGAAATGATCAAACCACTGTCCATGTATAGATTGCTTTATTTTTTCCAGCAAGTCAAAACGTTTCAGAGCCGTTTCACGTACGGATTCCGGAGTGTGGGTGTTCAGGCTTGCACAATCATTAAAGGCAATGGTAAGCACAGCTCGTAGGGTACATCGCTGTGGAACTGTCCCCATGGAAGACAAGTCTCGTGTGTCAGGGATAGATAAATCTACCAGACAACATGGCCATGCCACCGGCGGGCGTTCATCGGTGTAATAATCCAGCTGACCTTCGTCAGCATCAATCCAACGGAGTTCTGGCACTTCCGTTTCCAGCAGTTCAAATAAATTGATTAGGTATTCTTTCTTCATTTTAATATGGATTTAAAAAGTTGTTCGCTTACGGTCTTTAATTTACGTTCCAGTTCTGGACAATTTCCCATGAACTGTCTTTGAGGTATATTCATTTTCCGTGTATGGCTTTTCACTTCGACAGTTCTTTTCTTTTTCTTTCCTTTTCTTTTCAGCTTACGGGTGTGAGCCTTTACCACTACGCTTCCGGTAAAACCTTCGTTGTGAACCTGCGCGTAGGGAACCTTGCTGTTTCCGGCGGCAATGACTACCTTTTTAGGGGTTACCCTTGACACACGCACGCTGCCTTGCAGTTTTCCGCTGCGTACCAGCATGGTCCCTTTCTTCGGCTTGTATTTCGGGCTCAGTGCCGGCCATGGTTTACCGTCGAAAGACTTTTCTGAGAAACGGGTCCTGGAATATTCCTTGGCTTCTTCCGCTATCAGTTGGGGGAGTGCGCTCATTGCCTGGGCTATTTTTTTTGCAAATTCACCGTTTGTATTCATTTGTTTTTCAATTAAACAAGTGGTTTAAAATTAAAAACATTATCTTTGTAATGTTCTGACAACCGGACTAGATGGGGCCCTACCTTGGTTTGGCGGGGGGCAGCCGCAAGAAATGGAAAGACGCAAGGTTCGGTCAGAGAAATTCAAGTTGAGGTATGACACCGGCTATCCAATCCGGGCGGGCGGAGAATTACGGGATGACTCTCTTTTACGGTTCGGACGGAAGCAAAGACATACTTCAGCGTTTTTTTATGAGTAGTCCCCACCGGCGTTTGTCCCAGATGTTCTTTTTCATATACGCTACGGTCTTTCCTTTCAGATTGGTCTGCATGATGTACCACGTTTTCAAAACCAGTGCCTCACCCTCAATCTTGTAGTTTACGGCCACCACCTCATCGCGATAGAATTTCAGCAGACAGTAGGTGTCAAGCTGTTCTGCCTTTTCGAGCGAGTTTTTCTCTATCTCGTTGTTCAACCATACTTCGTCAGGATCCATCAGCGTATCGAGCATGGCATTCCACAGTGCAATACGGTTATCTCTTCCTTTTGCGGAAGTATGACCGAAAAACTGTTTTTCGTATATGACTATCTTCCGTCCGTCATAATCGGTCAGCGAAATCACTCCGTCCACAGCCTTTTCCTCCCATAGCTGCTTTTCATCCTGTTCCACACGTGGCAGCATATCAGTCTGCGCACTTTCCTTCATCTGTTGTACGGTAGGCTGTTTCCAACGTTCGGCAGTCATCTTTTTCAAGTAGGATGCGGCCTGTTCCGGAAACTTACGGATGTACATCTGGTCGGCAGTGAATATCTGTGCGGTGTCACAACGGTTTACTCCCCATCCTTGGGCTTCCTGCATCTTCCATTCTTTGGTAGCCAGAAAGTCCAGTACCCGCTGGCGCATAGCAGCCAAATCCTCACCTTCTACCTGAAATGTCATAAGCCCTCGTACACGGCATCGGCAGTTCCATCCGTTTGGAGGATATATCTTGTTCCAAAGTTCGTCATTAGCTGGAAGAATCACTCCGTGCAGTTTTTTATGTTCCTCACGTACACGGCCATCGGCTACGGTGAGGTATTGCCAGTAAGGGAAGACAGTCCTGTTCTGTACCAGTCTGCGGTACTGCGAAGTGGCTTCTGCTGTCAGTACGGCAGTATCGTATTCGGTTTGCTGCCACGTCCGGTTAAAGGCTTTTGTCACCTGCTGTGCCTTTTCCATAAATTCATTGTAACTTCCGCTTTCCCGGAACATTCGGTTGAGTTCCTGTATTTCCGCAAGCGTCTTGGCGGAACTGAAATGGTATAGATTTGTTTCCATGGCAGTACGGAACACATCATCGGGAGCATTGTAGGCAAAGCCAGTATCAATGTTTTTTACGTCTGATTTAAATGATGTTTGAATTGCATTTAAAAATTCTCCGGAAAAGAACCTGAAAAGATCAGGTGAGAACAGTTCCTCACCGTTCCACACTTCATCGGCTATCTTTTCATCAAGATCCGAATCATCCTTCATGCGGACTGTGCCAGCCCCGGCTCCCGTCGGGGCTTCTGCGAAAAAACCTTTTATCCATTCCCAAAGGCTTTGTTTGTCCGTATTGCGTCCAGGCGGTTCGTTTTCTTTTTCCGGATCTTTCTTCGGCTCCTGAACCTCGTCCGTACGGGGTTTCTTGCTTCCGTTTACAAAATGCTGCTGTACGGATTCCGGATGCAGGCTTTGCAGAATATCTTCATCGTTTTTGGGTTCTGGTATGCCAAACTTTTCGTATGCCCACGAGCGGGGAATGGGAAGTATTTCGCTCAGTGTTTTCAGGTCTGTCACGGAAAGTTCGTCTTTCTTGTCTACAAAAGAGAACTTTCCATCATGTACCGGGTATCCGCGTTTCTCCAGTAACGGCACAAAAAACTTGTTCAGCATGCGGATAACAAAACGACGGTCGCTGCGGTGCTTTTTTTCCTGCACGGCCAGATGCACCTGGCTTTGGCTGAGTGATGAACCGCTTTGTGTGGTCATGGTCTGTCCCAGAATCGTAATCAGTATTTCTTCGTTGCACGCCTTCCGGAAATCATCGTAAAGGGCTCCGTTGGTCGTTCCGCTCATCAGGGTGGTTTCTATCTCACTTTCTTTCGGAACTACCATATAAGGTGCGGAACCGGCTGTCTCGAATGCCTCAATCAACATCCTGCGGCTCGTATCGTCCAGAGAGTTATATTTCCCGATACGGATGGGCATACCGAACAGTTCGACAAACTGTGCCCAATCGCCAAAACCTCCCCGCTTATAAATGACGTATGGAGCGACTTTCAGCAAAAGTCCCAAATCATCATCTCGTCCCCACTGGATAATCATCTCGTCACCGGCATAGCTGATTCCTTCATTATCTCCTTGCTGGCGTACGATGACCTTTTCTTTTGGACGGATATGCTTTCGTGGAATGGAGTTGAAGTCAAATTCAGGAGAGAATGTAAATTCATCCACAGATATTCCCCAAAAGCGGCTCCACATGATGCTTTCCAGCAACCGCTCGAACTCCAGAGAATTGATAAGGTTTTCCATCACATCGGACTGCTTTCCGTCTTTTGTGATAAAATTAATATCGGCATCAGTAATCGCCTCTATACGCTTGTTGATGGCATCCGTCACGGAACCGTCAAGCATAATACTGGAGTACAGGTCATACAATGGGAAACGGATGCCTATATCGGCTGCACGTAGAGCCGATTTCCAGTTCCCTATGTCATTTATCTCACGTCTGGGAGGCGTAAGTACAAGAGTGCTGTAAATAGGGGTGGGCAGTGCCTTGCTTACTGTTGTCGGATCGGGAATGGCGGCTTTTCCCCTATAATTCTTTTTATTTTTCTTTGCCATAATCGTATCGTTTAAAAATGATTGTCCCGCTTTCGGTTACTTCCGTAATCCATCTGGCAATGGCATCCCGGAGCATGTCCGCAGTCCGTACTGTCCGGTTTGGCCGGAAGATTAGGGTTATTACGGTTTTGGTTGTTCTCCAGCCATTCGATAGCCCGGTTGTACCGTTTTTCACGCAGTTCCATATCTACTCCGGCATTGCAGAGGTTGACAAAGTGCCATGCCGCAATATCTTTTACGAACAGCAGAAGGATGGCATTTCGTGCTCTTCCTGTGGCCGAAAAGATGGCTTGTGTATCGTACTTGGTAAGATAACCGGATGCTTCCTCTATGGCGGCATCAATAGCAGAAAGCATAATCGCCTCATCGCCATGACTTATAGTTTCAATGTTTTCCTGGTAGATATGTGTGTACATATCTTCTGTTGTCAGGTATGCCATAATCTTAGAATCTTTTTTTGTTTGTATGCCTTTTACCGTGCCAGATACTTCCCGTTTCAATTTTGGCTGAAAGCTGCTGGCACATGTAGTATCCTCCCTCCACTGCATCAGGTCCGTCAGCCGGTGACGGGAGTCCGTCATCAAACAGATTGAACTGTTCCTGAAGCCGCAACATGTGAGGATTGTCTTTCTCTTTAATGTTAAGGACCAGTCTTCCGGCACGGTGCAACGGTTCCAGGTTTCCTTCGATGCGGGCAAACTTCTCCGGTTTCTTCCGTGCGTCCGGACTGATATTGATGTAGAATCCACGTTCTTTTCCCTTGTTCAGGAAAATTGGTTTGAATACCTGCTCGTAAAACGGGTCCTGAAGGGTGTTGTTTTCAATGAAACAACGCAGTTGGGCACGTTCCTTCACATAGTCTTGCAGATAGTAGTACCAGTTCACAAATTCATCGTTGGTGACATGCTGAAGGAAACAGGTGTACACATACAGCGTACCTTCATACAGTCCGCACAGGATGTTTGCCTTGAAGGAGTTTTGTGCGGCTTTCTTGCTGACCTTGTTGCTGTATGCCGGATCACCATAGCTGACAATGTATTTCAATTTATGTACAGGCGGGCATTCTCCCCATTTTATTTCATCGAAATAGTGTCCTTCAATGACAGGGTTATTGAAACATTCCTTCTGGCCAGCTGCCAGGCTGACTTGGGCCAGCACTTCATCGACGGCTTCTTCACTATTCTTTTCTGGCCATACCGATTTCCCGCTCCGATAGTCTTCCTGTGGGTCAGGATGGTTAATGTCTACCATACGCAGGTTGATAATGTCCCAATGTCCCAACGGCTTTTCACGGTCTGCCAGTTCACGAGCCTTGTTTCCCGCACGTACCACGCAGCAGTCTTTAGCAATTATGTTGCCCGTCCAGATGGTCAGCAATGCCTCACTGATGGAACGGGTGAAGAATAAGGCATTCTCAAACCATCGCCACTTGTTGTTCAGCACTTCAATGTTTCGGCATTCCTCGTCGGTATCGTAGTCGTCCATGAGCAGCAGGTCAGGTCGCACTTCGTCCAGCTTCACACCACGCGGAGATTGTCCCCATCCCATAGCCATAAACGAAGCCCTGTTTGACAGGACGAAATAGTCTTCCGTCCATTTAGTTCCTCTCATGTCCCCGTAGAAGTATCGAAGGCGCTCGTTTGCTTCAAATTGGGCCCGGTACACGTTGAGCAGTTTGATTGCTGCGTCACTGGTAGCAGAGGCAAGGATTATCACCCGCTTGTTCTTCTTCACAATCACAAGGTAGAGTACGGTCATCATTACAATGGTACTTTTTGCCAGCTCACGCGCCCACGAAAGTACCTCGTACCAGTTGCCTTCGGAATGATTTATGATACGACGAATTGCCTTCTTCTGGAAGCCCGCAAACTCATATTTGGCAAACTTGTAGAAGAAGAATTTCATCCATGCTATTGGGTCGGCCTCCAGTTCTTTCAATTTCCGGGACTTCTCTGCATCGCTCATGGTAAAGTCCACCGCAGTCAGTGTACGCACCTGTTGCAGGAATTCTTCCCAGTCTTCCACCAACTGTTTGTTTTTTCCGGTCAGTTTCTGTCTTGCCATATCATTTCAGTTGTGTCTTAATGAATTCGTCAAACTCGGATGAAATATCGATCGCCTTTTCCGGATTCCGGGTACGCAGCCATGTCAGGAACTTCTTGCTTACTCCGATAATGTCTGCAATGCCGAAATCACCCTCCATTTTGGAGATGGCGGCAGACAGTTTGTTGATAGTATCTGCCTGGGCAGGTGTAGCATATTTGGTATCCGATTCACTGATAGCCTTGTTTATCTGGGCAATCTGCATATACAGATGGCGTATCTGTTCCTCACGGGTGGAGGTGACAGCCGCACGCAACATCTCCCAGTTCTCCTTTTCCGCCCATCTTCCTACGGTTATACGGCTTACGCCCACTTTCTGCGCAATATCCTGAAAAGTCATGCCTTCCTGCATGAACAGCAACTTTGCCCAGTCTTTTTTCTGTTGGTTTGTAAGGTTGTTTGTCATGTCCGTTCGTGTTATTTTTAAAACAAAGGTAGACAGTTCCAATGAATTGTACCAATCGGCTTGTAGTGCTTTCCATATTTATGTAACTCGTTGCATTACAGAATGTAATGTTTGCAACCTGATTTGTCTGATTCAATTTTTCACCCGAATTTTGCGATAAACAAGCATGAGCACAATGAACAAATCATACAAATTTACCGTACACGACGAATCGGTCAACACCTACGGTTTCCGTATGCTGACAGATGGAGCCAACCTGACGGAATTTGAGAAAAATCCCGTCATACTGTATAACCATAATGACTGGGAAACGCCAATAGGCCGTGCCGACAAGGTATATAAGGAAAGCGGGACCATAGTGGCGGAAATCGTATTTGATACAGACGACCCAAAAGCCGCTGAGATAGCCGGTAAAGTAGAGCGTGGATTTCTTCGTATGGCATCTGTAGGAGCATGGCCTCCGGAAGAAGCTACGGATGACGAACTGATGAAACTGGACGGACAGACCGGACCTACCATTACACGCTGGACACTCCGTGAAATATCAATCTGTCCGATTGGAGCGAATCACAATGCTTTGGCCATGTACGACCGTATAACAGGAAAACGGATTGACCTGTCGGACCGGAATACCGTAATCCGTCTGACTGACAATATAAACGATGCGAATATCAACCCTAAAAAAGGAAACAATATGAGTGTAATTACACAGATGCTGCGTCTGTCCGATTCGGCCAGCGAGCAGGCAATCGCCGAAGAAGTGCGCAAACTCATTGCATTGCGCGACCAGTATCAGTCGGAAATAGTCGGACTGAAAACCGAGAATCAGAATTTGAAGAACAAAGTGGAAACTAATGAGCAGAAGGAACGTGAAACAAGAAAGACACAGGCTGTCTCTTTGGTGGATGCTGCCGTAAAGGACGGACGTATCGACGCTTCTGGACGTGATGCATGGCTGAAGAATCTGGAGCGTGATTTTGAGAATGCTTCCGTGCAGCTTGCTTCTATAACCAAACGACAGACAGTCGCCACACAAGTAATTCCTGAAGGAAAGTCTGGTGCAATAACTCTGCGTGACATGACTTTCCAGGATATCCTGAAAGCCGACCGACTGAAAGAACTGAAGCAGGACAAGGAACTTTACCGTCAGAAGTTCCGTGAAGCCTACGGGCATGAACCAGCTTAAACCGTTTTTACAAACCATTTAAAACAGACAAAACATGGCAGGACTGAACAAAGAAATCTGGCTTCCCGGAATCGAGGAGCAGTTTATTCCGGACACCTCATTTGTTGCAGAAGGTAGAAATCTCGATGCATGGACAGATAACGGTTTCCTGAACCTTCAGGAAGCGGGTGTAAATCCGGAAGTAATTGAGAACAATGAAGTATGGCCTATTCCTATTGTAAGGCGTGAAGATATTCCACACAAACTGGAGATGAAACGCTTTGATACGGAAAATACCGTACACATCAACGCTATCGAAGTGGAGGAATCGGCTGGTAAGCGCGAAAGTGTCATCCGCGGACACCGTGTGTCTTTGCAGACTAAGTATGCCAAGATGGCCGGATATAACTGGTCACCGGCAAAAAACACGGAAACTACTCCGGTAAATGTGGTCAGCACAGGGAACAAGAGCAGTATCAACAATACGTACTATGCCTTTACTTATGAAGAGCTTCTGAAATTGGATACCCAATGCAACCTGATGGATATGCCTACAGAAGGACGAATCCTCCTGCTTCATCCATGGCACGCAGCCGATCTTCGCAAACAGGATCTGGAAATGTACAAAAGCTTCTTCAACGGCAGCTCAATGTTTAATTTCAAGGTATATATCACTGCAATGACCCCACGTTACAATGGGGAAACAGGGCAACGTGTAGCATACGGAGCTCCTGTAAACGGTACGGATGCTATTGCCTCAACCTTCTTCTATAAGGAAGCGGTAGGAGCTGCAAAGAGCAGTTTCGATATGTACTACCGCCTTAATGATCCGGAATACCGTGGTGACGTTATCGGCTTTAACATGCGCGGACTGGCACTGCCTACTACCGGGAAATATCTGGGAGCTATTGTAACTAAAAAGCATGAGTAACAAACCTTTAAAAAAACGATAAGACTATGAGTTATCTGAATAGTAAATCAGGACGTACATTTGATTTTACCGCTCCTTACACGGAAGAAGGAGAACGCTGTCAGCGTATTCCTTTTCCGATTGCAGTAAACCGTAAGCCAACCGACAGTTCACATATTACGCATGATACTAATCCGCAGGTAATGACGTTCGACAGTACTGCTTCTGCAGGTACTTATACTGTGAACACACAGGTGCAGCCTGGCTCCTTGCTGATTGTGAACAATGAACACACATCAAACAAACAGACGATAGGTGGTGTGGAATGTGCCGCAAACGATAGTACTGTACTGATGTGGACCGGAAAGAAGTATGTACAAATTTCTAATGCTGGTGCATAAGGAGGAATGAGGTATGAAACACTTTACAATGGGTGAACTTTGTGCCAGTACCACCGCCGACGCTCATGGAATCAAGAATACACCGCCTCTTCAGGAGGCGGGTAATCTGAAAGCCCTTGCCGACAATGTGCTTGACCCTCTTCGTGAATGGTACGGAAAACCTATTACCGTCAATTCAGGGTACCGTTGTCCGCAACTGAACCGGCTGGTAGGAGGTGTGGCAAGCAGCCAGCATCTGAAAGGTGAAGCTGCCGACATTACAGCAGGAAGCAAGGAAGAAAACCGTAAACTCTTTGATTACATCAAAAGCCATCTTCCTTTTGACCAGCTTATCGACGAAAAGAATTATTCCTGGGTGCATGTGTCTTACAAGCGCGACGGAAACAACAGAAAACAAATATTAAAACTATAACCATGGCGTAGTACGCCAAATGCTACGCCAATAAAGCACAACAAAATGAAACGAATTATTTTATTTTTCTGCCTGTGTCTGATTACAACACTGGCTTCATTTGCGCAGACCGTACTTCCGGCTGCAGAACCTGAAACATCGTTCCTTATCGACCTTGGAAGCTTTACCGGAATCGTAGCTCTGGTTTCTACCTTGGTGACGCAGATTCTGAAAGTTGTTCCGGCTATTTCCGCAAGCAAGCTGGCTAAAATTTTGATTTCATGCGGTGTGGGCATGGTAGTATGTATTATTGTCTGGCTGTTGCAACTCACTCCGTTACTTACAGGCTATATCTGGTGGCAGGTGCTGATTTACGGACTTGCGGCCGGACTCAGCGGATGCGGATTCTATGATGTGATTAAGGCTATCAGAGCACTGTTTAAAAAAGAGTAGAGCATTATGGATTGGACCCTGTTACAGTCACTATGGGACTGGCTTCTTCCTGCCGGATGGCTGGCTACTGCCATTGCCTGGTGGCGTGACAGGAAGGTGTATCAAGTCCGTGCGGTAAAGGAAACCGAAGGCACTTACAAGACTCTTTACGATGATCTGAGTGCCACGGTATTGGAACTTAGTAAACAACTACGGAAACAAAACGAACGGAATATCAATCATGAAACGGCTTTACGCAAATTACATACTTGCAAGTATGCTGACCGCTGTCCTGTCATTATCTTCCTGCGCCAGCAGCAGAAAGGCCAGCTCGGCCACCGTCCGCTCGGACAGCCTCCGAACGAGCGTAACCGAGCAAACAACCTACGAGCCGGTCCCGAAGAGGACGGCGACGCTGAAGATGGATGCGGACCAGTTCCTGAATTTGACGAAGCTTCCTGAAGGCATTGGTTTCAGCTATCGGAATGACGGTCTGAACATAGATATAAAGTCAGACGGAGAAGGTGGCGTGAACGTCACAGCTACAGCCGACAGCACAGGAAGACAAGTGACTGTAACACGTACGGAAACCGACCACCGCATACGCGATGAAACTGTGAGCAATGAAGTGAAGGAAACACGCCCGGGAGCGCAGGGATGGCTGACAGGAACAGCCCTGACTCTGCTGGGTATTTTCCTTATCTGGCAACTGATTAAACGATATTTAAAACACGATTAAAAACGACAATATTATGGCAGATACAAGCAACGGACTGATGTACGGCGTGGCGAAAGTGACTTTCAAGCCTTCCGGAGAAGGAGGTGAAGAAAAGACGTTGGGCTGGTTGGATGAAAACGGAATGCAGCCGGCAGGAAATGCGCCTACCTTTATGGATGTGATGGCCGCACAAGTAACAGACGGACCGGTAGACAGCATCATGACCAATCCGGGAAGCGATGCGTTCACTATGAACCTTATCCAGCTGAAAGCAGAGAACATGGCCGACGTGTTCGGTGGTAAAGCGGAAGCAGACGGTTCTTATACGCCTCCAGAAAAATTTGTGGCAAATGGCGTTCTTACCATCGCCATGCATTCCGGTCACAATTTCCGTGTATTCAATTCCCGATTGAGCCGTAACGGCTTCCAGAACGGTATCAATATGCAGAATGTGCTGGCTATGGGCATCCGTGTGGATATGCTGAAACCAACCGACGGCAAGAAAAGACGTTACCGCATCTATCCTCCCGGTGTGGCTCCCGACACATCTGACTCAACCGCAGACGCTAAGGCATGATGAAGGCACAGGATATAGAACTGCTGGCAGGCATCTCTCTCAGTGACGGGGGAATCAGCCTGCCGCTTCATACGGTACTTCGGAAACGTCCGTTCCGCATTACGATGAAGACACCTACCACACGCAGTCTGATACGAATCAGCAAGCGTTATCTCCGAATCGGGGTGACTCCGGAAGAATATGATGCATACAATCTGGGCCAGCGCATTCGGTTTGTCTTCCTGCATGGAAAGGACATCAGCCGCATTGTAGCATACGGAATTGTGAGAGGGCCTGTACTGGGAAGAGTGCTGAACCGCATGGTGGCATGGATGCTACGGGAACTGATGACACCCGACGAACTTGCATCAGCCTGGCGACAGGTGCTGAACAGTACATCTACCACGTCTTTCGGGATTATTATCGCATCGGCAGCAGCTCTGAACAAGATGCAGCCCTTAGCGAGCCGGAACGAGAGCGCAAACGACAAGAGGAGTTAAAGAAGGGACATACGGAACCTTCGCATAGCCTTTTCGGCGTAGTAGGTCAGCTGGCCACGGAAACAGGCTGGAGCATTGACTACATTCTGGACAAAGTGAATGTAGTTACCCTTCAGCTCATGATGGCAGACATGCCTCACTGGGTTCCACCGCAAAAGCCGGACATGATGCAGCAGATCCGTGAAATGGAGGAACGGGAGAAACAAAGAAACAGTCACAAACAAACAGAAAACACCAATCAGACAAAGGGAATGAACCCGCTGGAGTTCTTTACCCATTATGCGGTAAAGGACTGATTATTCATCATTATAAATTGGAATCATGGCAGTACCCGTTGAACTGGAAATATTCATGAAAGACTTGACCAAGGCCGGACTACAGAGCGTGGGTAAGAATGTGGATGATGTGGAAAATCAGACTCAGAAACTAATATCTGCATTGAAACAGGTAATTGCCGAACAGAAAAAACAGTTGGAGGTTAACAAAATAGCTGGTGTAAGCTATACACAGGAGGCCGCCAACATCCAGGCACTTACTGGGCAAGTAAGAGGACTTGAAGCAGGGCTTAATAGTTTGAAAAAGACTAAGGAAGAAGCGGCAAAAACACCTTCAATCGACATCGACACAGAATCTGTAACCCGTAAGACCAACAACCTGAAGATGCAGTTCAGCCAGGTGGCAAGAGAACTTCCTTCGCTTGCCATGGGACCGCAGATGTTTATCCTCGCTATCTCCAACAACCTGCCGATGCTGGCGGACGCTATCGCCGATGTACGCAAGCAGAACGAGCTTCTTGCTGCATCCGGACAAAAGGGTGTGCCGGTATGGAAACAGCTTGGAAAAGCATTGCTTTCCCCGCAGACAGCCTTAATCGCTCTAATTTCATTGGGAATTGTATATGGAAAGGAAATTGGTCAGTGGATAAAGAAGACACTTTCTTTTTCGGATTCACTGGAAACACTCTCAGAATCGCAGGAAAGATACCAGGAAGCCTTGAGTAAAGGGAATGCGGAAGCCCAGAACAGCATCACCCGCCTCCGTGTGCTGTATAATGCTGCGACCGATGAAGCGGAAAGTACAGAAACACGCAAGAAAGCCATCGTGGCTTTAAAAAAGGAATATCCGGATTATTTCAGCAAGATGTCTGACGAAAATATTATGCTGGGTAAGTCGGCAGATGCCTATGAACGTCTTACTGTTTCCATACTGGCAGCGTCACGTGCCCGTGCATCTATGAAGTTCCTGGATGAAAATAATGAGAAAATCATCGGTCTGGAACAGAAAATTACACAGGAGTATGTAAAAAGAGATGCCGCACAAAAGGAACTGGACAAACGGATTGAAAAGAGAAATTCTATAGATCGTGAACAGAATCCCGACCTGTATAGCGGGGCACAGATGATGGTGGGTGCTGCGTCCGGACGTGTAGATGAAATTGACAAAGTAATAGCGGAATACCGGAATCAGATATACCAGTTACAGAAACACAACAAAGAAATAGAACAGGGCATTGACGTGGCTGCACTGACAACCGATTTTTCAGGAGGAAGCGGTAGAACCGGTAAAAAAGAGAAAACCGACTACGCCTCCCAGCTTTCCGATGCCCGCGTAAAAGCACAGCAGACTACAGAAAAACTCCGCATACAGATTATGCAGGAAGGTATTGCCAAGCGTATGGCACTGGCAAAGCAGGAATACGATGAGTCTGTGGCTGACATTGACAAGCAGGAACGGGACACGATTGCCAAAATGGATAAGGCACGAAAGCAAGGTGACAATATCCCACAGAGCCAGTATAATGCTGTCAGACAGAAAGCGCAGGAACAGCGAATTTTGGCACAGCAGTTATACAACGACCAGTTGCTACAGATAGATAAAGAATACAATGACAAGGCCACGCAGAGCCTTATCGACTACAATAAACAATACGGAACGTATCAGGAGAAGCGTCTGGCCATTGCAATGGATTACGCCCGGAAGATTGCCGCTGCGGAAACAGAAGGAGAGGCCGACGTATTAACCCGTGAACGTGACGACAAGCTGGCCAGCCTGGACTTTGAGGAAATGAAGAAAGGGATGGACTGGGACAAGATTTTCGGTGACCTGGAACGTGTGTCTACTGATACACTGGAAAGCCTTCGTGAGAAGCTGAAACAATACCTGGAAGGAATAGGCGATGACATCAGCCCCGAATCTTACAAGGAGGTAATGGATGCTTTCAATGAGATAGACTCCGAGCTGGCCGACCGTTCCCCGTTCGAAACGATGAAGAAGGGGTACGAAGATTACAAGTCTGCGATGGATGAGGTACGTTCTGCTCAGAACCTTCTTCAACAGGCACAAGTAGGCGGAAGTGTTATCGTGGAAGAATATGACGAAGCAACCGGAACCCTTACACGTAAGCTGATTACTCAGGCAGAAGCGGAGGAAAGACTTCGTGCTGCCCAGGATAAACGATACAGTGCACAGAAGAGTCTGACGGATGCGGTAAATTCTATCGGACAGAAAGGAATGGCAATCGTCAATGCCGGAAACGACATAGTGGATATGTTAGGAAACTTTGGCGTAAAAGTTCCGGAAGCGGTGAGTGAGACATTGAACGGAGTCAGTCAGGTAATGAGTGGACTGGAAAGCATTGATTTGACAAAACCATTCAGTGCTATTACAGGGTCAGTTAGTATATTGACTGGAATAGGCAATACGATAGCCGGACTGTTTGGTTTCGGAGGTGCTGATTATTCCGGGTATGAAAACCTGAAATCAAAGTATGAAGGGCTGATTGATATATGGGATTCGCTTATCTCGAAGAAACAGCAATACATTGACATCGACTACGGAATAGAAGCTCAGAAAGCAGCCGAAGAAGCGAAGAAACTGGTAGATGTGCAGATTGAACGCCAACGTCAGCTGATGCATTCTCTTTCTGGAAGCGGTGCAAGCATCGGTAGTCACTCTCTTGGATACCGGGTTAACCGTGGAATGAGTGCGCAGGATTGGGCAAGACTTTCACAATTAACAGGAGAGAATATACGTGAATTTGGTGACGTAATTAATTTGGATGCGGATGTAATCGGTAAAGTTCTACAGGATGAAAAGTTTGTGTCGGTACTGACCGCTGTCAACTCTGAGTTTTTGACATACATAGAGAATATAGACAAGTACAGCGAACAGTTAAAGGAAATTGCCGAACAGGAGAAAGAAGCATTTACCGGGGTAAGCTTTGATGAATTCCGTGACAGCTTTGTGAGCATGCTGTCGGATTTGGATGCTACCAACCAGGATTTTGCAGACAATTTCGAAAAATACCTTCAGAACGCCATATTCTCCTCAATGGTTGCGGATAAGTATAAAGAAAGAATTCAGAGCTTATATGACTCATGGGCGAAAGAAGCGGCAGATGGCACTATCGTGTATGATCCTTCTAAGGCAGGTTTTTTTTCACATGGTAAAACAGAGATAAACAAAGGTCTTGACGAAAAAGAAGCTGAAATGCTACGCAATCAATATCAGAGTATTGTAGACGATATGCTCGCCGAACGAGAACAGATAATGAATGCTTTCGGATGGTCTTCATCTGCGGATTCCGGAAGCAGCCAGAGCCCATCCAGCGGTGCGCTCACCACGATGAGCCAGGACAGCATATCCACCTTTGAAGGAATAGGACGAAACATGCAGACGCATCTGGCCAATACGGACAAGTTCGTGCAGGAAATCCGCAACACGCAGAAGCAGGACAGCCAGACGCTGGCCACCATAGCCGGACATACGGCACACCTGGTGGAGATACACGAGATATTGAGTGATATGAAATTGAACGGTATAACACTGAAATGATATGGACCTGACAGGATACCTAACAATTAACGGAACAGACGCATGGACGGAATACGGTGCTTTCCTGGGAGAGACGGAAGAAGGCGGACACGTGAATATGGATGCCTTGCTTCGCATTCCCAAGGCAAAGGATATTACCACCGTAGACTTTCGCGAACGGAATGGGGTAGAGCTTCCTAAGAACCCAAACGTGAAGCTGAGCAGCATCGAACGTACATTGCAGTTCTGGCTTCGTGGAAACTCCGCATCCGACCGGCTGGACAAATATCAGCGTATGATGACGCTCATCACGTCGGGTATGCTTGCAATCGCCGTGAAGAATTACCGAACCTACAATATGGTTTATCAGGATATGCCGGCAGATCCGGAATGGTACGAAAGCTACGAAGGAGGCCGGTTCTATGTGCTGTTTTCACTGAAATTCTTGGAGCCGCAGCCTTCTATTTAGTAATTGATTAAACACTGTTTAAATGGAACTGAAAATATACGATAAAACGAACAACCTCCGCCTGACAGCCAGCCCGAACTCTTCTTCCAGTGTCACGGAAGAAATAGGCGGGGAATGCAGCGTATCTGCATCCTTCACCCATACCGAATACGTGCCGCTGGATGTGGATGACTACATCGAGGTGGAAGGCGTTCGCTACAAGGTAAAGTCACGTTATCGTCCGAAACAAAAAAACACACAAACTTATGAATACAGCGTGAAGTTCTATGCGCCGATACATGATGCGGAAGATACACTGATGCTGTTCCAGGAGGGTGGAACCACTTCTGAATTCAGTTACGACGGTGGTCCGCGCGAACACCTGCAGTTGTGGATAGACAATATGAACCGCCGTGCCGGTGGAAATCTGTGGAGCATCGGAACGGTGATTACCGCCGAAAACAAGGTGATTGATTACCGGAATGTGAAGTGCTGGGATGCGGCTTTCGGCAGCAATGGCATCGCCGCCACATTCGGCACTGAAATGTGGGCAGACGGTTATGTGATTAATCTCTGCAAGGCTGAACGTGGGGAAGTGGTGGAGCTTGGCTACCTTCAGGGGCTTACCAATCTGGCGCAGGAAGATAACGGAGAAGTGAAATTCTTTACCCGTCTGTTCCCGTTGGGCAGCACACGCAATATTGATGCGACAAAGTACGGGTATTCCCGTCTGCAACTTCCAAGCCGGGAAATATATGTGGACAAGAACGTAGACTTGTACGGCGTGAAGGAAGAAACGGAAGAAGCTGCGTTTGCTGAGATATATCCTCAGTATGTGGGTACGGTTTCGTCGGTTCGTACGGAAGAGAAAACCAGCGAGGAAGGACGGAAGTACACCGTATATTACTTCAAGGACAACGGCATAAACTGGAATCCGAAAGACTACGAGATTCCGGATCTGGACTATATGTTACAGTTCCAGACTGGCGAGCTGGCAGGACGTGGAACTGACGGTTCTTTCCAGGCGGCATGGCATGAAGACACACGGGAGTGGGAAATCATCAACGTATATCCGGATGATACGACTCAGATTCCTGGAGACGTGATTATACCGAATCCGGGCGACAAGTATATACCATGGAACTTCGCCATGCCGCAGGAATACATCACCGCAGCGGAACAGGCATACAAGCAGGCAGTAGATGACTACCTGAATACTTACAGCTTTGACCCGAACAAATACACCGGAACTACTGACCGGAACTACATAGAAAAGAATAATACACCGCTCCGCATCGGGTGGAACGTGCGTCTGCTGTCAGAACAGTATTTCGGATCTACCGGAGGATACAAGGATACACGTATTACCAAGGTGCAGCGCAAGTTGAACGACTTGTGCCAGGCTACGATTACCTGCTCGGATGAAGTAGGGTCGGGGTGGAAATCCTCGGTAGATAACTCGCTGAACTCGCTACGGTATGAGGTAGCCAGACAGGCTGAACAATATGTATATGATGTAATCCGGTCGTTCGATGAAAAAACACCGTCTGATAAGAATATATTCAGTGCATTAAAATCGTTGAAGACACATCTTCGTAAGGATGCACCTGACCGTACGGAGTTTTTGATGAAGCTTCTTGGCGGTATCATATCTCCTTTCCTGGAATCAATTGACTTCGTGACCGGTATGATGGGTGCTGGTATGTCATTCTCTTCAGAAAAGGGCGGCGAGTCTGTCGGATGGATTGACAAACTGTACGTGCGCAAGAAAGCCATCTTCCAGTTACTTTCAATAATGGAGACCGAGCTGGCCGGAGCTTCCTTCATGTTCAATGCAAGCGGAGCACGGGCTACGATAACAAAGGTAGAGCGTATTGATGCGGTTCCGTTCTTCTATTCAGACGGAAGCGCGAAATATTACTCGGACGGAAGCAGAGCATACGTACAGCCAAGCGAACACGGAGCAGTGTACCGATGTTACTTCCTGACAGATGATGGTGAGAAAGCAATCGAAAACCGTTTCCGGGTTGGCAACTTGGTGCGCAGCCAGTCATTCAATATCAAATCCGGAGTCTATGAGAATGTTAGTAATCATTACTGGTGGCGGTTAGTCACTGCCGTCGGCGATAATTGGATAGAAGTATCTGTAAATCATTGTGACGAAGGTAGTGATATTCCCAAGGAGGGTGATGTGGTTGTACAACTTGGAGACATATCGGACACGGATTTCCAGTCCGCAATCGTGCTGTCTGCATACGGAGACGGTGCTCCCTATTTGACATTCTATCAAGAAATCAACAGTTACTCACTATCCGGGAAAGATATAGTCACGATTGGATACGACCGTGTGAAAAAAGAGGGATACTTCAATGTGTATGGACGGGCCTATATCGGTAACAGGGAACAAACGAATTACCTCAGTCTGTCTGACGGGAAGCTTGTCGGAAGATTTAGCGAACTCATGCTTTCATCCGGGAAGTCCGTGGTGGAAGTGACAAAGGAAGAAATAAATGTCGAACTTGAAGATACAGGTATCAACATTAAGGATAAAACCGTAACTGTACATGCAGACAATTTCTTCGTGACCAACACATCCGGTGAACCGATTGCTGTTTTCACTACTGATAAAAACGGACGTCCGATTGTCAAGGCCGAATACATTGACGTGGACAATCTGAAGGTGAAGCATCTTGATGGTGCGGAGGGTTCTTTGGAAAGAGGCTCTATCGGAGGATTTGAACTGGCAAATGGCCGAATCGGTAGTGAAGCAACGGCATCCGGAGGTGGAGGTAGTTTGTCAATTTATAGTGACATGATTCGTGTAGGCGGCACAAGCTCTTATGTATTAATAGGAAAGAATGTTGTTCCGGCGACAGCTTCTGGTTTTACAGCTGCGGGAAGAATCATAAACAATCAGACGAATACGTATGGCGGATATGGTTTTGACGTGGCCAATTATGGGCTGTTTATTGAAGTATCTGGTGGAACGAAAAACTATGGGCTGAAAAGCAATGCTCCACTGATGGCAACTGCGTTTATTGGAACCAAGATCGGAAGTCTTAACATTACAGGCAGCACCTGCAATATTGATTTCTCACAGAATAATATCTTCTTTATATATGCCAGCAGCGCATATAATGTGACCCTTCCGGATGAGTCGCAGGTCGCAAGCATGTTTGGTATGAGCAGCCTTCCGTCTGATTTCGGACTTATGTTGGTTTTCAGATGCCTTGCAGGCTCTAAAAACGTCACGTTGGCCGGAATATACGACCAGAACGGAAGTGTGCAAAGTTATACTTTGGCTGTCGGCGATTCAATAATACTACTGGTGGCTAAGGTTCCATATTTCGGATATTTTTTAATCAATTATACAAGCTGATGGACAAGGCAATTATAATCTACACGGTATTGATAATATTATTAATCTTAATATGTAAATGATATGGAAGAATTAAGCTATACGTCGAAGTATGACGGTGAAACAACAGATAAAATCCTGGACAATGCAAAGGCTATAATGGAACAGACTACAGCAGAAGATGGTGAAACGGTACAGGTGTACGACACGGATGGCGTGCCGCACAAGATTTCGAAAACGGAACTTTTGAAGAAGTCTACACTGGCTCTCCCTGCTTTGGAAGACATCTCCAGTTTTGTGGCCGTGAATGCCGCCGGAAATGCTGTCGGAGTTATGACAAAAGAGCAGGTTGCGTCAGTTCTGGCGG